>ERZ772967.499-NODE-499-length-31468-cov-3.029733_pt1 | contig 31468 bp, 33 predicted proteins | sample MGYA00511677_ERZ772967 | MGnify/ENA primary metagenome ERZ772967 (study PRJEB29015, sample SAMEA2737931) | human oral metagenome | biome: human oral; feature: human-associated habitat; material: dental | place: China | collected 2146 ...
TACGCCATCAGCACCATTCAGTATGGCGTGGATTCCACCAATGGGTGAGCCAAACCAGCAATTGAGCGGTGCTCTCAAGAAACTCTCGGCCGCGAAATATGGCCGGCCACGCGACCAAGTGGAGCGCGATATAGCTGCCCGCATTAGTGTGCAGCAGCCCAGCCAGTCAGCAGCCGGAGCAGGGCGCCCAGGGGGTGGAGCTGGAGCTGGTGGTGGGTCGTCCTTCCTCGATGAATGGCTTGCCAAGCGTAAACAGATGAATGCAAAGAAGCCGCAATCGGCGGCAGCACCATCAAGCGCGCAGGCCTCACGGCCCGGTAGTCCAGCCACTCAACCACCACGGCCACAAACTACACCAGCTTCCTCGGCCTCGGCTCAGCCATTGCGTGCCCAGCCAGCTACGCCGCCAGCTTCTTCATCCTCTCAAGCACCACGACCACAGCCAGCTAGCGCTCCTCGCACTATGCCAAATCCAAGCGCGTCATCTCCATCGTTGGCTGCTCAGCCTACTCCACCACCGTCACCAGCGGTGCAAGATGCGCTGGATAGAGCACGTCATGCTGCACGGCCCAATATCCTTGGTGGCCAGCAGACCGAGGCGCGTGCTCAGTCTACTCCACCAGTTGCACCATCGCCCGCTCCCGAGCCAGCTATGCCATCGCCAGAAGAGCTAGAGCGCGAAGCCTTGCGTCGCCAAGGTACCCTCAATACTCATGGCGACCTGAGTGGCGAACCACAGGAAGTGTCGATTAAGCTGCATTGATAAGCACTTAATACAGGTGATAGAGGACACAAGCGGCAAGCATAATATTTTGACGTTCGTTATTGTGTGTATTATACTCAGTCTATGAAAACCCACTACATCTTACTGGAACTAAGCCAAGGTTGGCGGTATGTCGGCGACGATTGGGAACTGGATTCTGATAACATAACCTGCCGAAACAAGATCACGTCTGCAATGACAACGTTCGGTGCCGACGACACATGCCCCTGGTGTATTGAACTCGGAGTAGAACGGACACTTCCGCGTGAGGCGGGCGTGCCCACTCCTTACCCTATAGAAGGCGGTCGTTACGTCCTTACCGTTTGTTCACCCTCGTTCGTTGATGATCCACGGGGTATGTGGTATTTTGAAGATGACGACGAAGCAAAGCCTCTGATTATGAATACGCTTGACTACGACGCCATCTCTGAGTTTGTCGAAACAAAATTAAAGGAGTATACGTTCACATCCACACCTGACGATCCGTATGGAGACGATGTCGAATTTCGTAATGTCACGAAGCATTGGCTTTATGATGCCGACTGGGACGATTACCATCAGTAGTTTTCGTCATTTCAGTTTGTGTATGACGAGATTAGTTCTATGTGCCTTTATGACAGGTAATAACAGAAGGGGACTCACCGCCACACCATCCGCCCGTTCTGAGACTGAGTTTCTCACAGCACTCCTAGGTTATATCAAGCGCGAAGATATTTTTGTAGAAACAGGCAGAGGACTGACGCACAAAAGTAATTTACTAGCTAACAGAGTATTTGTAATTGACATTTTCATCTGTTAGTATGATAGTTATATACTGATAGGACAGAAGGAGCGCACTCATGAACAATTTTGACGGATCATCATTTACGATCGGCATCTATGCAGACAAAGACAACGCTGTTACGATGTCTAAGATTATTAATGCGTTGAGTACCGTTGATCTTCACTTTGCCAACAAGATCTTCACAGCCACGACGGCCAGTGAGATGCCACAGTTAATGAATTTTGATAAGCCAGTAGAACAAGTTAGTCACTATATCGATGAATCGCACAAGATCCTATACGGGCTCGCCTGCTGGCACCCTTATTTCGAAAATGTTGTTGTTGGATTGGATCAACATGCGAACGACAACAAGGGATATGCGATAAGACTGTCATTTGACTCTGATGTGCTAGGCATTCCAGTTGCGCTACGTGACGAGCAGGATAATGATGATGCGCTTCTATTTTGGAGTACAGCAACCACGATTATGACTAACTTATCTGTCAAGCTCAATGCATGCTATGCAGCGATGGGAGAAGAGATCGTATTTCCGACACCCAAAGAGATTATTGGTGACCACTCCTCTTGGGAAAACTACAAACCTACCACTTGGTGGTTCTCCGAGAAACTTGTATCGGAACATATTCTGCCAGATGAAGACCCAAATCCTGATACATCACCAACACAGACCCCTAAGGAGGCAGGAAGTATTGTGATCTCTTACTGGGATCCGCTAACTGCCAATGCATCATTTTATCAAGCCCAGATGGATATGATGTTGGCGCGGCTTGGCGAGAAGCTAAAGCCTTAGAACCCCAAAACGTACTTTAGCATTAAACCAGAGGGAAATATCGATTACCTTATATGAAGGTATATCTAACCAAGGTATCAATATGTTATATGATACGTTAGTTAGATATTTTAAACACGTTATGGAGCAAATATGTCGACGAAAATATCGGGCAGCATCAATCAGTACATCAATTTAGTCGGACAGAGCGGAGAGACAGCTAAGACGGAAGTGCAACGCATTATCGACAAACTAGGTTGTACTCCCGTCATCCGAGAAGTCGACAAGGAATTTCTCGGGTACGGTTCAAGTAAATCATTCTGGTTACTGCATGATTCGGGTGTAGAATTTCACTGGGAAAATGACATGCTTACAGCGGTAGCGCTATACACTCAACCAAGTAGATCGTCTGTTTCGGAATACAAACCCTATACAGGTTCTCTATTTGTCAATTTCTCTAACACCGATACGCGCGACAAGATTATTCTGCATCTCGGCACACCACCAAGAGAAGGAGAGTGGAAACGCTCTTGGATCTGCTACGACAATCCCAATAACACTTGGACAAATTTTGAGTTTGATAATACACTGCATTTACGAGCGGTGATGGTTTGCACGCCTATAGAATAGTCAGCTCATCTATCCTTCGCCAAGATGCTGCATATATATGCTCTACATGCTCGTTAGCAACTCCGACAGTGGTATCGTTCGCTCATGACATACGTAGCAACCGTCGCTTAAGTACTGCTCTCTAGTCCGAGCGACTCCCTTAGAACATTGACGTTTTATCAATAGAGCACCATTCATATGCGAAACACAAGTCCTAAGCGGTTGAATCATGTGGCTGAGCGAGCAGAGCTCTACAGAGGCAGGCTACACATTGCGTCGACCGAGCATCATTATGCGCACAAAGTCGAAGGCGAGGCCGCAGAGCCAGCCGAGAGCGAAGGCAGCGATGGATTCGGCACCGGAGAGTGGATAGCCGTTGAAGCGGGCAATGAGGTAGATGGCTAGAGTGAGCACGAAGGCGGCGATGGCACCAGAAAGCAGCGCGTTGGGCCGGGCAACGGTGTTGCCAGTGACTTCGCTTGCCTTCTCGATGGCTGGGTTGTGGATGACCTTGCTAAAGGCGCGGCTCGAGGGCGAGAGCTGGGATTGGACAGCTGCCATGGTTTTATCGAAGCGTTCTTGCTGAGCGGCCGGGCTGGCTTGACGTTGGCGCTCGGCGCGCTGCTGTTCGCGGGTTTCGCGCTGGCGGCGCTCGGCTTCGGCAGTGGCTCGTTCTTGCTCAGCAGCTTGCTCGTAGACTTGCTCAGCTTCGTGGCGAGCAGTTTGGAGGGCCTCGTGTTGCTGACGCGCTTCGCCCTGGAGGCTGGGGTGCTCTAACTGGCGGTGTTCGCCAGATTGGCGCAGGGCAGTCAACTGCTCGGCACGTGATTGCTCGATGGTTTGCTCGGTGCGGTGCTCGGGTTGGCGCTTGGTGGTAAATCGTTCTGCCATTGGTTTCTCCTTGGTTAGATTGTTCCGGCGTTAAAGTTGCGGCGCACGAGGCGGATCTCGGTGCTGAGTTGGCGTGAGCGGGCGTAGAAGAATACTACCACTGCAAGGACGATGCCAGCAAAGATGATATTCTCGCTGCTACCAGTGTGAGGCAGTTCCGTCACGACTTGCTCGACGACGCGCTTCTCGGCGGGGCAATCTACCTTAGTGCTGAGTGTGTTGCCAAAGGTGTTGTCGATGCGGCAATCGTAGGAGGTTGCGTTGCTGGTGCCAGTACCCATCGAAGGAATCTGATCTTTGAGCTGGACGGTAAATTGCCGCTCTTGGCTCTCGCCTGGCTTGATCTCCACAGCTGGCCAGCTGAGGATGGTTGCATCGATGCTGGCACTTTGGTTGGTGTCTTTGGCAAGTGTGCCGCCACCAGCGTCAACGACCGTAGCGTATTGGAGGACATCACCGAGGTTGTCGCTAAAGGTGAATTTCTCGGCGTTGAGGCCTTTGTTGGTGACGCTAAGCTTGTAGGTAATGCGGTCGTGGGCTTTGGCGGTGACGGTGGTCGTCTCGGCACTGTTTTGGGTGAGGTTGTGGCCACTCTTGGTCTGGACAAATTTGGCAGCGCAGGTTTTGTCTTCGAGCCAGAGGGTGCTGTTGCCTGGGCAGGGCTGGCAGCGGGCGTCATCTTTGAGCAGGGTAGGATTGACGGGGCAGCGGGCAGGTGCAGCGATGACAAAGGTCTTGGCGCAGGCTTCGTTGGTGCGGTCGCCCAGAGAGGTCTTGACAGTGAGGACAACGCGGTACGAGCCAGGCGTTTTCTCGCTGTAGCTAACGGTGGGTGTGCTGCTCTCGAGTGTTTTGGCGAGCTTACCATCGCGGTAGACCTGGAAAACATAGCCAGTGATGGTAGCGCCATGCTGGGCAGACGCCGCAGCGGTGAATTGGTAGGTGGTGTCGTTTTTGTTGATAGCAAGGCCGCTACAGCTTGCTACTGGCGTTGGCTTGATGACGGATGGCGGCGTGCTACAGTTTGGATAGGTACCGACCTGGCCGGGTGGGCAGACAGGTGCTGGTGGCACTGTCTGGGTAATGAGGTTACCACAGTTGAGCATAATAGCGAACCAACCAAACTTCGCTGAGTGGCCAACGAATGCCCGGTAGGTGAAATTCCCCCACAAGTGGTGTGGCCGGTAGTAGAAGTTGCGCATCCCACCTTGCGCTGCCTTAACAGAATACACACCTTCGCCCTGAGCGGCACTAAAATGTGGCGTCATCCCCCACGAGTAGGTGCTCTCGGTGCTGCGCCGGGTCTCCAGGCGAGTCGTCGCTTGCTGTAGCTCAGCACGGGTAATGCCGATGGTGCTGTAGAGGTCGCGGATGTTGTTGGTGTTGGCGTCGTAGTGTGCCATCAGCTGCGATCCATTGCTAATACCGCCATAGATCATATCGCTTGGGTCGGCAGCGTTAGCCGATTCTGGTGGCGCAAGCAGCGTGAATGACTGCACGACGAGTGCGAGCGCAGTAAAGATCAGTCCCAGGCGGCGCGTCGCTTCCTCTTTGCGTAGGCGCTTCGCGTAGAAGCCCAGCTGGCCGACGATCGCCGGGCTGAGCGATAAGTTTGATACGAGTTTCCGAAACATGATGTACCCCCATAGACCATCGATGTTAGCTAAATGTTCTATGTATATTCTAGCAATGTGTTGCACGAAATGCAATTGTTTATTGGTTGTGCTTACTGATATATGATGCAGAACCTGCGGTGCAGCTTGTCTCATTTGACAATAAGCTCCAATTTAGAGAATAATATGGAATATGGTTCGCTCTGCTCGCTCACACCATCCCGATGACTTCGCGCTTAATATTGCGCATGATGAGCTAGATCTCTTTCGCTGGTTTCTATTGGTGTATCTGCTGGGTAAGCCGATTCAATCACCGGTGGCGGTGCAGACCTGGCGTCTCTTGGTGGAGCACCAGCTTGATACGCCGTGGGCGCTGCTTGCGGTGGAACGGAGGCGTCTCGTGCGGCTGCTAGACGAAGGTAAATACACACGCTACGACGAGAAAACAGCGACGGCCCTGCGGCTCTGCGCGCAGCAGCTAATTGACCAGTATGATGGTTCGCTGATGCTGCTGATAGAGAGTAGCCCGTGCGAAGCCGAGTGTGCCAAACGCCTGCAAAAATTCTACGGCGTCGGGCCAAAGACGGCAGAGATTTTCTTGCGCGGCGTGGCTGAGTTATTTGCTCAGCGTGTGGAGTGAAGAGATAGCAAAAAATACCAGAGGTAAGGAGGAGTAATGCCTTATAAATTTCGAAAAAATAGCACATGCAGTAGCACGATGGAGTCAGCAGCACTGGCAGGGTTTGACAGTAATTGTAGTGATTATAATGGGGTTGTGGCTCAATAATACGAGTCTCTTTATGCCAAGGCAGCACCCACGGATACTCGCTCACCGAGGTTTGGCACAGACCTTTGACTACAGCAAGGTTGGCAATGACACCAACACTGCAGCCATTATGGATAAACCCGAGCACCCCTATCTTGAGAATACAATCCCGTCAATGCGCGCTGCCTTTGATCATGGTGCGGATGTGGTAGAACTTGACCTCAAGCTCACGAAGGATCAGCAATTAGCGGTCTTCCATGATGCAACATTGGAATACCGCACAGAAGCCAAGGGCGAGATTGGCAACTACACTATGGCTGAGCTCAAGCAGTTTGACATTGGTTATGGCTACACGGCGGATGGTGGCAAAACCTTTCCATTCCGCGGCAAAGGGGTGGGCTTGATGCCCACGTTAGATGAGGTGCTGGCAGCCTTTCCACACAAGGATCTTCTTTTGCATGTTAAGGATGGCAACCACCAGACATACGAAGTGCTGTGGGGAAAGCTCCAGGCAATGGACCCGGAACGCTTCAAACAAATTACAGTCTACGGTAATGACGATGGCATTGCCTGGCTGCGCCAACAAAGCGCGACGCTGCGTCTCTGTTCCAAGGCAATGATGAAGGCCGGATTGCTGCGTTACTTGGCGGTTGGCTGGACGGGTTATGTGCCGCACGAGCTGCACAATATGGAGCTGCACATTCCGCGGCGCTATGCACCACTACTATGGGGCTGGCCAGGTAAGTTTGTTGACCGGATGGCGGCGGTAAACACGCGAGTAATGTTGGTCGAAGGCGATGGACAGTGGTCAGCTGGGTTTGATACAGAGGAAAGTGTGACGCAGATACCGCCACAGTTTGGCGGGTATGTCTGGACGAACCGGGTTGATCGGGTGCAGCCAGTGCTCGCGCGGCGGCGCTGAGTTTTGCGTGCTTGAGCGCAAAGCATGTCGAAAGCGGGCGGTATACTCATTCTGCTCTTCATTAGTATGGAGAGAAGAGCGAATCACTATTGTAATACATTTACATTAGCTCTCATCTGTGCGATAATCTTAAGGAAGGAGAAGTATAATGCAAACACAATTCGATGCACTAATTATTGGTTTTGGTAAGGCGGGCAAGACGCTGGCGGTAGCACTCGCTGGGGCGGGCCAGCGGGTAGCGCTGGTGGAGCAGTCGCCGCAGATGTATGGTGGGACATGCATTAATATTGCATGCATTCCAACCAAGACGCTCGTGAGTGCGGCAGCGGCTGGCCGGTCGATCGACGAAGCGTTTGCGCGCAAGACAGCGGTTGTGACCAAGCTTAATAATAAGAACTACCACATGCTCGCGGATAACCCAGGCGTGATGGTTATTGATGGCGTTGCGTCGTTTGTTGATGCGCATACGGTGAGTGTCCAGGCGGGTGAGGAGCGCATTGAGCTGCAGGCAGATCGATTGTTTATTAATACCGGTGCAGTGCCGGTGATGCCAGCGATTGCCGGCCTTGAGCAATCGGCCCATGTCTATACTAGTACGGAGGTGCTCAACCAGCAGCTCAAACCACGGCGGCTGGCGGTGATTGGCGCTGGGCCGATTGGCCTAGAGTTTGCCTCGACTTATGCAGCTCTTGGCGTGGAGGTCACGCTCTACCATCGCCGAGCGCAGTTGCTTCCGCACGAAGAGCCATCTGTTGCCCAGGCAGTTGCTCAGGCTCTGGAGGTGCAGGGCATAACACTGGTGCTTGCATCAGATATACAGCAGGTACGTGATACAGACCGCGGCGTTGCTGTGATAAGTGGCGGTGATGAGCAAGTATATGATGCCGTGCTCGTGGCGGCTGGTCGCCAGCCCAATACAAGCCAGCTTGGCCTCGCCGCCGCTGGTGTGGAGACTGACGAGCGCGGTGCGATTATCGTTAATGACCAATTGAAGACCACTCAGCCGCACATTTGGGCGCTCGGCGATGTTAATGGTGGGCCGCAGTATACTTATGTGTCGCTCGACGACTTTCGTATCGTAAAGAGTCAGCTCCTTGGTGATGGTAGCTATACGCGGGCGCAGCGTGCAGTATTGCCTCATGTGATATTTATGCAGACACCACTGGCGCGTGTTGGCCTGACCGAAGTAGCAGCTCGCGCGCAGTATGGTGACGATGTGAAGGTTAAAGAGTTGCCAGCTATGGCGGTGCCACGCATGCATGTTGATAATAAAACAACGGGGCTGCTCAAAGCAGTGGTCCAGCCATCGACAGGCCATATTCTTGGCGCGACGCTCTTGTGCCAGCAGGCACCAGAGGTGATTAATACCATCAAAACAGCGATGGATGCTGGCTTGCCCTATACTACGCTGCGCGACCAGATATTTACTCACCCAACGGTGAGTGAGGCGTTGAATGATTTGTTTGCGCTGTAAGGACTGTGTTAACGAGGCGATAAATAGTGCATATTGTGTAGAGTAGCAGACTGTTTTATAATAAAAACACTATGAACAAAAGACCTCCACTCACCTACAAACCACCAGTGCAACCAGAAGATGATCGTGTTGATGCGAGCGAGATTAAGCTAAGTCCTGAGGAGTGTGAGATTATTCGAAGGTTTCGGCTTGGTGGGGTGGCGATTGTAGACACAAATACTGCAGAGCTTGTAAGCGCCGAAGATGCAATGAAGGAGTTCTTTAGATTTCACACACAAGAACGCATGCCACGCTCAATAGTAGAGGAAAGTAATTCTGGCCATATAGCCTTTCTTACTAGATTGTCAGAGCTCGAGGATCCTAACGAAGTATGTCGAATCATTGATGCATGCCGACGCGCAGAACGTGAAGCTCATCATGGACAAGCCTACGTTTAAGGATATATTTGAGAGTAGCTACTCTGCTATTTAATACTAAATATAGTGCTGCTAGCTAGCGCTGCTACGCCGCCCGAAACTCATACACAAACGCACCTGTCCTTTGTGAGAGGCAGATGATGTCTAGGTCTGGTGAGCTGTGCTTGTCTGGGAGTGTTTGGCCAAGATAATGGAAGCGAATGATACACGAGCTATCTGGCGTAGTGGCTGAGTTTAGTAGAGTATGTGCTGTGCCAGACACCTTTTCTGAAGAATCAAGTGGCAATGTGCGCCCAAGCCGCGAATATGCCATCCACCCCGTGCAACCAAATGTGCAATCGCGAAATGGCTGGCTAGCGAGCAGACGCTGACGTGCGGTGTGGTCGGTGATAGTGCCGATGACGATACCACCTGGCCCATCAATATTGATAAATTCACCGCGGCTTAGGGCAATGTCGAGCGACTGCGTGGCCTCGCTTTTCACTCGCTGCGCGAGTTCCTTCGTCGCGTTCGTCCAGAGTGGTTCGGGTCGCATTGCGTGCAGGACAGTGCTCATGCCAACGCCTACCACGATGAGCAGCATAATTACCACAAGGGGCAGCCACAGATGGCGGAGAAGAGCAGAGAGGTTAGTGAGTGCGCTACGCATATATTTCATGCATATAGTATATATCAGGTGCTGGATGCTTGCAATGAGAGCAAAACGATGTAATGGCTAAGAATACAAGAGTAGCTCATCGTGCGCTATTTTGTGCCAGCAAGGTAGATTTCTTGTACCTGGGCATCGCTTAGAGCGGTGGTGTGGACAGCCCCAAACTGCATCATGCCAGTAAAGAATGTGTTTGTGCTGTTAATAGGTGTGTCATCGCCATTACGCCACTCGCTAAAGCGCCCACAGCCAAACTTCCAGTAGCCGCGGAAGTTTTGGGCCTGCGTGACACTCGGGTCGTGAGCAACCAGTGCGCCATCGGCATAGAGCCGCATACCTTGTGGTGAGAGTGAGGCGGCGACGTGGTGCCACTTGCCATCGGCATAGTTTTTGCCAGCTGGTGAGAAGATTGAGCGCGTGGCATTGGGCCACACCGCAAAGGCAATGCGCCCTTGCTTGTCGAGAAAGAGGACACGGTCTAAGCTTGGGTCAGCGCCATTGTCCGGTGTGCTAGTAAAGCCAGCAATGCGCCCATTATCTGCCCCATATTTGCTGGTATTGAACCAGACAGAGAGGGTGAAGGTAGTGGGGTTGTCGATGGCTGTGGGGTAGGCGAGACAGGTGTCTTTGAAGAGGGTGCTGCGCACACGGTCGCGGCGGCAGGCGTATGATTGTGAACCATGAGCGGCTGCCGTGCGAGTGAGCCAAGCGCCCTTATTGTCATTACCAGATAGGTCGCGCTCGGTAGTGCCAGTATCGAAGAATGTCATACCGTAGATGAAGAGCGCCTGCGAGGGGGCAGTGAGCTTGGTGGCATCAGTGCAGTTGTAGAGCACGGGGCGCGCAGTATTAGCACTGTTGCGGATCGTACCAGAAAACGCCCCGCTCGTTAGATAAAAGTTATGAAAGATAATGAAGCATATCCCTACCAGGGTAATAATTGCTGCGACGATGACAGAAGTGATGGGCAATGGCTGCGGTGTGCTATCGGCTGCGACAGGCCGAGATAGCTGGCGAAGGCCATAGAGCATCAGCCCAAATGGGATAAGACAAATGAGCATAATACACAGGATAACCCATACCGTGTAATGAATCGTTGGCATGAAAAAATATTGCCCATGGCTATTTTGTACTGAGACGGTAATGGTAGCATCTTGGCCGGGGTAGAGCACTGTACCAACTGCGTCGATTGGGAAAACGCCGGTATTGACGATGTGCATAAGGGCACCTTTGTCTGAAGGGAGAACGCTGAGCACACTAAAGTTAATCCATGGATGAAACCACAGTGATACAGCGCAGAGCACTAGTGTCATACTGATGATCCGATAATACCAGCGCCACGTTGGGCGAGCTCGGCGGGTGGCTAGATGGATGATGAGCCAGCCAATCACCACCCATGGCGCCATCAGCCATACCCAGCCAAGCCATCGGTTGATGAAGATTGCTTTGCCAATGATGGCGCTGTGCTCGATGGGGAGTGGATCGGCCGCGTGGTTGAGGTCGCCCTTGGTGAGGATGCGCTGGTTGGTGATAGACTCAATCCGATGGGTATACGTCCGGCCGTGGCGCTGGAAGGTGATGATATCGCCAGGGTGGTAGCTGCTAGCTGGCTGGGTAACGACGAGCGAGCCAACTGGTGCGGCAGTGGCCATGCTCGGCGTTGTGACAAAAAAGATACGCATGCCAAGGGCCATCATCACGGCAACGAAGCCTCCAAGACAGAGGCTTAGGATAGTGATGATAATCATTCGTTGCCGCGGCATGCGCATCGTCCTACTCCAGAGGAATTACGCGCCAAATGTCCACGTCAGTGGTTGCGAGACCTGCAAACCTTGGTAGGTTGGGCCGGCGCTAGCGTCAAGCGACACCTCAAAGGTGATCGGCACACTCTCGCCAGCGTCAATAGTTGCTTTGCTGAGCTTGGCGAGGAGGTCGATTGCACCGCCTGTTTGCAGTTGTGCGGCAGTACCCGTAAAGAGCGTGCTACTGCCTGACTTGATGGCTACCTTAACCTTGCTGCAGAGGTCGGTTGCATTACCCGCGAGAGAAGCACCAGGTACTTTGGACTGGCTACATGTGCTAGGGTTGAGGCTAAAGGATGTTGCGGCCACGCTACCAGTGTTTTGCAGAGTAATGTTGGTTGTTTTGGCTGGGCCACCAGCAACAAGTGCGGTATCGGCGCCACCATATTTGTTAATGGTAGAGCAGGTGGCAGAGTTGGTCGCCGCGCCGGCACCATCCGTGCTGTTGCAGGTGTAGGTGCCCGACGTCTCCTTCATGGTGAGTGTACCGGTTGAGGCGCTGTTGACGGTGTTTTGGATGCTTGCTGCAAAGCCCGCGAAGGTTGGCGTAAAGGTAAAGGCGACGAGTAGTGCACCGACAATCCCTGTTGAGATAAGGCCGATCCGCTTCTTGCCCTGGCTAGCTTGAGTTGCAATCATAAAAATCCCCCTTATGGTTATATTAACTATAAGTGTACCAAAAGCATGAGCGTTATACAAGAGAGTAGATTACTGATTGTTGTGCGTATAGTGTAATAGCTAAATTTATTAAATCATCAGATATAAGTGGTAGCTCTATTGGCTTGCTTATTCTTCCTTTGGGGTGACAGAAGGATTGATTTGGTATTTTCTATTCTATAGATTGGTCTCTTCTGTTGATGCCAAAAGTCTGATGAAGTAGGTAGCAAACTTTTCCTCGATGTATGGCAGAGTAGTGAGAGAAAGGTTGCTGCAAGGAATCTTGCTCGTATGGACATATTATGTCTGTACCTCTGTTTTGTTATAGTGGCTCGTGCGAGAGAATGGGCCGCAATACTGTTATATCGCCAGTCTATCTGCTCAGCTCCTCACAAACCTGCTATAATAGAATATGAGTAGAAAGTAAAGAGGCGTTATCGTCCAGGGTAGCGCGTGCGGAGGTCGGAGCGATATGGCAATCAGTCAGGCGAAACTAATTCAGGCAGCGCGGCGGGTCTTTGCCCAGGATGGCTACAAGGCGGCATCGATCGTGGAGATTGCTCAGGTGGCAGGTATTGCGGTTGGCGGCGTGTATTTACTTTATCCGTCTAAATTAGAGCTCTTCCTTGCAGTGTATCGTGCGGAGGACGAAAAGACAAAGAACCGGATTGTTGGGCGGATCGATTGGTCGCAGCCCCGGGCAGCCTTCGCAGCTTATCTACGTGCCACAACGCAAGCCATGCGGCGTAATAAAATCCTCGCCGAGTGGCAGAGTGATGTGCCTGGCGAGCAGGTGCGCCAAGCCTACCAAGACGAGGCCAAGCAAGCAGGGGCGGGTCATAGCCTGGCACTGCGTGGTGAGTTCTTTGCCGAGCAGGTGCAGCAGTGGCGCCGCGACGGCATACTGCGGTCAGGCGCGACTGACCAGATAATTGGCGAGCTCTTTACGGCAATGGCGGCGATTGATACGCTAGAGGGTATCGCCCCAAAGACGATGAAGTTTATGGTTGATGCGGTGCTTGAGCAGTTGTTTGTGAGTGAATAGTCGTCGCTATACGTCGTTATAAAGTAATGAACGATGCAGCACGCAGAAGCGAACCTGTCGTATTATTTGCAATTATGACTGCTTCATCGTATACTTATCACTAGTATGTTGCAATATCTTCGTTCGAGTGAGGCAGATCAGACGATTACGCCGCGTGATACGCTGCGGGTTGGGTCGTGGCTGCGCTGCGAGAAGCCTAGTAGTGAGGAGATCGACAAGCTCCTGGCGCTTGGTATGGACGAAAACATCATCAAAGATGCGCTGGACCCGCACGAGGTGCCACGTATTGAGTTTGAGGATGAGTGGACGTATTTGATTGCCCGCTTGCCTGATACAGACGATGATTTTAATGACTTTACGACGCCGATATTGTTTGGTATTCATAAAAACTACGTGGTGACACTTTCGCGCGATAGCCTGGGCCGGCTCTGGCAGCCTTTTGTCGACAAAACGCGGATGAATACGGCGCGGCGGATTGAGCTCGTGGTGGCAATGATCGAGGCGGTGTCGCTGCAGTACCAGCGGCGAGTGGCAACGATCAACCGGCAGATGCGAGCAGCTACGGATGACCTTCACACGCTGCGGGCACGTGATATCGTAACGCTGACCGAGTATGAACGCAAGCTCAACGACTATCTCAATGCGCTGGTGCCAATGAACTGGGCGATTGAGCGCTTGATGGCAAACCGCAGCCTCCGCCTCAAAGAGGACGATAAGGATGATGTGGAGGATATCTCGATTGATCTGGAGCAGGTGATTGCGCGTTGTAAGTCGCTCCTGCGCACCATCACCAATGTGCGTGATAGCTATCGCGCCGTGATGGACACGCGCCTGAACGAGACAATCCGCTTACTAACGGTGATCACGGTGGCGCTGACCATCCCAACGATGATCGCTGGGCTCTATGGTATGAATGTGCCTGTGCCCGGGGCGGATGACCCAACGATGTTTTGGAAGATCACCGCCGTGAGCGTCATCGCTGCCATGGCAACGGGGTATTATTTCTTGCGCCGGCGGTAGGGAAATACTTATAATCAGCCACGCTCTGTTTGCATCTCTATCGTATAATCAGAAGTATGATGAATACGGATAGTCTTATAAAGTTTTTCGAAGAGAAACTTAAAGAAGTTGAGAAAATGATTTCTTTAAGTAGAAACAATATTGAGTTCAAAGTATGGAAGAATAGTATCGTTGATACTTATGAACGTATGGGTGAGTCATACACAAAACATATTAAGGAAATTAGTTTGTCATCAAAAAGTGGGGTGGTGATTCCAGAGTGTGATCCTGATTATAATAGTCGTGACCGAGAGAAATATATACAGATAATAAAAACAATCGAAACTGAAATACGAAGCACTATTAAATCGTTAGAGAAATGGGGATATCAACAGACTCATACTAGACCAGACGATAGCAAAGATAATAGAGTAACTATTAATAATATAAACCAGCAAACACAAAATAATCTGCAAACCATTAACTTATCACAATATGATCAACAAACACAAAACAAGATCCAAGAATTATACGATGAGCTTGGCAAAAAGAAACAAAACAAGGAGACTATACGAGGTATTCTTAAATGGCTTGCTGATAAAGGTATTGACGCACTAATTGCAATATTATCATCGAAGATATAAGAGGGGCTAGTGCACCCCACCCGCCTTGAGTAATGTCTTGAGTCCGTGCTCGCCGCCACCAAAGCCGCTGGTGGTGTAGTCGTTGACGATCATATAGGGCAGGCCAGTGACGCCGAGCTTGAGAGCGCGGCTGGTGTTTGTGGCGATGTCGTCTTTGTGTTTCTCGTTTGTCACGCAGTCGCGGAAGGTCTCGACGTTGAGCCCAGTAGCTTCGGCCGATGCTTCAAAATAGCTGACGGGGAGAAGCGGAATTTCTTTGGGTACGGCAACGCCTTTGACGCCAATACCTTTGTCGAAGTAGTCAGCTTTGATGCGGGGCACAATGTGGTGCGTGTATTCCCAATATTTATGCTGGTCGGCCGCGCAAAATGCTGCTTCGGCGCCACGTTCAGTGTTAGGCACGATATCTTTGAGAACGGCAACAATCCGGTGCTCGTAGCGCAGCTTGCCCGACTTTATGTACTGCTGGAAGTCTGTGGTGTTTGTGGCGGCCTCAACCTGCGCACAAAATGAGCAGAAGTAGTCGGTGTAGTCGACAAAGACATTGGGCGCAGTGTGGCTGCCCTGCGACATCGCGCTCTGCCAGGGCTCACCTTTGCCAATGTGCTTGTTGGGTGGGCGGTTGATGAGATTGTAGGCGAAGAGGCTGATGATTGTGATAACGACAATCCCAAGCATGATATGGATCAAGCTAACCCCTGTTTGTTTTGACTGCATGATGCTCCTCCTGCTGAGCTAATGTTATGTAGATGGCGGCAATCTGGCCCGATCGATAGAGCGAAAAGAGGCTGAGCCCAAGGGCAATGATAAGCACAATGGTGCTGGCAACCGTCGCGGCCGAAGCGGCGGCTGCTCCCGAGAAAAACACTGCCACGATGGGGAGAATGAGCGATGTACCACAGGGCACGCAGCCCAGGACAATTGCCGCCGCGACGGAAGCAATACCGCTGAGGCCGAGCTGCTGCGTGGTTTGCTGGTTGCGCTTGTTGTGCTGAGCGGTGAAGATAATAAGCGCGAGCGATATACCCTGCAAGATCGAGACAAGCACAAGCAGCGCGCCCGTCAGCGACGTCGCGGCCTGCCGAGCGATCTCTATAAACATCGTCCCAATGACGCCAAGTTTATCGATAAGCGGCAAGCGAGACATAAGTAGCGCACCATAGAACCCACCGTTGGTTAAGAGAAAAATCAGCCAGGCAAAGCCAAGTGCGCCAACCAGAGCGCCAACCGCATAGCGTGGTTGGCGCAGCACCTGACTAATGCCGCTCAGGGCGGTAAGCGTGGCGAGATGTAGCGAAGAAAGGTGATGTTTCATCAGTGTCTCTATTATACCACTGAGCGCTGTAAACCTCTGTGTTCATCCCATTGATGGTTACTCTATGACGCCGTAGCCAAGCAGGCCAGTATAGTTGCGCTGCTGGTTGGCAAAGACACGTATCTTGTTATTCTCATTGCCGCCAACAGTGGTGAGCATGCCGTCATCATTGCGCAGGACAATGTGCGTATGGTCGCCAAAGACGGGCGAAGCGCGGTAGATTGCTACGTCGCCAGGGCGGGGCTGGTAGCCGCTATCGGCTGGCTTGAAGCGGCCTGCTGACTCGTAATACTCACGCAGCGTGAAGGTGCCTGGGATGCGCCAGCTACCAGTGTGTGGGTTCTTGAGCGGCGCACCAGCCTGCTGCATCGTCCAGCTGACGAAGTCAGCGCACCATGCTTCGTGCGCTCCTTGGCTATATTTCGTACCAGCGGGCTGAGCGGCAAACTCTGCCTGGGCAAGCTGGACAATCTTGCGGCGAGTAGGGCTGAGGGCTTGCGTGTTGACCTCAGGAAACTGGGCGAGCCCTGGCGAACGATCGAGCGTGGCCACATGCGACGTACCTTGGAGTTTGTAAAGGATCTTACGCCAGCCAATCGCTGTGCCAACAATGCCGCCAATAACGAGAAAGATGGCAAGGCAGATGGTGATGATGGTTGCTCGGTGGCTAAGAGGAAATAATCGTCTCATATGTATAGTATACACCGCATGGTGATGAGATGCTTGTTGGGTAGTTGCCGTTCGGGCTGTGAGTGAGGATTTATTTTGTTGAATAGCCGCACACCATAGCAGCGAAATTGCCGAGTGCCTTGCCGACATCTCTCCACCGACGACACCGAAACAGGTCGTGTGCGGTAATGAGCAGTGCTGCACCAATGATAATAAGCAACGCAGCTAAGGTGTACCCTGCGAGAGATGACTGACCGATGAATAGCTGCAGCGCATAATAGCTAGCCGTGAATGCGAAGCCAAAGATGATGAGGCTGAGGAGTTTGAAGAGGTAATGCATGATGGTTTGATTATGGTACGATAGCAAAAATATGTCAACGACAGATGCAGCATTTGACATGATAATAGTATCGCTCTATAGTTATGCATATGTTTCAACCACCTCGCCCCCTCCTATATAACACAGCGCCACTAACAAGCCAGCAGCTCAAAGAACTTCTCAAGGAGTATGTTCAGCACTATCGCGAGCTGCTATGTACGCCTGATACCATGAAGCAATTACTCAGGCCACATTCGTATAGCGATGCAGAGGCAGATGAGGTTGTGAGTGCTGTCGTTGACATTGTCAATATATGGGGATATTACTTCTACCAGCCAACTGGCAAGACAGCTGCAAATCAGGAGAAAAAGCGTTTTGCGCAGCAGTTGCTGCACGATATTCGCGCAATGGCTGACGAGATTCCTGATCTTGCGAAGGTTATGTCTGAGATTGAAGAGACAGTCTGGCAAAAGCTTGATCTAGAAGTGAACCAGCAATCAGCTGAATCTCTTGTGGCTGAGGCTGGTGATATCGATCGAAAAGAATTGTTTGATAGGTTGGTGACACACTATGTACGACTCAATGAGTATTATGATAGTGAGGGAGAAGCAACCGCTGAGCAGAAGGAGCAACTGGATGACATTGTGCAGCATATGCGCACTATTATCGATGAGAATATTGCTGCAAAACGTAAGATGTTTGCTAATCGCTATTGGTCAGTAGCAGCTGAGACTTTGTATAAAGCGCTTTTTCTCACTAGCCGTCTGTATCATATCAGTGGTGCTGATGAGGACTTTGAGCGGGTTTTGAATCTTGCTAGCCTATATCGCACAGCGATGTATAGTACGCTCGGTGGGTCTGTACCAGCCCTACCAAGCCTTGATGATGCAGATATCGTACCACTCTCGCAGGCAGAGCTTAAGCGTGACAGAAAGGCGAGTACCTATATCTATGATGTTGAGTTTGTCGTTCTCTCACTGGTGGAGGACTGTCTGAGAGAAGGCCAGCCTGACAAGGCACGCCAGATTGAGCGCTACCTCATTAATCCGTATATGCGTGCTGTTGCGGATACGTACTATGTTCTTAATCACGAAGATCCAACCGGCAAGAGACAAAAGCGCGCTGCGGCATACGTTATCGAAAGAGAGGACATAGCCTACGTAAAACATGGTGATGAGGATATCGATGATGAGATAGTCATCAATGAGCTTGACAGTGGACGTATTGCTTTTGATGAGGAGATACGCCGTCGCTATATTGCATATGTACGGCAGTCAGCAGCTACTGGCAAAAATAATCATGTGATACTTGCCCTCGGAGCACTACAGCAATGTTGTGAGTACACCAATAGGGATCGTACTGCTATCTGCCAAGTTGTCTGGGAAAAATTACGGAGTACGCTTCGTCCTACAGAATGGCGGCACCCAGTCATTATTAGTGCTGAACAGTCTGAATGTCTCTATCTTTTATGGAGATACGATGATGCAGATAAAGTGGATAATTGGCTTAGGCAGCTATACATGAATGATCCTAGCTACAATATAGTTAAATTCTGTCTCTTACGGTTTGCGTTTGATCCAAAGGTATTTGCAACACTGGAAGATATTATTATGAAAGACACAACAGGTCACCTCCAGCCGAAACTTAGTAGGACACTCAGGGATCTTCGATTCTATCTTTGTCGCGCGATAGAAGATGCGTTTCAGTGTGAAAAGCAGATAAAAGGATAGAAGAAGAACTGTGCTGCAATAATAAAGAGCTTGAATAGTACTTTATGAGCATTCCTTAATAAAGTGATTTTGAAAGACTGCTGCGTCTTTCGCTTTCCTCTTCTCTATGCTATAATCCGGCCCAACGGATGGTTGTTAGTATATAGCTGGGAGTGATTCAAGCAGAGGCCCGTTTGGGTGTGGGGCTCGTAGCATAAGAAAGGAGTTGTATGACTCAAACCAAACCAATCATAACGGTGGATGGCCTAACCAAAGCCTATGCCGGCACACCAGTGGTGGATGGGATATCCTTCACGGTTAAGACGGGTGAGATTTTTGGCCTGCTGGGGCCCAATGGCGCTGGTAAGACCACGACGCTAGAGATGCTCGAGGCGCTGCGGTCAATTGACGCTGGCCAGGCGACCATTGACGGCATTGATGTCGCCAAGCAGCCCAAGCAGATTAAGCAAATTATTGGCATCCAACTGCAGTCGACCACCTTTTACGATAAGCTGACTCTGCGCGAACAGCTACGTATGTTTGCGAGCCTGTATGGTCGGCGGGTTGATGCTGATGCGTTGCTAGCCAAGGTACAGCTCAGTGCGAAGGCCGGCAGCTACGTGGAGCAGCTGAGTGGTGGGCAAAAGCAGCGCTTTGCGATTGCCGCAACGCTCGTTAATCAGCCCAAGGTGCTCTTTTTGGATGAGCCGACTACGGGCCTAGACCCACAAGCGCGGCGCAACCTGTGGGAGCTGATCAAAACCATTCGCGATGAAGGCATTACCATTGTGCTGACCACCCACTACATGGATGAGGCTGAGCTGCTGTGCGACCGCCTGGCGATTATGGATGCGGGCAAAATTATCACCATCGATACGCCGCAGCACCTTATCGAGCAGCTGCTGGCGCGCGGCTTTACTAAGCAGCAAACGGTCGAGCCCGCCAACCTCGAGGATGTATTTATTGATTTAACCGGCAAGGCCATTCGGGAGTAGATGATGCGAGTCAAGTCATATTGGATTGGAGTATATGGGCAGGTGCGCGCCCTACAAAAGCGCTTTATGCGCGATGGCACGTCGCTGTTTTTTACCTTTTTGTTCCCGCTCATCTTTTTGCTGGTGTTTGGCGCGATTTTTAATAACCAAACCACCAGCTTCGATGTGGCGATTATCAACCACTCGCAGAGCGAATTTGCCAAGCAGTTTGTGGAGCAAGCCAAGGCAAACAAAGACACGGTACTGAAGGTGAAGGACGTCAAGGATATGCAGGAAGCGCGCGAGAAGCTAAAGCACTCGGAGCTGAGTGGTATCATCGAGCTGCCAGCCGATTTTGGTAGTGTGACGCCAGCCCAAGCGGGCGCCCCTAGCCAGGGTAGCAGCCAGGGTCACACCTCTCAGCCCGGGCAGGGCAGCGCCGCTGGCCAAGCCCACGCGCGCCCAAGCGGCACCTTGCGTGTGCTCTACGCCAAGGGCTCGGAGCAGTCTGGTAATACACTGACGGCTATTATGGGGCAGATTATTGATGGCATTAACAGGGGTATGGGCCAGCCCGAGCCACCGCTAAAGGTTGCGGGCCAGGCGGTGGGCGATGAGCAGCTCAAGACCTTCGACTACACCTTTACCGGCCTGCTGGCCTTTAGCTTGCTAAGCATGGGGATCTTTGGCCTGGCTAACCAAATGCCGACGGAGAAGCAAAAGGGCTCCTACCGACGCCTGCGGGCATCACCCTTTACGGCCGGGCAGCTGATCCTGGCAATGGGCATCCACTACACGATTGTCTCGCTGCTGAGTGCCGCTATGATGCTGGTGGTGGGGATGAGTGTCTTCCACTTTACGATGCGTGGTGACTGGCTGCTGGCCGTGCCGTTTATCACTCTTGCGGCGCTGCTGATGGTGGGCTTTGGCCTGCTGATTGGCGGCTGGGCCAAGAACGAGAACCAGTCGGCACCACTGGGTAACCTGGTGGCCTTCCCGATGATGTTCCTTTCTGGCACCTTCTTCCCGTCCTATATGTTCCCGGAGTGGCTGCGCACGCTCAGCCAATTCATCCCCATGACACCTGTGACCGATGGCCTGCGCCTGATCATGGCCGAGCACGCCAGCCTGGCAGAGGTACTGCCATACGCCGGCGCCATTAGCCTATGGATGCTGGTGGTGTATATTGCGGCGATAAAGCTGTTCCGGTGGGAGTAGCGAAGTAGCTAACAAGAGGAGACAACATGACGTATCAATTCATCCAAGATGCCTACCAAGCACGGCGTGGTGGGTCATCGCGGGTGCTTGATGTGTGCTGCGAAGGCTGTACCAAGCACGTGACGTTTTACCAAAAGGATGGCTCAGGTTCGCTGCGGCGAATGTATGTCGACCGTTTTATCGATATAGTCCCAACTGGTGATGAGTTGCGCTGCCCACACTGCCAGCGCGTCCTTGGTATTCTCATCACGTATGCCAAAGAAAACCGCCTGCTGGCCTATCGGCTCTTTGTCGATGCCGTGACGAAGCGGATTGTGCCGCGTCGGCAAGTAGAGTAATATAGCTCCTTATGCCCAATCGTTGGCTGGTTTGTATACTTGCTATAATATGAAAAAGAATTGCAAGCTAGAGGAAAGGAAGCTCTATGAGTGGTCATATACCAGATTTTTGTGCTTACCCGGCTGACCAGGCAATTGGTATTATTCGGGTGATTGCTGAGCATCGATAGCCCATGACCGTCGAAGAGGCTTTCTCACTGCGAGACCAGTTCGGCTGGACACCCGCTCCAGACAATGGAGAATTTTTCGTTACTCCCGTCAGCAACGGAGAAGAAGACGGTCACATAAGCTTAGTCGTCAACAACAATAAGTATATATCCAGAGTCTCTTTCCGCTTGACCAGCCTTGCCCCTCCGGACCCGGGCCCGGAAATTAGGGCATTGATACAGTCAGCACGCTCAGAGTACGTTGCTGGACTTACATCACTGTACGGGACTGCAACTCCCGGTCCTAGCAGCAAAGTGGAAACTTTGTCTTGGTATTTGCCGTCACGCGCGAGTGTCGGTTTAGGAGTCGGCACAAGATTTGTGTCCGCGACAATTGAATCGCCAGCGATGACTGATCTTACTGAAGCTGAAGAGAAATATTTCGCTCAGTAAATAAACCCAAGCCACATGACATCCAGAGCGTCGAGCACTGTCAGTGGGATAATCGTTCTCTACTGTCTAGTCGTCCGCATGCTTGGTGGTGAGGGTGCGCTGGGGCAAGAAGAGGGCGACAAGGAAGCCCGTGGCCATAAGCGCTGCACTGATGATGAAAATCTGATGCAAGGAGTCGCTAAAGGCATTGAGAATACGAGTGGTGTAGTCGTCCTGCTGCTGGCTCAGCTGCTGCTGGGCACGCGCGCGAGCTGGAGCAGGCAGACGAGCCATGCCTTTGGCTGCACCCTGGCTAATAGCATCGCGCTGGCTGTTGATGCGCAGCAAGGTATCGGCATTGAGCTCGCCATCAAGCTGCCGAGCGGCTTGTGGCGTGTGGCGCAGCGTCTGGATATAGGGAATTTGATTGACATCGCCAAGGCTGTGCAAAATGCCACTAGTGAGCACGCCCGCAAAGATAGCCGTCCCCACCGTCGAGCCAAGCCCGCGAAAGAGCTGTACACTTGAGGTAGCAGCGCCGAGATCCTGCTGGCGGAATTCATTTTGTACGGCGAGGGTAAGGATGGGCATACACATCCCCATGCCAAAGCCAGTGAGTGCCATGATGATTGCCTCATGCCAGTAGGGTGAGGTGGGCTGGAGTGTGATAAGCGAGAGAATACTTGCTGCGGTGATGGCGCAGCCGATGACGATATAGCGCTTGTATACACCCGTCCGGCTAATAAGCTGCCCCACGCCAATAGAGCTAATCATCATCCCGCCCACCATTGGCAAGAGCATCAGGCCAGCTTGCGAGGCAGTCGCACCAAAGACTTGCTGGTTAAACTGCGTGAGATAGAGGATCGCTCCGAGAAAAGCGGCACCAAAGAGCAGGCTAATGAGCATAATCAGGCGGTAGGTGGGGTTACGGAAGAAGCGGAGAGGGAGGATGGGCTGAGCGGCGTTGCGCTCAAGCCAGAGGAAGATACCACCGGCAAGGGCGGCAATAGTCAGCAGCACGCCCTTGATGAAGGTAAGGCTCATGCCATGGTCGATCACGCTCTTAAAGACCATCTCTGTATTATCTACTGCCAAGACAAGTGCTGCCAGAGCAATGGTGATGAAAAGAGCGCCGAGGTAGTCTGGCTTGTGCTTGCTGTCGTGCTTAATCTGTGGGCAATAGCGGATGATGAGAGCAGTGGCGATGATGCCAATTGGCACATTGATAAAGAATGTCCAGCGCCAGTCGGTTGTGACGCCAAAGATGGTCGCACCATCGGTTAGCCAGCCACCAAGCAATGGCCCCGCTACCGAGCTCATGCCAAAGGTCGCACCGATCAGCCCCTGCCAGCGGCCTCGCTCCTTGGGAGTGAAGAGATCGCCGACAATGGTAAAGGCGTTGGCGGTGATAATGCCGCCACCAATTCCTTGCAGCGCCCGCCACGCAATGAGCCATTCTACGGTTGGCGCGATACCGCTAAGCAAAGAGCCAATGGTAAAGATTGCCACGCCACTGAGCAAAAGTGGCTTGCGGCCATACATGTCGCTTAGCTTGCCGGCTAGCGGTACCGTTACAGTGGTGGTGAGCATATAGGCAGTAACGATAAAGCCAAGAGAGGAGAAGCTGTTGAACTCCTTGACGATCGCGCCCAGTGCCGTCGCCACGATGGTTTGGTCGAGCGCTACGAGAAAGAGGGCGCTCATCACAGCAAGCATGACGATGAGTTTGTGGCGTTGGGGTAGATGATGGAGCATAGAATTCCTTAGTTAGTTACTATAGTTGATATTCCGAAATGTAAATATAAGGTCTTCGCTCTCGTTAGAGTATATATTCCTCCTCTCGACTCCTATACGACTTTGAGATACGTCAAGTAGAGAACTGTTAACCAAATATGCTATGATACGCCGAATAGAAATGTTTGTCAATTTTATACCAAGGAGCTCAGGCACTGCACTGGCTGATTGTGTGCGATGAGCTGCGTTAGATCGACCTCAGCAAGGAAGTGAGGTAGAATTGGGTGCTGCCGTGGGGTAATGAAGCTACACTCGGCGACCTCTGCCAATCCATGCGTTGTGGCGGCAAGGTCAATCGACTGGTAGTCGTGCCAGTTGGTGATGTGGAACAAGAACTCAAGCTGTTCGCGTGGCTCACCAGCTGCTGACGCTGCGATAGCAAACTGCTGGACGAAGAGCAGCCGGCCAATCACTGGCTCGACGCCTGTTTCTTCGATCATCTCTCGCCGCAAACCATCCAGTATGCTCTCGCCCAGCTCCAACCCACCGCCCGGTGTGCACCAAAAATCTCGGCCATCGCCAGTGCGCGTCGTCAAGCGCTGGCAAAAGAGCTCACCTCTGTCGTTGATGATAATTCCGCGTACATTGATATGTCTGTGCATGGTGCCTCCGTTATAAAACCGTTGATGATGAATGATAGACAGCCAGTTAGGCAATTATGTCTAGTATAGCAGCAGTGAGATAGATATCGTAAGAAGCGCGTGGTATTAATGACACAACGATAGCACAAAATCGCAGTTTGTTATATAATACTCGTATGGTTAAGCCGCATTACAATCACTGTGAGATACTAACAGCACCCCATGATTATCGCCCACTGCCTAATCTAGCGACAGCGGTGCGACATGATGGCAAATATAATCGGCCTGATTCTCGTTTTTCGTCTGACCCACTGCTGCGGGTTACTGATGATTTATCGTCAATAACGTATGCAGTACCCGAAAAAGATCTTGCGCGTGGCGGTTCGTCGCGTCATGGAGCATTTGTTGCTCATGTGCGCTACACCGAGCAGAAACACGATACGCCCGAAACGCTTGTTATTAAACCTTCCACGGTGCCAACGGCTCTTGGTGAGTTGGCTATGACGCAGTACCTAGAGCGTGAGGGCCTTGCACCATTCTCGGTAGACGGGCTCGTGGTTGAGGGCGCATCGGAAGGCGTGGCTGCACAGGATCGTAGTCGTGTTGCCTTGCTATTGTCGCGATATCAGCCAGAAGTAGTGGGCTTTGATAGTCTTGCGTGGCATGAGATGAGTATGGATGATGTAGCGCTGTATGCCACCGAGGCAGCGACCGCATTGGCTGCATTACATAGAGTGGCAGTTGCGCATGGCGATGGCTATTTGCGTAATGTTGTGCGTGTCTCGGGTCAACCAGCTCGTATGATTGATTTTGAACATGCAGTTAGTTTCTCAGACGTTGTTGATCGAGCTGACGGAGGAGATGAAGCAGCGCAGCGCCATATAGCCGATATGATGTCGCGTGACCTCTGTGGTATGGTTACCGATGTCGTGCAGCAGGTGCAGTTGACACGCGCAGCCGAGCGCAGTACATGGCTTGATCCTGCGCTGGATGCATACTACGAGAAACTTGCGGTGCTGGGGCATGACCAGCTCGTTACTGCTGCATCGGCTGTTATGGCGGCAGTGCGTCGTATCGTAAGGTAGCCTACGTAGCCCACTTCTCTTGATTTTCCCATTAGCACTCGCTATACTAGAGTGCTAGAAGCGCCTTGATTGATACCAGGCGCGGTGATAAGTATTAAGAAAGGGGTAACCAATGAGTTCACCAATCAAGCCAATGGCGCATTTCGTCGTGGCGGTTAAGGAGAAAAAGCCAGAGAAGACTGCCAGCGGGATCTTTTTGCCCGAGTCGGCTCAGGAGAAGTCGGAAGCTGCCAAGGTGATTGCTGTTGGATCGGCAGTAGAAGATGTCGTAGTTGACGCGCGGGTCGTTTACAAGAACTACGCAGCTACCACTATTAAGCTCGACAAAGAAGAGTATTTGATTATCAAGGACGAGGATATCCTCGCGACAGTAGAATAGGAGAACCAGTCTATGGCAAAAAAAGTATTTTATGATGAAGATGCGCGCCGCCGGATTTTGGGTGGGGCAGAGATTCTCTACAACGCAGTGAAGACAACGATGGGGCCAAAGGGTCGCAATGTTGTCATTGGCAAAAGCTACGGTGGCCCGAGTGTGACACACGATGGTGTAACAGTGGCCAAGGGTATCGACATCGAGGATGTTGATGACGAGACACTAGGCTTTAAGGTAGGGGCAGAGCTCATCAAGCAAGCCGCCAACAAAATGAACGATGTAGCAGGTGATGGTACCACTACCGTGACGGTCTTGACTTACCATATCCTTAGTGAGGCAAACAAGCTGATTGCTGCTGGTCACAACCCGATGCTGCTGCGCAAGGGTCTGGAGCGGGCTGCGGCAGAGGTCACAGCGGCTTTGAGTGAGCAGGCAGAAGACATTCGCAATGATGAAACACGCGTCGCAGAGGTAGCAACTATCTCAGCGGGTGATGACGCAATTGGCCGGCTGATTGCTGATGTGATGGAGAAGATCGGGCCCAATGGTGTGGTGACGGTTGAGGAAGGCCGTGGCCTTGAGCTAGAGAGCGAAGTGGTTGAGGGCTTTACCGTTCAGCGCGGCTTCGTCAGCCCGTACATGGCAACAGATACGAAGCGAATGGAAGCGGTGTACGACAAGCCAGCCATCGTTATCACCGACAAGAAGATTTCTTCGGCGCAAGAGTTTGTCCCGCTGCTTGAGATGATTGCCCAGAGCGGTAAGAAAGATCTCGTCTTGATTGCTGACGATGTGGATGGCGAAGCGCTTGGCCTGCTTGTGCTCAACCGCCTCAAGGGTGCCTTTAATACCCTGGCTATTAAAGCGCCGAGCGATAAGGATGTCCTCTATGATATTGCTGCTCTGGTAGGCGCAAAAGTTATTACCGAAGACACCGGTATGAGCTTTGATACGGTTGGCCCTGATGTGGTCGGTTCGGCTCGCAAGGTGATTGCCACTAAGGATTTGACGACGATCGTCGAAGGGGCTGGTGCGAAGACGGCAGTCGATGCCCGGATTGACCAGATTGCCGTTGAGATCGCCAATAGCACAAGCGACTACACCAAGAACAATCTCGTTAAGCGCCAAGCTGCCCTGACTGGCCAAGTGGCTGTGATCAAGGTAGGTGGGGCAACTGAGACCGAGATCGAAGAGAAGAAATATCGCGTTGATGATGCCGTAGCTGCCGTTAAGGCTGCCCTAGCTGAGGGTGTTGTGCCTGGTGGCGGGGTGACACTGGTCAATCTTGCAACGAGCTACACCCATGCTGGTGATGCCGATGCGTCGGTGACTGCTGGTGAGGACTTGCTCATCCATGCGCTGGAGCAACCATTCCGCATCCTGCTGACCAACTCTGGCCTCAATGCCGATGAGTGGCTGCCACAGGTGAAGGCAGCGCAGCCTGGCTTTGGTATTAACGTTAACACACCAGGTGAGCTGATCGATCTCAAAGCAGCTGGCGTGGTTGACCCTGTTCGTGTTACTAAGGAAGCACTGCAGAATGCTGCCTCCATCGCTGGTACCGCAATGACGATGGGTGCGCTCGTCGTCGACCTGCCTGAGAAGGAAGCGGCAAGCCCAGCTGGCATGCCTGGCATGGGCGGCGGTATGGGTATGTACTAGGCCTCGTCCTGCCTTGTTTTGCAAAAACCCACCACATCTGTGGTGGGTTTTTATGTGGGAAAGAATTGGTTGACATATACCCCCAGGGGGTATACTATAGGAGTATGAGTAAAGATATTACCAGACGAGCACTACACCGTATCAAAATTATGAAGGGCCAGCTGGAGGGGTTAGAGAAGCGTGTGGCCGATGATGCCTACTGCATGGACATCATCATCCAGAGTCTGTCGATCCAGAAGTCGCTGGCATCGCTGAACAAGCTGATGGTTAAGCAACATCTTGAGACACATGTGGCTGAGATGTTGGCGTCAAGCGATACGAAGCAGCGCGATAAGGCGCTCAAAGAGCTCGATCAGCTCTACGACCTGACGAACATCCGCTAGCAGCAAGCGGATATAAGAATGGAAAGGATAATACGGTGCGTCGCACCGAGGAGTTTGTTATGGATACAAAACAGTCACAGCACCATCATATGACTCATGGTGAGCATACTCACCATGAGGGGCATGGACAGGGTGGCCATTGCGGGCATGATGCGGCCCAGTTTCGGCAGCGGTTTTGGCTATCGCTGCTGATAACGATCAGTGTATTGGTGTGTTCACCACTGCTGCAGCAGTGGCTCGGTTATACACTGCCTGAGGTGGTGAGCCGGTATGTGCCGGCTGTAAGCGGGACGATATTGCTGTGGTATGGTGGCCGAGTCTTTATCCGGGCGGGGTGGCAGGAGCTACGCCAGCGCCAGCCTGGTATGATGCTGCTGATTGCTCTGGCGATCAGTGTGGCGTATGGCTACAGCCTGCTGGTGACCAGTGGCGTGGTAGCGGGGATGGATTTTTGGTGGGAGCTCGCATCGCTCATTACCATTATGCTTCTCGGGCACTGGCTCGAAATGGCGGCGATTAAGCGAGCAACGGATGCTGCCCATACCTTAGCCCAACTCTTGCCTGAGACGGCAGAGGTCGTGACAGAGCAATCGATTGATACAGTGCCGCTTGATCACCTGGCTGTGGGGATGACCGTGCTGGTGCGCCCGGGTGGGCGTGTGCCAGTGGATGGCCAGGTGATATCTGGCACGTCACAGGTTGATGAGTCGATGCTCACGGGTGAGTCGCGCCCCGTTGCCAAGCAGTCAGGGAGTCTTGTGACGGCAGGCACGATCAATGGCAATGGTGCGCTTCATGTCACGGCCCGGCATATTGGTGATGATACAACGTTGTCGCATATTATGGAGCTGGTGCGCCAGGCTGAGCAGCGTCGGTCGCGAACGCAGGTGCTGGCGGATCGGGCAGCGGGCTATCTTTTCTATGCAGCGCTTGCTACTGCGCTGGTGACGGGCGCTGGCTGGGCGCTGGCTGGTGCATCGCTGGGTGAAGTGTTGCAGCGAGTGGTGACAGTGCTGGTTGTCGCGTGCCCGCACGCCTTGGGCTTAGCGGTGCCGCTGGTTGTATCGATCTCGACTGGGCTTGCGGCGCAGCGCGGTATTGTGGTGCGTGATCGCCGCGCTTTTGAAGCCGCGCGGCAAGTCGATGTGGTGTTATTTGACAAAACGGGTACACTGACGACTGGTCACCTAGCAGTGGTTGCAGTCCATGGTGGAGACGACGCGGCTATTCTGGCACTGGCAGCAGCGGCTGAGCATGAAGCAGAGCACCCGATTGCAGCAGCGATTCGTCGCGCGGCAGCCGATCGCCATGTTGCGATACCTGCTGTGCGTGACCTCCAGACGGTGCCAGGTTATGGTGTGCAGGCTGTGGTTGATGGCGTGCCGACGTTAGTTGGCAATGCGGCCTTTATGCAGCAGCATCAGGTTGATCGAGACGAGATAACGACGGACCATACAGTGGTCTACGTTGCCCAGGCTGGGCGCGTCTGTGGTGTGATTGAGCTTGGTGATGCGCCGCGCCCTGGTGCGGCAGCGGCAGTCGCAGCGCTCCAACGCCGCGGTATAACAGTCGCCATGGTAACAGGGGATGGTGTGAGGCCAGCCGACGCGATTGCTCGCCTCGTTGGTATCACTGAGGTTCACGCTGAGGTAACACCAGCTAAGAAGGCGGCGATTGTCATGGCGTACCAGCAGCAGGGGAAGCGGGTGTGCTTTGTCGGCGATGGCGTGAATGATGCACCAGCGCTTGCCCAGGCCGAGAGTGGTGTCGCGATTGGGACGGGGACTGATGTTGCCGCAGCGTCTGCTGGGATTATGCTGGTTGGTGATGATCCACAGGCGGTTGTCCGGCTGATCACGCTGGCCCAGGCGACGTACCGAAAAATGGTGCAGAACCTCTGCTGGGGAGCGGGCTATAATGTGCTGATGCTTCCACTCGCGGCTGGGGTGCTTGCGCCAGTCGGGGTGGTTATTTCGCCCGCGATCGGTGCGGTGGTGATGTCACTTTCGACGATTATTGTCGCAGCAAATGCACAACTCTTACGCCGCACGGTGGTGTAAGTCGCGAGCTCCGTTATTGACAGACTTGCGCTGTCTATGTCATACTAGCGCGCAGTATGCTTTCATTCTTAGGGAATTTTACCGCGTCGTTTCGGGTGGCGCTTGTGATGTGGCCATTTGCTGCACTTGTGTTGACATTGCCACTGTTATTGGTACATTATATTCGCTTTCGCCGGGTGGCGTTTGGCCGGGTAGTTATGACGTATCTAGTGGTGCTCTATGGCTTGGCGCTAGCTGCCTTTACGCTTTACCCGATGCCAGATAATGCAGCGCGCTTTTGTGGGAGTCACCATATCCAACCGCAGCTTACACCACTGGCGTCGATTCTCGAGATTCCTCACGAGGGTGTGCGGGCGTTGCTACAGGTGGTGCTTAATGTTATTTTCTTTGTGCCACTGGGGGCGTTTTTGCGGGCGATGTATCGGGTGCGCTGGTGGACGGTGGTAGCGATTGGCCTTATGACGTCGGTGGTGATTGAGCTGACGCAGCTCACTGGGGTGTTTGGCGTGTATCCGTGTAGCTATCGGCTGTTTGATGTTGATGACTTGCTGCTTAATACGAGCGGGGCACTGCTGGGTTTTTGGTCGGGTTGGCTGCTACCAAATCTTCGCGATACTGAGCGTGGGGCAACGACGATTCGCCAGCCTGGCCTTGTGCGGCGTATCGTTGCCTTTGTCGTTGATATGACTGGAGTGGCGATTGGCTCAACAATTGTGATGGTAGCGCTCACGCTTCTCAATGTGTTGCACTCACGGCAGTGGACTGAACAGATGCAGATGCTGACGCAAATCATTCCATATGGCTTTATTGCGCTCGTGCATGCCATCCTTCCGCTGGTGGCACAGGGAAGGACGCTCGGTGGCTGGCTAACGGGTATTTCGCTGGATGATCGGCCGCGAGGGTGGTTCCACCGCGTGGTATTCTATGCGGTGCGGCTGCTCTATATTGCGGTGCTGTCGATGGTGCATCTGCCGTTTGTGTCATTAATGACGCTGCTTGTCACGATCGTGCTATGGCGTCGGTATAAGCAGCTGCCCTATGTAGTGCTTGATCGGTACTGGCCAACGCGTCACACGCCAACCACTGATGACAAGTAATCTATACCACCTCACACTTTACGTATTCTGGCAAACGATATAGACTAGAAGGAGACAGGTAGCAGAAGCAAGGAGGCGATATGCGGACGGCAATGGTGAAAAGTGTGCTCAGTGTCATGATGATAGCAGTCGGATGCCAGCTGATGGCTCCAGTGCCAGCTCAGGCTGCGGAGCGGAGGACAATCTCGGTCTATGTCAGTGACGAGAACCTCCCAAAGGTGGCTGACGACCATCTAAAGATGATCGATCGGCTCATTGTTCATTTTGGGCGTATTGCAGCCGATGGGCGCGTGACACTTGATACACTGCCACACCTCAAGCAAGCAGCCACGCTGCAGCGGATTCGGGCGGTCAATCCGCGTATCTCCCTTATTCTCTCAATTGGTGGTGGTAATGATGCCGCGCGGAGGGAGTTCGATGCGATGGTGCGTCAAGCCAGCACCCGGCAGGCCTTTGTGAGTTCTGTTAAGGAGGCGCTGCAGGCTCATCAGTTAGATGGGGTGGATATCG
>ERZ772967.500-NODE-500-length-31418-cov-4.113095_pt1 | contig 31418 bp, 25 predicted proteins | sample MGYA00511677_ERZ772967 | MGnify/ENA primary metagenome ERZ772967 (study PRJEB29015, sample SAMEA2737931) | human oral metagenome | biome: human oral; feature: human-associated habitat; material: dental | place: China | collected 2146 ...
AAAGCGGAAAGGCTTAAAGCCATATCAATCAACGTAAAGTATAGCCCTAACTTCGTCCACTGGTTTCTAAAAGATAGCCAAGACATTCGGTCCAGCGATACACTGGAGGATGCACTCACTGAGTTTGAGGTTCAGGGACTAGAAATAGATTGGGCCTGTGTTGCATGGGATGCCGATCTAAGGATAAATATGGCTAGAAAAGTTTGGGAGCATTTCCAACTCCGAGGAGGGAATAAATGGCTAAACATCAACAAACCTGTCAATCAGGAATATCAAATTAACGCCTATCGTGTGCTACTTACACGTGCTCGCCAAGGGATAGTTATACTAATCCCCGAGGGGGATGACACTGATACAACTCGCAAACGAGAGTGGTATGATCATACCTATAATTACTTGAAAAGAATAGGAATTCGGGAGATATAAGACCGAGATATCTAATCAACTTGGCCTGATATTTTAGAGTAATCCCTAACCAACGAACCTTACACGGTAGGGCATAGTAAAGAACAAGCGATCCGCAGCAGCTTATAGACTACTGCAGATCACTTGTCTCTAGGAATAAGAAGTTGCAGTTACTTGCCGATGCAGAAGTGGGCGAAGATGTAGTGGAGGGTGTCGTCGCTGGTGATTTCGCGGCCGGTGATTTCGCCGATTGAGCTGATGGCGTGCCGGAGGTCGAGCGTTAGCAAGTCCGTCGAGAGTCCCATATCGAAGCCTGAACGCATCCGCTGAAGCGCGTCGTAAGCCTCACGCAGGAGCTGATGATGGCGGGCATTGCTCACAATGAGATCGGCTTCGTTCGCCTGAGCACAGTCCATGATCTTGACCAATTCTTCCTTAAGCTGATCCATTCCTTCGCCTGAGCGAGCCGAGATAAACAGCGGTTTTTCGGAGCAATCAAGGGAATCGCACAGCACCTGATCGAGATGGTTCCGTTCGTCTTCGGGGAGGTTCTCGCTCTTATTGAGGAGGACAAGCATCGTTCGTTCCCCTCTCTTGAGCCAAATCTCCCGGATATGATCGAGCTGATTCGCTTCCTCAAGGCGAGTAGCGTCGAGTACGCCGAGGATAATATCTGCCTCCTTGATTTTGCTTCGGCTTCGCTCAATGCCAAGGCTCTCGATCGTATCATCGGTCTCGCGCAACCCTGCCGTATCGACGAAGCGGAAAAGGTAGCCCCCGATGTGCATCGTGTCCTCGATGGTGTCGCGCGTGGTGCCGTGAATATCGCTCACGATGGCACGCTCCTCGCCCAGCAAGGTATTGAGCAGGGTACTCTTGCCCACGTTAGTCGTGCCGACAATTGCCACAGGAATCCCACGCTTGACAGCATTGCCAAGGCGATAGCTATCGATGAGCTTCTTGAGCTTGAGCTCGATTTGATCGCAGAGGGCAAGCAATTCGGTACGATCGGCGAACTCCACATCTTCCTCGGGGAAGTCCAATTCCAACTCCATCAGCCCCGTTAGGCGAAGCAATTCCTCACGCAGGGCATTCAGCTCCTCGCTATATCCGCCACGCAGTTGCTTCATCGCCATCTGATGCTGTGCCTTGCTCTCGCTGGCGATGATATCCGCCACCGCCTCGGCACGACTCAGGTCCATACGCCCATTGAGGTAGGCACGGCGAGTAAATTCGCCCGGTTGTGCCATCTGACAACCTTCTCCGACGAGGCTCTCTAACAGTCTGCGCCTGATATAGACAGAACCATGGCAGGAGATTTCTACCGTATCCTCGCCTGTAAACGAATGCGGAGCCCGGAAATAAGTCAGCACGACTTCATCGATTAATTCATCTCCGGCTATCACTTCGCCATAATACGCATATCGAGGTTTGACAGACTCGGCGACAGGTGTTTCCCCTCCGTATCGAAAGAGCCGAAGCGCGACAGGCAACGCTTCGGGACCCGATACGCGTATCACCGCAATACCGCCCACACCGGGGGCAGTCGATACAGCACAGATGGTTGATTTGTCCAGCATGACGTATAATGATAATTTACGAGCAAAGATACTTCTTTTCGTGAAAGAGCAGAAAAGCGGGAAGAAGAAGTTGCGCCGTTTTACGGTTCCTGCGGACGGACAATCATCACGCCCGTTGTCCGTTTACCGTCCGTCACATACGTCTGTAGCGACTCCGGATTAACGATCACCTTCCCGGCCGAAGACGAGGCGTGGATAAACGTCAGCATCTCGCCTTCGCGGTCAATGAATCCGACGTGCGAGATATCCAGCCCTTCGATATTCGTCACGAAACAAACGATATCTCCGTTTTGCATGCCGGAGCCGCAACGTTCGATTTCTTTTTCGGGGATACAGGCATACGTCTCACGCGATGAGATTTCCTCCTCCTTCTCACGCATCACCTCTACCCATTCCGGATGTGCCTTTAACTGCCTGTATTTGTCGGGATGTGCAGACATGAATGACATTTTCAGGCGATACGGCTCACCTCCGATCGCGGACGTTACGTCTCGAACAATCCCCTTCCGCTGATTCTCATAAATCCAGTCGGAGAAATAATGCAAGCGATCCGTGTAATCGTGTATCTCGCCTTGACGATAGCGCAGTTGTTTCAGTTGCCCGGCATACGCTTCGAACGAAGGATTACCGGCTTTCACCGTGCGTGCCAATGCGAGGACAGACTCGACGAGCGTCGTACAGTCGAGCTCACGCAAGTTGATCACGAGCCTTTCCGGCTCTTTCTCAAGTGTCGAACCCACGTAAGGCCGATCCTTGAAGAATTTCGCCGTCTCGACAAGGAGGTCGCCTAACGGCAAATGCTCTTTCCCTTGCATCGCTTGCACATACGTATCAAAAATCGCCCGATCTTCCGGAGTATAGTCGGCCTTTTCCTGAGCTAAGCAAGCCATACACACGAGCGTACTCCACACAAATACCATCCATTTTTTCATTTTTCTTCTGTTTTTTGATCCAACATATCTTGTAATTTCAACATTTCGTCACGATATTGCGCTGCTTCGAGGAAATCGAGTTTCTTCGCCGCCTCGGTCATCTGTTTCCGCGCCTGCGCAATGGCTTTCTCCAATTGCGGCCGCGTCATATACTGCACTACGGGATCGGCCACCAGCGACGGTTCCGGCTCAACGTAAGCATACGTTTCGGTAGCTGTTTGCAGACGTCCACCACCCAGCACCGACACGGTGTTTTTCACGATCTGCTTCGGTGTGATGCCGTGCCGTTCGTTATAAGCCAGTTGTTTTTCGCGCCGGCGATTCGTTTCGTCGATCGTTTGCTGCATGCTGTCGGTGATTTTGTCGGCATAAAAGATTACTTTTCCGTTGATGTTACGCGCAGCACGTCCGGCTGTCTGAGTGAGCGAACGGTGGGAACGCAAAAATCCTTCCTTGTCGGCATCGAGCACAGCCACAAGCGAAACCTCCGGCAAGTCCAGTCCTTCGCGCAGCAGATTGACGCCAATCAGCACATCGAAGAGCCCCTTGCGCAAATCGTCCATGATCTTCACCCGTTCGAGCGTATCGACATCGCTGTGAATATAGTTACAGCGCACCTCCATCCGCTTCAGGTAATCCGTCAGCTCTTCGGCCATGCGTTTGGTGAGTGTAGTCACCAGCACGCGCTCGTCGGCTGTGGCACGCTGCGCGATTTCTTCCATCAGGTCGTCGATCTGGTTGAGGCTGGGACGCACTTCGATGATCGGGTCGAGAAGTCCCGTAGGCCGGATAAGCTGCTCAACGACTACTCCCTCACTCTTCATCAGCTCATAATCGGCAGGGGTAGCACTCACATAGATCGCGCTCGGCGTCAACGATTCGAACTCCTCGAAGGTCTGCGGACGGTTATCCAACGCAGCCGGAAGACGGAAACCGTATTCAACGAGCGTTTGTTTGCGCGAACGGTCTCCGCCGTACATGGCGCGTATCTGGGGCACCGTTACATGGCTCTCATCAATGACCAGCAAAAAATCTTTCGGAAAATAGTCTAACAGGCAGAACGGACGCTCTCCGGGCTGACGACCGTCAAGATAGCGGGAATAATTCTCGATGCCGGCACAATGCCCCAGCTCCTGTATCATTTCGAGGTCATACGTCACGCGTTCTTCGAGACGTTTGGCTTCGAGCGGCTTGCCGATATCCTGCAAGAACCGAACCTGCTCACCGAGATCGACGTGTATCTGCCCGATGGCTGTACGGATACGCTCCTGCGTTGTAACGAACAGATTCGTCGGATAGATGTTCAGCGTATCCTGCTCGTCGTATTCATGCCCGTCGACCGGGTTAAACGATGCGATACGCTCAATCTCGTCCCCCCAGAACTCGATACGGTAAGCCAGTCCGTCGTAGCTTTCGATGGCCGGGAAAATATCGACCGTATCGCCGTTCACGCGAAAACTGCCGCTCGTAAACTCCACTTTATTATTCACATAAAGCGCATCGACAAACAGGCGAAGCATCTTGTCGCGGGCAATCCTCATCCCTTTCTCCAGATAGACGACCTGCTCTTCAAAAGCACGTGGATCGGCCATGCCGTAAAGACACGAGACGGACGAGACGACGATCACATCGCGACGTCCGGAGAGCAGCGAGGCCGTAGCACGCAGACGTAATTTATCGATTTCTTCGTTGATCGCCATATCTTTCTCAATGTATGTATCGGTCGTGGGCAAATAAGCCTCCGGCTGATAGTAATCGTAGTACGATACAAAATATTCGACAGCGTTATGCGGAAAAAACGATTTGAATTCGCTGTACAACTGTGCGGCCAGCGTTTTGTTATGGCTCAGGATCAGTGCGGGCTTACGTACTCGTTCGATGACATTGGCCACGGTAAAAGTCTTTCCGGACCCCGTCACTCCCAGTAAGGTCTGATACGGCACTCCTTCACGGATGCCTTGGGCAAGCGCCTCGATGGCCTCAGGCTGGTCGCCCGTCGGCTTATATGACGAAACAAGTTCAAAATCCATGATTTTTCGTACAATAAAAAAAACAAAGATACAAAAACCCCGCAAAAAAAAACGGCCGACACAGAGTTGAAAAAAAAACGGCCGATCTCCCTCTGTTCCGGCCATGCAAAATTTTGTCGTTCAAGGGCGGGGTTTTGTACAATATCCCATAATATTATTGCATCTTTCTGAAATAATACAGTCCTTTGTTCTTTCACATGCACCTTAATTAAGTTACAAGGAACTTATGAAATATAAAAATACACTGATTATATGTGCTTTGCTGTGTGCCATACCTGTCATGTCGCAGACGGTTTATCATGTCCATGCGACAAAAGGAAACGATGCTCATGACGGCAAATCATGGTCGAAAGCGTTGGCTACGCTCCAGACAGCATTGGATAAGGCACAGCCGGGCGATGCCGTGTACGTTGCGGCCGGCACCTATCATCCTACCCGGCGAATCGGAGAAACACTGGCTCACAATCCCAAACAAAAGACAACCGACCGTCATCGTTCGTTTATGGTTCGCGGCCGTATCCGTTTATACGGAGGTTTTCCGGCCGATGCTACGGACCACACGACGATAAAAGATCGCGACTGGAAGATGCACCGTACCATTCTGAGCGGCGACTTTAACGGCGACGACGGGGGCGACTTCTCAAATATGAGCGAGAACGCTTACCATGTGCTCGTTCTGCTTGATGTCGAGTCATCCGCGGAGATAGACGGCTTTACCATCACCGGCGGTCATGCCAACGAAGAAAACGGCGTGTTGATCGGCGAAACGTCGGTATTTTCCGAATTTGGCGGCGGCATTTATGCCTATACGGCATACAAAAACTTATCGCCTCAACTGTCGAACCTCATCATCGAAGGAAATACGGCAGCCAAGAACGGCGGCGGTATATTCATTTACTCGAGAAATAACGAAGCCAGTGTAACTATCCGGCATTCCACGATCCGAAAGAATCAGGCCGGAGGATCAGGAGGCGGCATTTTCAACAGCGGGAAGAGAGTCGCTTCGCCCCGATTGGTCAACGTGAGTATCGTCGGCAACCAAGCCCAACACGAAGGAGGGGGATTCTACTGCCTTTGCGAGGACCTTGTATCGGCGCCTCATCTGACGAATGTGCTGGTTGCCGGAAATGCTGCTCGTAACGGGGGAGGAATGTTCTGTTATTCGTATGCAGGAAACGTCGCTCCTTCTCTGACGAATGTAACCATCTGCGGCAACAGGGCTACGGCTGAAGGAGGAGGTATCGCGTGCTCAGCCGGGAGAGACTGGACGAAAATCGGGATATCTTTACCCGTGTTCTCGAACACGATTATCTGGGATAACCAGGCGCCACACGGCTATCCCAACTTGTACAACAACGGCGCTACGGGAAGCATGCCCACCATACATGAAAGCTATATTGAAGGAGAGCCGTCTCCCTTTATGAATAAGATTAAAACAAACGATTTCACACACATTGCACATGGCTTCGTAAGTCATGTAGCGCCCGACTTCGCCCCGACTACAGAAGGGGATTACCGTTTGAATCAAAACAGTCCGTTTATCGATCAGGGAAAAAATATTCATCCCTCATTCGAAACGGATTTGGCCGGTAATCCACGTGTATATGGCAAGAGTATTGATCTTGGCGCGTATGAATATCAGGGATATAACCCCAAAGACGCAGGCATAATAGAGGAGAATTATCGGATATGGGCATCGCACGGTCAGGTAACGATTCAGCTCGACCGTCCGGCCACGATCCGAATTTATACGGTTGATGGCCAACTGATCCGGCAATATAACGACGAGAAGCAGGGTACAAAAATCGTAAATCTCCCCAACGGCATTTACCTCATTTCGCTTAATGGAGAAAGTAAGGCCAAAGTGATTGTCTACTGACAGCGAAATTTTTTAACTCACAAAAGAGATTCTCGTCAAAGAGTTGTGTCGCATCTTGCAAAAAGCAACATCAGTTTATAGCGTAGTAGCGGCAGAAATATTCCTGCACGATAAACAAAGTCAGATATACAACGCTACCCTACGGCGATCTGTTTGCACCGTTTCAAATTCGGATGTAACAGCGGTGCTGCTCATGGGCACTCTTTCTTTACGATACTTCATGGCACTGTATACCGTGCTGCGCGCCGAAGTATGAAACTCCATTGCTCCCGTTTCGGCCTCGATCCGGGCAATGTTATGTTCACGCACCCCACAGCCGGGCATGATGATGATGCGTCCGGCGGCACGTTGCACCAGCTTGCGGAGCATCGGGATGCCGCTCACCGCGTCAGGCTGTTGGCCGGACGTCAGGATGCGGTCACATCCCAGTGCAATGAGTTGCTCAAGCGCCACAAACGGCTCACGGCATACGTCGAATGCCCGATGACATGTGACGGAGAGCGGCTTAGCAGCCTCAATCAAACGTTGCATCAAGGCGATATCCATGTCACCGTCTTTGGTCAGACAGCCAAAAACAACCCCGTGTATGTTCAGCTGTTTGGCCATCTCAATGTCATAAAGCATGGCCTGCACCTCGGCCGGAGTATAGAGGAAATCGCCCCCTCGCGGCCGAATGATAACGTTAATATCGATCTGCGACGTCAGTGCCTGCGCTGCCCGTATCTCTCCATAGCTGGGGGTGGTACCGCCTTCAGGAATAGCAGCGCACAACTCCACACGCCGTGCTCCTCCGGCTTCAGCCTCCACACAGCTCTGCGCCGAATTTGCGCATATTTCAATGATTCGTCCCATGGGCTCTTCGGTCAGCCTTTATCGACCGATGCAGTGGTACGTAAACCCTGCTTCTTCGATCTCATGCATATTGTAAATATTACGTCCGTCCAAGATCAACGGCATCTTCATCTGTTGTTTGATTCTAAGCCACGACGGCAAACGAAATTCTTTCCATTCCGTCACAATCATCAACACATCGGCATCGGTCACCGCCTCATAAATATCTTTCGCATAATGAATCCGGTCACCGATACGGCGTTTAGCCTCCGGGACAGCTACGGGATCGTAAGCCGTCACACGGCATCCGGCCTTCAGCAACAGATCAATCAGCACAAGCGAAGGCGCTTCACGCATATCGTCCGTCTCAGGTTTAAATGCCAGCCCCCACATAGCCACCTTCTTGCCAGACAGATTCCCTTGATAGTATTGCTCTAACTTCCGGTATAATACCGTTTTCTGATATTCGTTCACGGCCTCGACCGCCTGCAATATACGCATCGGATAGCCCTGCTCGTCGGCCGTGCGAATCAAGGCCTTTACATCTTTCGGAAAGCACGACCCGCCATAACCACAGCCGGCATAAAGGAAGCTGCTGCCGATACGCGTATCGGCGCCGATCCCTTTGCGCACCATATTTACATCGGCGCCGATAATCTCGCAGAGGTTAGCCATATCGTTCATAAAACTGATGCGTGTGGCCAACATGGCATTGGCCGCGTATTTCGTCATTTCGGCCGAAGGGACATCCATATAAATGATGCGGAAGTTGTTCAACATAAAAGGATGATACAGCTTTTCCATCAGATTTTTCGCACAGTCTGACTCTACTCCTACAACGATACGGTCCGGGTGCATAAAATCTTTAACAGCAGCCCCTTCTTTTAGAAATTCCGGATTGGAAGCTATATCAAAGTTAATCGATACGCCACGCTTAACCTGTTCGTCGAGAATCGTTTGCTTGATCTTCTGCGCCGTTCCGACGGGCACGGTACTTTTTGTTACCACCAACAGGTATTTCGTCATGGTCTGCCCGATGGTACGCGCCACATCGAGCACATACTTCAGATCGGCGCTCCCGTCTTCATCAGGCGGCGTACCGACGGCGCTGAACACGATTTCGACCTCGTCGAGCACCTCCCTCAATTCCGTTGTAAAATGCAAACGTCCTACTTCGTGATTACGGACGACCAGTTCCTCCAACCCGGGCTCATAGATCGGGATGATCCCGTTTTTCAGGTTCTCAATCTTACGGCGATCGATGTCCACACAATAGACCTCCATGCCCATCTCTGCAAAACAGGTACCAGTCACCAGACCGACATATCCCGTACCAACGATCGCAATCTTCATGCTTTTTTCATTTTTTTCAAACGGGCGTAAAAGTAGTGTTTTTTTTCGGGACTGCCCCTTTTTTGATGCTGCTTTTTTCAGTATTTAGAAAAAAACATCGTATTTTTGCGACCCAATAAGGATCGGCATGGAGGTTAGACGTATTATACGAAATATCGCGCATCATTATTTTTTCTACTTATTTGCGTTTACGTTATTTTTCGGAGTGTCGCTGTATCATACGGCAGCATTGGGATTCACGGTCGAATTGTCCGGTATCTTGTTACTGATCTTTTACGGCCTCTTTCTTTACCTTACGAAACAGCGGAATTTCCATCCCGCCGCCATCATCATATTGACTGTTCTGCTGCTTTATCTGGGTTACTCCTTCTATCTCTCACACAACAAACCGCAAGCCATTTTGCTCGATTTTCTGATACAACTCAAGCCCTACATCACCTTCTTCATCGTTTCGCAATTGGCGCCATCCCTTTCAGACATGCAAAAACAACAAATGGCACGGTTATGCCTGCTGCTTTGGTTGCTCTTCCTCCCTATCGGAGCCTATGGATTATTCCTGCCCGATGTGTACCGGTCTGTTATGAATCGGCCTGAAAACTTCGTGGCAGCCGTCGCCTCCCTCTCGCTCGTTTATCTGTATTGCAGCGACTTCTCGACAACAGCACGGCGGACATTCCTGCTCATGCTCTCGGCCTGCCTGCTGGCCTCCCCGCGATTCATCGCTCTTTTCCTCCTGATATGCGGTATTGTTCTCTACTTCAACCGCCGCAGTATTTTGAAGTCTTGGATAAAGACGGGAATTGCAACAGGCGTTATCATCTTGATTGCGACGTATATCTTCTACATACAGCTCACAAGCTGTCTTTTGCCATCAGACGCACAGGGTAACGGTCTCTCGGCCTTAGCTCCACAAGCCATCATATACCAATCATCGCTGAAGGTATGGCGAGACTTTCCCCTATTCGGTAGCGGATTGGCAAGTTTCGCGACCTATGCTTCCGGATTGTATTACTCTCCCCTCTATGCCGAATACGGACTTCATACCGTATCGGGACTTGCCCCGCAAGACTGGCACTCCGTTTGTGATACGTATTACCCGTCGCTTGTGCAGTTCGGCCTTACAGGCATCGTCCTGTACCTGCTTTTCTGGACATATATCGTCTGCGCTTCTTTATGGAAATATAAACGGCAAGGGAATCTTCAGTACTTTGTAATCGTCCTGATTCTGGCTTGCACCCTATTCATCGGAAACATTTCCGACTCGTTACTCACCAGTCATAAAGGATATTTTATGATGATGTTTTTCGGCCTATTGGCAGGTAATCCGAGGCAGAATGAATGCCTCACGAAAAGAATACAGACGATCCCCGACAAACTTCTCTCCAAAGAGCCTCTGTGGGAAGACTGCATAGAAACGGGAACAACATCCTCAGTAAAATATCCCGATAAAGCGACATAGAAAATTACCGTATGCAACAAGACTTTATAAATAAAAACTTTTTCAGGCTAATGATGTTCACGCTCGTCTTGGGGGTGATCTTCTACGATCTTTTCAATATGGCCGGATTCAGCTATATTGATGAAATCTGTGCATTTCTTTTATTTATTTTATTCGGAATAAATGTCCTTCGATCCAAGAATTGGGCATTTGATAAAATATTCCTGCTTATCTTGGGAATATTTCTGTTCTATCTGGTCTACTCCCTGTATATTGGTTCCAATAGTCCTCGAGCCATCCTGATGGATTTCGTTATACAGATCAAGCCTTATTTGGCTTTCTTCTGTGTGTATTCCATGCGGCCTGTCTTGAATGCGAATCAGAAGAAGATTCTACGGCAGTTGGCGATTTTATTCAGCCTGTACCTGTTATTGATCGGAACAGGAGACTTGTTTATAAAAGACTTGATGTTAAACATTCTGTCTCACACTTCCCGCTTCGCTACTGCAACATCCATTTTAGCCCTCTTGTATCTCTATTTCAGTGATTATACGAAAAGAGACAAACTCATTTTTATCTTACTCTTATCCATCGGTTTATTCTCCGGACGTTCCAAACTCTTCGGTTTTTTGGCGCTCTGTACGCTTATAATGCTGTATATCAACAAATCGTTTGAGATGAAATTCAATATAAAGAACACGCTTTTCTTACTCTTTGCAATCATAGTAACCGCTGTCGTAGCCAAAGATAAAATTGAACTGTATTTTATTACAGGAGGCTTCGGCGGTGGACGAGGTGTAGAAGATTTATATGCCCGCATGGCGCTTTATTATTTTTCTGTACGTATCTTCAGAGACTATATACCTTTCGGTTCAGGCTTTGCCTCTTACGGGACATACGCTTCAGGAGAATATTATTCTCCGATATACGCAAAATACAGCATGGAGCGTATGCATGGGCTAAATGAGGCTGACCCCAGTTTTATTGCCGACACCTATTATCCGGCATTAGCTCAGTTCGGGCTTGTCGGACTGTTTCTTTTCTTTCTGTTCTGGTATTATTTAACGCATAAAGCCATTATTTCCTTTCGTAAAGGATGTCAGAAAGAAGCGGTCATTGCCATCATCATTATCGCATTCTTTTTAATCGAGTCCATCTCGGATGCCACGTTAACCCACAATAGAGGTTTCTTTATGATGATGTTGTTGGGATTAATCTTTTCAGATATCAAGTATAAATTGAATACGACGCCCCTTGAAAAAGTAAAAACATATGGCACGGATACTTTTAGTCAATAAATTCTACTATTTCAGGGGTGGAGACTGCACGGCCGTACTCACTACAGAAGAGTTATTAAAGAAACACGGGCACGAAGTGGCCGTATTCAGTATGCGTTATGCCGAAAATCTCCCGACAGCGTGGGAAGAGTATTTCCCTGAAGAAGTCAGTTTTTCCCAAGCCGGCCTTACACAAAAGGTCAAAGCCCTCAAGCGGGTATTTTCAGACACTCAGGTGGTCAAAAAATTCAACCGGCTTCTTTCCGACTTCCAACCCGATATCGTGCACCTGCATAATATTCACTCATATCTATCTCCGGTCATTGCACAGACAGCCCATCAAAGAGGTATTCGCGTGGTCTGGACGATGCACGATTATAAATTAATTTGTCCTACGTATCTATGCTTACGAGAGAACAAGCCTTGCGAACTTTGCTTCAAGAACAAAGCCCACGTCTTTAGAGTTCGATGTATGAAAAACAGTCGTGCAGCCAGCTTGTTGGCATGGATGGAGGCCGTATATTGGAACCGCACCAAGTTGGAACGCATCACGGATCGATTTATCAGTCCCAGCTCTTTTTTAAAGGAGAAAATGGTTGCCGCAGGTTATCAGGACAAGCAAATAGAAGTGCTGCACAATTTCATGTATAAACAAGTAACTTCTTGTTATGATAAAGAAGACTACTATTGTTATGCGGGCCGTCTCTCAACGGAAAAAGGTGTAAGCATCCTGCTCGAAGCAGCAAAAGAGCTGCCCTATCCGTTAAAAGTGATCGGGGGAGGACCATTATTGGAAGATTTCCGTAAAACATATCCCTCGGATCATATTGAGTTTTTAGGATACCTTCCACAGGAGAAGTTGTTCCCGCTCATTCAACAAGCTCGCTTCTCGGTGATCCCATCGCTTTGCTACGAAAATAATCCGTATGGAGCGATTGAATCGCTTTGCTTGGGAACACCTGTATTAGGCGCTACAATAGGCGGCATACCGGAGTTGATTAAGGTCGGAATAAACGGGGATTTATTTCCCCCCGGAGGTATCAAAGAGCTACGTGCCAAAATTCTTGACTGCTTCGAGCATTTTACGGAAGATTACCCTTTTGAAAAAATAGCGATTGACGCACAAAATAAATTTTCTTCCGAAACGTTTTATGTAAAACTAATGAAAATTTATGGCTATTAAGATATATCCTCCTACAGACATGTGCATTATTACGACGTATCGTTGTCCGATGCGATGTAAGATGTGCGACATCTGGAATAATCCGACCGAAGTAAAAAAAGAGATTCAACCGGAGGAATTGGAAATTCTGCCCCATGTAAAATTTGTAAATATCACCGGAGGAGAGCCATTTGTCAGGCAAGACCTCGAAGCCATTGTCAAGGTTTTATTCACGAAGTCGCCACGGGTTGTTATCTCTACATCCGGCTGGTTTGAAGACCGAATCATCGATCTGGCAAAAAAACATCCCCGCATCGGAATCAGGGTCAGTATTGAAGGACTGTCTCAGAAGAATGACGAATTACGTGGAAAATCAGGAGGATTTGACCGCGGACTGCGTACGTTACTTCTATTAAAAGAGATGGGAGTGAAAGACATCGGATTCGGCTGTACGGTCAGCAACAACAATTCGGCCGATATGCTTTCTCTCTATCGTTTGTCGAAAAGTCTGGGCATGGAATTTGCTACGGCAGCGTTTCACAACTCTTACTATTTTCATAAATACGATAACCGGATCACGAATAAGGACAAAGTAATTGCCGACTTCGAAGAGTTGATTGCCATGCAATTAAAAGAAAATCATCCAAAGTCATGGGCACGCGCCTTTTTCAATAATGGGTTGATAAACTATATTGAAGGAAACCGAAGAATGTTGCCTTGTGAGGCCGGCTTAGTCAACTTCTTTGTAGACCCGTACGGCGAAGTCTATCCATGCAACGGCTTGGAGAAACGGTACTGGATGGAGAGTATGGGAAATATCCGGCAAGCCTCTTCCTTCAAAGAGATCTGGGAGAGTGAGCAAGCAGAAAAAGTAAGAGCTCAAGTACGCAGCTGTCCAAAAAACTGCTGGATGGTTGGCACTGCTTCCCCTGTGATGAAAAAGTACATTCGTCATCCGCTTAAATGGATGTTGAAGAATAAAGTACGGAGTCTTCTTAACCAGCCTCTTTGTCTGGAGCGTAAATGGTATGATGTGGGGCAGGACCCAACACAAGGCGATCTGAGATTATGAAGATTGTTGTCACCGGACTGAGAGGGTTTCCCCGCATACAGGGAGGAGTCGAAACCCATTGCGAAGAGTTATGTCCCCGGTTGGTCAAACTGGGATGTGACATGACGGTTACCAGACGGAAGCCTTTCGTCAGAGAGGCTTCTCCCCTTACCGTTTATGAAGGCGTAAAATTCAAAGATTTGAATACGCCTAAAAGACAAGGGTTGGAGGCTGCCGTTCATACGTTCCGAAGCGTCTGGTATGCCTTTCGGACGAAAGCCGATATCATCCATATTCAGGCAATTGGGCCTTCGATTGCCATTCCTTTTGCCAAATTACTCGGGCTCAAGGTCGTTGCAACCCACCACGGCCCCGATTACGATCGTCGGAAATGGGGACGATTGGCCAAGTTCGTTTTACGGTTTGGAGAGTTTTGTGTCGCCCGATGGGCCGATGAAGTAATTGTCATTTCAACAGTCATTCAAAACCTCCTCAAAACGAAGTATCACAGAGAGAATACTCATCTCATATACAATGGAGTTAATCCACCGTCCACTCCTATCAATGAAACCGATTACATTCGTCAGTTGGGCTTAAAACCGAGAAAATACCTTTTAGCGGTCGGGCGTTTTGTCGAGGAAAAGAATTTCGACAAACTCATTCTTGCATACGCAAAAACGACGTACGCTTCTGATTATCGGTTGGTAATTGCCGGAGATGCCGATCACGAAAACCATTATTCAAAATCTTTGAAGGCCATTGCAAAGAAACACCATGTTATTCTGACAGGCATGATTAAAGGCAATCCTTTACAACAGCTATATGCGCATGCCGCATTATTTGTACTTCCCTCATCACATGAGGGACTGCCTTTTACGCTGTTAGAAGCCATGAGTTATCAGATCCCGGTATTAGTGAGTGACATACCGGCTAATAAGGCTGTCAATCTCCCTTCCGATTGCTATTTTCATTATAGTAAAAACGGCATCCTCGCGCTAAGTGAAGCTATTGAAAAGAAATTAGAGAATCCTGTCTCTCACACGTATGATTTAACCTCCTATAATTGGGAGCATATTGCCTGGCAAACGTATAATGTATATTTAATGCTATCGGAATACCCGCTCTCACACCGGTAGGAGACCGATATCCTGATATAACGATCTTAATTTCTCCTCATTATATGTCCATATCCGGTTTTGAAAAACATAATCTTTCACGATCTTGGAATTGAGATCATAATCACTGCAATAAGCTGTCACAGCCCTGTCCAATTGTTCAAGATCCTTCTCCTTCAATGACAAATGAGGCAAGATAATACCTTGTCCAGCGTCACGTATCATATCCGGTACATCACCCGCATATCGTGAAGCAATCACCATGGCTCCCGCAGCAAAGTATTCAGCACTCTTCGTGGGTGATGCATTCGTATTCACCGGACTGTCTTTACGCAGAACAAAACCTGCATCAATCAGTGAAAGATACGCCGGAACTTCCGATCTAGACAACTTTTTTATCATATAATTTCCTTTCATCGATCTCAATTTATACTCTACCTCCGTGGTATCATCACAAGTATATAAACAGAAGAAATAACGGGAATTTTTTCTGTACAATTGTAAAATGATCGTGATCGTCTCCTCGATACATTGCCAAACATGCAAACCTCCCGAATAACAAAGAACAATTCTATCCTCCAACATATATTTACGTCTCATACGTTGTCGAATATCGGATGGCAACTCTCTAAATGGCTGTGCATCAAAGTTGCAGGGCAATACATAATTGACTGCATTAGAATCACAATATACCGATAGATTCCGATGCAGATTTTGAGAAACGGTAATCGTTCGTACCGATCGCTTCAAGGCATACATATTATCTTGTTTGGCACAGTTGATATTATAATTTGAAAAACTTCTCATCTCAAGCTCCGGAACAAAATCTGCGTGAAAATCTGTGACAAGCGGTATTTCAGGCACCAATTTTGTAGAAGAAACGGAGTGCGTTAATTCTGCCTGAATAACATCTATTTTATAATATCTACACACCATCCAAACAGCCAGCGAACGCAACCATGCAGCCAGCTTATTCAAATACAACCGATTGGGCAGAGAATAAATATAGAAAACTTTTCGAGAAGCAGCATGATAGCTTACTTTTTCTTTGAATATACGCCGCAATCCCCTGGTAAAAAACGCGATGAAATAAACATTAAATCCTATATTATTTAAAGATTTAATCATATTCATCGTTCGTATTTTATCCCCTGTATTTTGTCCTAACGGATAAACATGCTGTATAATTAACAAATTCTTTTTCATTTATTTATTCAAAAGCTGATTGATTGAATATGAGATTCTATCTTATCCAAATCAGGAAGAATATGATATTCACCGTATTGAGCCCTTAAGACAGTATCCCATTTAAGAGGCACCGGAAATAGTCGATCCTCAAAATGCTTCGTCGAGGAACAAATATACGATTCTTTTTCAAACTGTGTATTAAAAAATGATCCTAACGGATAACTTAACCTGTCTCTTCTCAGTAAAAGAGAAAACATATTGAATACGGGAAATAAAAACCGATAGAGTAACATATTAAATGACCCGGTCAATATCGGTTTTATTCTTCTTGTCGGATTCAATCCGGCAAAACGAATCAATATATTCTGCAAATGATTGGCAATATAATGGAAAAACGGTACAGCCGGTTCCAAAAAGAATATATCTATATATATTCCCCTGTATCGATAATATATATCATTCTCATTCCATTCCCGAATCTGTGTATTCTTCATCCGAAGTTTGGCATACGGAGCAATATAATACGGGTCTGTTTGATGACACTGGAGCACATAGTCGACAGAAGGCTCATTGCGTAATACTTTTAATAAGCGTCGAAAATCTTTTTTCATCAAGATGATATCCAGATCATCATCCCACGGAATGAAACCCTGATGCCTCACGGCTCCCAATAATGTCCCTCCCGATAAATAATAGGGAATATCATGCTTCCGACACAGTTCATCTACATATTTCAGCATCTCCAACATTTTAAGTTGATGCCTCCTGAGTTGCGTTCCTTCAGCATTTATCTCTGAAATATCCATGCTCTTTCTTTCATTGGGTATGGCCATATATCTTTCGATACAACGTATATAGGAAGTCCCGTTGATAGATCGCTCCGAAACAGAAAAAAAGAATGATCCCCAAGACATTGATCATCATTTCTCCCTGATAATAGATATATCCCGAAACAATCAACGCAACGGCAAAGATAGCAAGAAATAGATAATTGAGCCGTATATGCACCATGCTTCGTATCCAGAAAAATCGCATAACCACATTGAGCAAATAACTAAGGATCAATGACAGAATTGCCCCGTGAATTCCCCATCGAGAGATAAACAAAGGCATACAAATCATATTTACAATGGCTGCCGTAACAGTTGAATACATAATCACATTCGTTTTTTTCAGCGCAGCATAGATTTGTCCCATAAAGCTACTTACTACCGCAATGCCGGCCGAAAGAATCGCCAACGGGATAATCGAAAAAGCCTCGGCATACTGACTATCGATCATATAGGGAAACACGATATAAGAAAAATGAATCAGACACAACATTCCGATACATAAAAAAGAAATCAGCAGGTTGATCGCTCTGCTGTAGAAAAGGCCCAGAGAGGTACGGTCTTCATTTCCTCTTTCGAAAGAAACTTCCTGCCAAGCCATATTAAAACACATGGCAACCAGGTTAATGACAAGTGCAAATTTGACCGCAATTGAATAAACACCATTCTGCTCCAACCCTAACAACCTTGAAATCATCACATTTCCATATCCGGTAAGAAGCCAGAAAGCCAAAGAATTCAGGCATAACGGCAACGAAAATTTATACAAACTGAAGAACAATTTCCGGTCATAAAGAGAAAATGAAAGTTTCCGGAGTACCGGCACATGACACTCTATCACAATAATCTGAGAAAGCAGCCCCAACATCGCAGCAATATACAAAATCTCTATGTTCGCATGAAAATATTTCAACCCTATAAAATTAATGATTGCCGTAATCAGCGTAGCTACAATACCTGATCCGGCAAATAAGAGATTCTTCTTAAAAGCACGCGCCATATACCCATATAAATTATTAAATACCAAACATATACCATATCCGTAGATATATATAAAATATGGAATGTCATTGAAGAACCATATCCCCCAAGAAATTATGGTATATAGAACCAGCGATACCATAAAAATCAGAAAACCGTTAAATATAGGTCTATAGGCTGTTTCCGTTTCCTTCTGATCGTAGATAAAGCGCATAATACCCACGTAGATATCGAGAAATAAAAATGAAATAACCAAATTGAGATACGTATTTGCTACATCATAATATCCGTATTCGTTAGTATTAAGGTATTCGGTAAAAATCGGTAACATAAGGAAACCGATCAGCTTTGTCAACACATTGCCTAAAAAATAAAGACTTGATGATTTGAAAAAGTCTCTTAACAAACTCATTCCGATGTTTTGTAATATAACATATTTCTCATTCGGATCCCCATCCATAATTCGGGATCATCCGTAATAATGCCATCCACAATAGAATATAAACCGGCCGGAATAGTTTTCTGTGAGTTCAATGTATAGGTGATCACCTTCTTTCTCTTTTGATGTATCTTACGAACTATTTCTGCATCAAACGAATTATAGTCGATCAAGATGGTCGAAATAAATTTATTTTCCAGCAAATCGTCCAACTGCTCTCTCCTGTTCAACAAGTATTGGCAAGTAATAGTCGAGTCAATTTCATGAATAGCCTTAAGACAATTATAGCCGAATGAGATAACCACCACATGTTTATACAAATCCTTTTCTCGGATCAACTCTGCCAATTTGAATGGCAACTTTGTATTTTCATAATCTTTGACTTCCAATATCAACGGAACCCTTTTATTTACATGGTCGACCACTGCTGCTAAAGTCGGAATTCTCTCCGTTGATAAAGAACGGTCTGAGTTTCGTAATGAATGTTGTTGGAGCTCATCCAATGTCAAATCTTTGATCTTTCCCGAACCATCAGTCAAACGGTCGATTGATTCATCATGAAAAACGACTAATGCTCCATCTTTCGACATTTGAATATCTATTTCTATCGCATCCACCCCGGCCCTAATCGAACCTTCAATGGCTTTCAGACTGTTCGGCGGCCCATACGGACCTCCGGCATGAGAAATCACGGCAATATGCGCCATCGATTGCTCCATATCGACATACGTCGTATGACAACCATTCAGAAGAAAGGCAGCAAATAAAAGCCCTACGAGCCCACCTCTTTGCTTCATTGCTCACACCATCATTGATCCGTCTTGTCTCCACGCCGATATTCTTCCTTTATGGAAGCATATATGTCGCGGCACTCTATCCATACTACAGGGATGATCAAGGTCATTATAAATATTGCGATTACTGCATACAATTTGCGGGGGCCCACTGACTTCTGCAGCATATACGCCTTATCCACTACACGGGCACGCTCTGTTTGTTGTCCGATAGCCAATTCTATCTCCTCGCGCTTTTGCAAAAGGATCAGATATACCCCCTGAAGGATTTCCTGTTGACGCTTAAAATCCACATATTCACGCTCCAGAGCCGGTACACTGCGCATTTTATCAAGCAATTGCTTCTCTTTTCCCTTCAAGTCCTGCAAGACGATCTGATAGCCTTTTTTCGAGTTGTCAATCATTTGATACACCCCTTCACGCAGTTTATCTACCTGATCGCTCACGCTCCGAAAGGCGGGGTTCTTTTCATTCGAATTCTTCAAGAGACGATTACGCTCCACGATGGCTTCATTATAAACGGAAATCGCTCCTCCTTTTTCACCATCGGCAGACAGCAGTGAAGGAATCACATTATACTTATTATTCGGATTTTTAATATAATCGTCCATCATCTTTATCACTTGCGACTCAGCCTCGACTTCGATGATCTTTACCTGTAATTCCTTCATCTGCTCGGCATAAAACATCACATCAGACTCCAAAAGCGTCATTCTGTTTTTCGTCTTATACCCTTCGATATTGGCTTCGACCTGTTGCAGTTCGGCCATGATATGGTGAATCCGACCATCGATAAACGTCAGAAGTTTCATGTTTTCCGTTCGCCTGAATGATCCGGCATCCTTATTGTATTCACGAATCAGGGTCGTCAACATGTCTTTTCCACGTTCTTTTTCATGATCCCGACAAGTAACCTCAATAATGTTCGAAGTCTTCGAATAATCTTCCACAAGGAATCCGTCGATCATTTCTTCGGCAAGCCAGCTGGGTGGCATACAACGTATTTTCAAACCGAAGGACTCATTTTTTTCTTTCGCATTCTTATTGTAATCGAGCACAAAATGGCTTCTCCCGATCGTTATCTCGGCCGGTAGCGATGTGAACGTAAACTTCCGGCTATCCGCGCTGTTCGCAACTTTCACCTTAATCTTCCCGGGGTTGACCGACACCGAGAAACGGTATTCATCGTCCAAAGCGGCCAACGTTGCAGAGTCTGGAGTAAGGACGAGCGGTGCATCTTGATACATCTTATAGAAAGAGTACGGCTTCGTATATTCCGCATATAGCCCCATGTCGAGAATCATCTTACAGAAAAGCTGATTAGACGAAAGAATCGACATCTCATCATCAATACTGATACTCCCGGCTGATCCTCCGCCGATGCCGAACGACTTCATCAATCCGGCCGCTTCACCCATCGCCAGACTCGCTCCGCCCAACGATTGTTCTTCCTGTATTTGAATACGTGTCTTAAATTCATAGGTACGAGGATAAAAAACCAAATACAATATTGCCGGGATAAAAGAAAGAATAAAGACGATCAGGAATAATTTCCAATGACGCAGATAACGTACAATGATTCCTTTCAATCCGATTACTTCATCGTTATTTTCCATAAGTTCATTCATTTTCTTCTAACAGCAACTACAATGGTGGTAATAACCGATACTGCGGTAAGTATGGTAGAAAACATCGTCAACGTATATTGTTGTGCCGAGCTGAAATTGGCATTCCGCTTCTTTGCTTTATTCGGCTCTACGTAAACAACATCATTTTGTTGCAGATAAAAATAAGGCGAGGCAAAAATATTCGGATCGGCAATATTCAAACGTACAATCTCTTTTTTACCGTCATTATCCCGAATCAGGAGAATGTTTTCACGTCGGGCATTAATCGTTAAATCACCGGCCATGGCAATCAAATCCAATATTGAAACCCGGTTATTCTTGATCGTATAAACGTTGGTTCGGTTGACTTCTCCCATGATCGCCACCTTAAAATTCACGATCTGCACATTGACAAGCACTTCAGGGAGTCCTTCTCTGATCATCTCCTGCAACTTTTCGTTCGCTTCGTGCAGTGTCAAACCGGCCAGATGGACACGCCCCAACTCCGGAAAGACGATATATCCTTCCTTATCGACCAAATAGGTATATACGTTTTGTACGGTGGCAGTATTTACCTGCTGTTCTCCCTGCGTGTAATAGCTGTATGCAGGTGGATTATAAGGAGCAGCGACCGAAGGATCTTTGGATGACACATTAATGGTCAACAAATCATCTGCACATATCTTCGGATTATACGTCTGCGTCATTAACTCCCGCTGCTTTGCCGTCAATTCGTCTATTCCCTGAAAGTATGCGACATTCCGAGGCGTACTACATGCCCCCAACAGCACCATCAGGCTCAAAATCGATAAAAGTTTATAATTCATAGCTATTCTTCTTAACAAGGGCACAAAGATACAACATAAAGTTCATTCAAAAGATATTTCAGGCTTCGTTCATTCAATTTCTTTTCGTATAAAAGCTCATATAGAACCAAAAAAGATTTGTTCAAACTTAATGTGTTTCTCAAGATTAGAAAAAGAAACCAAGTTGAAATATCAAAAGAAATAAATCAGAATGAGATGTACCATACATCAAAAGTCCTATAGTACATCTCATTCACATCGTTTAAAAGAGGGGCTATAAGTAGAACAAAAATAAGAGAATATACTCTTTTTGCTCTACTTTTCACTCAATGTTAAGCGATTGCACTACCCATCAGGTATACCCCGGCCAATGCCACAATCGCATATAACTCGGGGAATACCGCTAAGATCAGTGTGTTTGTAAACACGTTATGTCCCTGTCCGATCGCGGCAATCCCATTGGCGCATACGCCTCCCTGACGCAATGCTGAGAATAAAGCGACAAATCCCAACGATAAGCTGGCTCCGAATACGGCAGCGGCCTGAAAAGCCGTGATCTGAGGAGTCAACACACCGAAAATAGTTTGGAACATGAAATAACCGGCAAACCCGTACAGTCCCTGCGTACCGGGAAGAGCAGTGAGTACGATAAAGTTACCGAATGCTCCGTCATTTTTTTTCAATGCGCCCACAGCCGCATTTCCGGCAATGGTTACCCCATAGGCACTTCCGATTCCCGACAAGATAAGCATTACTGCGATGCCTACATAAGCTAATAATAAATTTGCTTCCATTACATTTTAAAGAATTAGTTATTTTAAAGAATTAGTTTTTATTTATTCGTTCACCATTTTTTTGAATGGCTTGTATTCCAATCCTCCTCCTTCATAGCCCGAATTTTTGAAAAATTCCACAAAGGTAAGACGCATCGGATGAACAAGCGCGCCTAATACATTCATGAAAATATTGATGGCATGTCCGATAACAAATATCAGCACCATCACTACCGGTCCGAACACAACATGATCCGGACTCATCCCGACAGCCAAGCTATTGAATACACCCGCCAAAATACCTCCCGACAATCCTAATGCAAATAAACGTACATAAGAAAGTACATCTCCGAGCAAGCCGGTGGCCATATTGTATGTATCCCATAATCCCAGCCCCACGTTGAGCAGAAGATTCTTTCCGGGCGAATTAACAAAAAAGATCAAGAGTCCCGACAGCCCCATAACGATCAAGTGAATCGTTCCGAACATCGGCATGACCTGTGGACATAAAAAGGCAACTCCCATACTGACCAACAGGATAATCCATCCAATGGTAGACAGACTGTAGACCACCCCAAACTGTTTGGCTTTATTCACTGCCTTAAGACACATCCCGAAAATAATCTGGAAAACCCCCAATATCAAGGATAAAGAGAACATCTTATTATTATCAAAATAAATCTTCTCTTTCAAGGTATCGAAAAGAGGAATGCCCCAGTCGTACAAATTGGCTCCGAAGAAAGTTCCTGTCAGCAGTCCGCAGAGGAATGTAGCCATCCCCAACAACTGCACTAACGATAAGATTCCCTTCACGGACGGTTTCAATGTCTTCCCTTTTATCATCTTTACAGCTGTTGCTACAACAAGAAGAAACAAGCCGTATCCGGAATCTCCCAGGCAGAGCCCGAAAAAGATCATGAAAAAAGGAGCGAAGAAAGGAGTTAAATCCAATTCATTATATTTAGGCAGCATATAGAGTCGGCTAATCGATTCAAACAACCGACTGAACCAATTATTTTCCAGATCTATCGGAATATTGTCCTCAGGAGTGATATCCAATTTCCGGAAATAGTAGTTATTTCGATCCAGTTCATTCTCGAGGCTCTGCTCCTGCCCTGCCGGTATCCACCCTTCGAGAAGCATCAGTCGATCGTCGGCCTCACGGTTTGTCTGCACCTTGGCATTGCCCCATGCATATTCGTTCGACAGCAAACGGTCGTATGCCTCCAATGTCTTGTAGTCGTTGGTGGCGATTTGGAGCATCTCCTCGTTCAGTTCCACCTTTTCCTGTCGTTGTGCCAGAAGATCAGCCTGCAAGTCTTTCAACCCTTTTTCCGGCATCTTCACTCGCTCAGCGTCGATCTCCAACACCGTTCCAACAGGTGTAATCGTGACAAAATACGCTACCGACTGTACCACGCTGATCGGAACAGCGTTATAGGCCTCTCTCCAATCTTCATCGTAGCGAGATGCCGGACATGAAAAGAATGTTACCTCATAGCCTGCATCACGTAATCGATCGAGATTGGCATAGTCAAACTCGCCCCAAACCGCCATGGCAGCCATATCTTTTTCCACCGCTTGTTCAGCAGCCTGTGCCTTTTCGATACGGTTGCGCAAGTCTTCAATACGGTTTAGCAACGTACGCCCTTCCTCCACGGTTACGGGCCGCTCGGGTGCGATCTCCAACTCCGGTTTCAGCTTGCTTTTCGTGCTCTTGGCCTCATCCTTGAGTTCCTTGAGCCAATCCTCCTGCACTCGCTTCAGATAACGCAGTTCATTCTGCAAACGTTTTCGTTCGGCCAGCAACTGTTGCAAACCGTCATCCTCTTTCTCCGAACGTTTTTCCTGAATATGCACCACGCCCATACCACGCAATCGCTCAAGAAATTCGTCGTATTCCTTATGATACACCATAAAGGCGTATTTACTCATTTTTACGATCATGCTTCTACCTCCTTTTCTTTCTGCGCATTCCGCTTTTCCTGATTGTTACGCATGATTTTCTGTGATGATTTAGAGAGACTTTCCTCGTCTTCCATAAACCGTTTGACCTTCCGGATGGCATCTTTATAGCCGGGGATCTGTACCTTTTCGAACAAGTTGAGTTTCTGCGTCGTCTTACGCCGGGCTCGTTCGAGCATATTCAGTTTGAGGTAGGTAAACTCCACCTCGATACCGATTGTAGCCAGCGTCTTTAATAATTCGATCCCGTCGGCAAACCACGATGGCATGTTAAACAGGCTGTATTGTGCCGTCTCGAACTCGATCCCGTCCAGCACCGGCACCAATACACCGGCGATTTTCTTGGAAGAGAGTCCGACGTTCTTCACCGAAATCAGCTCCGGTCTGAACTCGTTCCAAAGAGCCATCATGAAATCGTACGTACGGATTTTCTTTTCCAGCCGGTCTTCCTGCACCGCGATTTCATCCTTCGTCCGCTTCACCTCCATACGCAAGGCGCTCTCCTTACTTTTTATGGTAGGGAGCGCACGTTCACGCACTTTCAACTGTTTATTGAGCGTGTGAAGCGAAGTCTTGTTATATTGAAATTTAATCGCCATATCGTTTTTCGTTCATCTCCTGCACAATGCCTCAACGGGCATCGCGCCAATACTTATCTACCAGCTCCTGCTTGATGTTGACTTCCGTCTGTTTGAAGTGTTTCGCAAACAGCGTCCATGCCACATCCAACATTTCCGTCGTGTCGAGATTCACGTCGATCGCCAGCAATCTCTCCGAATAATCTTTGGCGAAAGCCAGCGCACGTTCGTCGTAATCGGTCAGATCGAACCCGTTCTCCATTTTCGTCTTGGCATCAGCCGCATCGGCATAGAGACGTACGGCGGCATTCATCACCTGCGGATGATCCTCGCGTGTCTTTTTACCGGTAACGAGCTGTTTCAGACGCGACAGTGAACGGAACGGATCGACGATAACCTTACCCACATCGCTGTCACGACGCAAGTAAAGCTGTCCTTCGGTGATGTATCCCGTATTGTCCGGCACAGCGTGAGTGATATCGCCTCCGGAAAGGGTTGTTACGGCAATGATCGTAATAGATCCGCCTTCGGGGAACTGCACCGCCTTTTCGTAAATTTTCGCCAGATCGGAGTAGAGCGATCCCGGCATGGAGTCTTTCGACGGAATCTGGTCCATACGGTTCGAGACGATGGAAAGCGCATCGGCATAGTTCGTCATGTCGGTGAGCAGCACCAAGACTTTCTCGTTTTTTTCGACTGCGAAATATTCGGCCGCCGTCAGTGCCATATCGGGTACCAGAATACGTTCTACCGAAGGGTCTTCCGTCGTGTTGATAAAGCTGACGATGCGGTCGAGCGCTCCGGCATTGCTAAACGTATTTTTAAAGAACAAATAGTCGTCGTTTGTCATTCCCATGCCTCCCAATACGATTTTATCGGACTGAGCACGCAAGGCAACCATCGCCATCACCTGATTAAAGGGCTGGTCGGGATCGGCAAAGAACGGAATCTTCTGTCCGGTCACGAGTGTATTGTTCAGGTCAATACCGGCAATCCCCGTAGCGATCAGTTCCGACGGCTGTTTACGTCGTACAGGGTTCACCGAAGGGCCACCGATTTCAACCTCACGACCTTCGGGAACGGGACCACCGTCTACCGGATCTCCGTATGCGTTAAAAAAGCGTCCGGCCAACTGATCACCTACCTTCAGCGAAGGAGCTTTGCCCATAAATACGACCTCCGCATTGGTACGGATCCCCTCGGTACCGGAAAACACCTGCAGGGTCACTTCATCGTCGACAATCTTTACGACTTGCGCCAATTTCCCGTCGACCGTAGCCAGTTCGTCATATCCTACGCCTGTGGCTTTCAGAGAGCAGGTAGCCTTGGTTATCTGTGTGATTTTCGTATATATCTTTTGAAATGCTTTTGTTGCCATAATGGATTATTTTTTATTTTTTTCATCGACCAATGCCTCTATTTGTCTGTCGTATTCAAAAAACTTATCGCTCTTGTACTCCGCATAATTCATCTGCTTAAAGAGGTTAATCATCCGTTTGAAATATTCGGAGACTTGCAGGAAGTCTTCAAAAGCAAAGTCGGTGCGACAGATGTCGATCACTTTTTTCAACATGTACTGCTGCCGTTCGAGCGGACAGACGGAGTCTATCACATCGAAAGCATCCTGTTGCAGGATGACGAAGTCGATCAGTTCCGACTTCCAAAATATCACATGATAATCGACCGGCACACCGTCATCGCCGAGAATATCAATCTGCTCCGAGATTTCTTTCCCGCGCAACATACGCGTTTTTACTTCATGAACCATGCCGATCCAGTCGTCAGAAATATGCTTCGAGATATATTCGCCGAACTCGGGATATTCGAGATATTTCGAGTAACTGTCGATCGGGTTGACGGCCGGATAACGTTTGCGGTCGGCACGCGCCTGTTCAAGGGCGTAAAAGCAACGGGCTACTTTTTTCGTATTTTCCGTTACCGGCTCTTTCAGGTTTCCTCCGGCAGGCGATACGGTTCCGATAAAGGTTACGGAGCCGGTTTGGTGATTATTCAGCACCACCATCCCGGCACGAGCGTAGAAGTTGGCTACGATGGCTGACAAGTCCATCGGGAAAGCATCGGGTCCGGGAAGTTCTTCCAACCGGTTCGACATCTCACGCAACGCCTGCGCCCATCGCGACGTAGAGTCAGCCATAAGCAGCACTTTCAGTCCCATGCAACGGTAATATTCGGCGATCGTCATAGCCGTGTAAACGGATGCTTCACGTGCGGCGACAGGCATGTTCGACGTATTCGCGATAATAATCGTACGCTCCATTAACTTGCGTCCCGTATGCGGATCGATCAGCTCCGGAAATTCGACGAAGATTTCCACCACCTCGTTGGCACGTTCGCCACAGGCTGCAATAATCACGATATCGGCTTCGGCCTGCTTCGATATGGCGTGCTGCAACACGGTTTTTCCCGTACCGAACGGGCCGGGAATAAAGCCCGTCCCCCCTTCTACGATCGGATTCACCGTATCAATGATACGCACGCCTGTCTCAAGCAGCTTATAGGGGCGCGGCTTTTCTTTATAGCACACGATCGGCTTCTTCACCGGCCATTTCTGTATCATCGTAACGTCATGATCTTGCCCCGCCTCATCGGTCACGACAGCGATCGTATGCGTTACCCGATATTGTCCTTCGGGAACTACCGATTTCACTTTATATTTTCCTTCGAAAGTGAAGGGCACCATGATACGGTGCGGCTGCGAGTTTTCATCCACTTCGCCGAGCCACGAGCCGGCCTCTACCGTATCACCCGTATGTGCCAACGGTTTGAAATCCCAAAGCCGCTCGTCATTCAGCGGATACGTATATTCACCTCGTTTGAGGAACACCCCGGTCATCTTGTCGAGGTCGTTCTGCAATCCGTCATAGTTACGCGAGAGCATACCCGGTCCCAGCGTTACCTCGAGCATGTGCCCCATAAATTCGGCCTTATCGCCGACCTTCATACCGCGCGTGCTTTCAAACACCTGCACATACGCATTTTTTCCGATTACCTTAATTACCTCAGACATCAGTCTCACACCTCCGACGGTGATATAACAGATCTCATTCTGGGAAACAGCTCCTTCGACTTCGACAGTCACCAGGTTCGATACGATTCCCCTTACAATACCTTTCGTAGTCATATCTTATTTTGTATTATTTCTTTTAAATTCGTCCAGCACTCCGGCACTTTCTTGTTTCATGGTCCCCACCATTTGACGGAAGGTCTTCTCGCCGGACGCCTTATCGAGTGCCGTCCAGCGTTCGATCATCTTGATCCGCAACAGGTAAGCGAAGACGCTCTCGAAATCGAACGTCTTAAAAAATGTATATTCTTCGAGCCAATTCCATTTCAGGAGGTCAATTTTTTTCTCACGCATAAGCAAATCCGTTTCTTCGGCTATGCGAAGCAACTCCGGAAGATAGTCGAGCGTCTCACTCAACCCGAAGTCGCGGGCATTGGAAGTACGTAGTGTCTCGACTACTTCATTGTCGCCGACGAGAAACCATTTCCTGTCCAGGTCGTATTTACGACAGTTGATCGCGGCCAAGATATTGCCGATATTCAGGTTCAACTCGAACCATGCTGCCATAAAATCGTTTTTTACCTCCATGGCATACCGGTAATAACGGGCCGACAATATGTCTTCCCAGGGGATATCGGACGTTTCGCCTTTCTCCATCGCCACTAGATATTCCTTTATAAAATCCCGGATGTATGCAGGAACAGCGGCATGCCGAGGTGGCGTTTCATCTTCTCTCAAGGCCTGATAAAGCTGCTCAATGGCCTCGTACGGGATATTTCCCCGTTCGTCCCACGGTATTTCTTTCTTCTGAAGAAACGACAACACATTCCGGTCATCATATCGGAGAAAAAAGTAAGCAAATCGTTTTTGGTCGCCTGCCGACAACATCGGTATGACTTCACGCTTGAAATCAGCTACCGTATACGTACGCTTGCCATCATCGAGCGCGATATCGGGCAGTCCGGCGATTAAGTAGTAGTATTTGCTCATCAGAACAGGATGTCAATGAGTTGAGGGCGCAAAAATTCCTTGAAATAGGCGATAAATTCTTCTTCTCCAAAGCTGATTTTATACGAACCGTCGGCCGGAGCGATGGAGAAGGAGGCCTTCCGTCCGTTCACTTCTTCGATGGTGACACCTTTATTCAGCAGGTCGGAGGCATTGGCTTGGAAGTACGATGTCAGCTCTTTCGCATCGGATGTCTGAATCGAGATCGCCCCGTTCTTGGCCCATTCCCGTGCTATTTCGAGCATCATCTTTTTCATAAATTCCGCATCGGTCGATGCGGCTTTTACATTATCGGAAACGACTTTACCGGTGATCAGATTCGTGACTTCGCTCTTCAACGCTTCCACAGCCTGCGATGCAAACATTTTCAGCTCCGATTCTGTGTTTTTCTTCCATTCGGCCGCCTCTTTGCGGGCTTGGGCTACGATCTCTTCCGCCTCTTTGCGGGCATTGCGCAGCATATTCTGTTCTTCTGCCTTCGCTTCCGCAATAATACGGCCGGCCTCTTCGTTTCCTTTTTCCACGCCTTCCCGATAAATTTTGTCGGTCAGCTCCTGAATTTTAGCATCCATAGATATTGTGATTCATTTATTTAATTGTACGTTCAGGGTACAAAAATAACATTTTTCTTTTAATTCCTTAATAGTTTGCAGGAACGAAAGGCATAAAAAAGTACATTTGTCCCAGATTCCGCAATAGAAGAAATAAAAATGAATTTAATTCAGGCCTTCAGCCCTCCGCCAGGATATAAACATCGATACCCCACCCTTGCGGGATGGGGCTGAAATATGTCGGGCTTTCAGCCCTGCAGGGGTTGAGGGGTTGAATTGTTGAGATGTTTAGTTGTTGAGATGTTTAGTTGTTGAATTGTTTACTGACCGCTGTAAAAGCCCTGAAAGGGCAAGATCATTCAGCCCAATGCGGAGCGTTGGGGAAAAAAGCAATATCCCCGTTGGGAGGGCTGTAAGCCTGACGTAACCATTGTCATACATTTGCACATCCATTATTAATGGTAAACACCAAACAGGGGATCGCGTAATTTGGGTTTATGCGGATTCCAGAGGTGAGGGAGTTTGAGTTTCAACTTTTTCTTTTTCCCAGCTTCTCGCATATCCGACATTTTTTTTATGCGTTTTTCCGTCGGGTCGGTCGTTTTCGTTTCAGGGGCGTAAAAAGGTAGGGCTTAGGACAAACAAGGTTTTACGGCGAGAATACTACCTGCAATGAAATGGAAGTGTGGAGATTGTCGTCTAAACGGCTTGCCGCCCCGACCTTTTTTGTCCGTGGAAGCCCGGAACTACCTTTGCCGCTGACAACGAACAACCGATCCCGACATAATACACGGGCATAAGTGGAGGATGTGCAGACGGAGAAGCGGGGCGAAAACAAAAAACGCAGTCTTCGGGGACTGCATCTTATCATAAAACGGAATACACGGAAAACAAAAAGCCGCCCCAATGGACAGCTTTACGAAAATAACTCAGAGAAAATTCTTTTTTCTCACGATATACTCTTATCTTTGCAACAAACAAAGTGGTTCTTTGAAATGGCAAAACAAGGTAGAGTATAGAAGCTCGCTGGTTTCCTTATCGTTACCTACCTTCATTAATAAACAAGTTAATCTATTGGTTATTTGACGTTTATAAAACCCTCTATGGCGAGCCATGTGAAATGTTATCTCTTTTGGTATTCCCGCCCTTGCTACCCATAGCTTTATGGTGTTGTTCGTACAGGATGGCAAGCTGTGGCGCACCCGCGAGGATATGTTACGGTATAACGTTTGCCCGGTACTGGTAGGGGTAGGCCGTCCGGATAAGGCATTGACGGCTACCGTGTTGGCTGGCGCAGGGTGCAAGGTATGGTGGCCGCCGCATGAATGCGCGCCGACGGATTGCGAAGACAAGGATGCCGACCCCGGCCATATTACGGCTTACCGCTATACCTTCGTGAATGACTGCAACGAGGAAGGCCCGTCGTCTGACCCGTCCGATCCGGTGGACGTGAAGAACGGCGATGCAGTCGCGGTAACGCGGCACGATACCAACGCAGACGAATATGGTAAGGCGACCCGGTGGCGCTTGTACCGCAGCGTGGTAACGACCGAGGCGAAGGTGGCATGGCTGTTCGTGGACGAGATACCGATTGCGGAAACGGCTTATATCGACCGTAAATGCCCGTTGGAATTAGGCGAGGCGTTGGCTACCGAACGCGCCGACCCGCCGCCTTGCGGATTGGAAGGCGTGGCGCTTACCCGCAATATGCAGGTGGCGGTATGGGGCGGCACAGATTTTTGGATTTCCCGCTGCGACAGCGTGGCGCTGTATCCGCAGAAGATGCACACCCGGTTGCCTGACCCCATCATGCTCATGGC
>ERZ772967.502-NODE-502-length-31384-cov-6.841521_pt1 | contig 31384 bp, 28 predicted proteins | sample MGYA00511677_ERZ772967 | MGnify/ENA primary metagenome ERZ772967 (study PRJEB29015, sample SAMEA2737931) | human oral metagenome | biome: human oral; feature: human-associated habitat; material: dental | place: China | collected 2146 ...
GCCTCAGATTGCCGCCGCCATGTCCGCAAATGCGCTTGGCATTCCGATGCCGTTTATCATCTTCACGGTGTTCGCCATCGCCGCCGCCTACGTGATGGAGCGGACGACGCTCGGATACAGGCTCCGCATGCTCGGTACGAGCGTGAAGGCGTCCACATTCTCGGGGTTCAACAATATGCGGCTCTATCTTGCGAACTATATGATCAGCGGCGTTCTGAGTGCGGCGGCAGGTCTCATCATGCTGGGGCGGTTCAACTCCGCAAAGGCGGACTACGGCGCATCCTATTTGATGGAGGCGATCCTGATCGCGGTGCTCGGCGGCATTGATCCCTACGGCGGCAAGGGCAATATGAAGGGCGTCATCGTTGCCGTGCTGATCGTGCAGATGATTTCCAGCTGGCTGAATATGTATGAGAGCATATCGAACTTCTACCGCCAGATCATCTGGGGTGGCCTCCTGATCTTCGTTCTGATCTACAACTATATTGTCAATGAACGCGAGAAGAAAAAGGCAAGTCAAGTCTAATTTATCAAGCAGCCGTCTATCGGCTGCTTTTTTCATGGAATGACAATATTTTCCGCGAAAGACGTGACAAGACCGCCAAGTCATGCTATAACTATGTTCATTATGATAAACGAAGCAGCACGAATCAACATCAACAACATTCTCGAGCGCGCCATCGACATCGGGCAGCGCATGCTCGTCACGGGCGCGGAGGTCAGCCGCGTGGAGCGCACGATCAACTTCATCTGCCGCGCGTATGGCGTGCGCCATGTGGACGTGATGGTCATTACGTCCAGCATCATTGTGACGCTGCGCAGCAGCGACATCGGTGTTCTCACGCAGATGCGGCGCGTACCGGGGCAGGACTTTGACTTTCAGCGGCTCAAGGCGCTGAATCAGCTCTCGCGCGAGATCTGCGCACACCCGATGACCTCGGACGAGATCAAGGCGCGCATTCGCGAGATCGATACGATGGAGACGATCTCCCTTAAGGCGTCGCTCTTCTATTGGGCACTGATCGCCGCGAGCTTCTCCGCCTTCTTCGGCGGACGGTTCGAGGATGCCGTCTGTGCGGGCATCGTCGGCGTGCTCCTGCGCCTCGTGCAGTATCTGCTCGGGCAGACGAAGCTGAATGCGTACTTTGCGCTCGTCCTGCTCAGCTTTATCGGCGGTATCCTCGCAAACTCCTTTATGTGGGTCGGCATGGACATTCACCCCGCCGCAATCAACATGGGCAATATCATGCCCGTGATTCCGGGGCTTGCGCTCATGAACTCGATCCGCGATATGTTCAGTCAGGAGACAATCTCGGGGCTCATCAAGAGTGCCGAGGCGTTCATCCTGAGCCTCCTCATTGCGACGGGCTTTGCATTCAGTGCGACGGGGACGCTCATTGCCTTTGAGACGACGGGATGGGTCTATCTCCTGACCTCATTTGTCGGCGGCTTCTGCTTCCATCTGCTCTGGCACGGACACAGCAAGGACGCCGTCATGGGGGCGGTGGTCTGCATGGGCGCATGGGGGTTCACGATGCTCTTTGTTGCAATGGGATGGAACGAGTTTGCAGGATACTTTGCGGGGGCGATTTTTGCGACGATTGCGGCGGAGATTCTGGCACGCGTCTATAAATGTCCCGCGACGATCTTCCTCATCATCGGCGTGATTGCGATGGTACCGGGCGGCTCGCTCTACCGCACGATGTTCTACGCCGTCGCTGCCGACTGGGAGAAATTCGGAACGCAGGGGATCAAAACATTTCTCTATGCCGTGTCCATCGCGGCAGGAATTGTAATTGCCACGGCGATTTGGGAGACGGTAAAGGCATGGCTGATGGCGCGGAAGAAAAAAGAAGATCCACTTGCGAAGGAGCCTTGCTGCACACGGAGCGGACGATGATGGAAGGAAAACGACAATGGCAATGAACGAGCGTAGACGCCTTTGGCTGACAGTCTTTCTCGGTGTCATGACGGCGATTGCACCGCTCTCGACGGATATGTATCTGCCGGCACTGCCCGAGGTGCAGTCGGATTTCGCGGTGTCTACCTCGCTTGTGCAGCTGACACTGACGATGACGACACTCGGTATGGCGCTCGGACAGATTCTCGCGGGCCCTTTGAGTGACCTCCACGGGCGGCGGATGCCTCTTTTCATCGGGATGCTCGTGTTCATTGGTGCGACGCTCGGCTGCGTGCTTGCGGAGGATATCTATCTCTTCCTCTTCTTCCGCTTCTGTGTGGGCTTTGCAGGAGCGAGCGGCATCGTCATTGCGCGTGCGATCGCGCGCGATGTTTGCGAGGGGACGGAGCTGACGCGCTTCTTTGCCATACTTATGATGGTGAACGGATTTGCGCCGATCATCGCGCCCGTCATTGGCGGGCAGATTTTGCTCTTTGCCGACTGGCGTGCGACGTTTGTGTTGCTCACAGGCATCGGCATGTTCCTCGCAACTGCGACCCTCATCTATCAGGAAACGCTGCCGAAGGAACGGCGCAGTGCGAATATGACGGATTCACTGAAGAAGATTCCGGCGCTCCTGCGCGATCGTTACTTTCTCGGACACTGCCTTCTGCAGTGCTTCGTATTTGGGGCATTCTTTTCTTATCTTTCGGGCTCTTCGTTCATCTTTCAAAACATCTATGCCGTCTCGCCGCAGGGATACAGTATGATCTTTGCCGTGATCGGCGCGGGACTGCTGCTCTCAGGGGGTTTGCCTGCACGCCTTGCGGGGCGGGTACCGGATATCACGATGCTGAAATACTCCGTGCTCGTGCCGTTCATTGGGAGCGCCTTACTGCTTGTTGGGTTTTGCTTTGAAGCTCCGCTTGCCGTCATTTTTATTCTGCTGTTTTTCACGGTTGTCCCGCTTTCGGTGATGGGCGCGGCAAGTTTTTCCCTCGCGCTCTCGCGGCAGGGCAGGAATGCGGGCAGCGCCTCGGCACTCATCGGCTGCTTTTCCATGCTGCTCGGCGCGTGTATGATGCCCGTGGTCGGAATTGCGGGGGATCATACGGCACTTCCCATGGGGATTGTCATGCTGTCCTGCTATGGTCTTGGCACTGCTGTTTTCTATGGGATGATCGTCGCAGAGCATCGCACCATGCGCTGATGCTCTGCAGAAAACTCCATGCAGAGGGGAGATGTCCGTAGGGGATTCGACCAGCTTTCAGCTATCTTTCACCTCGTTTTTGTATACTTCTCCAGAAAAGATCGGATACAATCTGTGGGAGATGGTAGTATGCGCGTGCTTCTGGCAGAAGATGATCTGCGCCTTGGAAAACTCATCCAATATATGTTGGAACAGAATGACATCACGGTTGAATGGGTCACGGACGGCAGTGATATCTACGAGTATGCCACATATACGGAATACGATATTCTGATACTCGACTGGATGATGCCGGGGGAGACGGGAGTCGAAGCATGTGCGCGTCTACGCCGCAATGGCTATGACCGCGCGATCCTCATGCTGACGGCGCGGGACTCGGTGGAGGATCGTGTCACGGGGCTCGATGCGGGGGCGGACGATTATCTCATCAAACCGTTTGAGTTCTCGGAACTGCTTGCGCGTCTGCGCGCACTTGGTCGGCGGGCAACGCAGCGCATTCAGCATGAGGTGGACGAAATCGGTGGGTTCAAGCTGAACCGAACGGCAAATATCCTTGAGAAGAATGGCAAAATGATCCAGCTCTCCCCGCGCGAGTTCCAGCTTTTTGATCTCCTTGCGCAGAACATCGGCATCGTTGTACCGCGTGATATCATCCTCGATCGTATATGGGGGCTTGAAGCGGAGGTCAGCTCCAACAACATCGACTCCTATATGAAGATGCTGCGCAAGAAGCTGGATGCAGCAGGGGAGGGCGATGCCATTAAGACAATACGCGGCGTCGGATACAAACTGGAGACATCGCGTTGAACGAGCAAAATGTATTTGGGCGCAGTCGTCTGCGCCTCATGCTTCGTTATGCGCTTGTGATGGGAGGACTTGTCATTGTCCTCCTGTTTGCCATGCACAAGACGATGGAGTGGGCGATTACATCCGAGCAGGCACGTGAACTACTGGATACGGCAGACAGTGTGGCAGAGTCGCAGGTTTATGCGATTCTCCATGCAGGAATGGATGTGGATGAGAACCAGCTGTACCGCAGTACGAATGATCGCCTTTTTTACTATGTCTTTGACGCGCAGGGGCGCCTCGTCAGTTTTTCACGCGCATCTTTCCGCATCGAGTCCTTTGTGCTCGATCTTGTGGGGGGCTGGGATGCCCCCGATGGAGAGGTGCGCGTCTTTACGAAGACGAATGAGCGCGGTATGCCGACGAAGGTGATGATGACTGCGCAGCCGGTTTTCAGTCCTCCGCTGCCGACGCAGACCGTCTACGTCGGCAAGGATGTCACCGCAATGTATAACGGCATGGAAAAGGCGACGTGGGCGCTTGCTATTCTTGGAGGGATGGCGCTTATCTTTGCCGCCGCTGTCGGCTATGTACTCTCCGGCGGCGCGATGAAGCCCGTGCGCGAGGCTTATGAAAAGCAGCGTCAGTTTGCCGCAGATGCTTCCCATGAGCTGCGCACTCCGCTTGCCGTTGTTCTCGCCTCCGCCGATCTCCTGCGCAGTGACCCGTCGATTACGTCTCCCTTTTTGAAACAGGTCATCGAGGATGTGCGCGATGAGGTAAAGAAGATGACAAAGCTCGTCAGCGACCTTCTTACCGTGGCGCGTACCGATGGAAAGGCAAACCAGCTGAAACCCGTACGTATGGATCTCGTTGCTGCTGCACAGCAGACGGTGCGTATCATGCGACCCTTTGCCGAGAAAAAGGGAATTGTCATCGCAGAAGATCTGCCAAAGCGTGCAGAGATCTACGCCGACGAGCAAAAAATACGCCAGTTGATCCTCATCCTGGTCGATAACGCCGTCAAATACACACAGGACAAGGGGAAGGTCACCGTTCGCATTCAAGAGGACAAGGGAGCCGTACAGCTCTCTGTTTCTGATACCGGCATTGGCATTGCACCGGAACATCAGGAGCGTATTTTTGATCGCTTTTACCGTGTGGACAAGGTGCGTTCTCGCCGCATGGGTGGGAATGGGCTGGGGCTTGCCATTGCACGTGAGTTTGTAGAAGCACATGGAGGAACGATTTCGGTGGAGAGTGAAACGGGCAAGGGGACGACATTCCGTGTGCAGCTCAAGGCACGCGTGAAAAGTTAGTGAGATGATTGAAATGAAACAGGCGGATATTTTCTTTGCACTCGAAAACGTCACACATGTCTATCAGACTGGGGAAGGAGAGGGGCACGAGGCTCTGTGTGGTGTCAGTCTCTCCATCGCCGCAGGGGAGTTCGTGGCGATACTTGGTGCGAATGGTTCGGGGAAATCGACCCTCGCACGCCACTTGAATGCCCTCCTGCTCCCGACGGAGGGCACTTGTCTTGTGCACGGGTGGGATACGAGGGATGAGGCGCGACAATTCGACATTCGGCAGGATGTTAGCATGGTGTTCCAAAATCCAGACAATCAGATCATTGCGGCGGTTGTGGCAGATGATGTTGCCTTTGGGCCGGAAAATCTCGGTGTGCCGCCTGCGGAGATCCGCAAACGCGTGCAGGATGCACTCGCACTTGTCGGTATGAAATCGTATGCACAGGCAGCGCCCCATCTCCTCTCGGGAGGGCAAAAACAACGCATTGCCATTGCAGGTGCGATTGCCATGCAGACGCGTTGTCTTGTCCTTGACGAGCCGACAGCAATGCTCGATCCGCGCGGCAGAGCGGATGTTCTGAGTGCTGTCAAAATGCTGCATGAGGATCAGGGCATGACGATTGTCTATATCACACATTTCATGGAAGAGGCGATTGCAGCAGACCGTATCGTGCTCATGGACGCAGGGAAAATTGTCATGGACGGCACGCCACATGAGATCTTCGCCCAACCGGAACGCGTACGTGCACTGGGGCTGGATGTACCGCTTGCCGCCGATCTTGCGGAGCGTCTCCGCAGTCGCGGCCGCGATCTCCCACAGGATATTTTGACAGATGAGGAGCTGCTGCAGTGTCTATCCAGATAGAATCTCTTTCTTACACATACATGGAGAATACGCCTCTCTCACACACGGCGCTGCACGATGTTTCGTTGACGATTGCAGAGGGAGCCTTTACGGCGATTGCAGGCGAGACGGGGGCGGGCAAATCGACGCTCATGCAGCTGATCGGCGGTCTTCTCACGCCGACAGCTGGACGGGTTCTCGTGGATGGGGTCAGCCTTCATGGCAAAAACAGGAAGGAAAAAGAGGCGGCACGGGCGGCGCGCTTCCGCGTTGGAATGGTCTTTCAATATCCCGAACATCAACTCTTTGAAGAAACGGTCTATGAGGATATTGCCTTTGGTCCACGCAATCAGGGGGTAACGAATTCCGAGGTCGAGACCCGTGTGCGGGAGGCGATGGAACTTGTTCATCTGCCGAATACCTATCGCAGTCGATCCCCCTTTGCACTTTCAGGTGGGGAGCGCAGGCGGGTTGCTATTGCCGGTGTCCTTGCTCTTGCACCGCGCTATCTCGTACTCGATGAACCGGCGGCGGGACTTGACCCGCGCGGACGAGAGGCACTGCTCTCCATGCTCACGATGCTGCATCAGGAGCGAAACGTCAGCATTATTCTTGTCTCGCACAGCATGGAGGATATCCTGCGCGTGGCGGAACACTTGGTCATCCTAGCGAATGGACACGTTATTGGTGAGGGTGCGCCGCGCATACTCTTTCAGCGAGATGATCTTCTCATGCAGGCCGCCCTCGCAGCACCGCATTTGCTCACGCTTGGAAAAAAATTGGAGGCTGCCGGATATCCGGTGGGAGACTGTATGTCGGTCGAAGAAATGGCAGAAAAAATATTGGCGATACAATAAAAAACCGGACAGTCTGTCCGGTTTTTTATGCAGAGCGGTCTGTTCACCTGCGCTTGCGCCGCGCTGCTGGATTGTCTGCAGCAGCCTTTTCCTTTTCTGCTGCTTTTTCTTTTTCGCGTGCTTCCTGTAGATAGTAGGAGGGATCTACACCGAGTTCATGGATGAAGTGGTAGAGATCGTTGCCCGTTGGTACTACCTGTATGGATGCTGCACCGTTTTTTTCCTCGGAGAGATCGATCTCAGTGCGTTCATTCAGCAGTTTTCCGTTTACATCGGCAAAGAGGATGATAATGGGCGTTGTCGTGCGTCCAAATTTGCTTTCCTTGACGACGGCAAAGCCAAATGTGGTCTTGAGCACCGCTCCCTCCGGATAGAGTGAAACGTTGTTGAAGAATAGCTTTAGAAGATCGGGATCGAATTGCCCCTTATTGATGTTGTGCATGATATTGTAGGCGATGTTTGGCATATACGCCTTCTTGTAGGGGCGTTCACTCGTCAGCGCATCATAGACATCGGCAATCGCTGCAATCTTTGCAAAGCGGTGCATCTCATTGCCCTTGAGCCCGCGCGGATACCCTGTTCCATCAATGTGCTCATGATGCTGTCCCGCGATCGCTGCAAGAATGCTTGCCTTTGGCAGGCCTGGGATCTTCAAGATCCGCCGTGCTCCATCCGCCGGATGTTTCTTCATAATGTCGAATTCGCTGTTGCTCAGGCTGCGATTTTTGTTGAGTATGTCCGTGTGTACGTCGATTTTCCCAAGATCGTGCAGCAGTCCTCCAAGGGTGATGAGCGAGAGATCCTCCTTGGACAGATGACAGAGCATGCCCATCATGGCGGAGAGTACGGCAACATTGACACTGTGTGCAAATGTATAGGCGTCGTGCGTACGAATATCCGTCAGTTGGACGAGATTCTCGTGATGATCAAAAAGATCAAAGACGATAGAGTCGGTCACCTTTTGCAGTGCAGGTATATCCAGCGTTCCATTTTCCTCAATGGACTGAAATGTATTATACACGGCACCGATCGCATTGACGCGTGTCTTCTCTTCAATTACATCCGGCGGCGGAGGAAGCTTGTGGTTTGGATCCATGGAGGTCACTGTAACCGACTGGATACCGAGCTGGTGCATGCGGCGAATGTAATCAATCGTAACCGGCTGCCCCTTGACGAGATAACTTCCTCCTGCTGTGTTGAACAAACTCTGTCCCAGCACCATGCCGTCCTGTAATTTTGAGACAGGTAGTCGTAGCATTTTTCCCCTCGTTTCCCATGTGCTCAGTATTGCTGCATTTCCTTAAAAGCAACAGATTCCCAAATTTAGGAAGCACTGATAAATTCAGCCACGCCATCTTAGCGTATCTTTTTTGCCCGCACTTCGTCGACAAATCCTCCACATAGCCCTTGCTATGCGTCCGGTTTGCCTCCTTGTTCGGACGAAAAAATCTACGCCAATCTGACGGACTTCATTTTATCAGCGATTCCTTTATCAGTGTCTCCCAAATTATTTCCCGAGCAGCTTTGCCTTCAGTGCGCGATAACGAATTGTCTCATACGCACCAATCTGAGACTCAGGATGGTCGCTGCCGTAGGCACGTCCACTGACCGAGAGAAGCGGCGGCGATTGGATGCGCTTGGCGACCGCCATGCCCGTATAGAGTCCCCACCAACGCTCCAGGTCGGAGATAAAGTCTGCCGCCGTGGGGAAATATTCTGCGACAAGACCGTTCGCACAGTCGATGAACTTCTCAAGGTCGCCGTCCGCATAATGCGTGAGGATATCCTCAGGGATGCAGTTCTCCTCGGCAAAGGCACGGAAGAGGTAATCATGATAGAGGTAGCGGATGGGATCGCCCTTGCCCTCGTCCACGTTCTGCGCATCGGACAGCTCCGCGCTCGGCACGATGTCGATGATGCCCTGCGGAATGACTTCGCGTCCGTAGACGGTATCATTCAGATAGCGTGCGAGATCGTAGACCTGATACTTCCAGAGGTCCGCGAGCGCGGAGAGGAAGCCCGCCTGATCGCCGTAGAGGGTCGCGTAACCGACGGTGGACTCCGCCTTGTTGGCGTTGCAGGTAAAGCCTGCACCCCATGCGGCGGCGACGGTGGCGAGGACGCGCCCGCTGCGGTCACGCGCCTGCATATTCTCACGGACAAACGAGGAAATCGTGAGATGTTCGCCCTTCGCCGCCGCCTTTCCCATGATGGGCACTTCGGTCAGCTGCGTGACGGTATGTGCGACGCTCTCTTCGATGGAGACGATTGTGTGGCGGCAGCCAAGATTTTCGGCAAGCTGCGCCGCAAGCCCCTTTGTCGTTGCGGAGTTGAAGCGGCTCGGCATATTGACGAGCAGGACATTCTCTGCGCCGATTGCGTCCACGTAGACGGCGGCGGCGACGGCGGAGTCAATGCCGCCCGAGATGCCGATGACAACGCGCTCCATGCGGATGCGTGCAAGGAACTTCTGTACGGCATAGCGGATCATGCGGTGGATGGGAGCGATGGGAGGCTCTGCAGGGGACGATCCGGCAGAGGGAAGCGCGTCCGTGTTGACGATGGTCACACCCTCTGTATAGGCAGCGGACATAAGGACGCGTTCACCGTTTGCACTGAATACCTGTGCCCTGCCGGGGAATGCGTAGACGGTCTTGCCCTTGTCCTGCAGCCCAAGTGTATTGATATAGCAGATCGCTTTGCTCTTTTTGCGTGCCGTCTCGGCAAGGGCGGATGCGCCGAAGCAGATGGGGAAGGGACTTGCATCTGCGGCGAGGATGATGTTCTCGGCGGGCAGTTCATAGAGCAGCGGGGCAAAGTGATTCCCCGTGCCGTGCAGCGGCGTGCGCATGACTTCCGTGAGTACACCGTCCCGTGCTTCGACGAGCGTGCGGCAAACGCCTGTGCAACTGTCTGCCTGTGCAGCGTTGCCAAAGACCACGGTGACACCCTCTGCAGCTGCGGCAATCTCCTCGGCGTAGGCGGCGCAGTCGCGCAGGAATGCGGGCTGTTTCCACACGCCGCCGAGGAAGAGACCCGAGAGACTGAGCGCGGGGAAGAGGACAAGCTCCGCGCCTGCTGCCTTTGCCTCCGCGATCTTTGCGCGCATCGCTGCGGCATTGCGGTCGGGGCGTCCCGGAACGACTTCCATGGATATGAGTGCAATTTTCATAATGATGCTTCCTTCCCAAATGCAATAGCGTTTGATTTTTATTCCATCTCAATGGTATAATCCAAGGTGGTGAGTAATATGACGAAGAAGAAAACGCCAAAGACAAATGCGGCACGTATGTTGGATCGCCTCGGCATTCCCTATGAGCTTTTGACCTATCCCGTCGATGAGCGTGATCTTTCGGCGGCGCATGTGGCGGAGGTGACCGGCATCCCCTTGGAGCGCATCTACAAGACGCTTGTTGTGCGCGGCGACCGCACGGGCGTCTTTATGGCGGTCGTTCCAGGGGCGGGGGAACTGGATCTCAAGGCTGCGGCGGCTGCAAGCGGCAACAAGCGCGCAGAGATGGTTCATTTGAAGGAGGTCTTTGACCTCACGGGCTATGTGCGCGGCGGCTGCTCGCCGCTTGGTGCAAAGAAGCCGTATCCCGTCTACTGCGACGAGAGTATCCTGCATCATGAGCACGTGTGCGTGAGTGCGGGGCGACGCGGGGAACAGCTCTCCCTTGCGCCCGCTGACCTCATCCGTGCGGCGGCGGCGACAGCAGTACCGCTCGTGCGTTGATCTGCCGCTTTTGCGTACGGATATTAGTATAGCACAGAAGAATCCCCATGCCCAAATGAAAGGATGTATACAATGAATTATTTCAGCACGCGCGGCGCGACGGAGCGCGTTTCCTCGGCGGAGGCAATTCTCAAGGGGCTTGCCTCGGATGGCGGTCTCTATGTGCCCGCGGCATTTCCGCAGGTCTCGCTCTCGGAGATCGAGGCGCTTGCACCCCTCTCATACGAGGAACGTGCTGAGCGTATTCTCAGCCTCTTTCTTACGGACTATACGGAGGAGGAACTGCAGGGCTGTGTCAGCCGCGCCTACAGTCATACGTTTGACGATGTGCGGCGCGCGCCCGTTCGTACGGTTGGGGAACTTGAGGTGCTCGAACTCTGGCACGGTCCGACGAGCGCGTTCAAGGATATGGCACTGCAGCTCCTGCCGCAGCTGATGAGTACGGCGCGGAAAAAGACGGGGGAGCAGGATACCATTCTCATTCTTGTTGCGACTTCGGGCGATACCGGGAAAGCTGCACTCGAAGGCTTCGCCGATGCCGATGGCATCCGCATCATGGTGTTCTACCCCGATGGCGGTGTCAGCCCGATTCAGCGACTGCAGATGGTGACGCAGACGGGCGCAAATGTCTCCGTTGTAGCGGTGCGCGGGAACTTCGACGATGCGCAGCGCGGCGTGAAGGAGATCTTCGGCGATGCGGCGATGGCAGCGGAGCTTGCTGCGCTCCATACGAAGCTCTCGTCGGCGAACTCGATCAACTGGGGACGTCTCGTGCCGCAGATCGTCTACTACTTCAGCGCATACGCTGATCTTCTTGCGGAGGGAAAAATTGCGGCGGGCGATGCGGTGAACTTCACCGTGCCGACGGGGAACTTCGGCAACATCCTCGCAGGTTACTATGCAAAGCGCATGGGGCTGCCCGTCGGGAAGCTCGTCTGTGCCTCGAATGCGAACAATGTGCTGACGGACTTTCTGCAGACGGGCATCTATGACCGTGCGCGCGACTTCTATCAGACGCTGTCACCGTCGATGGACATTCTCGTCTCAAGCAATCTTGAACGACTGCTCTATCATCTGACCGAGGACAAGGCACAGGTTGCCGCGTGGATGAAGGAGCTCGCTGTGGCAGGAAAATATGATGCAAGTGCGCTTCTCCCCAAACTAAAGGACGTGTTCTGGGCGGCATGTGCGGACGACGCGGCAACGGAGGAGGAGATCCGTACGGTGTACGGACGCACGGGCTATACGCTTGATACACATACGGCGGTTGCCTATCGTGCGGCGGAAGGCTATCGGAGCGAGACGGGGGACACGCGCCCGATGATTGTCCTCTCGACGGCAAGTCCGTATAAATTCGCCGCGAGTGTGCTTCATGCGCTTGGTGCGCAGACGGCGGGATCGGACGCGTTCACGCAGATGACGCTCTTGCAGGAGAGGAGCAGGATGGCTGTTCCCACGCGCCTTGCCGCCCTGCATGATGCGAAGGTACTCCACGAGGGGGGCTGCGAAAAGACCGGCATGGCGGAGATGGTTCTGGCGTTTGCCCGTACATAAGAAAAAATAAGTAAACAATAAATTTTTTTCATAACAAAGAAGGATTCTTGCATTATGTGGAGAATTTTCACAAAGTACGATCATTGGGTATGATACCGAGGCGGATTTCGCCCCGCATCAAGTACAACCAAAAGATATTTTGGGGAAAGAGGTACATTATGGCAACGATTGATCTGACACAGTACGGTATTACGGGAACAACGGAAATTGTTCACAATCCGAGCTACGACCAGCTGTTCCGCGAGGAGCTGCGCCCAGACCTGGAGGGGTACGAGCGCGGTCAGGTGACGGAGATGAAGGATGCCGTCAACGTCATGACGGGCATCTATACGGGACGTTCCCCGAAGGACAAATACATCGTCGATGATGAGACTTCGCACGATACGGTCTGGTGGACATCCGACGAGTACAAGAACGACAACCACCGTGCAACGCAGAAGGCGTGGAACGCTGTACGCGATATCGCCATTCGCGAGCTGTGCAACAAGCGCCTCTTTGTCGTGGATGCGTTCTGCGGTGCGAACGTCAATACGCGCATGGCTGTGCGCTTCATCGTGGAGGTGCCGTGGCAGGCACATTTCGTCACGAATATGTTCATCCGCCCGACGGAAGCAGAACTGAAGGATTTCAAGCCGGACTTTGTGGTCTACAATGCTGCAAAGGCGCGCGTCATGCACTTTGGCGATCTCGGACTCAACTCCGAGACGGCGGTCATGTTCAACCTCACGAGCCGTGAGCAGGTCATCGTCAACACGTGGTACGGCGGCGAGATGAAGAAGGGCATCTTCTCGATGATGAACTACTATCTCCCGCTCAAGGGCATCGCCTCCATGCACTGCTCCGCAAATACGGACAAGCAGGGGCAGAACACGACGCTGTTCTTTGGTCTCTCGGGTACGGGCAAGACGACGCTCTCGACCGACAGTGCACGTCTCCTCATTGGCGACGACGAGCACGGCTGGGACGACGAGGGTGTCTTCAACTACGAGGGCGGCTGCTATGCGAAGGTCATTAACCTCGACCCCGAGGCTGAGCCGGATATCTATCAGGCAATCCGCCGCAACGCGCTGCTTGAGAATGTCACGGTCGATCTCGCCGGTCACGTAGACTTTGCGGATAAGAGCGTGACGGAGAATACGCGCGTCTCGTATCCGATCAATCACATTGAGAACATTGTGCTCGGTCATGTCGCGGAAAAGTCCGCAGGTCCGCATGCAAAGCACGTCATCTTCCTCTCGGCGGATGCGTTCGGCGTTCTGCCGCCGGTTTCGATCCTGACGCCGGAGCAGACGAAGTACTACTTCCTCTCGGGCTTTACCTCGAAGCTCGCGGGCACGGAGCGCGGCATCACGGAGCCGACGCCGACGTTCTCGGCGTGCTTTGGTCAGGCGTTCCTCGAACTGCATCCGACGAAGTATGCGGAGGAGCTGGTTCGCAAGATGGAGGAGCATGGCTCGCGTGCCTATCTCGTGAACACGGGCTGGAACGGCACCGGAAAGCGCATCTCCATTCAGGATACGCGCGGCATCATCCACGCGATTCAGGACGGTTCGATCGACAGTGCCCCGACGAAGAAGATTCCGTATTTTGACTTCGAGATTCCGACGGAGCTGCCGGGAGTCGATCCGAAGATTCTCGATCCGCGCGACACGTATGCAAGCCGCATGGAGTGGGATGAGAAGGCAAAGGATCTCGCTGCACGCTTCATCAAGAACTTCAAGAAGTATGAGGGCAAAGAGGAGGGCAAGGCACTCGTTTCGGCGGGACCGCAGCTCTAAACTGTATCTGTAGCACGGAGGAAGCTGCCGCTTATGCGGCAGCTTTTTTCATCATGGGGAGGAGGCGCAATGAATCTCTCGGACAGCATCAGCAAGGTGCGCGGCGTCGGCGTGAAGAAGGCGGCGGCATTTGCGCGCCTTGGCATTCAGACGGTGTACGATCTCCTGACCTATTATCCGCGCGCCTATGAGGATCAGAGCCATACAACACCTATTGTACAGCTGCGTGCGGGGGAGCGGGCGACGGTGCTCGGTGTCATTCAGTCGGTGACGGAAAAGCAGACGCGGCGGCGCGGCTTTACCGTGCTGACGGCACTGGTCGGCGATGGGACGGGCTATGTGCAGGCACTTTGGTTCAATCAGCGGTTCCTGAAGGCGAAGCTGCGTGAGGGGCAGCGTATTTTCCTCACGGGTAAGGCGGAGTACGCCTATAACGGCGGCGGGCAGCTTGCCATTTCCAATATCTCGTCGTTTGAGATGCTCGGCGCACATGAGACGGTGGACGCACACCTTGGCATCCTGCCCATCTATGGAGCGACGGAGGGGCTGACGCAGAAGCAGCTGCGGCAGATGGTGGCGTATGCGCTTACGCAGGCGGAGGGGGAACTCTCAGAGACGCTGCCGCAGCGCATTCGTGAGGAGTATCGCCTCGTCGGGCGCGCGGCTGCGTTTCGCCATATTCACTTTCCCAAACGGGAGGAGGAGCTGCGCGCGGCGCGGCGGCGGCTTGCGTTCGAGGAACTTTATCTCATCCAATGCGGTCTGCTCGCACTCAAGAAGCGCACGGCGGAGGAACAGGAGGGAATCGCGCATCGTGCGAATGGCGATCTTGTCGCGCAGGTGCTTGCAGCGCTGCCATTTGATCTGACAGAGGATCAGAAAAAGGTGTGGGAGGAGATCGCACGCGATATGGAGTCGCCGCTCCCGATGCGCCGTCTCGTGCAGGGCGACGTTGGCTCAGGCAAAACGGCAATCGCCCTGCTCGCCCTTATCAAGACGGTGGAAAGGGGCTGTCAGGGGGCGCTGATGGCACCGACGGAGATCCTTGCACATCAGCATTACGACTACCTGTCGGGGCTGCTCACGCCGCTCGGCGTACGCGTGGGCTTTCTCACGGGGCACCTCTCGAAGAAAGAGCGCACAACGATGGCGGCAGCGCTTGCAGCGCATGAGGTGGATATTGTTGTCGGCACGCACGCGCTGATTCAGGAGTACGTCGTGTTTGATGCACTCGGGCTGGTGGTGACAGACGAACAGCACCGCTTCGGCGTTGCACAGCGTTCGGCACTTGAGAAAAAGAGTGCCGTGACGCCCGATGTGCTTGTCATGACGGCGACGCCGATCCCGCGTACGATGACGCTCACGGTCTACGGCGATCTCGATGTCTCGCGCATTGAGAATATGCCGCCGGGACGCAGACCCATTCGTACATTCCTGCGCGATGAGACAGCGCGCGAAAGGATCTATGCCTTTGTTCGCAAAGAAATTGAGAGTGGACGGCAGGCGTATGTCGTCTGCCCGCTGATTGAGGCAAGCGAGGAGGGCGATCTGCCGTCGGTGGAGGAGGTTTACGAGGAACTTGCGCACGGCATCTTTCACGGCATTTCCTGCGGACTGCTGCACGGGCGCATGAAGTCCGCAGAAAAAGAGGCGGTGATGGAGGGCTTCTATGCGGACAAGATCAAGCTGCTCGTCTCGACGACGGTGATTGAGGTCGGTGTGAACGTGCCGAACGCGAGCATTCTTGTTGTGGAGCATGCGGAGCGCTTCGGGCTTGCGCAGCTGCATCAGCTGCGCGGGCGTGTCGGACGCGGCTCTCATGCCTCCTACTGTATTTTGATCGCGGGACGCAGTGCCTCCTCGCAGGAACGACTGCAGATCATTGAACGGATAAACGACGGCTTTCAACTCGCCGAAGAGGATCTGCGCCTGAGAGGGCCGGGACAGTTCTTTGGAGCGATGCAGCATGGTCTCGGCGACCTGAGGATTGCGGACGTACTCGCCGATATGGATCTCCTCCTGCTCGCGCGCCGCGCTGCCATTACAACGCTTGACGACCCCGCCGCACGCTCTTTCGTCCTGCCCACACTCATGCGCCAGTATCGTGCGCAGTTCGAGCACATACGGGAGGTTTGAATTGATATAAAATGATTTTGTTGATACGTAGTAAAATACGTGGTAATATAGAGGCGGAGGATGGATATGAAAAGTTACTCTTCAAGAGATATCCTCAGAATGCTTCTGGCGGATGGATGGGTTGAGGTCAACTGTGTCGGCGATCATCATCAGTTCAAGCACCCAACGAAGCATGGAAAGGTGACGCTCCGGCATCCAGTCAAGGATATGGGAGTTCGCGATTTGAAGAGCATCGAGAGACAGTCGGGATTAACTTTTTAAGGAGGACAGCATGTTTCCAGATTTTTATCGTTATCCTGCCATTTTCAGCTATGAAAAAGATGGTGTGCATATCGTGTTTCCTGATCTGCCCGGATGTATTACGTTTGGGCAAGACGAAGAAGAGGCTGTACGTATGGCTCGTGAGGCACTTACCCTTCATCTTTACGGAATGGAGCAGGACGCAGAGGAGATTCCAAGCCCCTCGTCTATGAAGACCTTGGCAGAGCAGGAGGACTTACAGAAGAACGAGATGTTCATGTTAGTGGAGGCGTTTATGCCTGCGTTTCGGGAGAAACAGAGCAGGCGCTTTGTCAAGAAAACCCTGTCTGTGCCCTACTGGATGAACGTTGAGGCGGAGCGGATCGGACTGAACTTCTCCCAGACACTGCAAAATGCGATTATGCAGAAACTGGAACTTGCTAAGTGATGTTCCTCTGGTTGTATTCCTTGACATGCGGGGATTCTCTGGGCTAGAATAACGGCATACTGAGATAATGGAGGGATTGCCTTGACAAAGGTTTTGGTAAGTGGCGCTGCGGGACGCATGGGTCGCGCGGTGCTGAAAGCCGTGTTGGATGATGCGGATCTGGAACTCGTCGGCGCGGTTGACATTGTGGGCGGCGCAGATGCAGGCGAACTTGCGGGCACGGCAAAGAGTGGCGTGTGCGTGGAGACGGATTTGGCGGCAGCGCTCACGCGTCTGCAGCCGGATGTAATGATCGACTTTACGCGCCCCGATGTGGTCTACGGGAACGTCTTGACGGCACTCGCACACAAGGTTTCGCCTGTCGTCGGAACGACGGGACTCACAGAGGAGCAGAAGGCGGCGATCAAGGCGGCGGCGGACGAGAACGAGACTCCTGCATTCATCGCACCCAATTTTGCCATTGGTGCTGTCCTCATGATGCTCATGAGCCGTATGGCGGCAAAGTATATGCCGGATGTGGAAATCATTGAGCTTCACCATGACAATAAGCTGGACGCACCCTCGGGTACGGCTGTGCAGACGGCGGCCATGATCGCCGAGGTGCGTGCCCCGCATGTGCAGGGGCATCCCGACGAGGAGGAGAAGATCGCAGGGGCGCGCGGCGCAGAGTATGAGGGAATGCGCATTCACAGCGTACGTCTGCCGGGCTATGTCGCACATCAGGAGGTCATCTTCGGCGGACTCGGACAGACGCTTTCGATCCGCCATGACTCGCTGAACCGCGAGTCCTTCATGCCGGGGGTTGTGCTCGCGGCGAAGAAGGTGCGCGGACTTACGTCGCTCACGGTCGGACTGGATAAATTGCTGTAAGGAGTACATTATGAAGAAATATCGTGTTGCCATCCTTGGCGCAACGGGTGCCGTCGGGCAGGAATTCCTGAATCTCATTGAGGAGAGGCGGTTCCCGTTCTCGGAACTGCGTCTGCTCGCGTCCAGTCGCTCGGCGGGCAAAAAGATTGCCTTCATGGGCAAGGAGTATACCGTACAGGAGACGACTCCCGATTCGTTCGAGGGCATCGACATTGCGCTCTTTGCGGGCGGTGCGGCGAGCAAGGAGTTTGCCCCCCACGCCGTGAAGGCGGGTGCCGTCGTCATTGACAATTCGAGCGCGTTCCGCATGGATCCGGAGGTGCCTCTCGTCGTGCCCGAGGTCAACCCCGAGGCGATCAAGAAGCACAAGGGCATTATTGCGAACCCGAACTGCTCGACCATTATCATGGTCATGGGGCTGAAGCCGCTCTACGATCTTGCGAAGATCCGCCGCATCGTCGTTTCGACCTATCAGGCGGTCTCCGGCGCAGGCAAGGAAGGCATGGCAGAGCTCGAACATCAGGTCGCTGCGCTCTCCTCGGGGAAGGATGCCGAGGCGAATGTGCTGCCCGTCGGCAAGCTGCCAAAGCACTATCAGATTGCGTTCAACCTCATTCCACAGATCGATGTCTTCATGGACAACCTCTACACGAAAGAGGAGATGAAGATGATCGATGAGACGAAGAAGATCATGGAGGACGACAGCCTGCGCATCACGGCGACCACGGTACGCGTGCCCGTCTACCGCAGCCATGCCGAGTCTGTCAATGTCGAGTTCGAGCGCGAGGTCTCGCTCGATGCGGCGCGCAAGGCGCTTGCGGCATTCCCGGGCGTGATCCTGCGTGACAATCCGTCGGAGCAGGAATACCCGATGCCGCTTTTCACCTCGGGCAAGACCGATGTCGAGATCGGCCGTCTGCGCCGCGACGAGTCGACGGAGAACGCGCTGAACTTCTGGATCTGCGGCGATCAGATCCGCAAGGGGGCGGCGCTCAACGCGCTTCAGATTGCGGAGTACATGATCGCACACGAACTCATCTGAACAGCCATCTTAGGGACTTACTTCCACATAGGAGGTAAGTCCTTTTTTTGTGCATTCATGGACGTGCGGCACCCTCTTCCTGCCCTTTTGTTTCGCGGAGTGAAGGGCTTTTTTAGTCTGTTATGAGAGGAAATAGGAATACCTGTTTTCTTGAAAAAAAAGGGTATTTTTGCTATAACTGTTAAAGAAAGTGGCGGATTGTGGTGGATTGTGCCACATAATGGAGGATTGGTTCTGAAGGGTGGTGCGGCGAGATGTTCATGGGGGAATACACCCACAGCATTGATGCCAAAGGCCGCGTCATTCTGCCTGCCGACTTCCGACAAGAACTCGGCGTTTCCTTTATCATCACGAAGGGACTCGACGGCAGTCTCTTTCTCTTCCCCCAGGCAGCGTGGGATGAGTTCGCTGCAAAGCTGCGGACGCTCTCGATTGCCGATCCAAATGCACGCGCCTTTGCCCGCTTCTTCATCGCGGGGGCAAGGACGCTCGAATGCGACAAGCAGGGGCGCTTTCTCGTGCCGGCAAATCTGCGCACCTACGCGAATATCGGCCTCAAGCAGGATGTTATCCTCACGGGTGCGGATACGCGCATTGAGGTGTGGGACAAGGAGAAGTGGCTGCGCTATGCGGGTGAGGTTGACCCGAATATCACGGAGATCTCAACACAGCTTGCGGGCTATGGGATTACGATATGAGCGACTTTCATCACATCAGCGTTCTGCCAGATGAGACACTGGAAGCACTGTGCATTCAGCCGAACGGGATCTATGTGGACTGCACGCTCGGCGGTGCGGGACATGCGGGGCGCATCGCGGCTATGCTGTCTCCTGCGGGGCGTCTGATCGGCATTGATCAGGACGAGACTGCGATTGCAGCAGCGTCCGAGCGGCTCGCGGATGTCTCGTGTAAGGTTACGCTCGTGCGGGACAACTTTCGCAATCTGCGGGATATTCTCGCGCACGAGGGGATCTCGGAGGTCGATGGCATTCTCTTTGATCTCGGCATCTCGTCGCCCCAGATCGATACGGCGGAGCGGGGGTTCTCCTATATGCAGGACGCGCCGCTCGATATGCGCATGGACAGACGCCGTGCGCGGAGTGCCTATACCGTTGTCAACGCATATACGGCGGCGCAGCTTGCAGAGATTTTTTACACTTATGGTGAGGAACGCTGGGCAAAGCGGATTGCCGCATTCATCGAAGCGGCACGAAAGTCTCGCCCCATTGAGACAACGGGGCAGCTCGTTGCCGTCATTGATCGTGCTGTGCCCAAGGCGGTGCGCGCAAAGGGCGGACACCCCGCAAAGCGTGTCTTTCAGGCAATCCGTATTGAGGTCAACGAGGAGCTGACCATTCTTGCCGATGCAGTCAAGGATGCTGTGCATGCGCTTCGTGTGGGCGGACGGCTTGCCGTGATCACGTTTCACTCGCTGGAAGACCGCATTGTCAAGCAGACGCTGCGGGATCTTGCACGCGGCTGTATCTGCCCGCCGCAGACGCCGGTCTGCATCTGCGGACATGCGCCCGAAGTGCGGCTCATTGGCAAGGCACGCGCAGCAAGCAGTGCCGAATGTGCGGCGAATCCGCGTGCAAAGAGCGCGAAGCTGCGCATCGCAGAGAAGTTATAGGAGATCATTCATCAACGAAGGAGGTGAGGGCGTATGCCGGCACGGAAACTGTATACTTACGAATACGAGGCGGAGACACTGTCCTCACAGCCGCTGGAACCGCCAAAGGAGCCGCTGATTCGGCGGGAGATCAATACGAATCTGCGCAACTGTCTGCGCGCCATCTTTTTCCTCATCGCATGCGGCGCCATGGTCGTGACGCTGCTTGGCGGCATCGGCGCGAAGAACGGCTATACCCTGCTCGAAACGCAGCAGGATGCCGAGCAGCTTGAGCAGGAGAACGAACGCCTCAAGATTGAGATTGCACAGCTGAAATCGCCCGCACGCATCGAGGCAATCGCGGTCGATGAGCTTGGAATGCGGGTGCCGCAGAATATGTATTTTTCGCATGAAGGGGAATGAGGGGCATGACGAAGCGATTGAAGGAACTCGCTGATCTTCTGCCGGGTGCGCGCCTTGAGGGCAGTGACGCCGTGATTACGAGCGTTGAGCGGGACTCGCGGCGGGTGCAGGAGGGAGCACTCTTTGCCTGTATCACGGGCTCTCATGTGGATGCGCACAGCTTTATACCGGATGTGGCGCGGGCTGGTGCCCGCGCTATTTTGACGGAGCGGGAGAGGGTGGAGGTGCCTGCAGGCATCTCCGTTCTTCATGTATCCAATCTCCAAGAGGCGTTGGATGTGATCGTGCCGTATTTCTATGACTACCCCGCACGCAGCATGCGTGTCATCGGCATTACGGGAACAAACGGCAAGACGACGACGAGCTATCTCACGCGTGCGATTCTGCGCCATGCAGGAAAACGTGTCGGGCTGATTGGAACGATCCAGGTCATGATGGAGGATGAGGCCTTTCCGACATCGAATACGACACCTGATGTCATTGTGATGCAGCAGCTGCTTGCGGAGATGCGCACACGAGGGATGGACACCGTCATCATGGAGGTCTCCTCGCACGCGCTCGATCAGGGGCGTGTCGCGGGCATCGAGTTCGATACGGCAGTCTTTACGAATCTGACGCAGGATCACCTCGACTACCATAAGACCATGGAGAACTACGCACGGGCAAAGGCACGTCTCTTCGACCTCGTGTCGGTTGTGGGGACGAAGGCGGGCAAGACGGCTGTTCTCAATGCGGATGATGCGGCAAGTGAGATCATGCGCGCGCATACACACTGTCCCATCATTGCATACGGTGTGGAAAACAGTGCGGCATTGATGGCGCAGGATGTGCATCTCGCACAGGATGGCATGGAGCTGACACTCGTTCATGACGGCGCGGTATTTTCTCGTCTGCACATTGGCATCACGGGGCTGTTCAACGTCTATAATGTGCTTGCGGCGACTGGTGCTGCACTTGCGGAGGGGCTGCCCGCTTCCGATATTGTGGCGGCGCTCAGTGCGTTCACGGGCGTTCCGGGACGATTTGAACTCGTGCGCGCGGGACAGAAATTCTCCGTCATCGTGGACTATGCCCATACACCGGACGGTATGGAAAATGTGCTGCGCACGGCACGTGCTGTGACGCGCGGACGCATCATCGCCGTCTTTGGCTGCGGCGGTGATCGTGACCGGACGAAGCGTCCGATCATGGGGCGGATTGGGGCGGAGCTTTCGGACATTGTTGTTCTCACCTCCGACAATCCGCGTACGGAGGATCCGGCAGCGATTGTGGACGAGGTCGAGGTTGGCGTTCTGCCTGTGATTGGCGATAAGCCGTACGAGAAAATTGTGGATCGCCGCACGGCGATCTTCCATGCGGTAGGGACGGCACGCGCGGGCGATACGGTCGTCATTCTCGGCAAGGGACATGAAACGTATCAGATCCTAAAGGATGGGACGATTCATTTCGATGATCGTGAGACGGCGCGTGAAGCGATTAGGGGGCTGTAGTATGGCGATGACATGGACTGAGGTGCTTGCGGCGACGGGTGCCGCTCTGCACAGCGGAAAGCTGCGTGAAAATGATACGATCCCCCACATTACGACAGATACGCGGCGGATCGCGACGGGGGATCTGTTCGTCGCTCTGCGCGGGGAGCATTTCGACGGTGCGGACTTCGCCGCGGATGCCCTCCGCAAGGGCGCGGCAGCTGTTCTGGTCAGCACGCCGATCTCCAAGTCGGTGGAGCAGGCGCTGAAAAAGGAACAGGGGGCTGTTCTCGTGACCGAGGACACGCTCAAGACATATCAGGACATCGCGCATGCTTGGCGCATGAAATTCCCGATTCCCGTTGTTGCGATCACCGGCTCGAATGGCAAGACGACGACAAAGGATCTGACGGCCGCCGTCCTTTCGGGGCGCGGTGCGGTCTGCCGGACGGCGGCGAACTACAACAACGAAGTCGGGCTGCCGCTGACACTGCTCGGCATAACGGAGGAAGATACCGCCGCCGTCGTCGAGATCGGCATGCGCGGGCTGGGGCAGATCGCAGAACTTGCACCCGTTGCTGCGCCCAACATTGGCATCGTGACGAATGTCTGCGAGGTGCATATCGAACTCCTCGGCTCCATCGAGAATATTGCAGCGGCAAAGGCGGAGCTTGTGCAGGCAATCCCTGCCGGCGGGACAGTCATCCTCAACAGCGATGATGAGCGCGTTTCTGCCATGCGTGCATACGCAGGAGACGGTGTGCGCGTTATGACTTATGGGATCGGCGCAGGTGCAGATGTGCGTGCCGAGGCACTGCGCTGCGGTGTGGACGGCTCTCAGTTCATGGTAACGTGGGGCAATGAGCGGCATGACTACAGCATACCTCTTGCGGGGCGGCACAATGTCAGCAATGCGCTTGCGGCACTTGCGGCCGGCTTTGTTCTTGGACTCACGCCGCAGGAGATGCAGGCGGGGCTGTGCCGGCTTACCCCGGCAAAGATGCGCTACGAGGTACATGAGGTCGGCGCATGGCGTTTCATCAATGATGCCTACAATGCGAGTCCCGCTTCTATGCGCGTGTCGATTGAGACAACGGCTTCGCTCTATCCGGAGCGCAAGATTGCTGTACTCGGCGATATGCTGGAACTCGGAACCGTTGCCGAGGAGGCACACAGGGAGATCGGCCGCCGCGTGGCGGAGCTTGGGTTTGCGGCACTTGTGACCTACGGTTCGCAGACGCAGTGGATGCACGAGGCGGCCGAGGCGGCTGGCTGTCCCATCTGTCGTCATGCGGAGACACACGAGGCGGCTGCGGCGCTGCTGCGCGGACTTCTCGCGGACGGTGACACCGTTCTCTTCAAGGGATCGCGCGGCATGCGCATGGAGGCGATTATCACGCTTCTGACGGGCAAGGAAGCGGGGCACTGATGGAACCTATCCTGGATCTGCTTGCACCGCAGCTGCGCGTACTTCTGACGCTCCTGACGGCACTTGCCATTGTTCTGTTCAGCGGCGTTTACTTCCTTCCGTTTCTGCACCGTCTGAAATACGGGCAGAGCATCCGTGAGGAGGGACCTGCGAGCCATCAGAAAAAGAGTGGAACACCAACGATGGGCGGCGTGATGATTGTGCTCGCCGTGACGGCGGCGACACTCCTCTTTGCACCGTTTACGGTGACGACACTGCTCGTACTCTTCATCTTTCTTGGGCACTTTCTGCTCGGCTTTGCGGACGACTACATCAAGGTCGTCAAAAAGCGCAATCTCGGACTGCGCGCCTATCAGAAGCTGCTCGGTCAGATCTTTATTGCCCTTGTTACCATCCTGATTGGGCGTTCTCTCTTGGGACATGATACGAGCGTATGGGTGCCGATCTGGGGGGAGATGCTCGATATTGGCGCGCTGTACTATGTGCTCGTCGTCTTTGTTCTTGTCGGCACATCGAATGCGGTCAATCTGACGGACGGACTCGACGGGCTTGCCTCGGGGACGGTCGCCGTGGCAGCACTTTTCTACGCCCTGATTATGTACGGCACGGACAGCAGCCTGATGGTTTTCTCTACGGCAATCATGGGTGCATGTGTGGGGTTTTTGTGGTATAATCATTATCCGGCGCGTATCTTCATGGGAGATACAGGATCGCTCGCGCTTGGCGGGGGACTCGCGGCGGTGGCGATCCTCTCACACACAGAGGCGCTGCTGCCGATTGTGGGCTTTGTTTTCGTCTGTGAGGCACTGTCCGTGATTCTGCAGGTCATCTCGTTTCAGACGTGCGGCAAGCGCATCTTTCGCATGAGTCCGATCCATCATCATTTTGAACTTGGCGGATGGAGCGAGACGCGCGTGGTTTATACGTTCTGGGCGGCCGGCGCAGTGGGGGCGCTTCTCGCTGGATTTGTCGTACTTATGTCATAAATACTTTTACCGATAAGGGGGACACAGGGAATTGTCCTATCACAATCAGTCTGCGCTCGTCATCGGGGCGGGCATCAGCGGGTTTGCAGCGGCGAAGTATCTCGCTGCGGCGGGCGCACGCGTGACGCTTTCGGATGCAAAGGACGAGGCGGACGCAGAAAAGGATCCGCTGACACAGCAACATATTGAAGATCTACGGACGCAGGGAATCTCCTGCGTCTTTGGCGCACAAAGGGAAGAACTGCTGGAGGGGACAGATCTCATTGTTCTCTCGCCCGCCGTACCTGAGCGTATTCCGCTTGTGCAGGCGGCGCGTGCGCATGGGATCCGCGTGACCACGGAGGTGGAGCTGGCGGGGGAGATCGCGCGTGCACCCATCTATGCCATCACAGGAACGAACGGCAAGACGACGACGACAACGCTGCTCGGCGAGCTTTTGCGCGCGCATTTTCCTGCGGTCGGCGTTGGCGGCAACATCGGTGTGCCACTCATCGACGTGGCAGAGGCGACCCCTGCGGACGGTGCGATTGCAGCGGAGATCTCCAGCTACCAGATGGAGGCAACCGCACATTTTCATGCAGCCATTGTTGCGGAGCTGAACGTGACCCCCGACCACATCGTCCGTCATGGATCGATGGAGGTCTATCAGGCGATGAAGGAGAAGCTCTTTGCCGCGCAGACGGCAGAGGACTTCCTCGTGCTGAACTACGATGATCCGCATACGCGCGGCATGGCTGACCGTGCGAAGGGGCGCGTCTGTTTCTTTGGCCGCCGCGAGGAACTCGCCGAGGGGGCGACTGTGCGCGCAGACGGCATGATTGTCATTCGTTGGAATGAGGAGGAGCATGTCCTCATTCCGGTCGATGAGCTGGGCATTCCGGGCGGGCACAACATCGAGAATGCGCTTGCGGCATCGGCAATGGCGTTCTTTGCCGGCGTGACTTCTGCGGAGATGCGTCCCGTCCTGCGTGCGTTCAAGGGCGTGGAGCACCGCATTGAATTCGTGCGAATATTGAACGGTGTGAGCTACTACAACGACTCGAAGGCGACGAATACGGATTCGGCGATCAAGGCACTTGAGGCGTTCGACGGACATATCATCCTCATTGCGGGGGGCGATGACAAGCTGACCGATCTCACGGAGTTTATGACGCTCGTATGCGCGCGTGTGGACGAGCTGATCCTTGTCGGTGATGCAGCAGAGCGGTTCGGTGCGGCGGCACTCGATGCGGGGATTGCGGCGGAGCATATCCATCGTGCAGGCTATCACATGGAAATGGCGGTGCACATGGCACACGATCTCGCAGCAGCAGGTCAGACGGTTCTCCTTTCGCCCGCGTGCGCCAGCTTTGACATGTATGGCGGCTATGAGGAGCGCGGGCGTGACTTCAAGAGGATCGTGAACGAGTTATGAACATCATCGTATCCGGCGGCGGCACCGGCGGGCATATCTATCCGGCGCTCACGATCATCCGCGCGATCCAGCGGCGCGAGCCGTCCGCGCGAATTCTCTATGTCGGCGGGCGCAGGGGGCTTGAGGCGGACATCGTGCCGCGCGAGGGGATCGACTTTGTCGCGATGGATCTCGCAGGATTTCAGCGGAAGCTGTCGCTCGAAAACATCGGACGCGCGTGGCGTGCGCTGCGCGCCGTGGCGCGTGCACGCGGCATCGTGCATGGCTTTCAGCCCGACGTGGCGATTGGGACGGGCGGCTATGTCGCAGGTCCCATCCTCCTCGCGGCGAGCATGGCAGGTGTACCGACACTTGTGCAGGAACAGAACGTCTTTGCGGGGGTAACCAACCGCATTCTCGCAAAATTTGCGACGGCAATCGCCGTGGGCATGGAGGATGCACGGAATGTCTTCCCGAAAGAAAAAACGTATGTGACGGGCAATCCGATCCGCCCGGAGGTGCTGACCGCAACGCGTGAGGAGGGGGCTCGGAGCTTTGGCTTTGATCCGGCGCAAAAGACCGTGCTCGTTTCGGGCGGCAGCCGTGGCGCACGCTCCATCAACCGCGCCATGGTCGAGGTCATTGCGCGGGCAGCGGAGCAGACGGCGGTGCAGTACCTCTGGGTGACGGGGGCGGATGAATACGCGGATACGCTTGCACGCATACACCGTGCGGGGGTGCATCTGGAGGAGCATCCGCACCTGCGCGTCTTGCCGTATCTCTACAATATGCCCGAGGCGATGGCGATGGCGGATGTCGCCGTCTTTCGCGCGGGCGCGACGGGGCTGGCGGAACTTGCGGCACGGGGGGTGCCCGCGATTCTCATCCCGTACCCGTACGCGGCGGAGAACCATCAGGAGAAAAATGCGCGTGCGGTAGAGGCTGCGGGAGCGGCAGAGGTGATCCTCAACAGCGACCTCGGCGGCGCAGCACTTGAGCGTTCTCTGCGCGGACTGCTCGCGGATGACACGCGGCGGACGGCAATGGCGGCGGCGATGAAGCGGCTTGGAAAGCCGGAGGCGGCAGAGGAAATTGCAGCACTTGCGCTGCGGATCGTAAGGAAGCGCTGATATGAAATCGGTTCGATCAGTGCTCCGTTGAACATAGAAGGGGTAAGAGCGATGCTCAAGGATTTGAAGGGGATTCACAACATTCATTTTGTCGGTATCGGCGGGGCGGGCATGAGTCCTCTTGCAAAGATTCTTCTCCTGCTGGGATACAAGGTGTCCGGCTCCGATCAGGGTTCATCGTCCATCATCGAGGAACTCGTGCGCCTCGGTGCGCGTGTATGGACAGATGGGCAGCGCGCAGAGAACGTGCGCGGTGCGGATGCCATTGTCGTTTCTACGGCAATTCCGTACGACAATCCGGAGGTGATTGCCGCGTGGGATCTGCGCATCCCAAAGCTGCACCGTTCGGATATCAACGCCGCGCTTGTCAACGAATACGACGGCATTGCCGTCGCGGGATCGCACGGCAAGACAACGACCACGTCCATGATCGGTGTCACGCTTGACCGCGTGGGGATCTCCCCAACCATCATCGTCGGCGGAGAGGTGCCCGACCTCGGTACGAATGCGAAGCTTGGCAGCAGCCGATATCTCGTCTCCGAGGCCGATGAGAGCGACGGCTCCTTTCTCAAGCTGCATCCCCATGTCGCCGTCGTGACGAACGTCGAGGACGATCACATGGATCACTACGGCACGATGGAAAAGATCATCGCGGCGTTCCGTCAGTTCGTCGATCAGGTGGACGAGGACGGCACAGCCATTCTCTGCTTCGAAAATGAGATTCTGCGCCAGATTGCAGCCGAGACACCGCGCAGGGTCATTTCGTACGCCATTGATGCAGAGGCGGACTACCGTGGGGCGGACATCGAGACGCATGGTTCCATCATCTCCTTTACCGTCTTTGAGCGCGGTACGGAGCTGGGGCGCATCTCTCTCAATATCCCCGGCCGGCACAACGTCCTTAATGCCCTTGCCTGCATTGCGGTTGCACGTCTCGCGGGGGTGGAGTTCACCCAGATTCAGGACGCACTCGCAGGCTTCCACGGAGCGAAGCGCCGCTTCCAGACGAAGGGGAAAGAGCGCGGCGTGTGGGTGGTGGACGACTATGCCCATCACCCGACCGAGATTGCCGTGACGCTCGCGGCGGCACGACAGACGACCCCCGGTCGTCTCATCTGCGTCTTTCAGCCGCATCGCTATTCGCGCACGCAGCTTTTGCGTGAGGAGTTCGGATCGTGCTTCAAAAATGCTGATCTGCTTCTCCTGACCGATGTCTATGCGGCAGGAGAGGCACCGATCCCGGGCATCAGTGGGGAGACACTGATGGAGGAGGTCGCAAAACAGACGGGGCAGGATGCTGTCTATCTGCCGGAACGAGCCGACCTCGAACGCTATCTTGCGCAGCACGTACGAGCGGGGGATCTCGTCATCACGATGGGCGCGGGCAACATTCTAGAGGTCGGTGAGGCACTGGTCGCACAGTTGAAGGCGGGAACCGCCGGCGCGGGGGAGCAGCCCGTCGTCGTCGTCATGGGCGGACCTTCCACGGAGGCCGAAGTATCACGTAATTCGGGGGCGGCGATTCTTGAGGCTCTGCGCACGAAAAACTATCCTGCCGTCGGCATGGAACTGGAGCCAAAAACCTTTGCCGAGGAGATTCAAAAGCTCCGCCCCGCCATTGTATTTAATGCGCTGCACGGGAAGTACGGCGAGGACGGCGTTCTGCAAGGGATGCTGGATATGCTTGGCATTCCTTACACCGGATCGGGCGTGCGCGCCGCCGCACTCACGATGGATAAGACGATGACGAAGCGCCTTTTTTGCGCAGAGGGGATTCCAACACCGCGTTTCCTTTCCATTCGTGCAGGGGAGAGAGACGCGCATACGGCACAGCGCATTCGCACGGCGTTCGATCTGCCGCTTGTGGTCAAGGCGCCCGAGCAGGGATCGAGCATTGGCGTATACATCGTGACGAAGGACGAGGAGCTGCTGCCTGCGATGGATGCAGCGTTCTCCTATGGAGACGAGATCCTTGTGGAGAACTTCATCGACGGGCGGGAACTGACCGTCGTGGTATGGGGAACGCCGGCGGCGGCAGAGCCGTTCCCGATCATTGAGATTACAACCACATCGGGACGCTATGACTATGAGAGCAAATATACCCCGGGAGCCTCGCAGCACATTGTACCCGCAGACCTCTCCGCAGAGTGCACGGCGATGGTGCAGGACATTGCCGTCCGTGCATATAGAGCGTGCGGCTGTGCAGGGCTGGCACGCGTCGATATCGTGCTCAGCAAGACGGGTGAGGCGTATGCGATTGAGATCAACTCCGTGCCTGGTATGACGAAGGTTTCCCTTGTCCCAGATGCCGGACGTGCCATGGGCATTGAATTCCCCGAACTCTGCGCCCGAATCCTCGCGATGGCAGGATACCGCCGATGAGCTCTCGTCGTGTGCTAAAGGGGGCGTTCTACCTCCTTTGTACCAGCGCTGTGATCGCCGCCCTCATCTATTCGCCGCTCTTCACCTTTCAGCAGCTTGTCGTGCGCGGCAACGTCCATCTGGATACAGATGAACTCTGTGAAATCGCACGGATCCAATACGGTCAGCGACTCTTTGAACTCAAGACGGATACCATGACGGCGAATCTGCTGCACGATCTGCGCATCGAGTCCGCCGTCGTCCGGCGTCAGCTGCCGAACAAGATTGAGATGGACATTGTCGAGCGCATTCCTGTTGCTACCGTCGCGTGTGACTACGGTTATCTGGATTTTGACCGGCAGGGGAAGGTCATCGCCAGCTACCGTTCGCTCAAGGGGGCAGACATCCCCATCATCACGGGGGTGAAGCTGCGTGATCTATACATCGGTGATGACAATGACAACGCGCAGGTTGCGAAGGTGATTACCTTCCTCGGCAAGATTGACCCTGCGGACATCGGGCAGATCTCAGAGGTCAATATCACCGTGCCCTCTGCCGTTGTCGCCTATACAAAGACTGCCCTGCCGATCCGTCTGGGGCAGCTGGATGGGATACCGGATAAGGCAGGCCTCACACAGGATTTTTTGCAGGATCAGAAGACCACGCGTCATACCGTGGAGTTTGTCGATTTCAGTTATGACGCGCCATTCATCAAACTCGTGGATAAAGTGACAGAGGGGAAATAAATGAAACAATTTCGGCAGGGCGGGTGGCTTATTGCGCTCGTCTGCGTATTGATTGGATTTATGGTTGCCGTGCAGTTCCGCACGGCACAGGATGGGAAGGGAAGCCTTTCTCAGCAGCGCATTGAGGAGATCTCTGATCGACTGCTTCAGACCGAGCACGAGCGAGACGAACTCGGTGAGGAGCTGCGTAAGATGCAGGCTGCCGCCATTGAGGCGGGCAATCGGGAGGATCAGGACATGCTGCGCTATCGTGCCGCCCTTGTCCCGCTTGAGGGAGAGGGCGTCATTGTGCGCATGGACGACAGCACGAAGCCCGTGAAGGCGGGCGAGAATCCAAACCTCTACGTCATTCACGATGACGATCTCCTGCGTGTTATCAATGAGCTGCGTGCAGCGGGCGCGGAGGCGATCTCTGTCAACGGGCAGCGTCTCACAGGCATCTCTGAGATTCGCTGTGCGGGACCAACACTCTCCGTGAACAATGTCCGCTCGTCCGCACCGTTCGAGATTCGTGCCATCGGCGACAAGAAGTCGCTTGAGAACTCTCTGCGCATGCGCGGCGGTGTCGTGGAGACACTGAGCGTCTGGGGCATCCAGCTTGATATCAAAGTGAGCGATGATGTCTACATCCCCCCCTATCGCGGGAGCATTCGCCAGAGTTATGCACGTGAGACCGCAGAGCGTGAGGAGGGAAGCAAATGATCTACATCGTCATCATCAGCCTTGCGATTGGACTCCTCATCGGCTATAACAGTCCGATTGTGATTCCCCTTGCGTACTCGAAACTCTTTTCCGTCGCACTCGTCGCGGCACTCGATGCGGCGTTCGGCGGGCTGCGCGCAGCGGTCGCAGAGCGCTTTGACAAGCACGTCTTTGTCACGGGCTTCTTTTCCAATACACTGCTCGCAGCGGCACTTGTCTTTATCGGCGACCGCCTCGGCATCGATCTTTATTACGTGGCACTGCTCGCATTCGGATTCCGCATCTTCAAAAACCTTGCCATCCTGCGCCGCTATCTGCTCAAGGACTATCGGGACGGCGTGGAGTAGATTAGACAATAAATTCTGTCTTCTCTGTACCGCTATTTCGTTCTGAAAGTTTCCGATAATATAATTGACAAGAATATC
>ERZ772967.506-NODE-506-length-31211-cov-27.144595_pt1 | contig 31211 bp, 24 predicted proteins | sample MGYA00511677_ERZ772967 | MGnify/ENA primary metagenome ERZ772967 (study PRJEB29015, sample SAMEA2737931) | human oral metagenome | biome: human oral; feature: human-associated habitat; material: dental | place: China | collected 2146 ...
GGGCCGGCGCGTCCTTCGGGGCTTTCGTCTCCGGCGGTCTACGACCCGTTGGCCGCCGCGGCGGCCACCACGGCCGGCGGGGTGATCGGTTATAAGGCCTTCCAGGCCGTCCGGGCCGCCAAAGCGGCCCCCGCGGCACCTGTCTCCTCGCCCAGAGCCGGCGTCCGGTCCGGGGCGGCCGTCCGCGCCGCGCCGGGCCTGCGGCCGAGCGGGATTGCCCGCGGGGCCACCACCGCCCCCAGAGCAACAACCGCATCCGCGTCGTCGGGGTCGAGTGCGCCGGCTCGGGGCGGGGCCACCGGGGCCGCCCGCCCCGTGTCCGCCTCGCCGTCGGCTCGCTCAACGGGCGTCCTGCGCGGGACGACCACCGCCCCCAGGGCAACCGTCCCTTCGACGGGGTCGTCTGCCTCCCGCAGCCCGCTTATGCGCGGCGGGGCGACCACCGCCCCCAGAGCCCGCACAAACGACCCCGCCCTCTCACGAACCGACGGGAAAGGCTCCTACAACAGGACCAGCTCAACCGGCTCCGCCGGCTCCGCGGCGAAGAACCCAGCTGCGGGCCGGACCGCGGGCCGGGCCGAGGGAAGAACCCCGGGCAGCCCCCAAGCAGGAGCACGCGCCTCCGGCGGCGGAGCCTCCGCCCGGAGCGGACAAACCCGGACCGGGCACGGCGGGCCTGCCGGGCGGCCCCTCGCCGCCCGGACCGCCAACCCGTCCCGGGGCGCTTCGAGCGAGCGCGCCGCCTCCCGCCAAGCCCTCGCCGGCCTGACAGGCAAACACACCCGCCACGACAAAAACAGAACGTCCTCCGGCGCAAGCCGCCGCGAAGACAAGAACACCTCGGCCTACGAACCCGACAGGCGCATCACCTTCCTGCCCGCAGGCCCCCACCCCACAAACAACCAGTAAACACACAACAAACAAACAGGCGGGCGGGAACACACACCTTGTGTCCCCGCCCGCCTATTGTCCGCTTCTCCTGCCCGCCGCCTCGACCCCCTAACCGAACCTGCCTATTTGAAACCGCCGGGACTACTTCCGTCTATAGGCGTCCGCTCCGACGGAAAACCCCGATACACGTTGGTGCTTTGAGCCAGCGCATCGGCGTCGCGCTGTCTCCTTCTGCGCGCGGCCCGAACAAACAAGGGTCAAGCCCCCCCCAAGAAAGACGAGCACGCAAGGCTGACGCAAAAGTGAAAGCCCGGACGGAAGTCAGTTGCCATCTTCAAGGAAGAATGCAGCAGCTGTCGAAGTGCACCTCTATTAACTTTTCAGGCCGCCATTCGAGGTTCTCAAAACCTTCGACCGTCGAGAAGAGCATTACCGCGTTATGTGCATGCCCCTCAAGACCTCTTTGTTTTCTAGTTGAAACCGGTGTCGGTCCGGTTGGCTTTTACGCGCTTCCTCCTCGCGAAAGCGGCATTGACGCCGACAAGTCCAAACAGGATTCCGGTGCCGACGACGACCCATATCCATAAAGGCGGTCCTTTCTTCGCGCTGTGGCGACCAGCGGCCTCATTGCTGCTGTCTGTTCGTGTGCCCGCTGAGCGTGACGGCGAACTGCTCACGCGATTTGCTTCTGAGGTGATCTGAAAGCCCTCTGTGAGATAGTCTGTACCGTCGATTATTACTTTGTCGCCATGAACGGACCCTGCATTCGTTTTGAGAACTTTCCCGGGCATAACGATCGTCGTTCGCGCAGATATTCTGCTTAAGTCTCGCTTTTTCGTGTTTACAGGTTTATACACAAGAGAATAGGAATCTCCTGTTTTTTCTAGATTAATGCCATCTATAACTGTGCTGGACGTTGCCTTGCAAGTAAGCGCTCCTCCAGGTCTTGTAACATTCTCGACCTTTGCCTCGGCGAGGAACCTCCCGAGAGCGGATATAACGGTCTTGAGCTCGTCGCAATTTCCTTTGAGTGTTTGCATGGAGCCGGTGTCGTCTTCGAATACGATCTCCGTTCTCACGCTTCCGTCGGCTTTGAACTCGAACGTCGAGTCGGTGCGGCACCCGCCCAACAGCAGCGCCGTGGACCCAACGAGTGCCGTCAGTAAAGGCACGGCGGCTTTGCGGCGGAGGCGCTTAGCCCCCGACCTTTCCCCGCTAAAATGACGGCGCACGTTCAAACGCTGCCTCGGCCGTTGATGGCACGCACTGGGCGCATCATCATTTCCCGCCGTGCGGTCGGCGCAAAGTTGTCTGTGGGTCGTCTCGCCTCTCCTTGACCAGTCAAAAAACCTATGTATAACTTTCACGGTCGTACACAGCCTAGCGCATTCCATCCAGCGACCAACACTGAAAAGCGAGCAAACGCATCCCTCAACGGGTCCATCTCTCGACGGGTCGGCAGATAAACCTGTGGAGACAAGACTAGACGTGGATCCGCCGGGGCGGGGTCTTACAACCGCGCCCGAGCCCACCAAGCTGCTGCCCAGGCAGCGACGTCGTCACGATCGCGCCTGCTCGAGGCGAGGCCGCATGTGACCCCCTGTGCGGGACTGAATGCGTTTCCCGCGGGGGCCTTTTCCGCGTAACGACAAGAGACGGATCGATCAGGCCGATGGGCTGTCGGGGCCAATCGCCCTGTCATCTTGGCCAGTCGGGATTGCCGAACGGTCTCGGCGAGGCAACCCCCGACCGTGCCGAGACACTTTGAGCCAGCGCAGCGTATTCTTTCCTTTTGCGGGAAGCCCGGAAGATTGCGGTTCCCCCAACAGCCAGCCCAATCAGCACTGCGCAGCCGCCCCCAACCCACACCCACACCGACCAACCAGCCTGCGCGCCGTGGCGCCCGGCCGGCGCGGCCGTCCTCGACTTGCCGGCCGTCGAACCGGCCGCAGGACTGGCTGCCCCGCCCTTGCGAGAAGTGATAGTGAAACCAGTGATCGGGTAGTCGAAGCCGTCGATCACCACCGTGTTGCCCCGGACCTTGCCGACGCTGCTTTTAATGACCTTGCCCGGCATCGTGATCGTCGTCGTCATCGTCAACCCGCTCAAATCGCCGCCGTCTGGAGGCGAGGACTTCATAGAAACCGAGAACGTGTCGCCACTGTCTTTGACCGTCACCTCGTCATGCGACACGCTCGAGGTCGCCTTGCACCGAAGATGGCCCCCCGGCGACGTAACGTCCTCCATCTTCGCCGCAGCAGCATATCTGGAGGTGGTACCAAAGTACTCTCGTAAATCCTCACAAGTTTGCTCGAGCGTCCGCATGGAGTTGGTATCGTCTTCGAAGACGATTTCGGTGTACTGGCTCCCGTCGGCTTTGAACTCGACCTTCGCGTCGATTCGGCAAGCGCTCAGACACAACAGACACACACCCAACGCCACAACTGCGCCACGCAGGCCCCGCCGCCTTCTGCAGGCCGACGTGCCTCGCCGTCGCCACCACGCGCCCGCGCACACCAACCAACTCTGATTGCAAGACCGATCGACGACCATGCCGAGCCTCCTACCCAACAACCGACGCAGCGGTTCTGCGCTTTACCGCCCAATCTAGTTCAGGCCCTGCACGGACTTCGAGCCGCTGTAGGAGACAAAGGATCCTTAAGTTTCACAAGGAGGTCAGTGGTGCTTCGAATCCGCGATTGAAAGAAGATATCCTTCCACCCAGACAGCCATGAGGACAACTTCTTTACCTTCGAGCTCGCCAGACAGGCCGTCCTCACTTCCTCCAAGTCGTGTTCGCATCATCAGTAATAACAGCCACTAACGACCACAACATGCAGACGGTTGCAACACGAATACAAACCGGTCCACCCTCGCGTCAGAAACCGCGGTTAGCGCTAACGCTCGCGCTTCTGGCGCGCTTCTGTTTTACGACAAACGCAACAATACTGACAAGCACACCTAAACTGATGAGACCGCCAACGATCCAGATCCAAATCGGAACACTGTCATCCTTAACGCCTTCCGATCTTTTGCCTTCCTTAGTATCCGTAGTATCCGCTTTTCCAGTCACCTCGTTGGTGTCGTCTTTCGCCACAATAGTGAATCCGTTTTCAATACTGTCAATTCCCTTATATATAACTACATTGCCCCTAATTAATCCTCCTTGAGATGCGCGAACGACCTTTCCGGGCATTATGAACTTGAAGGTTACCTTGACTTCGTCATCGTCGTCCCCTCCTGTTTCTAGGGGCTTTTTTAACTTTACGACGTACAAATTGTCCTTCTTTACAATTTTTACGTTGTCGAAAGGCGTGTTTGACGTTAGTCTGCATGTTAAATGCCCTCCAGGACGAGTAATATCGCTGACCGTCGCATCAACCACAAACTTCCCTAAAGGGCCTAGGTATCTCTTAAGCTGATCGCAATTACCGTTTAATTGCCTCATTGAATCATTAGTATCTTCAAAAATCATTTCCGAGCGCATACTTCCATCAGATCTAAATTCAAAGGATGAATTAACTTTACATGCATTAAGAGCGATAAAAATGGTGAAAAATAACGCGCCAAAGACTTTCATTCGTTTCAAATCTGATGTTTTTGTCAAAGATGCGGACGTCATTTTGTCCCTCCTGGGGGACATAAGCCTCTAAGTTGATTCCGTTGTCTTGTGTTGTCCTGTGTATTAGATTCTGCCTAACTCCGGAGGCCAGAAACGGATAAACAAGATCTGAATCCCGCCCAACAGCAGCGCCGCGGACCCGACGAGTGCGGCCACAAGACGCGAAGCTCCTTTGCGGCGGAGGCGCATCGCCTCCGATCCTTCCCCGCCAAAACGACGCCGCATGCGCGTTGCCCTCCCCGGCCCTCGCCAGCACCCGCCGGCCGACCCCTGACGGCACGCGCAGGAAACACCGGCATTCCCCGCCGCGCGGTCGGCGCAAAGTTGGTTGTCGGTCATTCCCGCTCCTCCTTGACCAGTCGGCACACCGATGCATAAGTTTCACTATCGTATACATCCTAGCGCATTCCGCCCAGACGCCAACGCAGAAAAGCGAACACGCCCGTTGCGCGACCGCAACGAGTCGGCCGATAGCCTAGAGACATGACTCCAAACGAATCCGCCGGCCCAGGGCCGGCCGCAACCCCACCCGAACTCATCAAGCTGCTTTCGGGCGACGACGTCGTCGCGATCGCCCCAGCCCTGGGGCGGCTCGGAGAAGCGGCTCGGAGCCTTACGCCAGGGTTTGCCGAATCTGTGACTGGGTCTCCGTGGCGATGACCTCAGCCATCGCGCCGTTGACGAGGGGCATGAATGGGGCGACGTGGCCGCATTCGACGTCGGCGATGATCGGCACGCCCAACCCGCCCAGCGCGTCGATCACGGCGTCGTACTGGTTCATGTCGGCGCAATCCGGGGCGTTCGTGCGTCCTACGAGGACGGCGGCGGCCGAGTCGAAGAAACCCGCCAGGCGCATTCCGTGAAGCGTTCTACACACTTCGTAGGCGTCCGCATTTGCCGCTTCGACGTAAACGATGAGCGGATCCCCGGTGGAGCGGGTGAGTTCAGACGTCATGCCAAAGGGCGTTCCCGCGAGATTTCCAAGGGTCTCGACGCATCCGCCGATGAGCCTGCCCTGCACGCGCACGTCCCCTGCGCCGTCGAGCCGCACCCAATAGGCTTCCTCGGTGAGCTCGAACTCCGCGATCTCGGGAAACGTCTCGTAGAGGACATAGCCTTCGCGGTACTTGTCAGGAGCGTCCTGGGTGAAGGAGGCTCCCCGGGGAAGCGAAACGACGTCCATCCATCCGACGAGGCCTTCAGGCACGAAGAACGGCGTGTCGAGGAGGTTGTTTCCGTGCACGGTGGCGACGCCCGCGTTCAGGGTAAGCGGAAGAAGAAGGGTCGAGATGTCCGAGTAGCCGATAACCCAGGTCGGATCGGCCTCAGCTATCGCCTGCCAATCGAGACAGGGTATGAGATCAATAGCCAACTCGCCGCCCCACGGCGGAATGACGGCGCGAATCTCGGGATCGAGAAGGAAATCCTGCAACTCCCGCGCACGCTCCCGAGCGGGCGCGGACGTCGCCCTGCTCCCGTCCATGCACTCGCCGACGTGGACCTCGAATCCCCGCGAGCGGACGGCCTCGATCGCAAACTCCAACCTGGGCTTCAGGGCGGGAGGCACACCGCCCGACGGCGACGTGACGGCCACCGTGTCGCCGGGGGCGAGCGGCTTGGGGAAACGTGGCTTCATTTAAGGGACTCCGGCGGATTCTCGCGCAGCTGGCGGATTGCATTCTCGAAGTCGTCCAACGAATCGTAGTTCGAATAGACCGACGCAAAACGCAGGTAGGCGATCGTATCGAGTTCGCGCAGCGGCTCGAGGATCGTCAAGCCGATCTCGTGCGCCTCTATCTGCGAAGCCCCGTTGGCGCGGATTCGCTCCTCGACCAGTTGGGCGAGCCTCGCCAGGTCGTCTTCGCTTACGGGACGGCCCTGACAGGCCTTTCCCACCCCGCTTATGATCTTCTCCCTGGAGAAGGGCTCGTAGGCACCCGACCGTTTGATCACCTGAAGGCTCGCCGTTTCGATCGTCGTGAATCGCCGATTGCATTGAGGGCACTGACGACGCCGCCTGATGGCCTGACCGTCATCGCTGGCGCGCGAGTCGATCACGCGAGACTCGGGATGTCGGCAGAAAGGGCAGCGCATTCTTCAACATTAATCGCGCACGCCTCGGTGCGGCAAACATTTGTGCCGAATCGCCGCCAATTCGGTCCATCGACAGCCCCCGGACCGGGGCTTCCCCTCTCCCGGTCCGGGGACCAGCTCATCGGTATTGCGGCAACATGAGCTTCTGTCCGGGTTTCACATCGCTCGAACCCAGAGAATTCAACTGTGCAATGTCTGTGACCGCCCTCGGCGTGCTGGGAGCGCCGTCGATTCGGGCGGCGATCGTCCATAGTGTGTCCCCCGATTGGACGACAACCGTTTGCCGCTCGGAGGGAAGCAAAAGGCTTCCCACGACAAGGCCCATGACGATCATGGCAGTGCAGGCGAGAGCGGCGAAGGCGGCTCTAAGCGCTCGCACGCCAAGCGCCTTGGAAGCGCCGGACTCGCCGACTGCCGGCGTCGTCTTCGGGATCGCCCGTCTCGGGCGCCGCGCGACGCCGGGACTGCGTCCGTCACGAAGCTGGACGAGACGGCCGGCGGACTGCGCCTTCCTCTTGTCGGCCCTTCCCTCGTCGGGCGTTGCCGCCGTGGGAACCGCCCGAAGGCGCGGCCCCGCCGACTCCGGCTTCGTCCGTCGGCAGTCGCGCAAGGCTCGATCGACGCGATTGTCGCGCGCGCCGCCGCCGTGACGTTGAACGTTCGGACCGACCGCATGCAGCCGCCGAGTGCCTTTCCCGCGCCGAATCGGCGACTTCCGCTCGCCGTCCGCCGGAATCCGCAGGACGCTCATAGCTTCACCTCGAACTTTCGTTCATCGAACATGTGTTTTTACACGATAACGAATAGTCGAACACTTGTCCAGTTTAGTTACTCGAACGCTTTCTCTGAACAAATGTTTGCCTTTTCGTACCGTTGCCGGTAGGCTGACGGCATAAGTCAATCGCGCCCCTCCGACACTTTTTTGGGGCTTTCACCGGAGGTTATGATGGTCAGACGCCGAACAGCCCTGACTGAACGTCAGAAGGAAGTGCTCAACGCCCTTCGCTCGGAGCTGCTCAAGAATCGCTACGCTCCGACCATTCGCGAAATCGCCGACCGCTGCGGCTTTTCATCGACGTCGTCGGTCAAATACCAGCTCGACGCTCTTGAAGACAAGGGGTACATCGTGCGCGACCCCAGGCGTCCGCGCACGATTCTCTTGACCGAGCTGGGATTGGAGAACACCCACCGCAGGCTTTACGCCGATTACACGAGCGCCGGCATTCCCAGGGGGGCGGCGGCGGAGGAGCCGAAGACGTCCGCGGAGGACTTCCACGTCGACGCGTCGGTCAACGTTCCGGTTGTCGGGCGCATCGCTGCGGGATCGCCGATACTGGCCGACCAAGTGGTCGAGGAGGTCCTCCCCCTGCCTCGGTCGCTCACCGGCGACGGCGAATTGTTCATGCTCAAAGTCGTGGGCGACTCCATGGTCGAGGCCGCCATCTGCGACGGCGACTGGGTGGTCATCCGTCGGCAGCCCGTCGCCGAAAACGGGGAGATAGTCGCAGCCATGATCGAGGGAGAGGCGACGGTCAAGGTCCTCCAGCGCAAGGACGGCCACACTCTTTTGCTTCCACGCAACAGCGAGTACAGGCCGATTCCCGCCGACGACGCCGAGGTTCTCGGGCGCGTCGTCACGGTGTTGCGCTCGCTCTGACTCCCTGTCAGCCCCCTCGCTCCCCGGGGGTCGCACGTTAAAGCAACGGCCGACCTGCGTTCGACCTAGGCATATAATCCACACTCGATCCCGGCATGCGACAGCATGCAAAAAGCGCGGGCCCTAAACGGGCCCGCGCTTCAGATCTGAGGTCAGACGCGGTTTCGAACGCTCACATGCGGCGCAAAACGCTCACACGGCGCAGGCGCCAGAGGCGCTTGCAGGCGCTCGGCGCGGACGCCTCGAAACGTTCATGCGCCGCGGCGCATCCGCTCCACTGCGCGTCCTCGCCGTCGCCGAACATCCGCGCCGCCACGCCGAAGGCCTGCCTCGTCACCGCCTCGTCAGAAGCCGAACTGGCGCGCGACCTCTCGGATCGAGTCTGCGGAACGCCGCAAACCGTCGTACTCCCTCGGCGTGACCACCGGGACGAGTCGGCGTCCGACGCCCGCGCGGCCCACGATCGAGGGAACCGACATGCACACATCGGAAATGCCGAGCCAGTCCTGCAGGTAGGAGGAAACTGGAAGCACACGGTGCTCGTCGCGGACGATCGAGCCGAGAATGGAAGCGACCGAGATTCCGATCGCGTAGTTCGTCACGCCCTTGCCTTCGATGATGTTGTAGGCCGAGCGCACAACGTCGTGATGGATCGCCTCGCGAACGCCGTCGTCGAGCAGCTTGCCGTCGACCGTTTGTCCCCACTGCAAAAGCGGGACGGCGCCGACCATCGCCGAGCTCCACAGCGGAATTTCAGAATCGCCGTGCTCGCCGGCGATGTACGCGTGGACGTTCTGCGGCGCGACCCCGCACGCGAGAGCGACGAGGTACCGAAGCCGGGAAGAATCAAGCACCGTGCCCGAACCGAAGAAGCGTCCGTCGCTGAGCCCGGACAGTTTCCATCCCGCGTAGGTGACGACGTCAACGGGGTTGGCGACCATGAGATAGATCGCGTTGGGCGCCTGCTCAACGGCCTTGGGAATGATCGACTTCATGATGTCGATCGTCGCGCCCGCGAGCTCGAGGCGGGACTGGCCCGGCTTCTGCTTGGCGCCCGCGGTGATGACGACGACGTCGGAATCCTTGATGACTGCGATGTCGGACGATCCTTCGACGGTCGACACGGGCGCGAACTGGCTGCCCTGCGCGATGTCGAGCGCCTCGGCCTTGACTCTGGATTCGTTGATGTCGAACATCGCGTAATGGCGGGCGACACCCTGAATCATCGATGCGTACGTGACGGCGGAGCCTACGGCCCCGGCGCCTATGATGGCCACCTTGGTGCCGCGCTCGCCCGTCCTCGGGTCGATCGCAGGGGCGATGGCGGGAGCGGGAGCCTCTTCCTTTTCGGGGGCTTCGCTCTTCTTGGACTTGTCAGTCACGTCTCCTCCTTGTTTGCGGCAACTTCGCTACCGTCCAATGAAAATCCTACGGCTAAAACGGCCCGCGCGGGAGCCAATGCGTCCTATGTCTCCGCGCCAGTTTGAACGGCTGGGTCCATGCCGCCTGCACAATCGCGCCCCGGATCGGGCGCCGCCGCCAAACGCCGGAGCGCCGAACGGGCGACGTGCGGGTCTTTCGTCCTCCACATCGGCGGAAGCGAGGCCGCGAGAAAGGCGCCGTAGCGCGCCGTGACGATCCGCGAATCGAGGATGGCGACCACCCCGCGGTCGTCTGTGCGGCGCAGAAGACGGCCGGCGCCCTGCGCGAGAAGCAGCGCGGCGTGGGTCGCCGCCACGCTCATGAAGCCGTTTCCCCCGGCGTCTGCCACCGCCTTGGTGCGCGCCTGGGTCAGCGGGTCGTTGGGACGCGGGAAGGGAATGCGGTCGATGAGGACGAGCCTGCACGTGCGGCCCGGAACGTCGACGCCCTGCCACAGCGACAGCGTGCCGAACAGGCTGGCGGCGTCGTCCTCGGCGAAGCGCCGCACGAGCGTCGAAAGCTGGTCGTCGCCCTGGCAAAGAACCGGCGTGTCCAGACGCTCCCGGACGTATTCCGCCGCCGTCTCAGCGGCCCGGCGCGAGGTGAACAGGCCCAGCGCGCCTCCCCCGGCGGCCTCGACCAGCTCGGCGACCTCGCGAAGCTGGGCCTCGCCTATGCCTTCGCGGCCCGGCGGGGGAAGCGAGGCCGCGGCATAGAGGATCCCCTGTTTGGAATGGTCGAAGGGCGAGCCGACGTCGATGCCCTCCCACGGGCCTTGGCTGGGGTACGTGAAGCCGACGGCGCCGGCGATGTGGCGGAAGCTGCCGCCCGCCTCCAGCGTCGCGGACGTCAAGATCGCGGCCTTGCCCTCGAACAGCACGTCAGCCAAGGCAGAGGAGACGTCGAGGGGCGCGACGTGGAGCGAACTTCGCCCTTCGCCGTCGCGAGCGACCCACGGCACAAGGGCGCCTTCGCCCACGCCGTCCGACAGCAGCTGCTCCACCACGTCCGCGAGGGCCTTGACCCTCCCGCGAGCAAGGGCCTTCGCCGCCGCCGCAGCCTCGTCTTTGTCGCTCAGATCGTTGACGTCCTCGCGGGCCTGCTGCAATTCGCCGAGCATTCTCGACAGCCCGTCCACAAGCGAGACGGGCAGGGCCTCCAATCGGCCTTCGTCGAGCTCGTCGAGCGCCTCGGTCACTTCGTCCCCGGCGCCCTCCAACTCCGTCGCGAGGATCGACTCGCGCCTGAGCAGCCTGACGAGCGAGGAGACGTCGCCTTTGGAAATTGAGGCGGTCAGCTGGCCCGTGACGCGGTCGGCTAGCTCGTGCGCCTCATCGACGACGAAGGCCGCGCTTTCCGGGAGCACGGGAGTTCCCGTCGCCTGAACCCCGAGCATCGAGTGATTCGTGACCACGATGTCCGCCTCTTCGGCCGCTTCGCGCGCGAGAACGGGAAAGCACGAGCCGCGCATCGGGCATTTCACTCCGATGCACTCCGGTTTGGCGACGGAGACTTGCCGCCACGCCCGCTCGGAGACCCCGGGGACGAGGTCGTCGCGGTCTCCCGTGTCGGTCGCCATCGCCCATTCGCGCAGGCGCACCACTTCCTCGCCGACGGCGCTCGCGCCGTACTCGCCCGAGGCGCGGGAGAGCAGCGCGTCCTCCTCCGGATATCCGCCTGCGGCTTTGCGCAGGCACACATAGTTGCTCCAGCCTTTGACAAGCGCCACCTCGGGCGCCCTCCCGTGCACTTCGCGAACGGCCTCGGCCACTTTCGGCGCGTCGAAGGCCACAATCTGCCGTTGCAGCGCAAGCGTGGCGGTGGAGACGATCACGCGGCTGTCCGTTGTGACGGCCCATTCCATCGCGGGGGCGAGGTATCCGATCGACTTTCCGGTTCCCGTTCCCGCCTGCACGAGCAGATGCCCGCCGCCGTCCAAGGCCTCGGCGACCGCGGCCGCCATTTTCTCTTGCCCTTCGCGCCGAGTTCCGCCCATGGCCCGGACGACGGCGTCGAGAACCTCCCGCTCGGCCACGTCACTTCATTTCAGCCGGGCTGAGCATCCCGCCGCGGCGCATGGCCGCTTCGATGTCCGCCGAGACTCTGGCATGCACGAAGACGCCCTCGCCCCGGTACTCGACGGGCGCAAGCAGTTCGCCGTCGTCGTGGATGCGGGAAAGGAGCGCTCCGGCGGAGTACGGGACGACCGCGGCGATCTCGACCTCCGGCTGCGGAAGGGCCTCCTCAATCGCCGCGCGCAGCTCGTCGACGCCCTCGCCGGTGAGGCACGAAACCGCGATCGAGCCGGGAAAGCGCGAGCGCAGAGCGGCCAGGTCCACCGGGTCGGCGAGGTCGGATTTCGACAGAACGACGATCTCGCGCGCATCCCGCGTTCCCGGCACCTCGGCGAGCACCTCTCGCACGGCTTTGACTTGGCCGACAGGATCGTGGTGAGAGGCGTCGACGACGTGGACGAGCACATCGGCCTCCCCCGCCTCTTCCAGCGTCGAACGGAATGCCTCGACGAGCTGGGTCGGCAGCTGGCGCACGAATCCCACGGTGTCGACGAGGGTGTATTCCCGCCCGGAGGCCGTCTGCGTGCGTCGCACGGTCGGGTCGAGCGTGGCGAAAAGGGCGTTCTCGACGAGGACTCCGGCCCCGGTCAAGCGATTGAGCAGGGAGGATTTCCCGGCGTTTGTGTATCCGACGACGACGGCCGACGGCGTGGCCGTGCGCCGCCGCTCGGCTCGCTGCTGCTGCCTGGCCGGCCCCATGCGCTTGATGTCGCGGCGGAGCTTGGCCATTCGGGTGCGAATCCTCCGCCGGTCGAGCTCAAGCTGCGTCTCTCCGGGGCCTCGCGAGCCGATGCCCGCTCCGGCGGCCACGCGGCCTCCGGCCTGGCGGGACATCGAATCGCCCCATCCGCGCAGGCGCGGCAGCAGATATTCCAGCTGTGCGAGCTCGACTTGCGCCTTGCCTTCGCGCGACTTGGCGTGGCGGGCGAAAATGTCGAGGATGAGCGCCGTGCGGTCGATGACCTTGACCTTGACGATGTCCTCGAGCGCGCGCCGCTGCGAAGGGGCGAGCTCGGAGTCGGCGATCACTGTGTCCGCGTCGAGGGACGCGACGAGATCGGCAAGCTCATGCGCCTTTCCAGACCCCAGATACGTCGCCGGGTCCGGGAGCGCGCGCCGCTGGATCAAGCCGTCGAGGACCTTCGAACCCGCGGTCTCCGCCAGCGCGGCGAGCTCCCGCAGGGAATCCTCGGCCTGGCTCGCGCCGCCCTCGCTCCACAGGCCGACGAGGACGACCCGCTCGAGGCGAACCTGCCGGTATTCGACGTCGACGCCCTCTTCGCGCGAAATTCCCGCTTCCAAGCCCTGGATCCGCTGAAGGGAGGACCGCTCCTCCCTTTCGAGTGCGTCGCCGGCCCAGCTTGCGCCCTCGTGGGACACCGCCTGCAAGGCAGTGCCTTCGGCGGTGTGCAGGTCGATGCGGGGTTCAAAAGAGCCGGCGCCTTCAGAGGCGGCCGCTTCGCTCGTTGATTCGTTCATACATGCCCATTATCCCATGAAAGCGGCGCGTGGGAAGGCCGCGAAAGGCCCCGGAAGGCGGCGGAATGCCCTGGAAAGCGCGGAAGACCCCCGCCGAGACGTCCCCCGCTCGCATGGCTGCGCTCCGACGTCGGCGCCGCGCCCTCGCCCCACTGCCCTTGCTCCGGCGCCGAGCCCTCGGCTCACCAGTTCGGAGGCTAAACTTGTGGCGTGGCAAACGAGCATTATTTTTCCCAGTCTCCCTCTTCTGACGAGGCGGCCGTTGAGCGGCGCGTCAGCCTTCGAGGGCGCGAGTATGCGGTCACGACGTCGGGCGGCGTCTTCTCTGCCAGCCATGTGGACAAGGGAACTGCGGTGCTTCTGCGCAAGGCGCCCGAACCGGACCTTAGACCGGGGGATCTCGCGATCGACCTGGGATGCGGATGGGGCCCGTTGACGCTCGCCCTGTGCGAAAAGGCTGCCAGCGCGGACGTGTGGGCGGTGGACGTAAACGAACGTGCGCTCGAGCTGACCCGAAAGAACGCCGCGCGTTCCGGTTTCTCGCCGAAGGCACTCGCCCCGGACGAGGCGCTTGCGGCCTTGGGCGATCGGAAAATCCAGCTTATCTGGTCCAACCCCCCGGTGCGGATCGGCAAAGAGCGGCTTCACGAACTGTTGGCGACGTGGATCGAAAAGCTTTCCGACGACGGCGCGGCCTACCTCGTGATTCAAAGGAATCTCGGCGCGGACTCGCTTCGCTCGTGGATGCTCGGCCAAGGGTGGGGCTGCGAAAAGATCGGCTCCGCGAAGGGCTTCCGGGTCTTCGCCGTCGCAAGAACGCCTCGCGACGGCAAAGAGCCCGCAGCGGACGAACGGGGCTGACCTGCCTCGGCGGAGCATGGCGAACCGCGAGGGGTTGCCTGCCCCGTGGGGTTGCCTGCCCCGGGGGCGCAAGGCCGACCGGCGTATTCAGACGGGCCGACGTCGGCTTTGCGGCCTCTGCCGCCTGCGGGCTGAGACCCGCCTATGCGCCCTGTGTTTTCGGCTTTTCGGAGTCATTCGGCGCCGATTCGGAGTTGTTTCCCTTGGATTCGGAGTCGTTTTGTTCCGGCCGCTCCGCTTTTTTCGGCTTGGGAACGGCGAGGAACAAACCGACCGAGACAACCGCGGCGACGTTGATGAACATGCGACGATCTGACCGAGCTATCTCGCAGGAACGTTCGATGTTTTCTTTAGCCCTGCGGTAGTACTCCTCCTCGTTTTTAAGGCCTTCGACGGACTTGCCGAAATAATCATGAATCCGTTCCGAGTCCGATGCGTCGAAGCCCGAGTACAAGGGATAGTTCTCGCCTTGGTACCTCCAGGCGACGGGGTGACAAGACGACTTTCCTCCGCCAGCGTCTGCAAGAACTTCAGGACGGCTGAAGTAGAGCCAGCCCATCCAAAGCAAAGCAAAGGCTACGATCAAGGTTCTGATGATGACGTACCGTTTTAAGGTCATGAGGGTCATGCTATTGAGTACCCTCCTTTCACATTGTGGGGTCTCTTGTCCCAGGGCGTGAGCCCGCTCCCTTTATTGACCTGCTCGTTGAAGGAATCGAGTGCGGCTTTCGACTGCCCGTCCTGTGTTTGTATGTAGTGTATGGCGAGTTCGAAATCCTTGGTCCCGGTCCTTGATTCCCACGCCAGGTCGGCGACAAGTTTATACAGCAGGACCTTCAGCTGATCGAATTGCCTAGAAGGCCCAGATTCCCCCACGCCCACTCTGGGGTCCCTTCGGACGCAGTCAGACAAGAAAACGTCTGATGTCTTTTTCGCGGCGTTCTCGAGGAGCTCCGAAACTTTAGGCATCCCCCTGTTCACTATGTCGTCAACGTGATTCATATCGATCTTCAGTTTATCCGCCTTGCCGATCTCCGACGATGAAAGTGCTTTCATTGTCATGTCCACCCTCGCGTGGTTGATCTCCATCACTTCATAGTTGTCAACAAGAGTCTGTTGAATTTTCTCTTCAGCGAGCCTCACACGATTTGTTATGGCTTCGAAAGAATTCTTGAAGGCCTTCATCGCCGAGTCATAGTCTTCCGGGGCACCCTTCTTGACATCCTCTTCAGTAATCTTCTTCATGCCCTTGAGACCGAGTTTGACGACAGTCGACCCATTTTTTAAGAAGCCCGTTGGCTCGACGAAGGCGTCAAAAGCTTCCACTACTTCATTAACAACTTGAAGGATAATGTTTAACTTTTGGTATTCGTTGTCCGCAACCCCCCTGAACACTTCGGTGGACTTTTCAATAGCGGTCAGCACAATGTGCCGCGCCCTCTCGAACATTTTCTGTTCAGCCGCCAAGCAGGCGCCCCAGTATGCGACTCCTTCCTCCACACCTTGGATGGCGCTCTGCAGAGGATCAATAAAGTTCATACCGAAAGACATGACCGTAGCCCCGCTCATATCGTTGATCTTTTGATTTACTCTGGCTAATGTCTTATGCAGCTCTCCCACCCCAACGGGCGCTCCAGCCTGCGTGTTGATGTCGGCCGCCAGAATCCCAACAACGCCAAAAGCCTTCGCTTTCTCCGTGTTTATACGTTGCGGATCAGGAAGATCAAGCCAAGGCTCTACAACTTCGTCAATGGCGCTCCTGATCTCATTGAACTTGTGCACGTACTTCATGGTGCTGTCTCCGTTAGTGTGCCCGCCTCCTTGACCGTCGTCGCCCGGACGAGTGATCCTCTTCGAATCGGAGGGTGCGGCGGCCGGCCCCTGAGGGACGAGAGTGCTGACCATGTAGTAGTCGTCATGGACCTCGTACTCCGTCAGGGCGGAATCACACGACGATCGCATGTATGCGTCGATCGCAGCCTTCTTGAGCCTGCCCACAAGCATGGGGACGTCAGAGTATGCAGTCATTGCTCCTCATTTCATTGTTTCGTTCAAAATTAGACATAGATTAACTTGAGGCACGACGAATAGTTCGTCGTACAGTCGTCCATAAACGATTGCGACGGCAAAGACCGCGGCGAAAGACCGTCGGAAGCGCGTGTCCGGAACGCCAGAACGCCCCGAAACCACGACCCGCTCTTTTCTCAGAACAGCCTTGGGCTCTACATGCCGCCATCGCTGGACGGTGCCTGCGATCGCGTGACGACGCAGTTTGTGCGTAACGTTTTAGTTTGTATCGATTGTCAATTGACAACTATCTCGTTGTCATTCACAAGTTATCATCGTTTCGACGCGGACGCAAGCAACTTTATAGAATGAAAATATGTTCATTCTGACGGTTCGGTTTTTCGCACACATACCCATACGCAACAGGCAGAAGACGCCCGTCAAAGACCGCTTTCCGTCGTCGATAGCTTGTCGTTCGGAGCACTCGACGGGCCCCGCGGCGCTCTCGTCGCCTCCCAGCGCGGACGCCTTGCCGACGAAGTCCTATTCCCCGCTGTATCCCACGACGCCGATGAGCGAGAACTCGGCGACGAGCACCGCTGGCCCCGTCAAGAATGCGCGGCCTGCCTCGATGCGCACGGTCAGCGGCCCTCCCGGGGAGCGCAGCTGCACTTCGCCCTCGCGTTTTCCCTGCGAGAGAAGCACGGCCAAGGCCGCAGCGCAGGTTCCCGTGCCGCAAGCGAGGGTCTCCCCCACTCCGCGCTCGAGCACGCGCATGAGCGCGGGATTCGACGAACTCACCGGTTGATCGGCAGAGCCGGTTTGATCGGCGAGACATTGCCCTCCGAGACTGGCTTGATCGGCGGTCCCGGATTGATCGCCCAGTTCGGCGACGACGAGCTCGAGGTTCGTTCCCTCGGGCGGCGCCGGATCGTATTGCGGAGCCTCGGTCAATCGTGCCGCCTCGAGCTCTTCCGCGCTGTCGAGGAGCACAACGGTGTGCGGATTGGGCATCGTCACGCTCAGCGCCGGACGCTCGCCAACGCCGGGAACCGCCACTCGCGTGTCGTCTCCGGCGTCGCCGCGCGGCAGCCCGTATTCGCCCATGTCGATTGTGTAGACGGCGCCGTCGAAGGAAACCGTCTTGACGCCGCCCCGGGTCGCAACGGTCACGGACCGGCCCGCCCTGAGGTCGATCACGCCTTGGACCCGCAGGTAATGCACGAACACTCTCAGGCCGTTGCCGCACATTTGCGCGATTGAGCCGTCGGCGTTGCGGTAGTCCATGAACCATTCCGCTTCGGGAAAGTCCCGGGCGACGTCGGCCGTCTCGGGAACCGAGGCGGTGCGCACGACGCGTATGAGCCCGTCCGCGCCGATGCCAAAATGGCGGTCGCACACCGAAGCGACCGACTCGGCCGGCAGATCGAGCGTGCCTGCGAAGTCGGGCACGAGAATGAAATCGTTGCCGGTGCCGTGTGCCTTCGTGAGGGTCCGGCCCTCGAGCTGCGGGATGATCACGGATACACTCTACCCACTCCGGCTTCCGCCTTGCTGGGAGGGAAGTCGCCTCGAACGCGGCCGTCGCCGCCTCGGCCCTTGACGCACGCAGCTTGAGACTGGCGTCCGAGGCGTCCCGCCCTCGCGGGCGAAGCGGCCGCGGCCCTGGCGCAACGTCATGTCCATGTCTAACTCACGAGTCAAGTTGTGGACTCCGCCGCGCCCCTTGCGCAACGTCATGTCGCCTTCAGAGCGCGCAGGATTTCACCGGCCGCGCGAGGGGCGTCGCCGTCGGTCAAGTCGAGCCATTCGACTCGCCGGTCGGCCCGGAACCATTTTGTTTGCTTCTTTGCGAGCCGCCGCGTAGCCAGGCACATCGATTCGACGGCCTCCTCGATTCGCATCCGCCCCTCGATGACAGCCATCGCCTCGGCATATCCTGTAGCCTTTCCGGCCGTGGGCGAATCGGCCAACCCGCGATCCATGAGCCCGCGCGTCTCTTCGACGAGCCCCGAGGCCATCATCTCCTTGGCCCTGCGGTCGATCGCCGCGTTGAGCGCGTCGGAGCCCCGGATCGCGCCGAAAAGGCGAACATTCGGATAATGGGCGGTGTGCCGGGGAAAGCGCGGCGTATAGGGCCTGCCCGTCACCCGGATCGCCTCAAGCGCCCGCACCAGACGGCGGGCATTCGCCAAATCCATGGCCTCGTACGCCTGCGGGTCCTTGCGGGCAAGCTCCTCCAGCAGCGGCCCCGGGCCCTCCCTTTCGAGCAGCGACTCGAGCTCGGCGCGAATGCGGCGATCTCGCCCGGGAAAGTCGAGCCGGTCGAGCAGCCCCGAAACGTACAGGCCCGATCCCCCCACCACGACGGGGGTCTTTCCCGCGGCGAGGATCGCGTCGACGTCGTCCCGTGCGCTGCGCTGATATGCGGCGACGCTCGCTTCGTCGACGACGTCGAGCACGTCGATCTGGCGATGGACGATTCCGCGGCGCTCAGCCGGGGGAATTTTCGCCGTTCCCACATCCATGCCCCGATACAGCTGCATGGCGTCGGCGGAGACGATCTCGACCGAGTCCGCCCCGCCGAGGGCCTCGGCGAGCTCGAGCGAGAGGGCCGTTTTCCCCGACGCCGTCGGCCCGACAACGCCGATCACCGCCATGATCGATTCCTTTCAGGCTCTCCTCAAGGCGTGGGACGCCTGCGAATGGTCGGCATTCCGAGGGAAACGGGGGCGCGGCCCTCGGCCTCGGCGGTCAGCTGCTCCGTGCGCCGCCGGTGCGCGGCCCACGCTTCGCCCGCCCGAGTTCTGCGAACCTCGAAAAGCCCCCCTGCGAGCGCCGAATCCGCAACGAGGTGATGCGGGGCGCCGTGAGTGACGACGGCGCGAACCATGTCCCCCGGACGCGGTCGGTCCCCCGCGTCGATTCCCGTGGGAAGGGCGACGTGGACCAGGCGATTGTCCGCCGCCCTGCCGCTGACGCGCTCGGTTTCGGCGTCCTTGCGCCCCTCCCCTTCGGAGATGAGCACTTCGACGGGCGATCCTTCTTTCGCTTTGTTCTCCTCCGTTGAGATGCGCTCTTGAAGGGCGACGAGCCGGCGATATCTGTCGGAGACGACCTCGGGGGCGACCTGGTTGTCCATGTCCGCCGCCGGAGTCCCCGGGCGCGGCGAGTAGATGAAAGTGTACGCGGAGGCGAAACGCGAACGTTCGACCACGTCAAGGGTCGCCTGGAAGTCCTCGTCCGTCTCGCCCGGGAAACCGACGATGACGTCGGTTGTGATGGCCGCCTGGGGCATCTTCGCGCGGACCCGGTCGAGAATGCCGAGGAAACGCGAGGAGCGGTAGGAGCGGCGCATGGCGCGAAGCACCCGGTCCGAACCCGACTGGAGCGGCATGTGCAAGGAAGGCATGACCGAAGGCGTCTCAGCCATCGCCGCGATGACTTCGTCGGAGAAGGCGGCCGGGTGCGGCGAGGTGAAGCGCACGCGCTCCAATCCCTCGATCTCGCCGCAGGATCGCAGCAGCTTGGCAAACGCCTGCCTGTCGCCGAAGCCCACGCCGTAGGAATTGACGTTCTGACCCAGAAGGGTCACTTCGACGGCGCCCTCGGAGACGACGGCCTCGACTTCGGCGAGGACATCGCCGGGCCTTCGGTCGCGCTCCTTGCCCCGAAGATGCGGCACGATGCAGAACGTGCACGTGTTGTTGCACCCGACGGAGATCGACACCCACGCCGCGAATGCGCTCTCGCGGCGTGTGGGAAGCGTCGACGGGAACACCTTGAGCGATTCCTCGATCTCGACCGCCGCCTCGGCGTTGTGCCGCGCGCGCTCGAGGAGGGCGGGAAGGACGTCGAGATTGTGGGTGCCGAGCACGGCGTCGACCCACGGCGCCTTTTCGATGATCCCGCCGCGCATCTGCTGCGCCAAGCAGCCGCCGACGGCGATCTGCATGCCCGGCCTCTCGCGTTTGACCGCGGCCAGCTGGCCGAGGTTGCCGAAAAGGCGGGTCGCCGCGTTTTCCCTCACGCTGCAAGTGTTGACGACGACGACGTCCGCGCCTTCGTCCCCCGCATCCGTCGCCCGCGCGGCCTTTTCGGGCACAACGGCGACGGGGACATAGCCGGCGTCCTCAAGGAGGCCGGCCAGGCGCTCGGAGTCGTGCACATTCATTTGGCAACCGAGCGTGCGGATTGCGTATGTACGGGGGAGTTCTACAGCTGACATCGCGAGTAAGTCTAGTCCACTTTCAATCCGTCCAGCTCGCTGCGGAATCCTCGAACCCCAGCAGCTCGTTGGCCCGCCGCAGGGCGGTCGAGCATACGTCGTGAGAGAAACCGCGCCGCGCCAAGGCAGCGTAAACGCGCTGCTGGAGGCTTGCGCGGTCCCCGCTCCCCCGTTCGAGGCGCTTGAGCGCCAGACGCGTCGCCGTGCCCAGCTCTTCGGCGTCGTCGATCACTTCGACCGCGGCCTCGACGATGTCCGCGTCGATGCCTTTTCGCCGCAGCTCCTCGGCGATGACGCGGCGCGAGGTCCCCGCTCCCGCCAACCGAGCCTGCACGAACGCGTCGGCGAAGTGGGCGTCGTCGATCAGCCCGAGCTCGGTGTAGCGATCGAGGATCTCGCAGCGAACGTCTTCGGGAACGCCCCTCTTGCCCATCGCCTCGTCGAGCTGGCGACGGGAGCGGTCCGTCATCGACAGCTGCCGAATGACGATCGCGCGTCCCTTTTCGAGCCATTCCGATCGGCTCAGCTCCATGACGTCAGACCTCGGCTGTCGCATTCTGCGCATCCTTTCCCTCGTCGGGCTCAGGCGCGATCCCCATCTTCACGAGGATCTTGCCTTCGATCTCGTCGGCGATCTCGGGGTTGTCCCGTAGGAAGTGCCGCGCTTTCTCTTTGCCCTGCCCCAGCTGATCGCCGTCGTAGGTGTACCAGGCCCCCGATTTGCGGACGATTCCGCAGTCGACGCCCATGTCGATGATGCATCCCTCGCGGGAGATTCCCTGACCGTACATGATGTCGAATTCCGCCTGTTTGAAGGGAGGGGCCATCTTGTTCTTGACGACCTTGACCCGAGTGCGATTGCCCACCGGCTCGGAGCCTTCCTTGAGGGTTTCGATCCTGCGCACGTCCAAACGCACGGAGGCGTAGAACTTGAGGGCTTTGCCGCCCGTCGTCGTCTCCGGGTTTCCAAAGAAAACGCCTATCTTCTCGCGCAGCTGGTTGATGAAAATGGCGGTGGTGCCGGAAGCCGACAGGGCGCCCGTGATCTTGCGGAGGGCCTGGCTCATGAGGCGCGCCTGGAGGCCGACATGCGAATCTCCCATTTCGCCTTCGATTTCCGCCTTGGGCACAAGCGCGGCCACGGAATCGACGACGATGATGTCCAACGCTCCGGAGCGGATGAGCATGTCGGCGATCTCGAGGGCCTGCTCGCCGGTGTCCGGCTGGGAAACGATGAGGGCGTCGGTGTCGACGCCGAGCTTCTTTGCGTACTCGGGGTCCAAGGCGTGCTCCGCGTCGATGAATGCGGCGATGCCGCCGTTCTTCTGGGCATTCGCCACGGCGTGAAGGGCGACCGTCGTTTTGCCCGACGACTCCGGGCCGTAGACTTCGATGACCCTTCCCCGCGGAAGGCCTCCCACGCCCAATGCGACGTCGAGCGACGTGGCCCCCGTGGGAATCACCTGAATCTTCGTCTGAACGTGATCGCCCAGACGCATGACCGATCCTTTGCCGAACTGCCGGTCGATCTGCGACAGGGCCACGTCCAGGGCCTTGGCGCGGTCCTCGCTTTTAGCTGCCATCTTCTATTCCTTCGTGTCGAGTGGGTGGACAGAACAGGTCTTCGTCGCGGCCATCCCTCGCCGAGCGGCCGTCTGGGACTACGCTATGTCCGACCTCCGACACAAAAGCGGCCTACTTTCCAAACCTGTTGATAAGTAGGCCGCCCGCGCAGCCCGTGCACCACAGTACACCGCACACGCGTTCGATTCATATTCATTGCAGCGTGTCGAAAACGCCGCTTGAGGAAAAAACTTCGCCACTCCGCGACGTCAAGCGACGTCGCACAACCGGCGTAGCGAAAGAGACCGGAGAAAGCTAAGGCAAACGCCCTCGGTCGTCGGACGCGATGCGATGGAGAAACCTGTAGCTCTCAGGCAAGTCCATCGCTTGGCACACCGCATCCCAAACGGCTTGCGGAGATTGGCCTTCCCTCAAAGCCTCGACGGGACTCACGCCGCCAAGCTCGCTCAGAAAAAGGTCCTGGGCAAGACTGCGGCCTCTCCCGCGGGGAAAGGCCCAGTCAAGATTCGCCCAGAACTCAGATTCGCGCACTCTCGAGCTCTGAACGAACGAGCGATTCGGGAACCGAGTCGGGAACGCGCATCCGCGGAGGAACGCGGCCTTCGGCGAAATCGACGCGGTCCGCGACAAGGCGCAGGACGTGGCTCAGAGGCACGTTGAGGGCCTTGCAAATGGACGAAAGCAGCTCCGACGAAGCCTCTTTCTGCCCGCGCTCGACTTCCGACAGGTACCCGAGCGAGACCCTCGCATCAGACGAGACCTCACGCAGCGTCCGACCCTGGCGCTGCCTGTATTCACGTAGCACCTCGCCAAGTTCGCGACGCAAAAGCGCCTGCTCCGTAGGCGCAGGGCGATTGGCGACTCGAGGCGCACTCTCAAACTTCCGGTTGACGCCGGTACGTAGCTCCATGGTCATCACCTTCTTCAACGCGGTCGGTCACGAGTTTGTTCCCGCCTGGTTTTCGGAAAAGCGAGCTTCACCGTTCCTGGTTATATTTTTACCAACCGATGCTGAGCATTACCTGGGAGTCATGCAAAGAAGCTCTGCCAAAAGGTCCACGGCCGCTTCGACGGCCCGGGCTCGCACGTTGGATCTGCCGCCGGAGAATCGGCGGAGACGCGCGCGCTCCCCCAGTTTTCCCGCGCATGCGACCCACACGGTTCCGGCCGCGTGCCCGTCTGCCGGGCCCGGCCCGGCAACGCCGGTGGTGGCGAGAGCGACGTCGGCCCCAAGAAGCCGGCAGGCGCCGCGCGCCATGTCGAGGGCGACTCGCTCTTCCACGGACCCCTTCGTTCGCAGAAGTTCGCCGTCGACTCCCAGAATCGAGGCCTTGAGATCCACGGCGTATGCGGTGACGGAGCCGCGAAGCACCGCGGACGCCCCCGAAATCTCGACGAAAGCAGAGCATAGCGCTCCCCCGGTGAGCGATTCGGCGCAGGCGAGGGTCAACGACCGCTCGGCCATTTCGGCGATTGCGCGGCGAACCGTCTCGGACATTTCGCCGCAAGCCGCGCCGGAGGCTGCGCCGTGAGTCTGAGCACGGGCTTCGCTGCAAGCCTCAGCGGGAGCCTCGCCGCGATCCTCGTCGGGCGCTTCGCGGCCGGACCTATCGCGCATCTCACACCACGACTCGGTTTCACTCACCGCGCGCGATCTTTCTCGCCTCAGCGACGTACTCGACGGCCGAGGCCACCGAGTAGTAAAGCGCCACGCCGATCATCGCGTAGCTGGTCCACACCAGCCCCTTCGCGAGAGCCCCGGGGAGGAAAGAGGCCCAGGGAATGAGCAGGCCCGCGATTCCCATGGACTGGAAGAACATCTTGATTTTCCCTCCGCGCCCGGCCGCCATGACCTTCTTTTTCACCACCGTCATGCGCATGGCTGTGATGAACAGCTCCCGCCCGATCATGATCACGGTGATCCACCAGTAGAGGCGCCCGTGCCATGACAGAAGTATGAGCGCGCTGGAAATCAAGGCCTTGTCGGCGATGGAGTCGGCTATCTTCCCGAAGTCGGTCACCAAGTTTCGGCTGCGCGCCAGGTATCCGTCGGCTTTGTCCGTGAAGGCGGCCGCGGCGAACACTGCCCAGGCGCACGCCGACCTGACAGGGGCGTCGTCCAGATAGACGACGACGAACACCGGCACGAGCGCCAGCCTGATGACCGTCAGAACGTTGGCGATGTTGAGCAGCGGCGCTTTCGCCGCGTCCTCGCCGTGGCTATTACTCACGCAAGCAAGAATACCCGGGCGCCCGCCGCCGCGGGTATCTCATCCGCGGTTTGGGCGCCGACGCCCCGACGGCTTAGGGCCCGCCCCGACAATTCCGGGGCCCGCGCAGAGGCTGGGCCGCGCAGAGGCTGGGCCGGACGGCCGATACAGGCCGATGCGACGCCGCAGCAGCTTGCACTCCGGCCAACCGTGGTTCTCCATGGGTATAGGTTCCCTTAACCGGATTCCCTTTCCGACGCGGCGAAGGCGCCACGATAGGATTCCTTTAAAAGGAAACTTTATGACTTCACGCATGCAAACTTTCTTGGGCCGGAAGTTCGTCGGCCTCAGTTTGGCGACGGCCGCAGTGACAGCCGGCGCCCTCGTCTTCGTGCCGGGGTACGGGGCCTCCGGGGGTTCGAACGCCAAAACCTCCGCCGCTTCCCCGGGTCGGGCCGCGGCGCCTTCGGGCTCGGCCACCGGTTCGACGTCGACGAGGCCCACGGGGACGCAGCAGCCTCGCCCGGCCACGCGCTTCACCATCACCTCCGGCGGAGACATCCTCCTGCACCTTTCGGTCAACCATCACGCGAAGACGGCGACGGGCTACGACTACACGAAGCTGCTCAAGGCAATCCAGCCGTGGATTGAGGGATCTGACCTGTCCCTGTGCGCCTTGGAGGTTCCAATCGTCCCGCCGGGCGAAAAGCCGTCCAACTACCCCGCGTTCGGATCGCCGCCGCAAATCGCCGACTCTCTTAAGGCCATGGGGTGGGACGGCTGCGCGCTCGCGACCAACCATTCGATGGACCGCGGATTCAAAGGGGTCTCGTCGACAATCGAGAATTTCGAGAGGGTCGGCCTCGGCCACGCCGGCACCGCCCGGACGCAGGACGAGTCCTCCAAGATCCAGTACTACACGGTGCGCTCCGGCGGACGCGACGTCGTCGTCGCCCATCTTTCGGCGACCACCCTGACGAACGGAATTCCCTTTCCCAAGGGGAAGGAATGGTCGTGGAACGTCGTCGGCGACCAGGGGCGCAGGGCCGTCAAGGACCTTGTGGCGGATGCGAAACGCGCGCGAAAGGCCGGCGCGTCGATCGTGGTGGTCTCCATGCATTGGGGCACCGAGTACGTCACGCAGCCGATCGCCGAACAGAAGAAGATCGGCCGGGAGTTGGCCGATTCCGGGGAGATCGACCTCGTCTTCGGCAACCATTCGCACGTGGCCGAGCCCGTGACCACTCTCAAGGGCGGACCGGGCGGGCGTGGAATGCCGGTCGTGTGGTCGATGGGCAACACCGTTTCAGGCCAGCTCATCGAGAATCACGGCTACGGCGTTGTGACGGGGTTGATGACGACGGCGACGGTCGAGGTCCCGGCGAAGGGAAAGCCCCGCGTCACGGGCCTCGAATGGACCACTCTGGCCCAGGATCAGCGGACGTTCAGGGTCTTCCCTTTGGCCGAGCTCAAGAAGGGCGCGCGTCCGCAGGGCATGACCCTCAGCCGGGCGGAGATTGAGGCGCGAGAGAAGTCGATCTACCCCGTCATGGCTACGGGCAGCCAGAGCGAACGCACGGAGGCGCCGAAGCCTCAGGGGCGGCTGGTCGGCAACGAGAGAAAGTGAGTTTGCGCGTTCGCCTTCCTCCGCCTTCTCATCTCCCCGTCAGCTGCCAGGCGTCCTCGCCGTCTTCCCCGTAGGGGTCGTCTTCGTCGTCGTGCCAGTTCCGGGCCTCGGGGACGCCGTGCCCCTCGAGAACCGCGTCGGGCTGTCCGCCTTCGGCGGCGTCCGCCCGCTCGGCGGGGGCGTCATCGTCGAAGATGCTCTGCCGCTCGCCGCGCAGCATCGCGAGCGCATTGTCGAGGCACTCGGGCGAAACGAGGACGTCGCGGGCCTTCGACCCTTCGGACGGGCCGACGATCTCGTACTGCTCGAGGAGGTCCATCATGCGCCCGGCCTTGGCGAACCCGATGCGCAGCTTGCGTTGAAGCATGGACGTCGAACCGAACTGGCTCGTTACCACGAGGTCGGCCGCCTGGAGTAGGATCTCCAGGTCTTCGCCGATCTCCTCCCGCTGCTTCTTGGCCTCCTGGACCTCTTCGAAGTCGTCGCGGTAGCGCGGCGAGAGCTGAGCCTTGACGTGGTCGACGACCCGCTCGATCTCCTCCTCGTCCACCCACGCGCCCTGGAGGCGGATGGGCTTCGAGGCGCCCGCCGGCATAAAGAGCGCGTCGCCCTGGCCGATGAGCTTTTCGGCCCCCGACTGATCGAGGATCGTCCGGGAGTCCGCGAGCGCCGAGGTCATGAATGCCAGGCGCGAGGGGATGTTTGCCTTGATGAGGCCGGTGACGACGTCCACCGATGGGCGCTGCGTGGCGAGCACGAGGTGTATTCCGGCGGCGCGTGCCAGCTGCGTGATGCGCTGGATCGAGGCTTCGACGTCGCGCGGGGCGACCATCATGAGGTCGGCGAGCTCGTCGACCACGACCAGAAGATAGGGGTAGGGCGCGAGCTTACGGTTGGGGTCGTGGGGCTGGAGGGTTCCGGCTTTGACGGCCTCGTTGAAGTCGACGATGTTCTTGAAATGGTAGGCCGCCATGTCGTCGTAGCGGGCGTCCATCTCCTTGACCACCCATTCGAGGGCTTCGGCCGCTTTCTTCGGGTTCGTGATGATCGGGGTGATCAAATGGGGGATGCCGGCGTAGATCGTGAGCTCGACGCGCTTGGGGTCGACGAGGATCATGCGCACCTGGTCCGGAGTGGCGCGCATCATGACCGACGTGATCATCGAGTTGATGAAGGAGGATTTGCCGGCGCCCGTCGCGCCGGCGACGAGCAGGTGCGGCATCTTGGCGAGGTTCGCGACGACGAACTGGCCGCGGACGTTCTTGCCGACGCCCACGGTCAGCGGATGGTCGGCCTTCTGGGCCACATGGGAGCGCAGAACGTCGCCGAGCAGAACCGTTTCGCGGTCGACGTTCGGAATCTCGATGCCGATGGCGGACTTGCCTGGGATCGGCGAAAGGATCCTAACGTCTGCTGAGGCGACGGCATAGGCGATGTTGTTCGACAGCGCGGTGATGCGCTCGACCTTCACCCCCGGGCCGAGCTCGACTTCGTACTGGGTGACCGTGGGTCCGCGAGAGAAGCCGACGACCTGCGCGTCGATGCCGAAGTCGGTGAAAACCTGGGTCAGCTGGGCCACGACCCGCTCGTTGGCCTCCGTGCGCTCCTTTCCGGGGGGCCCGGATTTCAGGTCGCCGAGCGACGGGAGCTGGTAGACGATGGAGGGGTCGAGCGTGAGCTGCTGGCCGGGGGTCGATTCGAGCGAGATGTCCGGGGCGGGAAGCGAGGGCGGCTCCGTGCCCTCGATCGGCTTTTGCGGGCTTGCGACGACGGGCTTGACGGCCTCCGTGGCGCCTGCCCCGTCCTTCGCCTTGGCCTTGCCGCGGCCCGCTGCGGGAAGAACCTCCGTCGCGTCGCCGCCGGGAAGAACCTCTGTGGGCGGAACCTGGCCGCCGTCGGCCTTCTTCTTCCGCGAGAAAAGCCTCGAGGGCCTGGGCGACTCTTCGACGGCCGCCGCCTGCTCGTAGGGAACCGAAGCCGAGACGCCGCGATTGGCGGGGGCGTCCTCTTCGTCGTCGGGCTCGCGCGTCAGGCGATCCCTTATCATTCCGTAAAGCTCGCGGACAGTCGTGTTTGTCATGTACAAAACGGCGAAGACGATGAGCAGAAGAAGGAGAGGAACGGCCCCGTAAGGCGAGAGGAGCTTGCCGAGGGCGCCTCCGGTCGCCAGGCCGATGAGGCCGCCTGCGCCCTCGACGCCGGAGAAGTCCTCGAAGGGATTGATCGGATCGACGCCGATGTGCGCCAGTCCGGCGACGCCGAACACGAGCATTCCCATGCCGATGGCGAATCGCCGGTTGGTCTCCTGCGTCGAGGCGCGGAAGAACTTGACGGCCGCGGCGATGAGAAGGATCGGGACGACGACGGACAGCACTCCGACGACGCCCGCGGTGAGGTGGTGAATGAGCCCGCCGAGCGCGCCGGAGAGGCCAAACCACTCGCGCAGGGCGACGATCACGGCGATGCCGAGGAGGAGGAAAGCGACGCCGTCGCGGCGCACGCCCGTCAGCCGGGGCGCGGCGCCGTCCGCCTCGGCTTTCTGCCGCTTCTGCGGCTGACTGGACGCGGGGGCCTTCTGGGGCTTCTTCTTCGCGGGGTTGTTTGGAACTCTGGGACTCACAGTGGCAACACTAATCCTTCACCCGATCGAACCTGAATTCTAACGCGCGAGCGCTGTGCCACAGCCGATCGCCCCCGGCCTGGGAGCGGCGCGCCGGCGGCCCGGGATTCGACCCATGCGCGACCATCGGCTCACACCTCCACAACGGTCGGGATGATGATCGGGGCGCGCCGAAGCTTCCGCGAGATCCACCGGCCGATCACGCGGCGCATCGCCTGCTGCATCTGGTAGGCGTCCGCCCCGTTTTCCAATGATTCGCGCAGTGCGTCGGCGACGTCGGGAAGTATCTCGTCGAACACCGAATCGTCCTCGGCGACGGCCCGGGCCTGGATGTGGGGGCCCGTGACGATCTCCTTCTCCTTCGTCTCCACCGCGGCGAATATCGCGACGAAGCCCTCCTCGGCCAGGATCCTGCGGTCCTTGAGCTCCTCCTCGGTGATGTCGCCGATGGACGAGCCGTCAACGTAGATGTTGTGGCAGGGCACCTGTCCGACGACGCTCACTTCGGCGTCGTGCATGTCGATGACCGAGCCGTTCTCGGCGAGGATGACATTCTGCGGGGGAACCCCCGTCTTGACGGCGATCCCCCCGTTGGCGACCTGATGGCGCACCTCCCCGTGGATGGGCATGGCGTAGGCGGGCTCGAGGATGTTGTAGCAGTAGAGAAGCTCGCCGGCGGCGGCGTGGCCGGAGACGTGGACGCGGGCGTTGCCCTGATGGACCACCTTCGCCCCGAGCTTCATGAGGTTGTTGATGAGGCGGTAGACGGAGTTCTCGTTTCCGGGGATGAGCGAGGAGGCGAACAGGACGGTGTCGCCGGGCCCGGCGCCCACCTTTGGGTGCGACTTCGAGGCGATGCGCGAAAGCACGGCCATCGGCTCTCCCTGCGACCCCGTGGACATGAAGACCCGCTCGTTTTCGGGAAGCGAGGGCATGTCCGCGAGATCGACGAGCACGCCCTGAGGGATGTCGAGGTACCCGAGTTCCGCGGCGATCCCCATGTTGCGGATCATCGAGCGCCCGACGAAGGCCACGCGGCGCCCGTGCGCGTGGGCGGCGTTGAGGACCTGCTGGACCCTGTGGACGTGCGAGGAAAAGGAGGCGACGATTATCTGGCCGGTCGCGCGGGCGAAGACGTCGTCAATGACGGGGCCGATTTCAGACTCCGACGGCACGAAGCCCGGCACCTCGGCGTTGGTCGAATCGCACATGAACAGATCGACTCCCTCTTCCCCGGCGCGGGCGAAGGCGCGAAGGTCGGTGAGCCTGCCGTCCAAGGGCAGCTGGTCCATCTTGAAGTCGCCGGTTATGAGGATGTTCCCTTGCTCGGTGCGGACGAACACCGCGAGAGCGTCGGGAATCGAGTGGTTGACGGAGATGAACTCCATCTCGAAGGGGCCGATCTTCTCGACGTCGCCCTCGGCGACAACGCGCGAATTCGCCTTGATTCGATGTTCGGCGAGCTTTGCTTCGACGAAGGAGATCGTCAGGCGGCTTCCGACCAGCAGAATGTCGGGCCGAAGCTTGAGCAGGTACGGCACCGCCCCGATGTGGTCCTCGTGCCCGTGCGTAAGGACGACGGCCTCGACGTCTTCGACCCTGTCGCGCAGATAGTCGATGTCGGGCAGGACGAGGTCGACGCCCGGCTGCCGCTCTTCGGGAAAGAGGACGCCGCAATCGACGACGACGATTTTGCCCCCGTATTCGAGGACGTTGCAATTGCGACCGACCTCGCCAAGCCCTCCCAAGGGGACGATGCGAACGGTGTCGGCCGACAGATCCGGTGGGGTTTTAAGATCGCTCACACCAACATTGTCGCACGTATGGCCGGGGCGACAATCGACGATCCCCGGCGGAGAGCCTTAGCGGCCCGCCGCAGCGGCCGAACGGCCCCTCCTGCACACGGCTCACATGAGGCCTTCGGCTCGGAGCACGGCCGCGAGCTCAGCGATCTGCGACGTCGAAGCCCCCACCAGCGGAAGCCGAAGCGTCGCACTGGGAATCGCGCCCAGGAGTTTGAGCGCCTCCTTGGCCATGACTGCCCCTTGGCCGCCGCCCATGATCGCCTCGACGATCGGGCGCTGCTTCGCGGCCTCGGCGCGGGCCGCGGGAAGGTCGCCGGCGTCGATCTCGGTCACGAGCGCGCGCAGGCCGGAGCCGATCACGTGCCCGGCGACGGATATGACGCCCGAGGCCCCGTGGGCGAGCCAGGCGAAGTTGAGCGAGTCGTCGCCCGAGTAGTATTCCAAGCCCGTGCGCTCCATCTTGATGAAGCCGGAGGCGACGTCGCCGGTGGCGTCCTTGACGCCGACGATCCGAGGGTGCTCGGCGAGCCGCAAAAGCGTCGCGGTGTCGAGCTTGACTCCCGTGCGGCCGGGGATGTCATAGAGCATGACGGGAAGGTCGCTCGCCTCGGTGACGGCCAGAATGTGCTGGTACACGCCTTCCTGTGAGGGCCGGTTGTAGTACGGCGGAAGAACGAGCAGCGCCTCGGCGCCGTTGGCCTGCGCCCCCCTTGCGATTCTCACAGCGTGGGCCGTGTCGTTGGAGCCGGCGCCGGCCATGACCTTGGCGCCGCGTCCCTTGAGGGAGGCGACGACTTCTCGGGTGAGGTCGTCCTTTTCCGGCTGATGCGTGGTGGGCGACTCCCCCGTCGTTCCCGACAGCAGGATGAGGTCGCAGCCGTCGTCGACCAGCTTGTTGGCCAAGGCCACTGCGGAATCGACGTCGAGGGAGCCGTCCTCGAAGAAGGGCGTCACCATTGCGACGCCGACCGAACCGAAAGTGCGCTTGGGTAGACTCGTCTCGCTCATGCCAACGAAGGTATCAGCTTC
>ERZ772967.507-NODE-507-length-31186-cov-3.916610_pt1 | contig 31186 bp, 25 predicted proteins | sample MGYA00511677_ERZ772967 | MGnify/ENA primary metagenome ERZ772967 (study PRJEB29015, sample SAMEA2737931) | human oral metagenome | biome: human oral; feature: human-associated habitat; material: dental | place: China | collected 2146 ...
AAAACATATGATAGAAAAATCCCTAAAATTACTTTTTCTAAAACTAAACAACGAGCTGGCTATATGTGTTTAACAATACCATGTATCTATCGAGAAAAGAGTTTTATTTCGTGTGTATAACGTAACATTTGAGCAATTTATTCCTATTTTTGTGTCATCAAAAAAGACGGATAAGATGTATTTGCTTGTATTGATTCAGAATAACGACGAGACGCCGTTGGCGTTGTTTGAACGGATAGAGGATAGGCGAAAATTTGTGCAATTCATCCCCGGTTATCGGAGGTGGGAAGAAGTTTCGGACGATGCGCGATGGGAATACGAGGCCTTCAGTCCCGCGGGATTGCCTGATTATATGGAGCTTTCGTATAACGGAAACCGTGTGCCGATTACAAAGTTTATGTTCCGCGACGAAGACGATGTGGAGATTATCTGGCGCGAGATTCCTTCTCTCGATCAACCCGGTCAGGGACTTGTAGACAGTCAGACGCTTGTCGATGCGTACGTCATAGGAAATCATGAGTTGAAAGCGTATATCACCAAAAGGGAAGACACGTTCCGGCGGGTGAAAACGCTTCTTGAAAAGCGGGGCTATCGGGTAGACCGTTCGTTTCATGGCTCGCAAGACGGCGAAGCGATCGTCTACCAAAACAACGAAGGCGGCGACTGGCATTTCCTGATGCACATGGACCCGTCTTTTGTCGATCAGGCTCCTGCTGAGGAAGAAGCCTTCGAGCAATGGCTTGACGCGTCTTTGTGATAATGCCCGATTCTTTCTATCTTTGCCCGAATGAAAACGCGTCGTAAAGAAACAGAAACGCACGAAAAGAATCATCGGATACACCGTATTTCGTTTTTGCTCAACGAAGACGAGTATAAGGCCGTGGAACGTCATCTGTCGAAATACAAGATTACGAACAAATCGAACTGGTATCGGAAGACGATTCTGAGCCATGTTCTCCGTGTGATGGAAGAAGATTATCCGACGCTCTTCAACGAAAACGAAATGCGCCGGTAATGAACTTGTTCGATGACGTGTATTTCATGAAGCAGGCGCTGCTCGAAGCGCGCGAGGCGGCCTCGGAAGGAGAGGTGCCGGTGGGAGCCGTGATTGTTTGCGGCGACCGGATCATTGCGCGTGCCCACAATCAGACGGAACGACTGAACGACCCGACGGCGCATGCCGAGATGCTTGCCGTAACGTCGGCAACATCGGCATTAGGCGCGAAGTACCTGACGGATTGCCGGCTGTATGTGACCGTCGAGCCGTGTGTGATGTGCGCGGGAGCCATCGGATGGGCGCAACTGGCCGTAGTCGTTTACGGTGCGCCGGACGAGAAACGCGGCTTTTCACGCTATGCTCCGCAGGCTTTCCATCCCAAAACGGAAGTGCGCAGCGGGATTCTTGAAAAAGAGTGCGCGGCCGAGATGCAGGCTTTCTTCCGTAAGCGCCGATAACGTTCCTCCTTCAACCGATCCGTATCACGGCGGCTTCGAACTCGTTTTTATCTCCGACGGCTTTATTGCGCACCTTACTCCGGTAGTTGTAAATCGTTGTCAACGAGTATTGCAGAAACTCGGCGATGCGTGTGCTGTCCGTAATGCCGAGACGGATCAGGGCGAAGATACGCAGTTCGGTATTGAGCAGGTCGCCCGGTTTGGGAGTGATGCGGTCTTTCTCGTTCAGCAGCTTGTTGAAGTCGGTCACGAAGTTGGGGAAAAGACTGAGGAACGTATGATCAAATTCGTTGTAAAACTCTTTGCGCTCCGCCTCGATAAACTCGTCCGATTTGATGGCCCTGAAAAGTTCTTCGAGCTTGGAGGTTGAAGCCAGCTTCGTCAACCTTCGGCGGTAGTGGTCGAGCTTGTCGATATACGCCGAGCAGCGGTTAATGTATTGTGCAATATATTCTTCCTTAATCAGGTTTGTTTCTTTGAGGGTGTTGTTGATGGTTTGCAGTTGCCGGTTGGCATCGGCCAGCGCCTGTCGAGCCACGGCCAGCTTCTTCATCTGTCGGTAGACATAGATAATGGCGGCGACCAGACAGAGAGCCAGCAGGCTGACGCTGGCAAGCAGCAGGGTGATGGTACGTTGTTTCCGTTCGCTTCTGAGACGGTACGCCTTGTCGATGACGGGGAAGATTTCGGCCACTTCGATGGTGCGTGAGCGGGCGTTGCACGACTGAGCATCTTCGAGCGAACATTTCATGTACTCGTAAGCGCGGTCGATGTCGCCATCCTCATACAGCAGGAAAGCGAGTTTGCGCAGCGAGATATATTCTCTTACCGATGTCTTCAGATCGGCAATGGCTGAAAGGGTCAGGTAGTATTTTTGGTTCTCGCGATCGCCTTTCAGGGCGTATGCTTCGGAGAGCGTGTAAGCCAGAAAACGCATGCGCTCGGTGTTGCGGCATGTGTCGGTCACCGGTTTCAGCATGGCGATGGTCGCATCAAACTGCCCGTGAGTGTTGAAGCGATCGGCCTCGACGATCAGGGTGTTTATCTCTCCATGGGGCATAATGAACAGCAGCGAGTCGCGGTAGCGGTCGGCAGACTGCTGATAGGCGTTCTTCTCGTCGTTCGTCAGCGCGTAGTCCGCCATGTGTCCGTAAAGCGTACGGCTGTGATGGAAATAGCTTTGCAGCAGATCGCCCGAGAACGCATGACGGGGGATTTGATTCAGCGCGTCGAGGGCTTCCTTATACATCCCTGTGACGGTCATCACCCCGACACGGTTCAGTTGTGCCCGGTAACGGAAAGCATCGTCGGGCAATTGCTGGAGGAGACGTTCGCTCTCAAGGACATATCTCAGCGCCGAATCGGTTTGGTAGACGATGTACGTTTCGTACAGCCGGCAGCACCATTCGAACCGTTCCTGATCCGAAACGGCTTGCCGGAGCTTGTTTCTCAAACTGTCGATTCCTTTTTCCTTCTCGATATGATAGCGGCCTCGATCGCTGATCATACGGTCTAAATGCTTCAACCGACCGCTATGCTCGGCCAAAGAACCTGCCGCTTGCACGAGATGCGTCAGGCAGCATAAAGGCAGGATGATCTGTAAAAATCGTCTCATGTGCATCAGGGGCTGTCAAATTTCATCTGTAAAAGTAAGAAATTTTTGGGATATATGCCCGAAGGGCAGTGAAAAAAAGACAGTCAACCCTTTTCGTTTCATTCGGAAGAACGTTTCCCGAGCAGCAGGGTCAGCACGATGGCCAGGATGGAGACGGCACTTGTGATCACGCCCCCTTCCGGTCCGAATGCTCCGCCGCTAAGCCATTCTTTCCCTTCAACGAGGCTCGAAGAGAAGAGGCTTGTCTCCATGATGTTCATTCCGCTCACAGGCATACCGTACAAATTACCCTGACTGAAGTTCCAGACCGAATGGATGGCACATACGCCCCATATATTGCCGGTTTTGAGCATGTATACGGCAAGGAAAACACCATATAGCACGAGATTGACGAACGCTAAAAGACCAAAACCGCTGTTAAAGAGATGCAGCACGGAAAAGGTGAAGGAACTGATCAGGATCGCGGCGATCGCGGGCAGCCGTGTCGACAGACTCATCATAAAGTAACCGCGTGTCAGGATTTCTTCCTGAGCGCCTTGAATAACAAACCCGAAGAAGAAAAGAAGAAGCATGGCGAGGCTTGCTTTGCTATTCAGCCCGTCGAACGTGACGGAGCCGGTGGCGATAAGCGTCAAGTACACCGTGCTGAAAAAGACGAATCCGATGGCTATTCCCTTCAAATAATGTATCCATGCGTCTTTACGGACAAATCCCATCGAGAACAAGCTGCGTCCTTCGGCAAAACGACAGTAGAGCACAACGACAAGCGCACTAAGCGCACAACTGAACAGAATGATCAACTTTTCGGTATCCATCGCCGAATCACCGGGGACGTTAGCATCTTTCAGCAGCAGGAAAAGAACGTATGGGAGAATCGTAGGGAGCAGTGAGGCGATGTAAATGCCGATAAAAATGGGTATCTGCAACAATGGGTGTGGTTTGAACCGGCTTTCCCGGGCTGCCGCGACGAGCGGATGATCGTTCAAATGGAGTCGAATCATAAGGATAAATTATGATGTTTATGAGTTATAATACATTTGTTTATTGTTTATTTGAGCAAGTCGGGACGTAGTCGTTCCGTGCGTTCCTGCGCTTGTTGGAGACGCCAGTCGGCGATTTTACGCTCATGGCCGGAGAGTAAAATATCAGGTACCTTCCAGCCTTTGTATTCTGCCGGCCGCGTATATACGGGCGGAGCAAGCAGTCCGTCCTGAAACGAATCGGAGAGCGCGCTCTGTTCGTCGCCGATGACTCCCGGGATGAGCCGGATCGTCGCGTCGGCGATGATGGCTGCCGCCAACTCGCCTCCTGTCAGTACGTAGTCGCCGACCGAAATTTCCAGGGTGATCAGGTGTTCACGTATGCGGAAATCGATCCCCTTGTAATGCCCGCAAAGAATGATGATGTTTTGCAGCAGCGACAGGCGGTTGGCCATCGGCTGATCAAACATTTTCCCGTCGGGCGAAGTGTAGATCACCTCGTCGTAATCGCATGCGGCTTTGAGCGCCGTGATCGCGCGGTCGACCGGTTCGATCTGCATTACCATGCCGGCTTCTCCTCCGAACGGGTAATCGTCTACCCGTCGCCATTTGTTCGTTGTGTAGTCTCGCAGGTTATGCAGGTGTATCTCTGCAAGCTGCTTGTCCTGCGCTCTCTTCAGAATGGAGCAGTTCATGCAGCCGTCAATCATTTCGGGGAGTACGGTCAGAATATCTATTCGCATCATAAAAAAGTTTGGGATACAGGCGCTTCCTGATGCCGTCGGGCATGTTCGGTTACCGACCTGTAGACGGCAAAGGTACGAAAAAATGGCGGTTGGCGATTGGCGGTTGCCTATTAATTTTTATCTTTGCACATCTTTTTTTTGAGAAAAACTCATATGTAGATAATGAATATATCATATAATTGGTTAAAAGAATATTTGCCGTTTGATCTGACCCCCGACGAAGTGGCGGAGGCGCTGACCTCGATCGGTCTTGAGACCGGCAGTGTGGAAGAGGTACAGTCGATCAAGGGGGGACTGGCCGGATTGGTGATCGGTGAAGTGTTGACATGTACGGAGCATCCCAATTCGGATCATCTTCATCTGACGACGGTTGATGTCGGTTCCGGCGAACCGTTGTCCATCGTCTGCGGCGCTCCGAATGTGGCGGCAGGGCAGAAAGTGGTGGTAGCGACGGTCGGTACGAAGCTATATCATGGCGACGAAGAGTTTGTCATTAAAAAAAGTAAAATACGCGGTGAGGTCTCGTTGGGCATGATTTGTGCCGCAGACGAGATTGGTGTCGGTGACGATCATGCGGGAATCATCGTCCTCCCGGCCGATGCGCGGGTTGGTATGCCTGCCGCAGAATATTACCACGTGGAGAGTGATCATGTGCTCGAGGTGGATATTACTCCCAACCGCGTAGATGCGACGTCGCACTATGGGGTGGCACGTGATCTGGCAGCCTACCTTAAGCAACAGGGACAGCCTGCCGAGTTAAGATTCCCTTCGGTCGAAGCGTTTCAGGTTGACGATCCGTCGCCGTCTATTACTGTCGAGGTGGCTAATACGGAGGCCTGCCCGCGCTATTCGGGACTGACGATCCGCGGGGTGACCGTCGGAGAAAGTCCGGATTGGCTGAAGAACCGTTTGTCCGCCATCGGCTTGCGTCCGATCAATAACGTGGTAGACGTAACGAACTTCGTATTGCATGAAACGGGGCAACCGTTGCACGCGTTCGATGCGTCTAAAATCAAAGGAAATAAAGTTGTGGTACGTACCGAGCCGGAAGGTGCGAAGTTCGTAACGCTCGATGGAGTGGAACGTACCTTGACCGCAAATGATCTGATGATCTGTGATACGGAGAAAGCGATGTGTATCGGCGGCGTGTTCGGCGGGCTGGATTCCGGGGTGACGGAGCAAACGACCGATGTATTCCTTGAGTCTGCCTGTTTTCATCCGACATGGATCCGCAAAACAGCGCGGCGCTTCGGCTTAAATACAGATGCATCGTTTCGTTTCGAACGCGGTTTAGACCCGAACCGGACACTCTATGTGCTTAAACGTGCGGCATTGCTGATTCAGGAAGTGGCCGGAGGGAAGGTCGTCGGGGAGGTACAGGATGTCTATCCGACGAAAGCAGAACCGTATCCGGTCGAGATTACGTACCGGAAGATCAACACGGTAATCGGGAAGGAAATCCCCGTGGAAACGGTGAAAAGTATTTTGTCATCGCTTGAAATGGAGATTGTCTCGGAGACGGCTGAAGGATTGTCGTTACGTGTGCCGGTATATCGTATCGATGTACGCCGCGATGTCGATGTGATCGAGGATATTCTTCGTATCTACGGATATAATCATGTGGGATTCAGTGAACACCTGCAATCGACTTTGAGCTATCAGGCGCCGGCCGATCGCAGCTACCGCATGGAGACGTTGATCTCGGAGCAGCTCTGTGGGGCAGGCTTCCATGAGATTATGAATAACTCACTGACGCGACGCGGGTATTATGAAGAGTTGACCTCGCTACCGGCCGACGGATGTGTGGCATTGATAAATCCGCTCAGCACCGACCTGAATGTGATGCGTCGGACATTGCTGTTCGGAGGTTTGCAAAGTATCGCGTACAATTTGAATCACAAACAAAAACAGATTCGCTTTTTTGAGTTCGGCAATTGCTATGCTTATCAGCCCGCCGAGAAAAAGGAGGGAGAGGCCTTGTCCGGATTGAGTGAAGAATATCGACTGGGCTTATGGATGAGTGGTTATAGATTGGAAAATAGCTGGATGCATGCTGACGAGAAGACTTCGGTCTATGAACTCAAAGCGCATGTCGAAAATATCTTGCGACGTCTGGGCGTGAACATGAAAAAGCTCACGTGGAGCACTTTCTCGAATGATATTTATACGTCGGGCATGACCATTAGCTCGGCTTCGGGACGCACGCTCGGTACGTTCGGCGTAATCAGCCGGAAGATCTTGAAGAAGATGGATATTGACGATGAAGTGTATTTTGCCGAGTTGTTGTGGTCGACCCTGATGAAGGAAACACGCAAGGCCGAAACAGTGTTTGTCGAGATTCCGAAATTTCCGGAAGTGAAGCGTGATCTGGCCTTGCTCGTCGATCAGTCCGTGACGTTTGAGGAGATTGAGCGGATCGCTTTCGAAACGGAGCGTAAGTTGCTGAAAAAAGTTACCTTGTTCGATGTGTACGAAGGCTCGAAGCTGTTGCCTGGAAAAAAATCATATGCCGTCAGTTTCTACCTGCAAGATGCGGAAAAGACGCTTAACGACAAGCAAATTGATGGTATTATGGCACGCCTGCAAAAGAATTTGGAAGAGAAATTGGGTGCGCAGTTAAGATAAAAACAAATCAAAAAAAGGATATAAGCTATGGGAAGAGCATTTGAGTTCCGCAAGGCGCGGAAATTTAAACGTTGGGGAAATATGGCCCGCGTATTCACGAAGCTGGGAAAAGAAATCACCATCGCCGTTAAGGCCGGTGGCCCTGAGCCGGAAAATAACCCGCGTCTTCGTGTGTTGATACAGACAGCGAAGAAGGAAAATATGCCGAAAGAAAATGTCGATCGTGCCATTAAAAAAGCCAGCTCGAAAGACTATACCGATTATAAAGAGATGAACTATGAAGGCTACGGACCTTTCGGGATTGCGATTTTTGTGGAAACGGCAACCGATAACACGACGCGTACCGTGGCCAATGTCCGCAGCTATTTCAATAAGGCCGGCGGATCGCTGGGCACAAGCGGATCGTTGGAGTTTCTTTTCGATCATAAATGTGTGTTTCATATCACCAAAAAGGAAGGAATGTCACTGGATGAGTTGGAGTTGGAACTGATTGATTTTGGAGTGGACGAAGTTTATGAAGAGGAAGACGAAGTTGTGCTTTATGGAGATTTCTCTCAAAATTCGGCCATTCAGAAATACCTCGAAGAGAATGGCTACGAGATTACAACGAGCGAATTCCTTCGTATTCCGAACGACGTGAAAGAAGTGACTCCCGAGCAGCGTGAGAGTATCGAAAAGCTGATTGAGAAACTGGAAGAGGACGAAGACGTCCAGAATGTTTTTCATAACATGAAGGAAATCGACGAGTAAGCGCTTTAGAAGAAGTCGTATGTATGGCGGGGACTATCACATTCCGGGAACGTCTACGCACGAACATCCCGTGATATTATATAGTTATCGCATTTATCGATACGGGGGACAAATCTTTACGCAGATTGATTGCAAACCTTGATGCGGGAGACGAATCAAGTTCGCAGGGCTTGATTTTTTTTATTGCACCGGCATAAAAAATGAAGTTTTTTATGTAAGTTTTGCAAGAAAAGATAACTTGCTTAGAATAAATTAATTGGTCGGACTGCTTGAAAATAGGGTAACGAGATAGCAATCGTTCGTATCTCTGAGTTCTTCATTGTTATGCTTCAATGTGATAACTCTTGATGCTACAAAGGTAGTAAATTCCTTCAATTGACTGTAGTAAGTTATTAAAAAAGAGAGTGCAATTTTGAACTCTCAAAAACTTTTCCCCAGTTCTATGGCTTCAACCAAGCACTTTGAGGCTTTACTATCAAACGAGCATTGTTATATGCCATTTTTAGTGTGAGACAGGTACGAGCAGTATATGTATCATCACTAATTTTGTGAATTGCCAATGCTAAATCAGGATTAGGTGAACCAAGAGTCAAATTAAGCGGCAGCAGAAGTTGAATACGGTTGTTATAGAATTGTGGTACGGCTAACTTGTAGTTAGTTTTTACTCTTTTTTTAACCTCTTCAATAGCTCCATCTAATCTACGACGAATTTCGCCTGGATCCAAAGCCTGAATATGTGCAGGAAAACGCATTAAGTTATCATCAATAATGTGATCCAACTGAGGAATGAGTTTGCAACGAGGATTGAAAATCAAATCTTCTGGCTTTTGAAAAAAGTCCGCAATATCAGGATGATTACCTGGAAATGTCTTCAAGAACTGAATGTCACTTTCCTTCAAGAATGCTTTAAAGCAATATTGAGGAGTGTTTTTCCCTTCTTGTGGCTTACGATATGCTTCGAAATAAGCATATATAGGCTCCAAGTTTTTAGTTACAAGCCCTGTATTGAAACAAGCATGCGAATTATTACTTGTATATGCTACCTTGCTTTCAGATTGAATTTTTCTAAAAGTATGTTCTAAGTAGTTTTTTAAGATGGAATAATTCTTTTTGCTCGCATCAGAAAATTCCCAATCTTCAGGATCTGCGAGATTCTCAGCTAAAAACTCAACCGCTTTGTCATAGTTTGGGAAATAGGCAAATGTAAAGAGTGTCGATACAAAAGTTTTTTTTGTCATAAGCGTAAATAATTTATGTTAATAAAAAAGGATTCTCAAATAAATCTAATGAGAATCCCTATTGTTTACTTTTAATTATCTTAATGATTGTGGATAGACCCACACGTCTTTATGTGTAAATATTTACGCGGCAAAGGTAACGCCTTTTTTAATTCAATCCAAATATTTCTTCTTCTTTTTTTTGATACATGACTCTTTTTTCTTGTTCACAGTCTTTTTATTTGAGTTTTATCCCATAAAATTTCCATTCACTATCAACCGATTCTATTAAATCTATGGATGTTGCTGTATCCGATATAAGGGGAAAATATAAAGTGAATGTGATATCTTGCCCTGCATATTGACTTTATTACTACCGAAAAGAGAACCGACACTCTCGGCGATCTAAGTTATTTAGCGTTATTTCTCCCATTTGTCGAGGTTATTCAAGAGATTTTATGTAAGTTTGCCACAAAAAACAAAAGAATAATATGAAACCAACTTTATTTGTGCTGGCGGCCGGCATGGGAAGCCGCTACGGAGGATTGAAACAGTTAGACGGTGTAGGGCCTAATGGCGAAACTATTATGGATTATTCGATATTCGATGCGATTCGTGGAGGGTTCGGCAAAGTGGTCTTTGTCATACGGAAAGATTTTGAAGCCGACTTCCGGTCGAAAATATTGTCCAAATACGAGAATCATATCCCGGTGGAAGTCGTTTTCCAGTCGTCCGACAAATTGCCGGAAGGTTTCACTTGCCCTCCTGAACGCACGAAGCCGTGGGGCACGAATCACGCGGTCATGATGGGTAAAGAGGTTATTCGGGAACCGTTTGCGGTAATTAATGCCGACGATTTTTACGGGCGTGACAGTTTTGCGGTCATCGGTGGAGAATTGTTGAAATCGGAGGGTAAAGAAAATACGTATTGCATGGTTGGTTTTCGTGTAGGCAATACCCTGAGCGAAAGTGGGTCGGTGGCGCGTGGCGTTTGCGAAACGAACGATGAAGGCTATCTTACGTCGGTTGTGGAGCGCACGGCGATTGAGCGCATTGACGGTAAGATTCAGTTCACGGACGAGCATGGGCAGATCATTACGTTGGAAGAGAATACGCCGGTATCGATGAATATGTGGGGCTTTACACCCGATTATTTTGCGTATTCGGAAGCGTTCTTCAAAGAGTTTCTGAAAGAAAATATCGACAATCCGAAAGCCGAATATTTCATTCCATTGATGGTCAACGAACTGATTACAAAAGGAAAGGCGTGTGTTAAAGTATTGGATACGACATCGAAATGGTTTGGTGTAACGTATGCGGCTGATCGTCAGGGAGTCGTTGATAAGATTCAAGCACTGATCGATACGGGCGAATATCCCGCTCAGCTGTTCGGTTGAACCGGATGCAGGCCGGAATGGTTATATCAGTGGAATATTGCAGAAGAATCGGAATGAAAAAAATAATCCATATCGCTTTGGCATGCGGCTTGTGTCTGTTTGGTGCGATACGTCTTCAGGCGCAGGAAAAGGAAACCATGGTACTGATTGATACCGACAAAGGTAAAATCACCGTCAAATTATATAACGAGACTCCGCAACATCGCGACAATTTTATCAAGTTAGTGAATAAGCATCAGTACGATGGTCTGCTGTTTCACCGGGTGATCAAGCAGTTTATGATTCAGGCGGGGGATGTGACATCGAAAGATGCGCCGCCCGAGAAGAAGCTTGGCGACGGTGATCTGGGATATACTATTCCGGCTGAGATCGTCTATCCGAAATATTTTCATAAACGCGGGCAGCTGGCAGCAGCACGTACGGGCGACGATGTCAATCCCGAACGCGCCTCGTCGGCTTCGCAATTTTACATCGTGACGGGCAAGTACTTCACCTCGATGGAACTGGATAAGATGGAGCGCGAAAAAAATATCCGGCTCACGCCCGAACAGCGCGAGGCTTACATGACGGAAGGAGGCGCTCCGCATCTCGACGGTGCTTATACCGTCTTCGGCGAGGTGGTAAAAGGCATGAAAGTGGTCGATAAAATTCAGTTCGTACCGACCGACACGAACGACCGTCCGTTGAAAAATATCGCGATACGGTCTATGAAAATCCTTGACGAATGAGACTATGAAACGGTACGGATATCTGATTGCAGGGTTGCTTCTTTGGGGTTGTGTGAGCGGATTCGCGCAAGCTCCGGCAACGTCCGATATCCGTCTGACTGTTCCCGATGGGTATGTGAGAGGGGTCTTAGACGGCAAAGATACGATTCCATTGGTTCGCTTGCCGCATGTGTACGTCTTCCCCGAGCTGAAATTCCGGAACGAGAAGGAGCGGCAGAAATACAATAAACTTGTGCGTGATGTCAAACGCACACTTCCTTACGCTAAACTGATCTACGAGACGTTGATCGAAACATACGAGTACATCGAAACCCTTCCGGACGAGAAGACAAAGAAAGCGCACCTCAAACGGATGGAAAAAGAACTGTTCAACGAGTATAAACCCGAACTGAAAAAGATGAGCCTCTCGCAGGGCAAGTTGTTGATCAGGCTTGTCGACCGCGAATGCAATCAGACGAGCTATGAGTTGGCCAAGGCTTTTCTCGGCGGTTTTCGTGCCGGTTTTTGGAATATTTTTGCCGGTATGTTTGGGGCCAGCCTGAAATCGGAGTACGATCCCCAAGGCAAAGACGCCATGACCGAACGTGTGGTTTTGTTAGTGGAGTGCGGGGCTATCTAACTGCTTGAATATCTCCCATAGTACCATCCCTGTCGCAACAGATACATTCAGCGAGTGTTTCGTGCCACATTGAGGAATTTCGATACACATATCGCAGGTATCGACCACAGCTTGTCGCACCCCTTTTACCTCATGTCCTACAACGATAGCATATTTTTGATTGATATCAAGTGAAAGGTCTTGAAGGGAAATACTTCCTTCGGCCTGTTCGAGGGCGCAAAGCACATATCCTTGCTGTTTAAGCTCGGCAACGGCATCGGCCGTATCCTTATAGTAACGCCATTCGACGGTTTCTTCAGCACCTAATGCCGTTTTATGAATTTCCGCACTCGGAGGTGTCGCCGTGATGCCACACAGGTAAACGGCTTCCATACGAAATGCGTCGGCTGTACGGAATACGGAGCCCACATTATTCAGGCTCCTTACCTCATCAAGTACGATCACCACAGGAAGTTTGGCAACGGTTTTATATTCATCGGCCGTCAGACGGTTCAGCTCGGTTATTTTCAGTTTGCGCATACGTCGAATATTTGAAAAACAAAGGAAAACGTTTTTGGGGAGACGAAAAAGAGAGGCTGTCTCCAAATGATTTTTGTGTCCGGCCTCTCCGCGGTATGTTCGGAAACGGATGAGATGCAAAAGCGTCTCCCGTTTATGACGCACATTCTTTGATAATGTCTATCAGTTCACGACCTAACGCATCGGCTTCCTCCATCGTATGTGCCTCAGCATAGATACGGATAATCGGCTCCGTATTACTCTTGCGCAGATGTACCCATTTATCGGGGAAGTCGATCTTTACTCCGTCAATATCGGTAAGGTCGTACTGTGAGAATTTTTCTTTTACCTTAGCCAGTATGGCCTCCACATCGATCGACGGACTCAGGTCGACGCGTTGCTTTGAAATGAAATAGTTGGGGTATGTAGCTCGCAATTCACTTGCTTTCATCTTTTTCTTCGCCAGATGAGTAAGGAACAATGCGATTCCGACAAGTGCGTCGCGCCCGTAATGACTGGCAGGATAAATCACGCCGCCATTGCCCTCTCCGCCGATCACGGCATTTGTTTCTTTCATCTTCGATACGACATTCACTTCGCCGACGGCTGACGCATGATATTCCATACCGTGTTTGCGGGTAACATCACGCAGCGCCCGGCTCGAGCTCAGGTTGCTCACCGTATTGCCCGGCGTATGTGAAAGCACATAGTCGCTGACGGCGACCAGCGTGTATTCTTCACCAAACATGTCACCGTTTTCGCAGACAATGGCCAGGCGGTCTACATCAGGGTCGACTGCGAAGCCCACATTGGCTTTGGCCTGCTTCGTCAATTGCGAAAGCTCGGTCAGATGTTCCGGAATGGGTTCGGGATTATGCGAAAAATTCCCGTGCGGATTACAGTGTAATTTGCAAATTTCCTTGATCCCTAACGCATACAGCAGCTCGGGGATAACTATGCCGCCGACCGAATTGACACAGTCGATGGCGACGCGGAAATTGGCTGCACGAATCGCTTCGACATCGACTAATTCAAGTCCGAGCACATGCTTAATATGGCGTTCCTTGTAGCGGTTGTCCGTAATTACTTTACCCAACGCATCGACCGGAGCAAATGTGAAATCTTCGGCTTCGGCGATCCGTAGAACCTCCCCGCCCTCTTCGGCATTGAGAAATTCTCCTCTTTCATTCAGCAGTTTCAAGGCGTTCCACTGCTTAGGATTGTGGCTGGCCGTCAGGATAATTCCGCCACAAGCTTGTTCCATGGTTACGGCCAGTTCGGTGGTAGGTGTCGTAGCCAGATCGATATCGACCACATCGAAGCCCATTCCCGTCAAGGTTCCAATCACGATGTTTTTTACCATCAGTCCCGACATACGGGCATCCCGCCCTACGACAATCCGGTTCGTCGTTACCGATGTGTTTTTACGAATAAACGTGGCATAAGCCGCCGTAAATTTTACGATAGCCAACGGATTAAGTCCGTCGTCCGGTGCACCGCCGATCGTCCCGCGGATACCGGAAATCGATTTAATCAATGTCATTGTGTTTACAAATTTTTAATAAGTCGCAAAGGTAGCATAAAATCAGCAATTATGCATATTCGAATAAAATTATCGAAATCGAAATCCGCATTGTTCCTACCTGTTTTTATCCGTTAGTTGCGCTTACCATTCGGAAAATACAGCAGTTGAAAAAGCAGATAATTTGTCCGGTTCGAAAAAAATGCGTATTTTTGCACCCTAAAAAATCTGCAGAGGGTAGAACAAGAGGCGTAAAAAGGCGTCCACCCCCGGGAAATAACCTGTTAATAATTAAGAAGACAGATGTACGTAATTGTAGAAATTAACGGTCAGCAGTTTAAGGCTGAGGAAGGAAAAAAATTATTTGTTCACCACATGCGTCATGCGGAAAGTGGGGCAACGGTAGAGTTCGACAAAGTGTTGTTGGTCGATACCGACGGTAAAGTTCAGGTAGGTACGCCTACGATTGAAGGAGCAAAGGTCGTATGCGAAGTCATTTCTCCGTTGGTAAAGGGAGATAAGGTTCTGGTATTCCACAAGAAGAGAAGAAAAGGACATCGCAAGTTGAACGGTCATCGTCAGCAGTTTACCGAGTTGAATATCAAACAAATTATTGCTTAACGTTTAAAAAGTAGAAGAAAATGGCACATAAAAAAGGAGTCGGAAGTTCGAAGAACGGTCGCGAATCGGAAAGCAAACGATTAGGTGTTAAGCTATTCGGTGGCGAAATGGCAAAAGCCGGAAATATTATCGCACGCCAACGGGGTACGGAGTTTCATCCGGGTAAAAACGTAGGTATGGGCAAAGATCATACGATTTACGCATTGATCGACGGGGTCGTTGTTTTCAGTAAAGGCAGGGAAAATCGTTCGTATATCTCGGTCAAGAGTACCTCGGAAACAGTAGCAGAGAATTCGTAAGTGGCGAGAGGAGGCTGCTGAGTTGCAGTAAACGAGAAGAAAGAATAGACAGACTCTTCCGTACAAGAAAATATTGGGGCTGCCCAGAAGAGTCATAAACTCGGAAGGACAGCCTCTGTTGGTTGTTTATATATTTCTTAAAACGGATCAATGAATTATTTCAGGTGTATTGGGCAAAAGAGAATCGTGTGGCTTGCCTTGTGTTTGATGAACATTATGGTTTTGTCGTGCGCGGCACACCGGAAAATGGGCACGATCGCTGTCTCGGAGGCTACGGAAGATCTTTCATACCGGTTGGGAATACCATTGACGGATGAGGATAATTTGGAACTTTACCGGATGGTTGCGCTGTGGATCGGTACTCCGCACCGGATGGGGAGGAGCACGAAAAAAGGAACCGATTGTTCGGGATTCGTTACGAACATTTACAAGAATATCTACGGCAAAACTCTTGCACGTTCTTCGGCTGCCATCTTGGCTACGAATTGTGAGCGCATCAACAAAAAAAGTTTGTGCGAAGGCGATCTGGTCTTTTTCTATACCCGCCGAAAATCGAAGCGTCCGTCGCATGTCGGCATTTACCTGAAAGACGGGAAGTTCGTTCATTCGAGCACCTCAAAAGGAGTTATCATTAGCAGTTTAGACGAGCCTTATTACAAAAAACGCTGGATTACCGGAGGGGTGGTACGGTAGTTTTTTGGGGCAGGCGAATCAACATTCCGTAAACTTATGTATCTTTGTTGTCTGTAAAAAAACGAGAAGGAATATGTTGACAATAAAAGTTATCACAGAAAATCAGGACGAAGTCATTCGCCGGCTGGCCGTCAAGCATTACGATGCCAAGGAAATCACCGATAAGATTATCGCTGCGGATAAAATACGGCGCAATGCACAAACAACTTTAGATGCGAACCTGACCGAGGTCAACCGGATTTCAAAAATGATCGGTTTGCTGATGAAAGACGGAAAAACGGCTGAAGCCGAAGAGGCTAAGAACGAGGTAGCCCGGCTGAAAGATACCAATAAAGAGTTGGAAGCAACGAAGACACAGGCCGAAGATGAAATCCATGAATATTTAGTTTCTATTCCCAATATGCCGCATGAATCTGTGCCCGAGGGTAAAGGCGCTGAAGACAACGTGTGTGAAAAGAAAGGAGGCGTGGTGCCCGAACTTCATGCCGATGCTCTGCCTCACTGGGAATTGGCAAAAAAATACGACATTATTGATTTTGAACTTGGCGTTAAAATCACCGGTTCGGGCTTTCCCGTTTATAAGGGAAAGGGAGCGCGGTTGCAGCGTTCACTCATCAATTTCTTCTTAGACAATGCGCGTGAGGCCGGCTATCTTGAGATTGAACCGCCATACGTCGTAAATACGGAATCGGGCTACGGAACGGGGCAGTTGCCCGACAAAGAAGGTCAGATGTATCATGTCGGTCTGGACGATTTGTATCTGATCCCGACCGCAGAGGTGCCGGTTACGAATATTTACAGAGATGTGATTTTAAATGAGGCGGATCTTCCCATCAAAAATACGGCTTATTCGGCTTGCTTCCGTCGCGAGGCCGGTTCGTACGGAAAAGATGTGCGGGGCTTAAACCGTTTGCATCAATTCGACAAGGTCGAGATCATCCGTATCGATAAGCCCGAACACTCGTATCAATCCTTGCAGGAGATGCTCGATTATGTTCAGACGCTTGTTGAAAAGTTAGAACTCCCGTGGCGCATCCTGCGGTTGTGTGGCGGTGATCTCAGTTTCACTTCATCGCTGACGTTTGATTTCGAAGTGTATTCCGCTGCGCAGAAACGGTGGCTCGAAGTCAGCTCGGTGTCTAACTTCGAGAATTATCAGGCCAACCGCCTGAAATGTCGCTATCGCGATGCCAATAAAAAGGTTCAGCTCTGTCATACGCTTAACGGAAGCGCTTTGGCCTTACCTCGTATCGTTGCGGCTTTGCTGGAGAATAATCAGACACCGAACGGTATCCGGATTCCTCAAGCGCTCATTCCTTATACAGGGTTTGAACTGATTGACTGATACGGGGGGCTACCGTATTTTTCCACGAAGAGTTTTTTAAGAGGCGATCTTAAGTCCGATTCAAATAGAGGACGGTGTGTTGAAACGAAACGTTTGGCACACCGTCTTAATGTTTAATTGCGATGAAAGGTCACTCGGATCACGGCCAATTCCGATCTTGTGCCGATGCGGTAGGGTGGCCCGGCAAAACCGATGCCGGACGAGATATAAAACTGCGAAGCGCCTTCTTTGTAATAACCGTACGAGCAGCGGTAGACCAGCTTGATGATCCAACTGTAAGGCCAGAACTGTCCGTTATGTGTATGACCGTGAAGCCCAAGGTCGCAGCGGTTCATCACGATCTCGTCGAAACGCGGCTGATGATCGGCTACAATCACAGGTTTCCTCTTGTCTACGCCCTCAAGCAGGCGACTCAACGGCTTTCGTCCTTTATTCGTCGCATCATCGCGTCCGACGAGGTAGAACGTACTGTCGGGCATGACGACCGAATCGATGAGCAATACCCCGCCCGTTTTCTGCAACCAGCGCAGTTTGGCGAAGCGGTTGGCGCGGTATTCGTGATTACCTAACGTGATATAAACGCCCAACGGAGCATGGAGTTGTCGCAGATTGTCTTCAATATGTGCGCGTTCGGCAAAACGCGACTCGTAATCCATGATATCTCCGTTAATAATTATGATATCAGGTCGTTGCGCATTGCAGAGCGTCACAAAGCGTTCCGCACTCTTTTTGCCGATCATTTCGCCGAAATGCGTATCGCTTATCAGAGCGATGGTGAGGCTGTCGCGTCCTTCCACGTTTTTCGGGATGTGTATGTTCTGATAGGTCACTACGGGATGCGTTACATTATAATATCCGCGCATCATCAGTCCGGCGGTGACGACCAGCAGGAACACGTAGTAAAAGCGTTTCAGACGCAGGTTTCGGGTGGTGATGAATGCGGGAATCCACGGTCTGATACGGTTTGTCAGCCGGAAGAGATCGGCGGTCAGCAGTCCGAGCATCAGATAGATGGATGCAACGTACCATGTGCCGCAGAAGTACAGGATCGGAATCATGACGTGATCCGGCAGGTCTTCGTGAAAGAAGAATCCATAGAAATACGTCGTCCATTCAATCAGGAAAAAGAGCACAAAAGGTATGCGCCACTTTTTTTGCGGCGGCAGCGCCTGTTTACCCCGGTAAAAAATATAGAGGTTGAAAAGGATTTGTCCGACGATGGCTTGCAGAAACACTTTCATGGCCGGCGAAATGAAAGGTGAAAAACGACCAACTCTCCGTGTGTTCCGATCCGGAAGGGCGGTCCCCAAAGGGAGAGACCGGACGAGACATAGAGGTTAAAATTTATCATTTACTTAGATGTTTAAGAGCAAAATTTTCACTTATCACAATTTTAGGAAAACCTGTTTCCAACATTACTTTTGCTTGTATGGAATCATTTAATTTCCATTCGGACAATAAATGTCCCGATTTAACTATCAAAGGAAATCTTTTTTCCTCTGCTATTGCAAGGTTCTGAGAGCAGTTAAAAAGAAGAATTAATCCAATTATTAATCTTACGTTCATCTAATCCGTTTTAAATATATACGACATACTTGTGTATAACGCACAAAGTCCATGTTTATGGTGCTGCATAGGTATGGTGTTTTATATTTGTTCATAGACGATGTTTTTTATGCTAACCGTTTGCCCACCTTCCTTTGTATTGCCACCCTTTGAGATGGTCGGAAATGCCACGACATGCCAGCGCTTTGGCTTGCTTTCCCTGACGATATAGCCTTTGGCGGATAACGTAGCCAACTGTTTCTGCACTGCCGATGTATTGATTCCCAGGAGTGCGGACAGCTCCGCGTTGGTTGTTTTGGGATTCTCCGTCAGTATCTGCAACAGTTGGGCGGTACGCGGACTTCGGAAAGAGATCAGTTCGCCGTTGTACCACCATATATGACCGGCATTGCCTTCGACGAAGGCTATATTCTGCGTCAGTTCACCAGCAAGCACTTTTTCCATATACGTCGAAAAGGGCTTTATCCGTTCCGGTGTGGCATTCGCGCCGTCCGAGGGGGCAGGCCCCACCAGTGCATCCGCCTGACTGAGGGCATTGAGATAGGTTCTTTTGTCACTGCTATGAATGACAATCATCGGGTATTTCTTGCGCAGCAGGATGAAGTTCACCAACAGTCGGGCAATACGCCCGTTGCCGTCCTCGAAGGGGTGGATGCGGATGTAACGGTAATGGAACAGCGAGGCAAGCTCTATGGGCGAATACTCGTCGGTGTCGGCCACACGGTTGTACCAAGTCACGAGGTCGTGCATGAAGGCCGGAGTTTCTTCGGGCGAGGCATAGTCGAAACGCTCTCCCGTAGGTGTGATGACGGAGTTCGGACGGGTCTTGTAGCAGCCCGCATGTACCGTGTAGCTTGTACGGATGTCGCCGGGTAACTGCCTGAACACCTCATAATCCTCACGGAGCATTGTCTGATGCATGTTGCGGATGAAGAGTTCTGTCAGGGGATGGCCGTTCAGGGCCTCTGCCTCCATCATCTTCAGACAGACATTGTGAGCCTTCATCTCCTCCAAATCTTTCATCTTGGCAGAACCGACCACTTCGCCGAGCAACAGCAACACTTCCGTCTGTCCGTATGTGAGCGTGTTTCCTTCGATGTGGTTGCTGTTGAAGTTGAAATCGAGCATAAACTTGCGCTGGAGACGTTGTTCGTCTTCAGGCAAAAGGGGGTGCATCGCCAACCACTTTTGATAGAGTTCCGGAATCTGTTTCATTCGTTTGAATATTTGATGCCGCAAAGTTACAAAATGTCTTGGCGAATCCCAAATAAATAACCACCTTTTTCTCATAGACTACCATTTAGGGTGGTGAAAAAGGCATTCCACTTTCATCAGGAATATGTCTGTGAAATCATCCTTGAAACTCTATCCGATGTCCAAAAATTACCAATTATTAACATGTGTAAAAATATTACTACAATTCATTTGTACACAAATGATTACTATATTAAAATGTCCGATTTTGATAGTTCCCTCCCATCGTTTCACCTTTAATTTTGCAGCAAAAAAACAGACTTGTCGCACCTTCTGGCAACGGCTCATGGGTATCTTCACAAGCTGCCTATTATAATTAAGAGACCTCTGCAAAACTCTATTCAAATGTCGAATCTATGGGTATAACTTGTTGATTATAATAGTGGTGTTTTGTTGTAAAAAGACTTTTGCAAAGGTCTTAATAAGGTATGTGAGGCAAGACGACAATATCATTAACTCTTTTATCTTAATTCAAGTAGGTAGATGGCCCGAACGGCAACTCCATCTTCCTGCCTGCCGCCGGCGGCCGCAAAGGTTCCGAGCTCATCAGTGCCGGCAGCTGGGGCGTCTACTGGTCGAGTTCGCTCATCACGGCGTACAGCATCGACGCCCGCTACCTCTACTTCGTTTCGGTCGAACACGACTTTACAACACCAACCGCTACTACGGGTTCACGGTGCTGCCCGTCCGCCCATAAAATTTGCCTTGCCCGAAACGGGCATGACGCGATAGGCCGACGATAAAAACCTCTCCTCCCGCCCACGGCGGTGGGAGGATAAAAAAGGAGATGTCTCACCTTCTAACTTGTCTATTACCTGAAGTTTACAGCGATTTTATTTGTGCGAACAGAGAAAATTGAGTACTTTTGCAAGTAGAATTGAGTAAGATTCTCATCATAATTGAGTAAATCCATCATTAGATTTGAGCATGAACTATATTCGCAAACAATATCACACGCTGAAAGCACGCATTCAGGAGCCAAGGCGTTTTATGCAAGTATTGGCAGGTCCGAGACAAGTGGGCAAATCTACTCTCGTAGGGCAGGTGCTGCAGAAAGTACCCATTCCATATTCGGTAGAAGTGGCAGATGCCATCGATCCGAAAGACCGTGACTGGATACGCCGAGTGTGGGAAGGAGCACGAACCACCATGACGCTCCGTGGAGAGGCTGAACGCCTGCTTGTGATCGATGAAATTCAGAAGATTGACAATTGGAGCGAGGTGGTCAAGAGAGAATGGGACGAGGACACGCGCAAGCACCTCAATCTGAAAGTGGTACTGCTGGGCAGCAGTCGTCTGTTGCTCAAGAGAGGACTTACGGAGTCGTTAGCAGGGCGTTTTGAGCTTATTCGCCTCGGGCATTGGAGCTATCAGGAGATGCACGACGCTTTCGGAGTGACACTTGACGAGTACATCTACTTTGGCGGCTATCCCGGTGCTGCCCACATGATTGGTGACGAAAAGCGTTGGCGTAAGTATATCAAGGATTCGTTGGTGGCTCCTGTCATCGAAAAGGATGTACTGATGACCTCCAACATCTACAAGCCTGCCCTTATGAAACAATTGTTTGAGTTAGGGTGCGGTTATTCTGCCGAGATACTTTCGCTGACAAAACTGATGGGACAACTGCAAGATGCCGGCAACGTGACCACGTTGGCTTCGTATTTAGAGATACTCGACCAGTGTGCATTGCTGACGGGATTGCAAAAGTATGCCAATGATGATGCCCGAAAGCGTGGCTCCATTCCCAAATACCAAGTGTACAACAACGCCTTGCTGACAGCATATAAAGGCAGGTCGTTCCTTACGGACAGAACGGACACGACGCTTTGGGGGCGATGGGTGGAGAGTACGATAGGTGTTCATTTGCTGGGCATGGCAGAGGAGGCAGACTATCAAGTGTATTACTGGCGAGAGCCTGCAAGGAACAAGGCAGATAAGGACAAAGAGGTAGACTTCATTATCGTAAACGACGGTGAGGTGACAGCTATTGAGGTGAAAAGCGGTCGTCGCGGGATGAACTCAGGTCTTCCTGTCTTTGTGGAGGCATTTCATCCCAGGAAATCTTTTGTTGTGGGCTCGGGAGGCGTTTCGTTGGAAGACTTTCTGAGGTGCGACATAGAGGCATTGTTGGGATGAATGACGGTATGAACCTAAGCATAAACTTTTATCGGACAGCAATGAAACAAAATAAGCGAAGAAGAGTGTTTTACTTATAATTAGATCCATTTTTTTTGTTCTGTGCTTATTTCTAATAAAATAGGGCCATTTTTATTTTGCCGTATCGATAAAAAAAGATCATTACCACGAATAAAAGTTGGAGAAATAATTTTTTTTAACACTTTTGATTAAGGGTTTTTGAGGTGTTATACGTCATATATGTAAAGTGTGGTTGATAGGGTTTAAATACTTAGGTTAATCTCTCAATGGAAAGACGAAGTCGTGATGACCTCGTCTTTTCGCTTTTTAGGGCGATAAGGTTTCTTTTGCGGGAAAAACCGTACATTTGTCTGTCGTATGAACGGAAAAAGCAGATTGTTCTATCCGGCGCTTTTGCTGCTGCTTGTCTTGTTATGGGCGGGCAATTTGGCATATGGCACGGTATCGATTCCACTCGGTGAGGTGATTCGTATTTTATTGGGCGATTCCGTTGAGCAGACGGCTTGGCAGCATATTGTGCTGCAATCGCGGTTGCCGCAGGCCGTGACGGCGTTGCTTGTGGGAGCGTCGTTGGCTGTCAGTGGCTTGTTGTTGCAGACGCTTTTCAGGAATCCGTTAGCCGGTCCTTCGATTTTAGGCATCAGTGACGGGGCTAATCTTGGGGTGGCCCTCGTGATGCTTTTGGGAGGCGGTGCGGTCGGCTTGTCTTCCGTTTTTTCCGTCGGAGGATCGCTGGCTCTGATCGTGGCCGCTTTTGCCGGGGCCTGCTCCGTCTTGGGTTTGATTATCTACTTTTCGACGAAAGTCAGAAGCAATATCATGCTGCTGATCATTGGGATCATGGTTGGCTATATCGCTTCATCGTTGATTTCGATGTTGAACTACTACGCTTCGTCCGACCGTATCCATGCCTACGTGATGTGGGGCATGGGCGACTTTTCGAGCGTTTCGAACGAGCGCCTGCCTTTCTTTGTTCTTTGTACGCTTATCGGACTGACATGTGCTTTGCTGCTGGTCAAGCCACTTAATGCCTTGCTGCTTGGCGAGCGTTATGCCGCCAATCTCGGCGTAAAGATCAAACGCACCCGCATCCTGATATTGCTTTGTACAGGACTGCTGACGGCTACCGCCACCGCTTTCTGCGGGCCTGTTTCGTTTATCGGGTTGGCTGTGCCCCATATTGCCCGGCTGACTTTGGGAATGGAGAATCACCGCATGTTGCTGCCGGTGACGATGCTGACCGGCTCGTGCATGGCGTTGCTCTGTAACTTGCTCACGGTGGTTCCCGGCATGGGGACGGTCTTTCCTCTCAATGCGGTAACGCCGGTACTTGGCGCACCCGTTATCATATACGTTATTCTGAACCGGAAAAATATCCAATCTATCAACTAACCGTTCTGACGATTTTCATAGAAGTAGTCCGGCAGATATTATTCCGCATGGATCAGCACGCCGGCACGATAGCTTGTCTCGGCGGTAACGGGACAGAGTGAGAAATAGCCGGAGCGGATTCGTCCGTCGGAAAGCTGCAAAGGGTATTGCTGCCTTAAAAGCCCGTCGGTACGTAAGGCGGCTTCTTTTTTCTCGCAGGAGATCATGAACCGTCCCTGCGATGCCGGATGGATCAGGCGACGACTTAATTCACAGGCCACTAACCCCATCGTGTAACGCAGATTCATTTCGACAAAAGGATGAACGGCATACGCTTTGTTATGTCTGAAGATAAGCATATCTACGCCGAGATACCCCCGATAGACATTGCCGAGTATCTCTTTTAATGTCAATGTAACCGCTTCCCGTACTGCAGCCAAGGTCTCTTCCGAAATATATGTCGTTAAGAACTTCTGCAAGAACTCGGCATGTCCTAACCATCCGCCGGAAAACATACCTTTCGTTTGAGTTTCAAAGATCGACAATCCTTCATAGCTGATTCCATTTTCGCCATCGGCATAAAATTCCATGGCAAAATCACAGACTTTTTCCAACATCGGTTCGATGCTGACAGCCCCCTGTCTTCTCAAAGCCCCTTCGATCCATTGCATGGCTTTCTTGTCTGCCATTGTGCTCATGATCGGATAAAGACCTCGTCCGGAACACGAGAAAGGGGTTTTTAGCAAGAAGGGTGGGGGATGGGTTTTGATATGTGTTTTGACGGCCGCGCCGGTTTCGTAGAAACAGGGAATCGAGATGGAAGGTAGTCCGGGCAGTCGTCGTAACGTTTCCCGGAGACCGTATGCCGCCGCGCGGCGATGTGTTAACGTGTGGTATATCTCCTTCCAGGCAGGAATGGAAAGAGGAGCTCCTCGTTTTCGAAGCTTTTCAAAAAGATGGAGGCTGTGCGGTGAAAGTCCCCACGGAGAAGCGTCGAGAGATGCGGTCAGCCGGCAGGTTTCTTTGTCGGAGACGGGATGTAGGGACGGTTGTAAATCCGGAGGCAGTGATTCGATGAAACGTTTGGCGGTTTCTGCTTTGGAAGTGAGAACATAGTCTCCCTCATTTCCATACCATAACGGGAGAAGAGAGAGGTCGGACATCATTTTTTGAACGACTGCGTCGGGAGTATAGTTACGTACTCCCGACGCAATAGCCGTTTCATGTCCCGGATTAAAAAGATGAAGTGCCTTATTCGAGGTTTTCATCGATCGCGTCAATTTTCTTAACGATCAATGCCATTTCGTCTTTTAAATGTTCGATTTTACGTTCCATTTCTTTCAGTAGGCCGCTTCCCCCTTTGGAGGAGACGTTCAGGAATCCGATATTGTTTTCGTAGGTCTGCACTTCATTCTTCATGCGCTCATACATCCGCATCAGTTTATCCCGTTCGTCATGCAGTTTATTTTCACCCTGCCCGCTCATTTCGGTCAATGTGGAACGGAATTGCTGCATTCGGCGGTCGGTCTGAGCGATGTTCAGACGATCGAACTGTTGATCGATGGCCTCACGAAACGCCGTATAGATTTTATCTTTGCTTCTGAACGGAACATGCCCCGTCGCATTCCATTCGGCAATCAGCGATTTCAGGGTCGCGACTGCTTCCGATTCGGGCAGGCGTTCGTCTACCGCCTTGATTTTCTCAATCAGCGCTTTTTTTATTTCAAGGTTTGTGGTTTCCTCTCCTTTTTGTGAGGCGACGACTTTATTTTTCTGTTCAAAGAAATAGTCACATGCTTTGATGAAGCGTTTCCAGATTGCATCGGATTGTTTGCGACTGACCGGCCCGATTTTCTTCCATTCTTCCTGAAGTTTGATCATGGCTCTTGTCGTTTCTTTCCAATCTGTGCTTTCTTTCAGCGCTTCGGCTTTTTCGGCCAACACCTTTTTCAGCTGATAGTTGGCTTCCGCCTCCTTCTTTGTGTTTCTGAGAAATTCACTTCGTCTTTGGAAATATTCGTCGCAGGCTTTGCGAAAACGTTCGAAGATTTTCGTATTTTTCTTCTTCGAAGCGAAGCCGATGGTGCGCCATTTCTGTTGGAGATCCAGTACCTCCTGTGTCTTTTTCTCCCAATCCTTGAATGATTTTAAATCGTCATAAACGATACCCTCAACCGTTTCACAGAGGCTTGTCTTCTCTTTGAGATTTTCCTCTTCCTGCTCCCTCAATGTTCCGATATAGTCGTGATGACGCTTATTGATACTGGTGGAAGCCCTCTTGAAACGCGCCCATAGCTCTTCACGTAACTCACGCGATACCGGTCCGATTTCGCGCCATTGCTGGAAAAGTGTCTGTAGCTGATGGTAGGCCGAGACGGCGTCCGTTTCATCCGTCAGTTTCTCGGCGGCTTCACAAAGCGCTGTTTTCATTTCCAGATTTTTTTTGAAATCGTAGTCGCGGAGTTGGTTATTGATCTTAACCAGATCATAGAACCGCTCGCTTTGAAGCTGGAAATTCCGCCATAGTTCCCTTGCATATTCTTGTGGTATGGGATTATACTCTTTCCATTGTTGCTGAATTTCCTTGAATTCGTTATATCGTTTGTTGAAATTGTCGTTGCTGTCGACTAAGGCACCCATCCGGTCAATGAGCTGTAACTTCTTAAGGTAATTTTCTTCTTTGATGCGCGTTTGCTCTTTTTGCAAGGCGATCCTTTTTTCCTTATACCGGTCGAGCAGTTGCCGGTAGATTGCGGCGGTGTCATCGGCTGGCGTATCAAAATCTTTTTCTTCTCCGCCGTTTTCAATAAAGATACGTTTTAGTTCATCGACTTCGGCTTTTACCGTTTGGAGGTATGCCTTTTTCAGCTTTTCCAGTTGTTCACGGGGCGCTTCTTCGGCATGTTCCACCAAGGTCTTCAACTCTTCGAGAATCGCCTGTTTGTCGATCATACCGATGGCGCCGACTTCAATGGCCTCCTGCAGTTCGCCGCAAAAGTCGTCGGGGGTTGTCGGGAGTTCTTTCATCTCGGGCTCTTTTTGTACCGATGCTTCATCAAGGGTGATGTCATGCATAGCTTCTGCCGGCTTCTCTTCCATGGCATTTTCTTGCTCTTGCACGATTTCAGAACTCTCTGCGACGTTTTCAGACGGCTGCTGGGCAGAAAGGGCATCAGGCATTTGGGTCATTTCCGTTTGGCCTGTTTCGTTTGTGTCTTTTGTCAATTCCATTACGCTGTTTTTTATGGGGTTTTTCCCATACATTATCTTCCAATGGTACAAAGTAAACGATTTTTTTTGACTTTGAGCTTTATTTGAAGGAAAAAATAATAAAAAAAGACAAACTTTTCTCCTTGTGCTGACATTATTGAGTGAGCGAGAGGCGAATGCTGATGCCGTAATCTGAATTCGAAGTAGGGTAGGAGGCGCTGGAAACAAGCGGAGTATTGATTTGCAGATCATAGTAAGCACGCAGGGTAATCGATTTGCTGAGGGCATAGTCGGCAGAAAACTGCAAGCTTTGTGTCATGGCTCCGCTGGTCATCTGCGTATATCCGTCTTCTATTTTGCGAATCAGCGCCTGTGTTTTTCGGCGTGCATAGTCGAAGCGTAAAGTCAAGTCATTATTGAAGTTGTTCTTTTTCCGCATTTTTAACACCTTATTGAAATCTGCGTATTTGTATCCTAAGCTAATTACAAATTCGTTGGAGTGCGCTTCTACGATCTGATAGGACGATATGTTCAAGTTGAGATTGCGGGTTTTCTGATATTTCAGTCCGGTCGTAACATTATTCAAGAATGTAGCATCGATGCCAAGGAGCGGATTAAACCCTTCAGTAAGACTTACGGATGTGATTGCAAACGCTGAAGAAGGTATAGGTGCGTCCGTTTGCGTGTCTGGAATATAACCGAGATGATGACTTCCGGCACTTACCCATTTCGGATAAGATTGATAGGTCCCGACGCTGTATACGCATCGGTACTGATGACTAAGGACCATATTTTTGAAATGTTTCTTTATAAAGGGTAGTTGAATGAGTCCGTCGTACGATATACGCCAGTTCGGAAGGAGGTTGGCGAGGGCTTTCGGAAAAGCAGTCAATTCGATTTTTTTCGGGTCCTTCCCGGTGTAAGCTGCAAGGAATGCAGGGATCAGCACATCGGAGGAATTCCGACTGACATTTCCTTTCTCGGGGTTATACGGTTGATCTGCTAACGAACTGTTAGCGAGGAATCCGGCATTCGGGTACCTTGTTGCGGCATACTTTTCTTCCAGTCTTGATGCGATTATGCTCCGATGGTTCAGAAATTCGCGGAAGGTTTTCGATTCATATCCGTTAGATGCATTTCCGAGGCTTGCGAATGCATTTCCGAAGGCTACGGTCGTCATGGTAAACGTACCGCCGTAAAGTGTCGGCATGCCGTCGAACATATAACTTATTTCCGTATCGCGTGAGTCGACTCGCGTGGTATTCAGATCGATCTTGAGTCCGAGGGCCGGCTCGAGCGTGGCTGTCGCCGTGAGCGTTTTACTGCTGTTGATCCGTGCAGGTTTGACATTATTTTTGTCCATAATCAACCAGTTCTTGTTTGCTGCCTCTTGGATATAGCTTTCGCGTACGTCACCGAATGCGAACCCCCATCCCGGCGCATTTCCGAAGGGGGTATTGGCTTGACCGACCCAGTCGCCGATCATCGGTTCGAAGCCGGGGATCAACATGCCGTCACTCAGGCCGTATTGGATATGGATACGGCGGGCCATCATCAGGAAGCGCGTTGTATATTCGAGCGCCTTGTATGCCGGTGTTTCTTCCTGTGGGGGCGCAGGATACATCGTCAGGTGCAGCTCGACGGAGTCGCGATTGTTAATACGGATACGGGCGTAGTCCACTGGTTTGTAGTCGATTTTGTATAATGTACTGTCATCGGTTCGTCGTGCCACGATACGGGTAAATTTCCGAATCATCAGGCCATGGTTGACGATTGTTCCGCTATCGGGACTGAGCTGTATCGTCGTCTCAAATTTTTTTTTCTGTTTTTTCCGGTTCTTGTCCTCTTGTGTTCGACGATTGCTCTCCGCTGCGGAGCCGTATTTTTGATTGATTTTTCTCAAGAATCTGTTTTTGTTATAGAAGGACTGGAAATTCATACTTCCCTGCAAGTTCACTTGTCGCTGGTTTTTGATGCTGTTGCCGGTTTTGATATCACGGTCTACAAATGATCCGCGCTCCCAATTGTATGTTGCGTTGTAGGACATGCTCCCTCCCATCCAGTCGAGCACGGGAATATACTGCAACGGAAGTGTGTATGTTACATTGAACGTCTGATCATACGCCAGCGGTGTACCTAATTCGGCAATACTTTTTTTAACACTGTCTTTCCATACTTCATATGCGTGAGGATTCAGTTTTTTGTTGACCTGTACATGGGGCTCTTCGATTCTTGCGTTTGTGCCGGCGCTGAAATCGATACTTAAGTTGTTGAGCGGGTTGAGCCGAATGTTAAAAGAACGGTCCCAATAAAACTGTTGACTGAATGATACGGGGATGGTATTTGTTCCGGAGCTCAGGAGATCGAGATTACGCAGTTGAATCTCGTAATAGTTACGCAGGATAGAGGTCTGAAAACTGATATTGGAAGGCAGGTAGTTGAGAGCAAACTGTTTGATATAACGTGTATAGCCATTGTTTTTTTCGATGTTTTCGAACGGCTGAAACGGTTTGGCGTACGGGGTGTACACATAGCTCAGGTTGCCTTGATAGTTTTTCGTCGTTTCGTAGACGGTTTCCGGGTCGGTACGTTTTCTTTCGTTGTATGCATAGCTCATCGAAAAATTGGCAGGGTCATAAGGCATCGGGTTTTTACTTTTGATGTTCACCTGCACGTTGTTCAATGCGATGCTTTTAGTTGTTACTTGCTGCTGAGACAGACTTTTCAATGAGTCTTTTTCTGCTTTTGAATCCAGGAGGCCGAGGGCATCGTTAAGTTTCACGTCCTGATCGAGCGGATTATACTGGGGGGATACGGTTTCACGCGAATAAGCATAGTGAAGTGGCAGATGAACTTGCGCCTTTTCGGGGAAGAATTTGCCTAATTGCATGGAGGTAGAGACGGCATATTGCAAATAGTCGTCCATGTTTCGTTCGCCGATGGACTGGTCGATACGTCCGAAGCCGGCTGTTTCAATGTGTCCGGTTGCATTAAAGGTTCCGAAGTCGGACAGGGCGATGCTCAAGGCGCCGTTGGCTGCCCAGCCTCCCTGTTCGTCGAAGTCAGTCATGCGCAATTCGTTCACCCATATCTCACCGCTTTTGATGTCTTTGGAATTGTTACGCACTCCGATCATGATCGTTTTCACTTCGGCAAGGCTCGGGTTACCGATGACACTGATTTTGTTCAGTTGGCGATCAGGATCGTATTCCGAGTAGAGCCTTGCGAAACTCACATCGCTCTGTCCTTCCCTCCGGGCGCGGTTACGTCGCATCTTCAGGTTGGTCAGCACTTCCATACGGAAATCGATCATGTTTTCTGCAGGCCAGACGGTTTGGCGGTCGTTCTCGCTGCTATTGTTGTAGTGTCCGGCCGGTGTCAGGTTCAGAGGAACTTCATATTCGTAATAGTTGTTTTTATAGTCGGAGCCGAGACGCAGGAAGACCGATAGCTCTCCGTTGTTCAAGGATGTAACATCGTTGATGAATTTTTCGGCATGAACAAAGAGTTGCAACCGTTTGTAGCGGCGCATATCATAATTTGTTTTTTTGTAGATGGCACGTGCGTCTTGCGAGCCGAGATTCGTCACCTTCATTGAGAGCGCCTGTTCATTCTGCTGGCGCAATTGAGGCTGGCTCGGATCGGTCATTCGGGTGATACCTGGTGGTAAAATATAGTTGACGGGTTGTCGGTCGCCGTTTTCTTCGATATTGACCGAGGTGATGTCTAATGTCCCGTTGATGGAGGGCGGAGCGTTCGGGTTCGACAAGTCTTGCAGGTAGGTGCGCCATTCTCCGCGAACCAGTTCGAATGTACCGAGGCGCAGAACGGTTTGCTCCTGAAAGCCGGTCATGTAAACACGCATGAAGCGAATGCTCCTGAAATCCTGTATAGATCCGATCTTACGTTGATATTCTTTCACCGGAATCTTGAACTGATACCAGGTGACCGACGTAGATGTCGTGTCTGACCTTCCGTTCGGTAGCTTTACTTTCACTCTGCGCTGGTTGACGATATAATTACTGCCTACCACCATATCTTTCGGGCGGATTGATACCTTATATTCATAATACTTTTCGTTCTGGTCGTTTAAGGTATTGTCGTTGTTCAGGTCTTCTACGTCAGGGACGGTCTTGGAGGATACATCGTATCGTTCGGGCGAATCTTCGGCCGCCGTTGAGTTTCCTTCGGTGCCGTTATAGCGTTTGTAACGCGTGAGGATGTCGACTTCATCGCGATCGTAATCCGAGCCGCGAAAATAGTGATAATTATCGCCGGCCGGGTCGTTGATGGGGGAGAACGGGTTGTTTTCCCACGAGAGGAGCGTTTCGGCAGAGACTTTGCGTTTCACTTTTTCGACGTAGTTTTGGTACGCCGGGAATGTTTTTTCTTCTTCGGTCGTGAGACCGTTGAGGCCGACATCTTGCAGCCTCCGCGCTCCGGCGGTGTTATCAAACGCATAGACCGTACTCTGCTGAATGGGAATCTTTCCCCAGACGGTCGTGTCGACTTGTG
>ERZ772967.510-NODE-510-length-31129-cov-6.498745_pt1 | contig 31129 bp, 36 predicted proteins | sample MGYA00511677_ERZ772967 | MGnify/ENA primary metagenome ERZ772967 (study PRJEB29015, sample SAMEA2737931) | human oral metagenome | biome: human oral; feature: human-associated habitat; material: dental | place: China | collected 2146 ...
CGTGCCACGCGCCTTTATGCGGGGAAGAGCCTCTCGAGCACCTGCAGCACGCCCTCGTCGTCGTTCGAGGGGCAGATGGCATCGGCTGCGGCCTTCGCGTCGCCGGAGGCGTTCTCCATGGCATAGCCCACCCCTGCGTAGCGGAGCATCTCCACGTCGTTACTGCCGTCGCCGAAGGCGATGACCTGGTCGGCAGAGACATCCCAGCGCCTGGCGAGGCGCTCTATGCCCGAGGCCTTGTGACAGCCGGGAATGATGATGTCGATGGAGCCGTGGCCAGAGGTGGTGGGTACCATCAGACCCGCAAGCCCCTCGCTGAGCTGACCAAGGTAGCCACTGGTCCTCTCGCGGGGTACCTCGACGAAGAACTTGATGATGGTGTCATCCACGTCGCTAAAGTCATCGACCCACCTCAGGCGGTGGTACCACGTCCGCATGCGGTCGCACCATGCCTGTGTCACGGTACCGCGCTCCACGTAGGCGCTCTCGACGCCGCACATGACTCCCCTGACCTCGCCATGGCCGTGTATCCAATCGATGGTCGCCTTAACTGCCTCGGACTGTGCCTGTCCCACAAAGACGACCTCGGGACCGTCCTTGACGAAGGAGCCGTTCTCCGCCACAAAGGCCAGCTGCTCGTCGTAGCTGGGGAAGAAGTCCCGCAGCTGCCAGTACTGGTTGCCGCTCGCCACTACGAAGTGGCAGCCTGCTGCCCGCAGGCGAGCGAGAATGGGCCTGAGGCGTCCCTCGTTGATCGTGGTGTCGCTTCGGCAGAGCGTGCCGTCCATGTCCACGGCCACGACCTTGATGTTAGACATGCTGCTCCTCGTTCCTTTGCCCGGCCCCTACGGCCCGCTTTCTGGATAGTGTTTATTAACTTTCAGTTTATTGTACTGTAACATGATATTCGTGCGCTTGGTATGCCAGTCGGATTCCTTGTCACGCCTGGTACCTCGGCGGATCGCGGGTCTGCTGTCGAGCTGATCAGGGGGCTCGACGCCGACGTGCTGCTCGCCGAGGCGCGCCTGCGACACCGACGAGGCCCTGGCCGAGGCGAGCGGGCGCGGCACGGGGGCGCACGTCCCGCCGAAGTTCGACAGGAGGGAGAAGAGGGCGATCGGCTCGCACCCATATGAGTAGAGACATCTGGTGGAGACGCCTTCGAGAGGGTCAGGAGGTGGCGCGGCCTCGCCACGCGCTACCGCGAGCGGCTCTCGTCCCTCGTCGCGGCAGTTCAGATCCGCTGCGCTTCACTCTGGCTCCATATCTTGTGATGACACAACCGAGGCTGTGTCATACCATTGGTCGAATAGATAGATCCATAGACCTCATAGATATACTCTAATATCTGAGGTAACATGTGTTATCAAATAATATAAAGGTATTGGGAGTTTGTCTGTATAGTAAGGGATTATCGTGAAGTACACTAACAAGCGATCAAATATATGTTTTTTCTATATCCGATAGCGTTACTCCTATTTCTACTAGTATAAGAGAAAAATCAAGCGGCAAGGTGTTGCGTACGCTGCTCGTCTATGATGGCTGGAATAGTGGTGCTGCGTTCGTGAACTTCGACTTCACGAAGTTTACTGACACCCATGGGATATTCTTTTGGAAGTGATTTCCAATGAGAAGGTGCGTCGTCGTGCTTGCGCTGCTGATCGGCGTGGGGGTATGCCTTGTGGCCTGTGGCCGTGAGGAGGGGGGGCCTCCCACCACAGCGGACCTCTCTGGTGGCGTGAGCGATGCGAAGCCACCGCCTGAGTTCAGCGGCGTGCTGGTGAGCGTCAACGAGCAGGAAAAGACGTTCGCCCTTGAGGGGAGCGCGGGGGATGGGCCCATCAAGGTGACACGATGGTTCCAGTGCGTCCACGAGCGGCAGTCTTGGCCCCTCATCCTCAAGAGGTGGGAGAGTCACCCCAACGTCACGGTCAGCTACTTCGAGAGCGAGGACAAGCCCGAGGGCATTACGCTTGTCATGAGCGTCTATTTTGAGGGCGAGCACGACTCAGGGATGCATACGTTGGAGGAGGTCTTGGACCTTCCTTTTGCCCCCAAGTTCAGCGGCGTGCTGGTGAGCGCTAACGAGCAGGACAGGACGTTTGCCCTCGAGGGGCGCTCGGAGGGCGAGTCCGATGACGTGACACGCTGGTTTCGATGCGTCCACGAGCGGTATTCGTGGCCCTTCATCCTCGAGAGGTGGAAGGACCATCCCAACGTCACGGTCTACTACTTCGAGGGTGAGGAGAACGCGGATGGTCCCACGCCCGTGGCGAGCGTCTACTTTGGGAGCGAGTACGACACGGGAAGGCATACGTGGGACGAGTCCTTGGATCTTTCCTCTGCGTCCAAGGATCCTGCCTGAGGCATAAAGGTGACGCACTCTGTCCGGCAGCGGCAGGCGGGGTCTCGAACGCGCCTCGAGTACCTTGCGCTCGGCGGCTGTTGCGTTACTGTGACATCGCACATCGTGCAGCCCTACATGGGCAGGCTTGGGTGTCATAATAAGAGGTCTTTGCGCGACAGAGCGCTGCCGACAGAAAGGAATGCCGATGGCAGCAGACAATCCCTACCGTCTTTACCTCCCTGAGGACAGGATTCCCACCCAGTGGTACAACCTGCGTGCCGACATGCCCGAGAGGCTCGATCCCATGCGTCTGCCTGACGGCAAGGCCGTCAAGTTCGATGACATACACCCTGTCTTTGCCGACGAGCTCTGTCGCCAGGAGCTCGACGACACCACGACGTATTTCGACATCCCAGAAGGCGTGCGGGAGATGTATAGGGTATATCGGCCCTCTCCTTTATGTCGGGCCTACAACCTCGAGAGGGCCCTCGACACGCCCGCGAGAATATACTTCAAGTTCGAGGGTAACAACACCTCCGGCTCCCACAAGCTCAACTCGGCTCTTGCCCAGGCGTACTACGCCTATGAGCAGGGTCTTTCGACCATCACCACCGAGACGGGCGCCGGTCAGTGGGGAACCGCGCTCTCTGAAGCAGCCGCGCACTTTGGCCTCGACTGCGACGTGTTCATGGTGAGGGCGTCCTTCGAGCAGAAGCCCTTCCGCCGCAGCGTGATGCAGACCTTCGGCGCCAACGTGACGCCCTCCCCCTCCGAGACGACCGAGGTGGGAAGGCGGATGTATGCTGACGAGGCTAACCGTTCGGGTTCTCTGGGCACTGCCATCTCGGAGGCCGTCGAGCGCGCGCTCCACGTGCCCGAGAATCGCGGTCGCTACCAGCTCGGCTCCGTCCTCAACCAGGTGGTGCTCCACCAGTCCGTCATCGGCCTCGAGAGCTACGACGCCCTCGCAGAGCTGGGTGACTACCCCGACGTCGTCATCGGTTGCGCGGGTGGCGGGTCAAATCTTGGCGGCCTCATCGCCCCCTTCATGCGCGACAAGATCCAAGGCACGCATCCCAATACGCGCTTCGTTGCCGTCGAGCCTGTGAGCTGTCCCTCGCTTACGCGGGGGCGCTATGCCTATGACTTCGCGGACACGGGCCAGACCTGCCCACTCGTGAAGATGTACACCCTTGGCAACGGCTTCATACCCAGCCCCGACCACGCAGGGGGGCTTCGCTACCATGGGATGAGCCCCATCGTCTCGAGGCTGCGCCATGATGGCCTGCTCGACGCCGTAGCCGTTAGGCAGACGGACGTCTTTGCGGCGGCCACGCAGTTTGCAACCCTCGAGACCATCCTTCCCGCGCCCGAGAGCGGCCATGCCATTCGCGTCGCCATCGACGAGGCGCTCAGGTGCAAGAAGACTGGCAAGGAGGAGGTCATCCTCTTTGGCCTTACTGGTACCGGGTACTTTGACATGACCGCGTACGAGTCCTACAACAACAAGACGATGGTCGACTCCGTCCCCACCGACGAGGACCTCGAGCGGGGGTTTGCCACCATTCCCGCTGTTCCAGGCATCCAGGGCGCGGGCGGAGCGCCCTTGGCGTGATCTTTCGTGCGGTCGCGCTCGTGCGCGGGTCTGCGTACGGCACGTAAGGAGGCGTTCGTGAACAGTCAGTGGCGTCCGCGCGCGTACGGCTACGGCTCGTGTCTTGGGTGTCCGCAGGCGATGGAGGTGTGTCTTTGTGGGTCTGTTCTCTCTCTTTGGCAAGGCCAAGGACATGAACGATGGCGTGGCTGAGGCGCGCAGCACCGAGGGGGCCTTCCTCATTGACGTGCGCGAGCCTAACGAGTTCGCGTCGGGTCACGTCGCGGGTGCCACCAGCCTGCCCCTCTCCGAACTGGAGCGTGTTGGCGAGCTCGTCGAGGACAGGTCGGCACCCATCTTCCTCTATTGCGCGAGCGGCGTGAGGTCCGCCCGCGCGGCGGACAGACTCAGGCGCAGGGGGTACACGAACGTGCGCGACATAGGAGGTATCAAGGACTATACGGGTCCGCTTGAGTAGGGTCTTGCGGGGCCCTTCCCTCAGCTCCCAAGTGAGTGAGGGTCGGACGAGTCAGGCTTCTCTCTCTGTTGGTTGACGGATACGCCGAGCAGGACCGCAACTGCCGTTAAGATCAAGACAACCAGGTCCGATGTACTGGGAACAAAGTTGCCCCTAAGGAGCAAAGTCACCGTTATTACTGCCTTGCACAGGAACAGGGTGCTTGAGAGCACTAGGTACGGAACGATTCTCTCGATATCAGTTGAGGCTCGGATGCCGCAGATGCCTGCAAGTAGCGTGAACAGGCCAAGATCAAGGCAGAGCACAAAGGTTGATGTCACCTGAGATGTTTGATGTATGCCGGACTGGTATACGCTCGCATCCGGCTCAGGGGGAAGGTCAAGGAGCGTGAGTGTCGTAATTTGCTGGCTTATGATCCCAGGCTGCGAGGAAGGGTTAAGAAGGAGTAGGGATGACAGAAGCAGAAGGACCCCTGCCATTAGGTAGGCGATCGCGATGATCATGAGACCCTTCTGGGCAGCAGTCATCTCACCCTTGTCAGCATTAGCAGAATAGCTCAAGAACACTCCTTCTGAGGTGTCCCATAACCTACGAAACCGATATACTATACATTATCCCGTAAACCATATCATTGTATTCCCTCTCAGAGCTTAATTATCCTGAGAAATCTCATGTTTAGGGGATAGGTCTACTAGTTCTTGTGGTGATGACCCTGCCTGTGGCTGTACGATCGATAACGGCTGGAAAGAGGTATGCGGTCCTCGCGTCTGGAGACGCCGGTGTGCACTATGGGTCCAACCGCGTGAGCCTGAAGCCTGCAGAACCTCGCTCGGGTGGCAGGCGACCAGCAGAGAGGAGGAAGGTCGGCACTCTCTGCGAGGGAGCTCGACGTAGACTCACGGACCCACCCCTGTCCAGAATGCGCTTTTCCGTGAGATGCCGGAGACAGAATGCGCTTTTCCGTTACGTCGCCCATCCAAAATGCGCTTTTCCGTGAGGTGCCGGGGGCAGAGTGCGCTTTTCCGTGAGGTGGCTCGACGTTTGCCCAGGTGAGGAAAAGCGCATTCTACGGAAAGGCGCATTCTAGCTGCGGACCCTCACGCAAAGGCGCATTCTGCGGCCGAGACGTCACGGAAAGGCGCAGTGTGCGTGACCGCCCGCGGGCAGAATGCGCTTTGCCGTCACGTCGCCGGCACAGAGTGCGCTTTTCCGTGAGGGCGAGACTTCCAAAGGACGGACTGGTATGCCAAGCGAACATTCGAACGTTTCACATTAAGTTATCTTAAAGCTCTAATACGGCAATGATTTCGTCCCCATCCATATCACCAGTTTCAGTAAAGCGAAATGAGCTATACAAGTGACGGGCGACAACATTTTCTGGCTCATAGGACAGCCAACAGTATTTCGCCTTGCCACAGGGGAACGATCTAACAAAATCCAAACCAAGGGCGATAGCCTTCTTACCGAAACCCCTTTTCTGATACTTTTGATTGATCATTAAGCGCCAAAGGCTATAGTTTCCTTTGGCTATCCTCGGCGTACCGTCCCAGCAATCGTCAACATCAAAACCAATCATCAAGAAACCTACTGGGGTCTCTCCGTCATATATGCCAAATGAAAACGCATGCCCGTTTGCCGTAATGGCGATGTATGCCTCGATGATGCTGACGTCATTCGCTGCGACAAAGTCTCTCTGTGACTCCGATACTTTCAATTTGAGGATGTCCCAGACGTTCTTTGCGGTTATCTTCTCTAGATGAAGCATGACTCACATCTCATCAACAAATTTTGTTACTGCCATAGGTTCCGTTCCTGGCAAACTATAGTACATCATCCAATGAAGCCCATGTCTCCTATAGGTAACGTATCTGCCTTGCTGCTGATAGCAGAAGTGGTCAGCTGCATCAAAGAGCTCGTCTATGTCGTGCGCGGATGGGGTATAGCTCTAAATACTCACGTGACGTCTTAGTTCTTGGGTTTGCGACCTTTGGCACCAGTCTTTTGATGCTGCGGCCCGTTTTGGAAGGTGATGTGGTGATGAAGACGTCAGGTAAGATCATAGTGATAGTGATGGGCGTCCTGATGGTTGTCTCAGGTGTGTACTGCATCGCAGTCCCGGGACTGACGTTTCTTGTCCTTGGGTGGGTTATCGGATTCAACATGATCTTGGATGCTGTCGGTAACATCTGCACATGGAGAGGCCGTCGGGAGCTTGGACTCGCGGATGGCTGGACCTTGGCAGGTGCCATTGCCTCGCTATGCTTTGGCATCATCCTTATCGTCAGCGAGACGATGCAGCTCGCAGTCGAGCTCTTCGTCGCATACACGGCCGCCCTGTGGCTTCTCTTGATCGGCCTTTTCCGCATCGTGCGCTCCTCACACCTGCATCGCATCCATAAGGAGTTCGATACGCGGGTGATGGCGAGGAATTGGTGGGTCGCTATGCTCACAGGCATACTGATGGTCATCGTCGGCGTCATGAGCTTCATGAATCCCGCCATCGCAGCTGTCGCGATCGGTACCATGGTCGGCGTCGGTATCTTCTTCGCTGGCGTCAATCTGCTCGCAACGGCATGCATCGTCTAGATCCGGCACTGGGCGTGCCCTCAACGGCACGTCTGGGTGCCGCTATGATCCGACTGCCGTGAGTGCCATGAGTGTCTCACGTATTCTGCGTCACCATTGATCGCAGCTTCTCGAGAAGGGCCGCAGAGGCTCGCGAGAGGCTGCGATGACGCTTCCAGATGACGGAGGCGCCGACGCGCACTGTGGGTTCCAAGGGCACAAACGCAAGGTCTTCCGAAGTGAGGGACGGCAGGCCGTCTATGCAAAGCGCATTTGCCACACCGCTTTTCACGATGGGCGTCGCGTTTGCGATGAGGTCAAAGTGACCCGCGAGCCTCATCCTCCCAACATCTAGGGTTCCACCCGACCATGTTGTGAGGTCAAGAAGCTGCCTGCTGATGTGAGACGAGCGTAGCAGTGGCATGTCCTGCAGGTCTCGGGGAGTGACGCACGACCTTTCTGCCCAGTCGCTGTCGCTTCGGGTGATAATCCCGACCAGCTCTGTCGTGGGCAGACGCAGGCACTCGTAGCGCTCGAACTTGACGGGTCCGAGTAAGAGCCCGAAATCAAGCAGGCCGTGCTCGAGTCTCTCCTCCACCGTGTCAGCATTTCCACTGAGGAGTTCGCAGGTCACCTTGGGATGGCTCTGTAGCAGCGATGCGAAGGCCTCGGCGATCATCCTCGTGGCACAGGTCTCGACGGTACCGATGCGAATGCAGCCAGAGAGCTCGGCCTCACCGCCCTTCGCCTCGTCCTCCATCCGAGTCACGAGGGAGAGGATCTCCTCTGCCCGCTGGCGCAGGCGCAGGCCCACCTCGGTTGGGATGGTACTTCGGTTCGTGCGCGTGAAGAGCCTCGTGCCAAGCTCCTCTTCTAGCTCGGAGATTTGCCTGGAGAGGGTCGGCTGCGTGACATGCAGGGCGATCGCCGCCTCGGTCATGTTCCTCTTTCTGGCTACGGCTAGAAAGTACCTGAGGGCCCTGAGTTCCATACTGCGCCTTCCTCGTTCGAGCCTTCTACCTTCGATGCAACCAAGACAACCAGTAAAAGTGTATCTCTCCGCTGGTATTGCAATCAGCTATTTCTATATATCTAATATAGACATTTTACATTTCGGCTCATTCCTAGGCGTACACCCATTAGGATAGTTCTGACAAACGGATAACGATGGGGCCATGTCAAAAGACGCAAGTCCAGCCAAGGGACGCCACACTATGATCAGCGTGCCACCGCAGGGGTCCTGATGTGTGTCGCAGCGTAAGAGGTCGTGACGGACGTGGCCTCCTGGGCTGGCATCGTGCCCGCATCGTTTGGCAGGGTAATGAGGAGAAGCATGCTGCTGAGTGAGAGGTACACGCTCGCCGACGGGACGGCCATTCCCAAGCTTGGGCTGGGGACGTGGCTGCTGGGCGATGACAAGGCGTACCAGGCCGTCGTGAACGCGACGGGGGTGGGCTACCGCATGATCGACACGGCCCAGTCCTATGGGAACGAGAGGGGCGTGGGCGAGGGTGTGCGCAACTGCGGGATCACACGTGAGGAGCTCTTCGTCGCGTCCAAGGTTGCGGCGGAGCGAAAGGACTATGACACCGTACTGAGGTCCATAGACCGCTCCTTGACCATGATGGGGCTCGACTATCTCGACCAGATGATCATTCACAGTCCCCAGCCCTGGATCGAGGTGAACCAGTCTGACAACCGTTACGAGGCGGAAAACCTGGAGGTGTGGAGGGCGCTGGTCGACGCAAGGCAGGCGGGCAAGGTGCGCGTCATCGGTGTCTCGAACTTCAACGAGCATGACCTTACAAACATCCTCGATAACTCTGATGCCACGCCCCAGGTCAACCAGGTGCTGGCGCACGTGAGCAACACACCCTTCGAGCTCATCCGCTTCTGCCAGGACCATGGCATCCAGGTCGAGGCATACTCACCGATCGCCCATGGCATGGTGCTCAAGAACCCACAGATAGCGAAGGTAGCCAAGAAGTACCACGCGTCAGTCGCACAGCTCTGCGTGCGCTATGACATCCAACTTGGCCTGGTGGCTCTTCCCAAGACGACGAGCGTGGAGCATCTGAGGGATAACGCGGACGTCGATTTCACCATCTCTGACGACGACATGCAGAGCCTGAAATCCATGGAGCGCATCAAGGACTACGGGGCCAGTTCTCTCTTCCCGGTGTATGGGGGTAGGCTGTAGCGATATCATGCCAGGCAGGGACGGTACCGTGGGAAGGAAGCCAGGCATGGTTACGCAGACGGCAGGACACGACGCGCTCGGAGACTTTGCCCCAAAGTTCGCAGAGCTCAACGATGACGTGCTCTTTGGGCAGGTGTGGTCGCGAGAGAGCGAGCTTCCCCTCAAACTCCGCTCCATCGTCACGGTCAGCGCGCTCATAGGAAAGGGGATCGTCGACGACTCGCTCAGGTATCACCTACAGTCGGCGCGCGAAAACGGGGTCAGCAAGACGGAGATGGCCGAGCTCCTGACGCATGTGGCCTTCTATGCGGGCTGGCCAAACGCCTGGGCGGCGTTCAGGTTGGCGAAGGAGGTCTACGCCGATGCGGAATCCGAGGGAGGGGACGTCGAGGGACATGGCGGCTTCTTTGGTCTGGGCGAGCCAAATGACACCTACGCGCAGTACTTCATAGGGAACTCCTACCTAAAGGCGCTTACGACGCCAGATGATCCCATTGTCATCCACAACGTGACCTTCGAACCGGGTTGCCGCAACAACTGGCACATCCACCACGCTACCACAGGGGGCGGGCAGGTGCTCATCTGCGTTGATGGCGAGGGTTGGTACCAGGAGTGGGGCAAGCCCGCCCAGGGCCTGAGACCGGGTGACGTCGTCGAGATTCCTGCCGAGGTCAAGCACTGGCACGGAGCGAAGGCCGACAGCTGGTTCAGTCATCTTGCGTTTGGGATTCCCGGAGAGGGCCTCTCGAACGAGTGGTGCGAGCCGGTGAGTGACAAGACGTACACGGCGCTGTAGCCTGGGATCGGGGCAGGCGGACAGGGGTGTCGCGCCGCCTTGCTGCAGCTTATCTAGGGTCTATGGCCTCGTCGTTTGCGCGGTCTGTGGCTCGGCTCATCGTAGTCCCTTGCCCGTCCTTGTCGGTGATGCGGCTGTGGTTGTATGGTCAGTCATGACGGCGCGCCCCCTTAGATGTCTCTCCTGTGCCCTTACCGGGTTTCTCGACATCTGGTATGTGAGCTTGTAGTCGCCTGCTCATGAGTCGCTCGTTGAGGACTTCGTCGCTGTCTTTCGGGACTGCGATTCAGAGCTTTGATCTCTTTCTGGGTGGGTACACTGCCTCAAGATAGTTCTACATGGGTTTCCATTATCTGTTCTCCATATGGCTACAACCAGTTCAACCATAAGAGTCGAGACAAGGAGGGAAGTATGTCAACCCATACACACGATGGAGGTTCTGTTCCGAATGCGGTGCGAATCTGCCCAGAATGCGGCAGCTCCATCCCTACTGCACAGCCTGCTGCGGGGATCGCGACACCTACGAACACATCCTCCGCAACAGACACCACGCCCACACTCACAGAGACAGCTACCGTGGTGACGCAAGACTCACAGGGGGATACAGAAGAGGGGGGCGTCCAGGACGTTACGACAGGCGATGTCATTAGCTCAGTGGATGAGGGGGTTGCCAGGGAGGTGGAGTCGCCCACGGATCGGGCAGATTCACGTGGTACGTCGTTCTTTGTGCCCGATGATTCCAAGTCCATAGACAAAGGGGCGAACGAGAGCTTGGGTGAGGGGCAGGAGGATGAGGGGCCACCGCTCTCAGAGGCGGTTACTCAGGAAACGCGTTTCAACCCGACACATGAGGTGGCCTTTTCCCAATCCCAGGAGGATGACTACCAGGCACAGCTAAATCCACAGTCACAGGGACCACATCCTCGGGGGCAGGACGCGCAGCAGGGACCCTATGCCACTTACGCCCAGCCGCAGGGGCAGGACGCGCAGCAGGGACCCTACGCCACCTACGCCCAGCCGCAGGGGCAGACATATGATCAGCCCGGAGCGTCGGCTACGCAGGCATACCCGCAGCAACCAACATCATATACGCAGGTGCAGGTGTTCACGCAGCCCCCATACCCCACTCGGCCAGTATCTCGCAAGAGCAGAGTGGCGGCAGGATTGCTAGCGATATTCTGCGGGATACTCGGTTTTCACAAGTTTTATTTAGGATACATAAGTGCGGGTATCATCATGTTTTTGCTGACCTTCTTTCTTTGGTGGACCATTGTGGTGCCTCTCGCCATGTTTCTCGTGAGCATCATTGAAGGCGTTATGTATCTCACGAAAAGCGATGAAGAGTTCCAGCGAATCTACGTGCAATCTCAAAAAGATTGGTTCTGATACATAGAGCCCGGTTCTTTAGGTCTTTCTCGGCAGTGAGAAGAGCGTCATCCTGAGTCCGACGCGTAACTACGTGTCGAGGAGGAGTATGGCAGGTAGGCGGTATGAGGCCTTGGGGTGCAGAGCCTTGTGGGCTTACCGACTTTTTGGGAAGATCTCTGGCGCGTAATTGCTATATAATTAGTAGGGATTAACTGCACCCTCTGATGGGGGTGCAGCATCTCTGTTACAGTACGCCTTGACAATTGTTGATGTGGCAACATATCCCGAGGGACAGGTTTGCCTCAAGAGAAGGAGTCGCAGATGAAGCGCAAGACCGAGAGCATGATGGATCACGTTCCCGAGCATGACATGGATAAGCTCAAGTTCATCCTCGAGGTGAAGGATGCCTACAATAGCGGCTCGATCACCCTCGAGGAGGGCCGAAGGCGCCTACGCGAGCGGGTGGACTCCATCAAGCCGTATGAGGTCGCCTTGGCGGAGCAGGAGCTCGAGGAGTTCGAGGAGGGGCAGTGCCAGAAGGAGGATATCCAAAGCATGCTCGCCCTCTTCGATGGCCTCATCGACCGCTCGCGCCCAGAGCTTCCGGCTGATCATCCCATCGCGCGCTACTACGCAGAGAACGACGAGCTAGAGAAGATCTGCCTGTCCATCGAGGATCTTGTCCAGTATCCTCCCATCAAGAACCAGTGGCTCAGCATATACGATAGGCTGAAAGAGTATAAGAAACACCTGTCCAGAAAACAGAACCAGCTCTATTCCATGCTCGAGAAGAAGGGCTTCGACCGGCCCACCACGACGATGTGGACCCTGGATGACTTTATCTGGGAGGAGATCGGCACGGCTCGTAAGCTCCTCGATACGGACGAGGAGAGGTTCATCGACATGCAGCCGACGCTCGTCGCCGACATTCGCGACCTCATCTCGAAGGAGCAGAACGTCCTGTACCCCACCTCGCTCATCCTGCTCACACCTGACGAGTTTCGAGACATGGCTGCAGGCGACCACGAGATAGGCTTCGCGTGGATTGATGCGGGAGAGAAGCCCGCAAAAGACGATGGCGCCAAGGGGAAGGGCACCACGTCCGATCTCTCGCAGGACCTTCTGGAGCTGCTCGGCAAGCACGGTCTGGGCGGTGTGAGCGCCTCCTCCAAGCTTCATGTGGCCGAAGGCTCGCTCACGCTGGAGCAGATCAACCTCATCTACAAGCATCTGCCGGTCGATCTCTCCTATGTGGACGAGAACGAGCTTGTGTGCTTCTACAGTGACACCAAGCATCGCGTCTTCCCCAGAAGCAAGAATGTGATCGGCCGCGACATCATGAACTGCCACCCGCGCAAGTCTGCCCACATCGTGCGCGAGATTATCGACAAGTTCCGCAGCGGCGAGCAGGAATCCGCCGAGTTCTGGATCAACAAGCCAAACCTGTTCATCTACATCATCTACCTGGCAGTGCGCGACGAGGACGGCACCTTTAGGGGCATCCTTGAGATGATGCAGGACTGCACTCACATCCGCAGCCTTGAGGGCTCCCAGACGTTGCTCACGTGGAGCGCGAAGGAACATGGCGGTGAGTCCGCCGACGGCGATGGTGAGCAGGCGCAGGACTCGAAAGCGGAGGGATCTGCCGCCCGTCAGGACAAGCAGGCTGCGGCGCCCGCCGAGGGGTCGTCTTCCACCAAGGAGTCGTCACCTGAAGAAGATGAGGCACTCGCCCCATCCGCCCAGGCGACGAGCCCGATCAATGGTGACACGCGCCTGCGCGACCTCCTTGCGGCTCATCCCTGGCTCAAAGACGCGTTGCCGCAGGTGAACGAGAAGTTTGCGCTGCTCCACACCCCGCTCGCGCGGGTGATGATTCCCAAGGCCACCGTTCGCATGATGGCGGAGCGCTCTGGTATGGATCTAGCCGAGCTCTCGAGAAGGATCTCCGAGCTCATCAGTGCGCACGGCGAGTAGTCGTTGTAGGCGTCCCGTCTGCTGCCGCTTGCCCCGTCCATCTTGGCGGAACGTCTGTCTCGCTCGCGCCGGCTTGCTCGCCATGTGGCGCCACATAGGTCAGATGCCCTCGCACCCCAAAGCCTGTAGGGTGCGAGGGCACAGTGTCTTGCCAGCTCAGGGCCATATGCCACGAAGCGTGGCAGTCAATATGTCCCGTGCAAGCCCTTGTTGCTGGCCAACCCCGTCCCTAGCCGATACCTTGTGCTCGTTCGGTCACAACCAACGAGAGGACAAGGAATGGACGCAGTCGAGTACACGTTTCAGACGGACCCACAGGCGGGCCCAACAACCACCGATGCGGCGAGGAGCGACATGCTTTCCGACAGAATCAGAGAACTTCGTAAGAGGGCTGGGCTTTCCCAGGACGCGCTTGCCGAGAGGATTGGCGTCTCTCGGCAAGCCGTCACAAAGTGGGAGACGAACGCTGGTCTGCCTGATATCAGCAATCTGACGGCGCTTGCGCACCTCTTCGAGGTCTCGGTCGACGAGCTACTCGAAAACACACCGCTTGCCAGGGCGGGCGAGAAAGGCTACCTTTTCACGAGCCTTACGCAGTGCGATGTGAAGGACGCGAGGAGCTTTGACATCAACGTCTGCGGGTCGCGTCGCATCGTGGCGGAGCCGAGCCCCGACGGTCGCGTCTGCGTGCTTCTGGGTAGTGACAGCATCGGCCTTATTGACAAACTGAGGGTGTATCTGGACCAGGGTCGCAACTTCGATGTGGACGTGACTCGCCTGGAGGGCGTGACGGATGCAGAGTGCCGGGAGGGCCTCGACGTCATCGTGCGCCTGCCACAGACCGATCGCGGCGTTGAGTTTACGGGCAACACGACTGAGCTCGTCCTTCGGGGTCTTGACTGCCCACACGTGGAGTTTGGCGGTAGGGTGAGCACCGTCATCATCGATGGGCTTGTCGGCCACGTGGAGCTGGACGCTAACGGAGACGTGGACGTCAGCTGCGCCTCACTGCCCGACAAACTCGACCTCAACCAGCATGGGGCAGCATCCAGGATCGTAGTCCCAAGGGGAGCCGAGTTTTCCACGCGCACGCGAGGCATCCGCAACAGGATCGTTCTCGAGGGCGTCGAGGAGGACGAGGACGCATGTCACGTCATCGAGCTCAACGGCTTTGCGAGCGAGCTTACCATTGTCGGCGCCTGAGGGACGCGTGGCAGGCGACAATCGCTTGTGACATTGGGCGCCGCTGGGGGACGGCGCTGCGTGCCCCGGAATCTGCCGGGCACTATCCCGTGGGCGTTTGCCCAGTTGGCAGCCAAAACTCGGTACCCCTCAATCTGAGGGGGGGTTCGGATCCTGACAGGGCTGGCGGGGTTCGAGGTCTGACAAGACTGGGACTCTCGCTCTCAGACGATGGCGCCGTCTACGAGCGTGAGGCTTCGGTCGCAGCATGACGCCACGCGCTCGTCGTGTGTTGCGATGAGGGCTCCAGCGCCACCTTTACAGGCGTCTCTCAGCAGGCCCATGATGACACCTATCAGCTTCCCGTCGAGGGCGGCCGTGGGCTCGTCGGCAAGGATCAGTCTTGGGCCGACGACGAGTGCCCGCGCGATGGCGACGCGCTGCTGCTGGCCTCCGGACATGCTCGAGGCCCTTCTGGAGTAGACGTCCTCGCCCAGCCCCACCTTGCCCAGTGCCTCTCGGGCAAGCTCGCGCCTTCGTCCCCTCGGCAGTCGCGGCGAGGCGTACTCCAGGGGAATCTCGACGTTGGCGATGCCGCTGATGTCGCCTATCACAGCGTAGCTCTGGTGGACGGTCCCCACGAAGGAGTTGCGCAGCCTTGCCCGACCCCTCTCGTCATCCGGTGCGGGCTCGCCCGAGAGAAAGACGGTCCCGCCCGTTGGGCGCAGCATGAGTCCCGCGAGGGAGAGGGCCGTGGACTTCCCGGAGCCCGACGGCCCCATGAGCGCCACCATCTCTGCCGCCTTGACCTCAAGCGTGACCCCGCGAAGGGCCTCGACGGGGTCGGGCTTGGCTCGGAAGGACTTCGTGACGCCCTCCAGCCTGAGAAGACAACTCACCTCGATCACTCCCTTCCTGGGAACACCCTGCGCAGGAAGACGCAGAGGAGCGCAACATAGACTAACAGGATGCTGAGGAGCACCGCGAGCGCCCCGGTGCCCACCGGCGGCCCAAGGAGCGTCAGCGCGAGGCACGAGGGCACGGGAAGCGCCAGCACGCCCACCGCGAGAAACGACGCCAGCCTGACGGCAAGTGCCGCTCTTGTGGCCCCACACATGCGCCTGATGGCGAAGGCTCTCCTCTCTTGCCTCAGAATCTCGTTCGTGGAGGCACAGAACGAGAAGAGCGCAAGGGCGAAGAAGGCCACCGTCGAGATAAGGTAGAGGCTCGCCCGTACCATCAGTGCCGCGAACCCCCGGGGCTGCACGACGGCTATGTGTTGTGGCACAAGGTAGAGCTCGCCCTTTGCCGCCTCGGCGATGTACTCCTCGATGAAGTCGTCCGACACGTCAAAGAACACCGCACGCAGCACGAGCTCCTCCTGGGCGATCGTGCCAAGCCCAGAGAACTCTGCCGGTGTCACCTGCAGCACCTGGCAGCTGTCGAGGTCCATGCCGGCGGAAGATGGGTCAAACCACACGGCGCCACCCCTGAGCCTGCCTGCGACGGGGATCTCCTTGCCCCTTAGCCTCACGAATGGGGAGGTCTGCTCGACCTTGGTCCCAAGGAAGGCTCCGGGGGCGGTGGACGTAAGGCCCAGGTCGGAAAACAGGCTCCGGGCCTTTCCGCCAACTACCAGGATAGTTCTTACGTCAAAGTCCTCCGGGCTGTCCGCCTCAAGGTTTCCGATCACCGATGAGTAGGCCCTACCCTCCTCGATCTTCTCTGACAGCATGTCGAGCAGGCGGGGGTTCGTGTCGCTTACTGGCCTGAGGGGAGGATAGAAGCAGGCGAAGGTGGTTGCCCCCTCCCTCCTCACGGTGGCCCCACCCCTCAACACTCCCACCTCCACGATGACATCCCCCAAGATGAAGGACAACGCAAAACAGACGAGCGCAAAGATGAGGGTCGTTCCCGCAAGCTCGCGCCAGTGGCGCAGCGCCAGCCGCATCCCGCCTGTGACCTCCTCCATCAGTCGCACCCCCTTAGCGCGCTTACTATTGCCCAGCGAAGCACCAGGTACATGAGGACAAGAAGAACCAAAGTCGAGAGGCCCGTCGTGAGGCAGAGACATTCGAGGAGTCCCTCGGGAGGCGGGGCCTGGCTCACTGCCCCCGTGAGGACGGCCGATGCTGCTGCGCCTCCAAGTACGCCGACCAGGATGGGAACCACGCAACCGACAAAGTTCCTCCTGACCATCGTGCGGGCGGTCCCGCCTGCCAGGTAGACGAGCCTGATGTCGTCGCGCCTGCCTGTCGCAGAGACCCTCCAAAAGACGCCAGTGGACATGAGCCCAAAGACGAGCAGAAAGGAGGCTATCACGAACATTGGGCTACTCACCAGGTCAAGCCACAGCGGCCGTTCCTCCAGGCCTCCCAGCTCAAGGTCCGTTGAGAGCAGCAGGGGTCGCAGCTCGTCGAGCAGCCCCTTTGGCATGGAGGAAAGCACGTAGGTCCCGGGGATGAGCCGACTTTGCCTCGACGGCACGCAGACGCCCTGCAGGGTCCCGTTGTTGTCGTGCGTCGGGTTGATGGTGTCGATAACGCTGGAGCCCTCCGGAAGGAGCGTGAGCGGCAGCCCGGCCTCCCACCTACCCTCCGAGTAGCTGCCCTTGAACAGGATGACCTGTGGCCTGTCGCTTGGCACCAGCCTTCCTGCGTACTGCGAGAGCCAGGGGATGATGCCCTCTGAGTCCAGCGCCCACAGGACGGGGTGACCGTCTCCGCGACCGTTTATGATGGCGGCCACCCCGTATCTTGAGAGCAGGTCCGCGAGGCGCCCCACGCTACCGTTGGAAGTGGCATCTGCCCTCTCGCCTGTGCCCACGTTGAGGATGCTGAGCGCGACGGCTTCATCGCCGACCCCACGGACTGTCTCCGCGCTATCTTGAAGCGTCCAGATGACGGCCCATGCCATGAACGAGGCGAGGATGCTCACGAGAAGGCTGGAAATCAACGCTTTGCGGCCCATGAGAGCTCATCCCTTCGTATAATCCCTTACAGGAAGGCCAACTTGTTGGCTGTAGTATCCCAGATGCGGGCGTCGTTGTCTGTCATCTAACGGGATGCAATTTGAATTTAGCTTGTCAAGCCTGTGTCTCGCAGGAGCATCTCTCGCAATTCTCGGGCGCTGTGCACCCCAAGTGTCTGATAGCTGCGCAGTCGGTACGACTTGACCGTTGCCCGCGTCGTCTGGCACGAGGAGCAGATCTCCCTTGTGCTCTGTCCCAGGGCGATGCCCAGCGCCACACGTGCCTGGAGCTCCCCAAGCCCTCGTCCCTCCAGGTACCGCAAGGCTCGGTCGGTCTGTTTGCGAGATAGCTGCCTGGGGGCGTGGGCGGCGCTGACTGCCTCGAAGACGCAGAGCAGGTCAACGGCGATGGAGGACAGGCAAAAGTAGAGGGGAATGTCCGAGAAGGTCATGTCACCCATCTGGACGGAGAAGATGCAGCTCAGTCCTAACAGCAGCACTCCGTCAGTGCCCCTGAAGAGAAACGCGTCAACACCCGCCTCGAAGGTCCGTATCAGCTGCGTGGCGGTACGGGGCAATCCGTCTGATTGCAGCATTGTCTCCATCCCGAGCGCGATCGGGCAGAGCTGGAGGCAGAGCACTGCCCAGGGCAGGTAATCGGGTGATTGCATCCAAGAGAAGTACATGGTGATGGGAAACGAGAGGGCGCACAGCGGGAGCACCGCAGGGCTAGAGGGGAGGCTGCCGACACGGGACGCCTTTGGGCTGGCAGGGGGCTCGCCGATGAGCCGGTGGCCTGAGGCCAGCCGTGAGGCGGCCACCACGACCAAGATGAGCCCCAGTATCCATGCGACGTGGCGAGACGTGTCGAAGAGCATCATCTCGCCCACCTCAAGCTCAGTCGGGGGCCTCAGGACAAGTGCCGCCACAAGAAGGCAGATCCATATGCTCCAGCAAAGTGTGGAGGAAGGTTTCCTTTCCGCCGCCTTGCTGGACTCGTCGGTTGGGTCGGGATCCTTGGCCTTTTGGTCTTCTGCGAGCCGTAGCAGCGCGTCCTTCCCCGATACGTTCAGTTTCTTGTAGCCACGGCGGCGGAATGTCGCGACCGTAGACTCGACTATGCCCAGCTTGCCCGCGATCACTCGTGCGGGCTCGCCCGCCAACGTCTGCGCGAGGACCTCAAGCTCCCGATCTGTCAGTGCATGACCGCCATCGGCGCTGCGAAGAAGGGACATGCCCGTGTCGTAGGTGCCCGTAGCGCTTGGTTTCGCATCCGGCTTTCCTTCCCTGTGGGCGAGAGACGCGAGGTATGGCAGCGTGACAACGATGACGAGTGCAACGAGCAGCAGATCCCAGCCGGCGAGGGGCGCGTTCTCGTCGAAGCCATATCGGATGTCACCGAGGACGATCGACCTGAGCGCGATCGCGCTCAGCTGCCCACATAGCAGCAACAGGGCATCGAGTTGGGAGGGGCGCCAGCTTGGCACGACTTTTTGCGTGACGAACAGGACCATGAGGGCAAACGCTCCGCAGAGGACGAGCGATTCTGGGGCCGAGGCGATGCCCGTCTGCTCCGAGAGCGCAAAGGCCGCAATCGGCAGGATTGCGGCCACGCAGAAGGACGTTGGCCTGTGCGACCGGGACAGGGGGTCCTCATGGCTTGCATCACCGGAGGCGAGCACCCACCCCAGGGCAGAGAGGACAAAGCATGCGAACTCGGCGAGGGAGAGCCATTCGTTGAGCGCGATGACAAGCTCAGACTCCAGGGGCTCGCGTCCCCGAACGATCGAGATCGACTCGATCACCGTAAGGGCGAGCATGGAATACAAGCCTATGGTGATAAGGGTGCCCCTTATCTTTGCTCGCCGGGTGGTCCCTGTGTCTGCGAAGTTCGCCTCATACCTGTCCCACAGCACGACGAGCGCGATTGCGACGCAGAGCGCGGAGGTGTCGATGAGGCCGGGAATGACCGGGGCCGAGATATTGCCCGTGACATACGGTACGCTTGTTAGGCCGGCAAGCCAGAGACACCACTTCTTGCGCGAAAGTGTGAGCTTGTGTTCCTGCGACATCCTGACCCCCGAATCGTTACCGAGAATGTATGCCTGCACATACAGTATGCCTAACGGCGGCTCAAAATGGAATCGGCATCTGGCCTGAGCGGCACCGATGCGGCGAACTTGGGTGGTCGCGCGGGGCTGGACTCATTCCCGCGAAGGGCCATGCTATTCGGAGGGCGGAATGGGCTGACAACCATATACAAGCCGGGTGAGATGGCGTAGGCGATTCGCGGCCTCGTTTGAGGCGTTGGGCTGAAGTCTCGGGCTCTGCCCCTCTCGGACGGAACCCTGGAGCTCAACCATCTGGACGGGTAGCAGGTGAAGTCGGGTTCGGCCAAGGTTGCGTAGAGCCTCGAGGTCTCGACCGACGGGTGCTCGGCTCAAGCGGACCGTCCGTGGCGCTTGGTGCGCGACGACGTGAAGCGAGCCTAGATCGACGGGAGCTTCGCTACCGTGGTCACGGAGCCGGGCATGGCCAACTTCGACCACTTCCTCCGCAGCATGCAGGAGCTAGACGATATGACCCGAACTGAGGGAGTGGAACTTATCTCTGGGTCGTGCAGAACCGTCAAGGCCCGCTCTGTGTCGGCCACGCCGTCTAGGACCTCGGCCTCCTGGGTGCGCAGCAAGCGCTCGTAGAGGTGTGTATCGATCTGGCGCTTGAGCTCTCGCACTCCCCAATTTGCGGTGGCCGCTTCGCGAACGTAGAACTCACGCGCTGCGGGAGAGTCAACGCGCATGATGCGCTGATAGTGGGACCAGCTCAATTCGCTAGACAGTGTGTAGCGAATTGGGAAAGCACGGTAGAACTGCCGCATGTTACGCAAGTTAGGCTCGCTGAAGCCTTTGCCGTATTCGGTGATCAGATTGCGCGCGAGGTACGTGATGAGGTGACTCCCATATTCGGCCCTGTCTCCCACCGTCTCGGCGATCTCCCTGCCGATGGTCCAATAAGCCTCGACCATAGCGGAGTTGACCGCGTGCGTCATCTTGCCGCGCGCGGTATCAATCGCCGCGCACGCGACTGAGAGGGCATGCTCCTCGGCAGCGTCGACCTGCCCGCTAGCTATGAGACCTGCAGCATGATTGTTCGGGCTGCGTGAGATCATTTCCATAGTAATGTCAATCTCCTAAGGAACTGTAAGATAATTTCTAATCCGTATTATGGGGCCTTATGAGGCTCTTCGGGGGTTCGTGTGGGTTGATGCCTCGGCGAAGATGCCAACCTAGCAACGGTGCCACTCGCGCAGAGCCTGTCTTCCCGACCAAGCGAGAGGGGCCAGCGAGGAGGCGCCACCGGCACGCCATGGTGGTTGAGGCGCTCGCGCCACCTGACGCAGCTCGCGTCGCGATTCGTATCGCGACTCGCGTCGCAACTCGCGTCGCAACAGTGTACACAAACGCCCCGAAACGGCGTCGAGAGGACATTTCCATCGATTTGTGTACACTCCTGCGTCACCACGGCTGTCCACAACGGCGCAACAGCCCAACAGTGTACACAAACGCCCCGAAACGGCGCCGAGAGGCCATTTTAGCCAATTTGTGTACACTCCTGCGTCACCACGGCTGTTCGCACGATCCTCGCGAGTCGCAACAGTGTACACAAATGCCCCGAAACGGCGCCGAGAGGCCATTTCCGCCGATCTGTGTACACTCCTGCGTCGTCACCCCGGCGGTGACGCCCACGCCGCCCTAGCGGTAACGCAACCACCCACTCACACGAACTCACGAAGCCTCCCTTATGACGTAGTTCCACTCGCCGTGGAAGTCCTCCCTGGAGATGTCGAGGGTGCCCGTCTCCTCGTCGGTGATCCTGATCCCGGCCTCGTACGAGCGGAGGTCGACCTCGCGCATGACCCTGAGGCCCCTCGAGGTCGTCGTCGAGGCGACGGGGCCGGCGATCACCTCAAGCGACCCCGGAGACCCGCCGCGCCAGTTGCGGGTGACCTGGGTGAAGATGCGGTGCTCGACCTTGTTCCACTTTGAGGTGCCGGGAGGCAGGTGGCGGGCCCCGCCTCCATGCGGTTGCGGTCGCAGAAGAGCTGCAGCTCGCGCTCCCGGAGCCTGTCGCGGCTGCCGTTGGACCCGCTGCCGTCGCAGGCCGGGAGGAGTCTGGCCGTCCCGGCGCACCTCTCGCTCCCCATCTGGTCCCACCATGACCGTGGGGAGGCGACGGCGAGGTGCGCCGTGTCGCGGGACATGCCGACGCTCACCCAGCCCTCGTCGGCGCCCACGTCGCGGGCTCCGTAGGGGGGCGACCTTCCCGAGCCCCGGCAGGGAGAGGTCGTGGCCGAGGACCTCGGTGGGCTCGCCTGCGGGCCGCCACTCGCGACCGCCGTTGGCGAGCCTGCCTACGGCCTCCTTCTTCTCGCGGTCGACCGAGACTACCGGAGCGCCCGACGCCAGCCCCGCAGGGTCAAAGAAGCTAATGCGGTCATAGGCACCCCGCTTGCCGCCCTCGGGGTGGGACTCTAGGCCAACGATGGTGATCAACCCCTCGACGGGGCTTGCCCCGCCTCTCATAGAGCTGGTCCTCCTGCTTGCTGGCCTTGCTCGTGCGGTGCTTGGTTTGCAGATTGTTCCAGAGACGCTTCATCTCCGGAATACCCATGCGGATGTCGAACAGCACGGACCCTCCCTAGAAATCAGAGAGATCGATGGGGGCAAAGACCACCCCTGTGCGCACGTTGGCGATGGTGGCGTCCATGTCGGCGAGGGTCGCGGACGATATGCCCTCCGGGGCAGCGAGCTCACGGGACTCCAAGATGTAGCAGCCTTTGGCAAGCTCCTTCACGTTATAGTAGTCGTAGCGGACTCCATGCAGCGTGACGCGGTGCTTGCCGTCCACTCGGACGTCGTACTCCCTCACGGTGCCCATGGGTGTCTCCCCCAGGATGTCGGCGTTGCCTGCTTTGTGGTGAGAAATCCTACTGAAGGAATTGTAAGGGCGGTTGTGGTCCGCGTCAAAGTCCGGGCTGTGGGGCTGGGGGCGGTTGTCGATCCCACGTGGCGGGCGCTCGTCGTCGCCTCGTGATGGCGGTGTCCAGCCCTGTTGCAAAGATTGGCGAGTACGTGGTGGCCGTCGCTGCGTGACGCATGCCCCCACGCGGACTCGAGCGCATCAGGGCCAGCTCCATTTCCGCGAGACTGTGACCGGGGTTGGCGACGAAAGGATGGCCTTCCCGATGTCACGAGAGGACATCCGTGGCGAGCTGAGCCCTGTCACAAGCTTCGATGCGAGGGCCTGCGGCTGCGCTACGGCGCAGTTCTCAGGTACCCCTCGCCCTCGGTGCCAGGTCGTACGTCCGGTTCCTGTTGGCACCGTGGGCAATCACGACGCCCCGCTCGCTCAGGCGACGCATGACATCGCGTAGCGTGCGGGGTGAGACCTTGAGGGTGCGTGCAATGTCAGAAGTGCGTGAGCTGCCATTTTCCAGTAGGTACTGGTACACGAGCCTATCGTTCTCGGGCATATCCCTCCAAGCGGGGGGCTGCGATTCTAAGGGTTCGGCGGGTTGTCGGCGGTTTGTCGGCGAACGCGTCGTTGCGGTGAAACACAAAGTTGGTGCCATCAGACATACGCTGGTACTCGATACGGATGTTGGCATTTGCGCAGAGGTCTCTTACGCGTGGGATGCCCGATGCGCATGACTCGATGTCCTTCGATCTGTAGAGGGTCCTCGCTATGAGCTCGTTTCGAGTGAGCGACGATCTGCTCTTTCCAGACACATGGGCCTCGGGATCCTGGCCCTCTATGAACCATCCGGGGTTAAACACCTCGACGCTGTCATTGTAGATATCTATCTGCACACAACCTGAGGAAAGCCAGTCACGATGCGTGTAGGCATTGATCAGGATCTCGCGTACCGCATCGGTGGGTATCTCGGGAATCTCCTCACGTGGCCCCATCTCCTTGATGACGAAGCGCCTCCGTGTGTTGTTGAGGATATATGTCTGTGCCTTTGAGGGACTCTATGTCCTCACGCAGCTCAGATGTCGTCTTCTTGAACTCGACGGTCTCGGTCGCCCTTGTCGGCGCGCTCGCAACCAACGCGGGTCTTGGATGCTGCGACGGGCGCGTGTCACCCGTTGGCCTTGCGAGAGGACAGGTCTGGGGTGTACACCTCGGCCGGTTCGATGCGAATGAGGTCGGACGTGACCTTTTGGTTGATGTGATTGGCCACGGCGAGCGTGCTCCCGTACTGGCTGAACACGGCGACCAGGGCCTTGCCGGAGGTTATGCCCGAGCCGGGCGCAGGACCTGAGCCGCCTTCTGTCGCTTGGTCCGTGGTCTGAGAGCTGTCCGAGCTGTCAGCTGGCGAGGAGAAGCCACGCGAGCCCGCGCAAGCGTTGAGCATCCCACCCGTCGCGACGGCCGTGCCGCCAAGTGCCGCAAGCCTCATTAAGTCCCCGCGCGTGAGCCGTCTCATGCTCGTCTCCTCTCGTCATGCGGTCTGTGGTCGTCTTGCTCGTACGCATCCGCGCGCACGCTTTGTGCCATAGGGACATTGTTGACCTTATGCCATGGTCTAAGCCAATGGGCACCCTGGAAATGCCGTCTCCCGTTCGTCTCCCGTTGCACCTGCGCACATTCCTTACACGAGGGCGGGCGGCGCAATTCGCGCAGTCGCCTTGCGTGCTAGGCTTGTACGCATACTCTATATATATGAGACAGTATGAGATAGGAAGCGCACGGACGGTCATCACACAAAAGGTGGCGAGTCAGCGAGCGCGATAAAGAGAAGGGTAAAGATGGGACGTACCAAGGAGATATACCTGGCAGGCGGCTGTTTCTGGGGCATTGACGAGTACTTCTCGCGCGTGCCTGGCGTCGTCGCGACCACGAGCGGCTATGCGAACGGTGCCACAAAAAATCCCAGCTACGAGGAGGTGTGCCTTGGATCGGGGCATGTGGAGTGCGTGCGTGTGGAGTATGACCCGGCGCGCGTGAGCCTCGCCGAGCTCGTGCGCCAGCTCTTCCGCGTGATAGATCCGACGTCCTTAAACCGCCAAGGAGGCGACCATGGCGTCCAGTACCGCACCGGGGTCTACTACATGGACGAGGCAGACCTCCCGACCTTGCGGGCGGTGTTTGCGGAGGAACAGGAGAAGTACGAGCGGCCCATCGTGGTTGAGCTCATGGCGCTCCAGAACTTCTACGCGGCCGAGAGCTACCACCAGGACTACCTCAAGAAGAATCCCGGGGGCTACTGCCACGTGGACTTTAGCCTGCTTGATGGATAGGGGCGGCGTGGTCGTGAGCGTGACGGCAAGAACGGGCCCGGCGACGTCATGCGTGCCGACGTGAGGGGGCTTCGATGACAGGGGCAGACCACCACCGCGACGATCTGGACGATCGGGTGTGGGCACGGCTGGAACCTCGCCTGCCCGGCAGGGTCGGAGAGTGGGGAGGCATCGCCGAGGACAACAGGCGCCTTGTCAATGCCGTCCTCTGGATCCTTCGGACCGGCTCCCCGTGGCGCGGCCTGCCGCCCGACTTTGGCGGCTGGAAGAACACGCATCGACGCTTCTGCAGGTGGAGGGACAGGGGCGTCTGGGAGCAGCTGCTTGAGGTCCTGATCGACGAGCTTGGCTTCGAGTGGCTCATGGTCGGCACGGGCCCTGCCGGGCACCGTGACGACGGTGGGACCACGGGTAGTGGCGAGGGCCTCGCGAAAGGCGCTGCGGCCGCACGTCGTCTCTCTGCGCCAAGGTACGCCTGGCTGTGGCTGCGCCTGGTGTGTCGGTCGGACTCCCTGTCACGCCTCGTGCCCCCGAGGGTCATGGACCTGCGGTCAGGCTGAGCAGGTGCTGTCGTGCGCCCGCCCGAAGGTGGCACGGCCGCCTCGTGTACCCACATTGCCCGCCCGTACGATGTGAGTGACTCGCTCGCGACATCATCACGAAGTGAGTGGCTTTCTCGCTCAAATCAGCGTGCAGCCAAGAGGGCAAATCTCATAGGAGCAGCTCAGAGACTTATTGAACTTTAGATGGAAGTGAGTGATTCGCTCACTTCGCAGCAAGGACCCATGATGCAACAGGAGAGACAACAGCTCACGCCCGTCGGATACCGTCCGCGACTGATCGAGGAGCGCCTCGATGTCCTCATGCGCGGCTTCGGTTGTGTCGAGATCACGGGTCCTAAATGGTGTGGCAAGACATGGACGGCCCTGTCACGTTGCGCAAGCGTCTCTAAGCTCGATGTCAGGCCGGAACGCGAGGCTGCTCAGGTGGATCCCTCCCTGGCCCTGCTCGGTGACACCCCTCACCTTGTCGACGAATGGCAGGAGGTGCCTGAGGTCTGGGACGCTGCCCGCAGGTTTGTCGATGATTCTGGAAATCGCCGCGGGCTGCTCCTGCTCACGGGCTCAACGTGTCTGCGCAAGGACGAGCGCGACAGGCTGCGTCACTCTGGCGCAGGACGTATCGCACGCCTCACCATGCGTCCCATGACGCTTGCCGAGACAGGAGATTCCACAGTCGAGGTCAGCCTACGCAGCCTCTTCGGGGGAGATGCCCACGTTTCCTTCAGGAGGGAGACGGGGCTCCGAGACGTGGCACGGTGGTGCTGTCGTGGTGGATGGCCGGCAAACCTGGGGCTTGAGGATGACGCCGCCATGGAGACTGCGGGACAGTACATACAGGCCGTTCTGGACGTGAACGTCATCGATGAGGGTCGCTCGCCCGAGCTGGCGTTTGGTCTGATGCGGGCGCTTGCCGTAAACGAGAGTCAGGCCGTCACATACAAGACGCTCTCTCGTGACATGGGCCGTGCGAGTGGCAGGACGAGCGACGAGACCATCGCGTCGTATCTTGAGCTCTTCCATCGCCTGTATCTTACCGAAGACCTGTGTGGCTGGGAACCCCCGATGCGCGCGAAGGCGCGCGTGAGGGTCAAGCCCAAACGGTACTTCGTTGACCCCTCGCTTGCGGTCGCGCTCCTGAATGCCACCCCTGAGCGTTTGTCTCGCGACACACAGACACTTGGGATGCTCTTCGAGAACCTCGTCTTGCGCGATCTGAGGGTCTTCTTGTCCTCCTACCCGGGCATGGGCAACACGCTGTCCTATTACCGGGATGATACGGGGCTTGAGGTTGATGTGATAGTGGAGCATGCCTCCCGCTGGGCTGGCATAGAGATCAAGTTGAGCGACGCGAAGGTTGGGGAGGGGGCAGGAAGTCTTTTGCGACTTCGGGACAAGGTGCTGAAAAACCCGGTCGCTCGCACTGCGGAGCCGGCGTTTCTTGCCGTCATCGTGGGGAAGGGCAACCTTGCGTACCGGCGCAAGGATGGCGTGTACGTGATACCGGCGGCAACGCTGTCCGCCTAAGGCGAGGTTTTTGGGCGATACGACCGAGTCGTGCTATTATCAGTCGTCTTGGCTCACGGGACCCTGTCTGATCTATGCGTGGAAGGTGAGTGCATGCGATTCTACAACCTTGAGTACATCCTTAGCCACCAGTCCTTCGACCTGAGGCTGAGGGCTGCCTTCATCATCTTCTTCCTGATCCTAGCCGTGGCGTTCAGCTCGGTCTATGTGCGTAACAGGATCAAGACCCGCTGGCGTGACGTGGGCATAGGCATGCTGGTTCTCACCCTCATCCTTTTGGGCGTGCAGGTGGAGAACTACTCGCAGGTGAGTCTGAGAAGCTCCCAGTCGCAGATGCTGGTCAAGTTCATAGAGGGAGTGGCGACCGACCAGGGCGTCTCCACGGATGAGGTTCTGGTCAACTCGACCTCCCTGGCAGATGGGATGATCGTCCGCTTCAAGGGCGAGGACTACCTCGTGCACCTCAATGATGACAACAACTCGTTCTCCCTTGAGCGCACCCACATCATCGACCATAACGTCTACGTGAACCAGGAGGGATAGCACCGTGGATACATACGCTGTTGTTGCCGGTAAGTTCCTCATCGGGATGCTGGTTATGATCCTGCAGATCAATCTGTTGGGAAAGTACGAGTTCTCTATCAACACGCCCCTGAACCAGATACAGAACTACGTCCTAGGTGGAATCATAGGGGGCGTCATCTACAACCCCTCGATCACGGTGTTGCACTTCTGCATAGTGCTTTTGGTCTGGTCCCTCGTCGTCATAATCGTGAAGGTGCTCATAGAGGCAAGTGGCTTCTTCCGGTCCGTCGTCGCTGGCAGGCCGAGGGTGTTGGTGCGCGATGGCCAGGTCGACGTGGCCCAGTGCGCTCGAGTGGGGCTGACGGCCGACCAGCTGAGCCGACACCTGCGCGAGGAGGGCGTGCACAGCATCAGGGACGTGAAGGCGACCGTCATGGAGCAAAACGGACGCCTGACCACCGTGTGTGCGGGTGATGATGACGTGGAGCTCCCCGTCATCAGCAACGGTCGCATCAACCGCGAGGCCCTCGAGCTCATCGGCCGAGACGAGGCGTGGGTCGCCAAGAAGGTGGGGGAGCAGGGCTACGGCGGCGTGGGCGACATCTTCCTCGGGGAGTTTGTCAAAGGTGAGCTGGAGCTTGTCCCCTACCCGAAGAATCGCTAGGTCGCAGTTGCCGTGTCTCCCATCCCAAAGGACGTTGCAGGGGCAAGGAGTACGTGATGGTGCCGACAGAGAGCTTTCGCGACCTTGAGATCTTCCAGCGTGCGGTGCGGGAGGGGAGCTTCACCGGTGCGGCCCGTAGCCTGGGCATGACCCAGCCGGCGGTGTCGCTCGCCATTGCGCGTCTGGAGCGGCAGCTAGGGACCACCCTGTTCGACCGACAGAGCTCAGACAAGGGGCAGGGCTTCGTCACGAGGACCGGGGAGGTCCTGGCCGCCCACGCGGGCCGTGCCATAGCCGAGATGGACGAGGCGACCGACGCCATAGCCGCCATGGAGGGCAGAAGGCCAATCTGCGTGGGCCTGCCCCCCATCATCACCCATCACTACTTTCCCGATGGCCTGGGTCCGCTCGCGGACGCATGCGGTACCCATCCGGTCGAGATACTCTCCTATGGCTCGGAGCGCATGCGTACGGAGCTCGAGCGTCACGGCATCGACGTGGGGATGATCGCCTCCACAGGGGCCTCCCTCGGCCTGCCGAGGGTCAGGGGGTGGAAGGTGGGATCCTTTCCGTTTTTCGTCGCGCTCCCCAAGGCGTCGCGCCTCGCGGGCGGGGGTCCGTCGGTATCGATGAGTTCGAGGTCAAGCTCGTCTGTGCCGTCAAGCGGGTGCTTTTTCAGGTGGCGTGGGCCAGGCGCGGGGTATAGTGCCTGCGAGGGCTGTCGCAGGGGGCCGTGTGTCGGCGCGGGCGGCGAACAACTATTGGGAAAAGCCCGAAACCCTCGCAGAGCACTACGCACGACATGGCGAGGGCGTGTGCGCAACCTCTGAGGAGGAGTACGCCGATATGGCCCACGAGCTCTACCTCAACAAGGAACAGTACCAGGTAAAAGTCGATAGAGAGGGCATCACACGGGTGTATGACGCCGCACGCAACCTGTTCGGCCCATACAACCCCGACGGGACGACAAGGACCCTGTTCGCACCACCGGAGGCCAGGCCTACTTCGACAATCAGGGATGGGCCATGCCGTGAACACGCACGAGAGGAGACATGAGCATGGGAGAGAACGTGTGCCCGGTCTGCGGCTGCGGCAGCTTGGTCGAGCCCGCCTTCAACGAGAGGGGCGTCGGCTCGGACGACATCTGCCCGTGCTGCGGCTTCCAGTTCGGCCTCGACGACTTCCCCTACGAGGACAGGGAGAGGCTCGTCGCCGAGTGGCGCGAGCGCTGGGTCGCCGGCGGCTGCGTGTGGAAGTACGCGACGGGCTGCAGGAGGCCCCCCGAGGGCTGGGACCCGCAGGCGCAGCTGGCCCGCACCCGAGGCGTGACCGTCCCGCCCTATCGCCCGATTCTAGGGACTCGCAGGGGCGACCAGCCCACGACGGGGGAGTGACGTGCCATGAGGCTGGACTCCAAAAGCTGCTGAGCGTGGCATATCGAGCCCGAGACGTGCGTGGCCAGTGGGGGCGACCTCGGCGACGGGTCCTGCGAGGCCTGAGGGCGTCCCGGCGCGCCTCGGGGGTCCTGCCGGGGAGGCTACCACCGCCCCGGTGTTTTGGTTCCCGCAGGGCGAGCAGACGAGGAGGCCGGACGTCGACAGGGGGACACCCTGCCGGGTCGGGCGGCGACGGGGAGCTACGACAACACACGGTTCGCCCTCGCGAGGGAGTCGCGGCCTTTCTGGTCCCATTGAGAGGAGGGACTGGCCATGCCGACGGCGCTCTAACAGAGAGTGGGGTATAGTAAAGGCAGTTGATTGATAATATTCCTGAAAGGAGACCCGATGGGTACGTCGCTTGTGGCGGGAAGGGTCGATTCCAAGATAAAGGCACAGGCAGACGTCTACATAACAAAGGCGGGGCAAACGCAGGCGTCAGTTATCCGATCCGTGTGGAAGGCCATCGCCCGCACGGGGAAAATCCCCACCATCGATGACGCTGCGGCCACCGACGACCTTAAGGCTCGCATGAGGGGTCTCCGCAGGGCTACACCACGTTCTGAGTTCCTGGAGGGCCTCACTCCTGCAGGCCTGAAAGAGGAGCTGTCACACCGTGGATAGGCTGCTTCTGGATACCAATGCGCTCCTCGACATCGCCGTCGGACATCGGCCTGGAGCGCAGGCAGCACAGCGGCTCTTCGATCACATTGCCGACAATCACGCCATGGGATATGTGTTTCCCAGCTCCTTGAAGGACTTTTACTTCATCACGCGGAGGGACTTTAGCGAGGAGACTCGTAGAGCTTGGATCTCCCTGTTCCTTGATGCCTTCCTCCTTGCAAGTTTTGATCGACATGTCTGTGAGGAGGCACTCTCATCCGATGAGCCGGACTACGAGGATGGTCTCATCCGTGCCGCAGCAGAGTGTGAGGGTTGCCAGTACCTGATCTCAAGAGACGAGACTGCGTTTGCCACATCGGTCGTCACTCGGCTCACGCCCGAGGAGTACATCCGGACGTTCTCGCCGAATCGACCTTACGGAAGTGCCGGCTAACCTGCCTTTCCGACGCCCACATGCGGGAGGGATAGCCGATCTGCCCTCCCAATGCCTCCCGTGATACAATAATTGCAGATAAGAGCCATTTTCTAGGGGTTTCGCATGGTAGGGCAGGCGACTTTCTCTGACCTTGGGGGCGCGGACCGAAGGTGCGCGGCGAAGAAGAAGGACGAGCTCCTCTCGACCATGCGCGTGTGCGCCACATCTGAGGAGGAGTACACCAAGATGGCCCACGAGCTCTACCTCAACAAGGGACAGTACCAGGTAAGAGTCGATAAAGAGGGGATCACACGGGTGTATGACGCCGCCCGCAACCTGTTCGGTTCATGCAACCCCGACGGGACGACAAGGACCTACCTCGCGCCCACCGGAGGCCAGTCCTACTTCGACAATCAGGGATGGGCTATGTTGTGACGCACGCACAAGAGGAGACATGACATGGGGGAGAACGTGTTCCCGGTCTGCGGCTGCGGCAGCTTGGTCGAGCCCGCTTTCAATGAGAGGGGCGTCGGCTCGGACGACATCTGCCCGTGCTGCGGCTTCCAGTTCGGCCTCGACGACTTCCCCTACGAGGAC
>ERZ772967.512-NODE-512-length-31039-cov-6.392073_pt1 | contig 31039 bp, 23 predicted proteins | sample MGYA00511677_ERZ772967 | MGnify/ENA primary metagenome ERZ772967 (study PRJEB29015, sample SAMEA2737931) | human oral metagenome | biome: human oral; feature: human-associated habitat; material: dental | place: China | collected 2146 ...
TGAAATTTTAAAATTTGATTTTATAAATTCTATGCTCATTTTTAAATTTAAAATTTAAAATCTCGCGCTTTATGAAATTTTATTTATGATGTCGAAATTTTAAAATTTCGCATGTCCTTGCCATAGCGAATTTCGCACGATAAAATTTTGAAATTTTAAATTCCGCGCCATGATAGAATATGATAGAATTTGAAAATTTATAAAATTTTAAACCGCGAAAACGCCTCGCTAGGCATTAAAATTATCTTAAAATATAATTTAGCTTGCAAGGTTAAGCTAAATTTCTGCTTATAATCATATTGATTTAATCTTTATTTGGCTAAAATTGACGCTTGTCAATTTCTTAATTTGAAAGGATAAAGATGTCTGATCTAAAACAGGATAGACGAGGCTTTATCGGGCTTACTTTCGGCGCAGTTGCCGCTGTGGGTGGCGTTTTCGCACTCGTGGGGATGAAGAAATCGTGGGATCCGCTACCTAGCGTGCGCGCTGCGGGCGTCACTACGGTAGATTTAAGTCCGATCAAAGAGGGCGAGCTTTATCAAACGCAGTGGCGCAAAAAGCCGATTTTCGTGCTTAAAAAGACTGCCGATATGCCTAAAAATGATGCCCGCGACGTCGTCGTGGGGGATGCTAGATATACGCTTTGCATCGGGCTTTGTACGCATTTGGGCTGTATTCCTAGCTACAAGCCATCGACGCAACAATTCATCTGTGCATGTCACGGCGGGATTTTCGATGCTAACGGCGTAAACGTATTCGGTCCGCCGCCGCGCCCTATGGATATACCGCCCTTTAAAATCGACGGAACGAAACTCGTTTTAGGCGAAGAGGGCCCCGAATACCAAGCCCTAAAGCAGAAAGCATAGGAGGCGCAGATGGCACATATAAGAAAAGCTACGGGAGTTTGGGATTGGTTCGACCAAAGGCTCGCCGTAACGAAATTTTTCAAGGTGATGGTAAGCGAGTATTGGATTCCTAAAAATATCAGCTTCCTTTGGGCGATGGGCGTTATTTTGATGACGCTATTTATAGTTTTGTTCGTTAGTGGACTAATGCTCGTGATGTATTATAAGCCGGATGTAAATCTCGCATTTGATAGCGTAAATTTCACGATTATGAAAGAGGTCGAATACGGCTGGCTATGGCGACATATCCACGCAGTATCGGCATCGGTCGTATTTTTGATCCTATACATTCATACTTTAGTAGCTATTTATTACCGCTCGTATAAGCAAGGGCGAGAGATGATTTGGGTAAGCGGAATGCTGCTTTTCATCATCTTTTCGGCTGAGGCTTTCAGTGGCTATATGCTTCCGTGGGGGCAGATGAGCTACTGGGCAGCGATGGTTATTACTAATCTTTTTGGAGGAATTCCAGTAGTTGGCGATGCAATAGTCGAATGGATTCGCGGCGATTACGCCGTAAGCGATCCGACGCTGACGCGATTTTTTATGCTTCACGTCTGTTTGCTACCTCTCGTGGTGGTTGCGGTGCTGGCAGTGCATTTTTATTCGCTTAGATTTCCGCATGTAAATAACCTAGACGGCGAGGAGATTGACTTTGAGCTCGAGGGTGAGAAGTATCTGCAGGGCAAAACTAGCGAAAGCAAGGTAATTCCGTTTTGGCCGGGCTTTTTGGCGAAGGATTTTTTCTACGTCAGTATCTTTATGATATTTTTCTTTTATCTGGTCGGCTTTCACTTCGATTTTGCGATGGATCCGATAAATTTCGAGCCGGCAAACAGCCTCAAAACCCCAACGCATATCTATCCAGAATGGTACTTTCTCTGGGAATATGAAATTCTGCGCGGATTTTACTTCGACGTAGGACCGCTTAAGGCCGCCGACATCGGGCTTATCGCATTTGCATTTGCCGGAGTTTCGCTATTTTTTATCCCGTTATTTGACCGCAGCAGCGTAGTAGCGCCTGCGCACAAAAACAAGGCGTTTTTCATTTGGTTTTGGGTTTTGGTAATCGACATGATCCTGCTTAGCCTTTTCGGCAAGCTCCCTGCAGACGGCGCGGAGCTTGGTATCGAAAATAAATACTGGGGCTTTGCTTTATCGATCATCTATATCGGATTGCTCGTCGTAGTGCTTCCGCTAATTACAATCGCAGAAAGAAAGAGGGTCTAGCCATGAAAGAGATAAGAACCCTAATCTTAGTGCTTTTTTGTGTGGGAATTTTATACTGGTTTATCGAGCCTTATGCTCATACTAAGCTCAGTCCGCACACCGATCCGGTAAATTACGATTTTGCAGCAGGCGATACGGCTTTAGCCGCGCATAACGTAGCCGCAGCAGAAAGCGCTTTGGCCGCAGCAGAAAAGGGCGGAGATGAGACGATGATAAAAAATTCTAAAAAAGCCCTAGCCAGCGCGAAAGAGCAACAAGACAAAACGGTGCTTTTTTGGGACGAGATAAATAAAATCGATCTTAGTAAAGGCGATGCCGTGCGCGGCGCTGAAACCTTTACAAATGCAGGCTGCACCGCATGTCATGGAGTAAAAAGTGCAAATATCCCCGCTCCTATGGACGCGGCAAGCGCTAGTGCCGCATACGGCGTCAATCCTCCGGATCTTAGCAGCGCAGGCTATCTATACACCGATAAATTCTTAGCTGCGCTCATCAAAGATCCGATCATGGCTCTTAAGCTAGATCAGAAATTTGGCGACGAAAAGCCTTTTCCGATGCCCGGGTTTTTCGGTGCAGGCGGTGATCTAAATCAAGAGATCGCCGATATCGTAGCCTATCTAAAATCGCTCGCTCCTAGCGAGGATAAGCTAATCGCCTCTGAGGCTGCTGCTAGCGGCATCAAGCAAGGCACCGAACTAAATGAAGCGCAGAAAAAATTCCTTTTAAGCAAGGCGGTTTTTGAGGATGCTTGTCTAAGATGCCACGACGTCAAATATGATAAGCTCTTTGCATCCGGCGACAAGGCTAGCTTGGCTGCGTATATGGGCTCGACGCCTCCTGATCTTTCGATGATGATCCGTTCTAAGGGCGCCAACTATCTGCACGAGTTTATCAATGATACGCAAAAGAAGCTTCCAGGCACTTCGATGCCGCGCGTAGGCTTGAACGAAAACGCTGAAGCCAAGGTCGTGGAGTATCTGGCTGACGTAGGCGACAGCAAAAAATCGCAGCGTGAAGCTACAACCATAAATATTATGATCTATTTCTTGATCCTTTCTGTTTTTGCAGGTCTTTGGAAAAGTAAAATTTGGTCGAAACTTCATTAAAATTTTAGCAGTCGGAGTAAAATCCGACTGCCGTTTAAAATTCCGTCATATCCTAAATTCTATTAAATTCCATCTATCAAAAAGCTCTTGCAATTGAGAATTTAGCCGCTTTCGTGCTTTATGATAACCGCTTTTTTTATTACTTTTTAAGATTTTTCTACATATAATTGCCACTCAATTTTGAAATTTAATGTATGAATTCAACTCAAGAAGGTTCAGATGAAATTTTTTAAATTTGCGGTTTTAGCTCTAATTTTTCCGCTTGCTATGCTTTTTGCGGATACGGATTATCGCGCCGAAGCAGCGACGATAAAAGAGAAATTTGCTCAAGCGATCAAGCTTTATGTCGATGGTAATAATTCTGAGGCTAGAAAGATAACTCAAGAGGCGTATTTTGGGCATTTCGAAAATCTAGAAGCCGGCATTCGCATAAATTTGGGACAGAAAAAATCCTACGATATGGAGAAGCAATTCGGCGATATCCGTAAAGCGATCAAAGCAGAAAAGCCTCTAAATGAGATCCAAGCGATGATCGATAATCTAAATCGCGAGATTGATGAGGTTCTGCCTGCGATCGAATCTGGTCATCGTCTCGTAGCCGAGTATCAAGACGGAGGCGACGGCAGCACTTCTGCGCCAACCTCAGGCGGGAATTCCGCAACATCCGGTACAACTTCGCCTTGGATGAGCGTCTATACGGAATTTAAAACTGAGCTGGATAACGCTAAAGCTGCGTTTGATAAGAAAGACACTGCTGCGCTAAAAGCTGCGCTAAATCGCGCTAAATTTGATATCTACCGCAACGAACGTCTAGAAGAGGCGGTACGAAAATATGTCTCGTCTCAGACCGATCAATCAATCCAGCAAATTATAGGAAATCTCTTGCGCGAGGATGCGGATACAGACAAATCAAAATTTGACGAAGCGATAAACGCTCTAGATAATCTAGCATTAAAAGCCGTAAATGATTTGCCGCAAGAAAGCTACTCCATAGCGCCACAGACTGCGTTAGCACAAAGCGATACTAGCGAGGATGAGGGCAAGGATTTTACGCCGATTGTGCAAAATATCAAAGACAAAATGGCTAAGGTTTTGCAGCTTTACGAGAGCGGCAAGGTTGATGATGCGATTGACGAAAGCGGCAATATCTACTTCGACGAATACGAAGAGAGCGGTATGGAGAATATCGTCGGTGCTAAAAATACTCAGCTTAAGCTAGACACCGAAGCAAGCTTTAATAAAATTTCGGCTCTTATGCGCGCGGGCGCTTCCAAAGAGCAGATCGTAGCGGCGCAAAATAAGCTATTTGATCAGCTTACCCAAAGTATAGAGCTAACGAAGAAATCAAGCAACTGGGATCTATTCTTATACGCGTTTATCATCATCTTGCGTGAAGGATTTGAAGCGCTCATCATCGTAGCCGCGGTCATCGCTCTACTTATAAAATCCGGCAACTCAAAGCACCTAAATATCGTTTACAGCGCTCTTGGCGTCGCGGTTGTGCTAAGTATCGCTACGGCTTACGGGCTGAATTATATCTTCGGTAGTGAAAATGCAGGACAAACGCGCGAAGTGATGGAGGGCGCGGTGATGTTAATCGCCGTGGTGCTGTTATTTTACGTGGGCTTTTGGCTTCTTTCAAATGCAAGCTCCAAAAAGTGGAGCGCCTATATCCAAGGTCAAATTTCAAACAGCCTAAGCTCTGGCGATAGCAAGATGCTTTGGTGGACGGTATTTTTAGCGGTTTATCGCGAGGGCGCAGAGACGGTGCTATTTTATCTAGCACTACTTTTCGATGCTAAAAGTCCAGCAGCTACTAGCATGGTAGCAGCAGGCTTTGTAGCGGGTCTAGCGGCTCTTATCATAGTTTATATCGTCATCAAAAAATTCTCGCTTAAAATCGCTATCAAGCCATTTTTCATTGCTACATCGGTCATCATATTTTATATGTCCGTCGTATTCGTGGGCAAGGGCGTGATGGAGCTAGTCGAGGGCAAGGTATTCGTGCCTACGGTGATAGACGGGCTTCCTACGATTACGTGGATCGGATTTTATCCTTATGTCCAGAGCCTAGTGCCGCAAGCGGTGATGATCGTGCTTCTAATCGCAGGAATTTTAATCTTAAAAAATAAGCAAAAAAACAAATCTTAATAAGGAGAGAAAAGATGAAAAAGATTTTTTCAGGTATGTTGGCACTAAGCCTAGCCTCTGTTATAGCAATGGCGGGAGAGCATCCGATCGGCGAGCCGATTGAGCAAAATGGAATGGAGATCGCTGCTGTGTATCTTCAGCCTATCGATATGGAGCCTAAAGGCATCGATCTAGCTCCTAGCAAGGCGGACATCCACCTTGAGGCGGATATCCACGCTATCAAAGGCAACGCAAACGGATTTGGCGAGGGCGAGTGGATCCCTTACCTAAAGATCGCTTACGTGCTTAAAAACCTAGATACCGGCAAGATTCAAAAGGGAAATTTCATGCCGATGGTAGCTAGCGACGGCCCTCACTACGGCGCCAATATCAAGATGGTAAACGGAGTAGGCAACTACGAGCTAACCTACAACATCGAAAATCCAAGCGCCAACGGATTTGGCCGCCACGCAGACAAAGCGACCGGCGTAGGCAAATGGTGGGAGCCGTTCTCGGTTAAATACACCTTCCAATACACAGGCGCTCCTAAAGAGTAAATCGTAGCAGGCTCCGCCGAGTCCGTTTTGGCGGAGCTCTAGCGGTATTGGGTTTAGCCGCATGCTTTAAATTTAAGGCGGTTACTTTAGGCCCGTTTAAATTTGCCACTACGCCGCAGCCAAAGCGCATCGTTTTTGCTTTAATGCGTTTAAGCTTACGAATCTTTTAGTTGCGGCAAAATTTTAAAATTTAGCACGTCGCGAGGGTGAGACAAAACCAAAGCAATAGCGAGGCGAAATTTCTCTTTGCGGGCGGCTCTATTGCTGCGAACTTTTTGCGGGCTGATTTGAAATTTTAAAATTTACAAAGCGGCGTAGGTTTTAAAATTTTAAAATTTAAGCAATTATAGGCGATTTACGCGCATTAGGCTCGATGAGGATTTTTAATGACGATATTTTTTTATCACGTTAGCTTGGCTCTGTTTCCGCTTGCATTTTTAAGCGCGTATCTGGGCGGCAGGCGCTTTATCAGCGCATCGTTTTTGCCCGCGCTTTTTGGAGCTGCGTTTGGGGCGCTGTGCTTTAGCGCATTTGCGCGCTCGGCAAACGCCGATGCAGGCAAGATCGTATTTGACGCGCTCGCACTTTTAGCACTGCTCGCGCTACTGCTTTCGTTTAAGTTTAAGCGATTCTATCTTACCGCTATAGTTATTTTTGCTCTTGGTTGCGCGTATGGATTTGAATACCGCTTCATAGGGATGAATTTTAAAATTTTCTCCGGCGAGCTGCTGGACAGCTTCAGCCTAACCAACCTCTTCATGGCGGTTTTAGGTGCGCTGGCGCTCATTTTATTCTATTTTATTTATCGCTCAGCTCTAGCGCGCGCGAGCAGAGGCGCAAAGCTAGCGTCGTTCGCTCTTGCGTGGGCGTTTGCCTTCATAGCTAAAATCGGCTTTTTAGGCCTTGATCTGCGCCAGGCAGACGCGCCCAAAGCTCTAGCTGCGAAGGGTTTTGAAGGGCTTTCAAACGCGATCGGCTCGTCCGAGTTTCTAAGCGTCATCGCTAAAATCATCCACTACAACAACTCCTATCTGACGCTAGCTCTTTGCCTTATAGCCGCGCTAATTGCGCTACTTACGGCATTTCGTGCGCCAAGTCGAGTGCCTCGCGAAGCGGACATTATAAAATTTAGAGAGGTTAAGGCGGGCAGATTCGCCATTTTTAGAGATTTTAGCCTGATCTTATCGCTTGGGATTTTAATCAGCTTTTTGGGGCTTTATTATATCTTGGTCGCCTCAAAACCGCCTACGATCGATGAGCCTAAGATCATCGAGCCGCAAGGCGCGGAATTCATAATCGATGCAAACATCGTAAAAGATGGCAAGCTGCACCGCTTTGCCTACGTCACCGACGACGGGCACAAGGTCAGGTTTTTTCTACTAAACCGCTTCACGGACAAATTTGCCCCGGTCGCGGTTTTTGACGCGTGCTCGATCTGCGGCGATATGGGCTACATCAAAAAAGGCGACGAGCTCATCTGCATCGCTTGCAACGTGCGTATCTTTTTGCCGAGCGTCGGCAAGCTGGGCGGCTGCAATCCGATCCCGCTGGATTATAAGCTAGAGGGGCAAAATATCGTTATCGCGCTTAAGACGATCGAGGACGGCGCGTCCTATTTCTCGGAGATCGTGGATAAAAAGGTGATCGATCCGGTCAGTAGAAAAGAAATTTTAAACACCTCTAAATTTAGCTATCTTTACTACGGACGCACCTACTTTTTCGAAAGCGAAGCGAATGCAAACGCCTTCACCGCGCACCCCGAGCGCTATGTAGATGAAAACGGCACGCTAAAGGAGCTTAAATAATGTTTTTACGCATCATCAAATCCTCCATTTTAAACTCCAGGGATAGCAAAATTCTAGCGTTTTTGACCATATTTTTATCGGTCTCGCTGATCGCTTGCATGCTAAATATCACGCTAAAAATCGGCGATCAGGTCGCTAAGGAGCTACGCAGCTACGGCTCAAATATCGTAGTGCTACCGCGCTCGCAAAGCCTAAGTATCGAGATCGGTGGGCGCGAATACTCGCCGCTTAAAAACGACGATTTCTTAAAAGAGAGCGAGCTGCATAAGATCAAAGAAATTTTTTGGCGCAACAATATCACCGCCTTTGCGCCTTTTTTAACTACCCGCGCGGGAGATTACGACGTCGTGGGAACCTACTTTGAAAAGGACGTGGGCGTTAGCGACGAGCCTGATTTCAGATCGGGCGTGCGCTCGCTCTATCCGTTTTGGAGCGTAGAGGGGCAGTGGGTAAAAGACGGCGCCGAGGATGAGGTGCTCGCAGGCGACGGGCTTGGGCTAAAGATCGGCGATACGGTTAAGCTTGGAGATTATGAGGTTAAAGTCGTTGGGATTTTGCACGGCGCGGAGGATGAAGCCAAAAAGCTGATCGCAAATTTATCTCTAGTGCAAAAGCTAACGCACAAAGAGGGCCTCATCGCCAAGGCAGAAGTTAGCGCCATGACTATCCCCGAAGACGATCTGTCCGTAAAGGCAAGAAGGAGCCTCGATAATCTAGACGCCACAGAATACGACACATGGTATTGCTCAGCATACGTTAGCTCCATCGCATATCAGATCACCGAGGAGTATCCAAATGCAACTGCTAAGGCGGTGCTTAGCGTCAGCGAAGCTCAAAGCGGCATCACGAAAAAAATTCAAAATTTAATGGGCGTCGTAAGCATTCTGTCGCTGCTAATTTCAAGCATCTGCATCACGAGCCTGCTAAGCAGCGAAATTTACAAGCGCAAAAAAGAGATCGGCTTGCTTAAGGCGCTGGGAGCGAGCAACTTTATGATCTATATCCAGTTCGCCGCCGAAATTTTCGTCATCTGCGTAGCAAGCTCACTCGTGGGCGCAGTTGTGGGCTACGCGCTTAGCTGGGCGATCGCGTATCAAATTTTTGGCTCATTCATCGGCGTGTCGTTGATGGTCTTTCCGCTTAGCATCGTCTTTGGACTTCTTATTTGCATTATCGGCTCGATTCTGCCGCTACGCGGAGTGATCAAGCTACTGCCTGCGGAGGTGCTTTATGGCAGGAAATAACGGAGCGTTTTTCAGAGGCGCGATCTTTAAAAGTATCATCAACAGCGGCATTCGCAGCTTCGTGATTTTCGTCGCGATCATGCTAGGCAGCGCGGTTTGCGCGGCGTTCGTAAATATCTACGCCGACATCGATAAAAAGGTCGCCAGCGAGCTAAACAGCTACGGCGCAAATTTAATCGTAAGCCCTGCGAATTTAGAAAATTCCCATATGGACGAAGCGGCGCTTGATGCGAAATTTGCTAAAATTCCTGCGCTAAAAAGCGCGAATAAATACCTTTTCGGCAGCGCAAATTTAGGCGTAAACTCAGGCATCATCATGGGGGTAAATTTCTCCTCTCTGCGCGATACGATGCCGTTTTTGGATCTTAAAGAGGGCTCGTTTATCGGCGTGGATTTCGACGATAAAAACGCGCTCATCGGGCAGGATCTCGCCAAACTTTTGGGCGCGAAGCTCGGCGATAGTATCGAGATCACGCCGATCGGCTCAAACGAAACGAGCAAGGTAAAGATAAAAGGCATCGTCTATGACGGGCAGAAAGAGGACGGTATGCTGCTAATATCGCTGCCGCTGGCGCAAAAAATTTTAAATCAGCCTGCGCAGGTAAATTACGCCGAAGCGATCGTAAGCGGCGATTTTAAGCAGCTTAGCGAAATTTCAAAAAGTCTAAGCGATGCGCAGATGAGCTTCGCGCCGATCGGCAAGGTATCCAAGACCCAGGGCATCATCTTAAACAAAATCAAGCTTTTGATGCTTCTTATCGGCATTACGATCCTTCTGATCACCTCGGTCTGCATCAACACGAGCCTTAGCTCGATCCTGCTTTCGCGCATCAAAGAGTTCGCGCTCATCCGCGCAATCGGCGCGAGCAAACAAAATTTGCTTCACCTAATCCTGAGCGAAATTTTAACCGTCTGCGTCGCAGGCTCGCTAGCGGGAGTCTTCGTGGGATACCTGCTCGCGATCTTGCTGGGGCATCTGATATTTTCAAGCAGCGTGGATTTTAGGCTGATTAGCCTCTTTGCGGCGGTCGCGCTGAGCCTGATTTTTGCGCTCGCGGCAAGCTACTATCCGATCAAAAAGGCGCTGAATCCGAATTTAGCGAATCTATTAAGGGAATGACATGGAAATTTTAAAATTTGAAGGCATCTGCAAATACTTCGGCGAGGTCAAGGCTCTCGATAATATCAGCTTCGACGTTTTAAGCGGCGAGTGGGTCAGCATAATGGGCCCAAGCGGCAGCGGCAAAAGTACGCTGGTAAATATCCTAAGCCTGATGGACACCCCCACCGCGGGCAGATATATCCTAGGCGGAGCCGACGCGAGCGCGCTAAACGACGAGCAAATTTTAGAATTTCGCCGCAAAAAGATCGGCCTCGTGTTTCAGCAGTTTCACCTAATCCCCTACCTAACGGCCGTCGAAAACGTCATGTTAAATCAATACTACCACAGCTGCGTGGACGAGGACAGCGCCAAGGCAGCACTTGAGAAAGTGGGGCTCGGGCACCGCATCACGCACCGCCCTAGCGAGCTTAGCGGCGGCGAGCAGCAGCGCGTCTGCATCGCGCGCGCACTCATCAATGACCCCGACATCATCATCGCCGACGAGCCTACGGGCAACCTCGACGAGGCCAACGAGCGCGTGGTTTTGCAGCTCTTTCAGACGCTTCGTAGCGAGGGCAAGACGCTGCTTTTGGTCACGCACAACGAAGAGCTCGGTAAATTTGCCGACAAAGTGGTGCGCCTAAGACACGGCAAGCTCGATCGAATAGAGCTTTTGGATCAAAGCACGATGAAGCACAATCTCGGCTCGCAGGATGAAAATTCAGATCGCGATTTAAGCCAAAGCGCTTCGCAAAGCTCTAGCGCCGAAGCTGCGAGCGAGCAAAATCCCGCCTCGCAAAGCTCTGGCGGCGAAGATCAAAGCGCTAAAAATTTAAGCGACGAAAATTCCGATGCCGAAAATTCGGGCGCACAAAATTCCGATGCGTAAAATTTAGCCCGTATGATGAAAAATAGAGCTACGTTAAAATTTAAAAATTTCACCGCCCGCCCGCGCTTTTTTTGGGTTCGCTTGCAGTTTGCGCGAGCAGGCGCGACCCTTTGCTGCGCACGTCCCGCCGAAGTCGCTTACCTTAAAAGATCAAGCGCCGTTGCGAAGCTGAGCGGAGTGGGGAAAAATTTAAAAAGCCGAAATTTTAAAAGCCGAAACACTACGGGCGCAAATTACGGCGCGAGTCGCGACATGTGCCTCAACATAGATCGAGATATAATTTTCAACGCATACCACGATATAAATTCTAGCGCAGATCATGGCATAAATTCTAATGCGGATCGCGCCATAAATTTTAAAATTTCAAACGCAAATTTAAAGGCCGATTTAGCGCGCCCGAAGGCGGGTTTTAGATGATAAAATTTTTAAATTTAAAAGTTGCTGCCGCTGTGTTCGCGCTACTGCTCGCAGGCTGCGACGGATGGAAGCACCATCTAAGAACCGACGGCGCCTCGCTTGCCTCCAAGTTCGACCCCTCCGAGCGCACACTAAAGATCGAGGGCAACGACAAGCCGTTCGTGCTATTTTTCTATACTAGCGGCTGCGGCGCGTGCAAAGCCCAAGTACCCGTGCTAAACGAGCTACAAGCTAGCGGCGACGCGCTGATTATCGGCATTCTAGGCGACGGTAAAGGCTTAGAAGCCGACGCCGCGGTCGCTCGTGAAAAGGGGATAAAATTCCCAAGCGTCAGCGGCGCGAGCTCGGTGAAATACTTTGAAACCATCGTAGGCGGCATTTTCGGCACCCCCACGTCGGTGATCTACGATAAAAACGGCAAAGCGGTCAAAAAGCTCATCGGCCTCTACCCCAAATCCGCCTTCGAAACGCAGCTCAAGCTTATGAATTAACGAGCGGAATTTAATGCAGCCGGATTTACGGCGGCGGATCGCAAATGCCCACTAAAATAACACTTCGAGTTTAAAATTCCTTTCAACTTGCAGATGCCTTTGCGTTTAAATTTCAAAATTTAGGCGCGCAGCGGATTTAAGTATTCGCCGAGTTTTGCTAAAATTAGCTTTGTCACTAAGCTACTTAAAGGGCTAAAAAGCGGTAATATCAAGATCGAAAAGAAGCAGCAGTGAGTAAAAAATCCCTTGCCTTAGGCGCCGCTGCGATGCTTTGCGGCGCGCTAAGCCTAAACGCCGAGGCTTCGCCGCAAATCGCGCAAATAGATCTGAAATTTAACGCCGCAAATTTCACGCAAGAAAGCGTAACCGTAGGCGGCAAAAAGATAAAATTTCGCGCTTACAAAAACATAATCTACGTCGCAAAACCCGTAAGCGCGCGCTATCAGAGTATGAATATCTTCATCCCGCAGCAGTATTTTGAGGGGCGCAAGAGCGGCAAATTTGACGCCGCGAGCGCGCCGATATTTTTGCCAAACGGCGTGGGCGGCTACATGCCGGGCGAAGCGGGCGAGGTCAAAATAGACGAAAGCGGCAAGCCAAACGCGATCGCTACGGCGCTTTCGCGCGGTTACGTCGTAGCCGCTCCCGCAGCGCGCGGACGCACGCTAAAAGGCGCAAACGGCGATTATATCGGCAAGGCGCCCGCAGCGATCGTCGATCTAAAGGCAGCCGTGCGGTATCTGAAATTTAACGACGCGGCGATGCCCGGGGACGCGAACAAGATCATCTCAAACGGCACGAGCGCGGGCGGAGCGCTCTCGGCACTTTTGGGCACGAGCGGAGACGGGGCCGCGTACGAGCCGTATCTGCAAGAGCTGGGCGCTGCGAAGGCGAGCGATAAAATTTACGCGGCGTCCGCATACTGCCCGATCACCAATCTAAAGCACGCGGACGCGGCGTATGAGTGGATGTTCGGCGCGCAGAGCGAATATGAAAAGATGGATTTTAGCGGCCTTGATGCGGCAGGATTTAACGAGCGCGGCGAAAATTCTAGCGGCGCTGAAAAAAATTCCAAAAAAGGCGCAAATCAAATCGCTGCAAAGCCCGCGCGCAAGGTGCTAAGCGGCAAACTAAGCGCAGCGCAGATTAAAATTTCAGACGAGCTAAAGGCGCAATTCCCGACCTATCTGAACTCGCTAAGCTTAAAGGACGGAGGCGGCCGCGCGCTAAGCCTGGATAAAAATGGCGACGGCAGCTTCAAAGATTACATAAACGCGCTCATATCGGCCTCTTTTGCTAATTTTGCGGCGAAAAATCCGCGCGCGAAGGCGCCCCTATACCTCGCTGCAAAGATCAAGGACGACGCATCGCAATCGCATATGCTTTTTTGGGGCTACGCGACCTCCGAGCCGCGCGCCAAGACCCCGCCCGCATTCGACGGCTTCGCGCTTGAAAATCCCGAAAACGAGCTGTTCGGCGGCGCTAAATTTAACGCGGCGCATTTTACGGATTTTAGCGCGATGAATGACCCCGCCAAAGGGGTGCTAATTGCAGATGTGCGGATCGTAGAGATGATGGATGCGATGAGCTTCGTGCGCAACGAAAACGGCGCAAAGCATTACCGCATCCGACACGGCGCGAGCGATCGCGATACGGCGCTTGCGATCCCCGCGATTTTGGCGCTTAGCTTGCAAAATGCGGGCAAGAACGTCGATTTTGCGGTGCCTTGGGAACAAGGACACGGCGGTGATTACGATCTTGAGGAGCTTTTTAACTGGATCGACAAAGTAGTCGCGCAGTAGGCTTAACGGGCGAAATTTTACTTTGGATTTAGAATTTTGCCCGCAGCTCTGCCCTAAATTTTATCGTCTAAAGCTCGCTCTAGCAGATACGCTAAGCGGGGTAAAATTCTGCCGCGAAATTCTCTATCACGTTAAAATTTTGGCATCGCCGCAAGGCGCGCAACGGCTTGAAATTTTGCGGCTAACACTGGGGAAATTCCATAGAATTTTATCGCGGCAAAATGGCGCGAATTAAAATTTTATCGGCCGCGATGATTTATGACGCGGGGCTTTAGCGCGATCTGCGCTAAAATTTCGGTGCAATCAAATTCTGCAGGCTAAATTTTAAATTTAAAAACCGAAGTATGCGATAAAATTTCACAGCGTTTATGCACTTCCGATCGCAAGAATTTGAGCACGCAGGTATCGTGCATGAGCGCGCATTCGGCACGCGAGCGATTAAAATCCGCCAATGAACGCAAAAACCAAGCAAGCGCGGCAAGCAGGCTAAATTTAAGGCGTGCATTCGCGATTTTTTACGGATCCAAGCCCGCTTTTGCTATCCATCCAGCCTGCTTCAATAATTCACTGGCGCCCAAAAAGCGCCGCTTGGAGTCTGTATCTTTGCACCATGTGCATAAATTTCATAATTTAACGGCGCTTTTAAGCGCAGCTTAGCCTATTTAAAGATCAGCACCCCGCGCGTCAGGATCGTTTCCAAACCTGGTGCGCTGGTATCTTTGCGGCGACGCAATTCGGCGCTAAATTTAACGCTAGCTAGCATTGCGCTGCCTTTAGCTCGCGTGCGACAAGCGCTCTATCTATGGCAACACAGCTTCGGCATTAAATTTAAACGCGCTGTCTTTGCGCCGCCTCTCTAGCTCGCGTACGGCGGGCACTGCCTGCGACGAGGCCAAAATGCAAGCCGCTTTTTGCCGCGCCGCGCCGCGAAAAAGTTTTTAAAATTTTAACGCCCTAGCCTTTTGCGATCTCGTAAAAACCGTCCTCAAAAACGACCTTGCCCGCACTCACAAGACGCTTTAAAAGCTGCGCGCTTGCTTCGTCAAACATCGCCTCCACGTCGCTCGTACGCTGCGGACGGCGCGAGAGAGTGCGCAAAATTTCATCCTCGCTAAAGCTCAGCCGCTCGCTTGCGTATTTGGGCGCGGCGATGATATTTACGTTTTGATTTTCGATGAAAGTGGCCAGATAGCGCAGCTGCGCCTCGCTCACCCCCTGCACGCGGTATGCGGGCGGGCGATCGATCGTGCCGAGATCGACGCGGTGCGGGTTGATGCGAGCTAAAGCCGCATTTAGCGCCTCAAAGTCTTCTTGCGTATCGTTTATCCCGCGCACGACTAGGATTTCGATATCAAGCTCGCCGCGAAACTCACGCGCAAAATCCGCGATCGCGCTTATGATATCCTCGGCGCCAATACCCGCGTGCGGACCGTCCACCTTGCGAAAGCTTTTCGCAAGCACGCTATCTAGCGAAAATTTGCAGATATCAAGTTTCATTAAAGCAGCGCTGTTTTCGCGCACGAGCGAGCCGTTTGACAAAACGAGCAGCTTCTGCGGCAGGCGCAGCGCTTTTAGCGCATCCACTAGCTTGGCAAAGCGCGGATGCAGCGTAGGCTCGCCGTTTGCCGTGATCGTGATGACGTCTATGTTAGGATGCATCGCCAGCGCTGTTTTCAGCTCGGCGATGACCGGGCCGATCTCACAGGGCTCGCTCATCGCGCTTACCGGCTTGCCCGCGCCCAGCTCGCAATATACGCAGTTAAAATTGCACTGCTTGCGCTGCGGGCTCAGATCGATGCCGAGGCTGCGCCCGAACCTACGCGAGGCGACGGGCCCGAAAATATATCTCATTTTTACTCCATGGTTTGATTTGCGAATGACGGCATTTTTAGCGCAAGATTTCGCTTTAAATTGCACTTTAAATTTTACTTCCGCGTGCCGAAATTTAGCGCCGCTTTTATGCGAAATTCCACTTCTGCGCACCGCCCCGCTACGATGAAATTTTAAGCTTAGAGTTTTGAATTTATCCTTAAATTTAGGGCGTGAGAGCTATAAATTTAAAGCGCGGGTTAAATTTAAAATCGCAAGCTCGCGGTATTCTACGCCGCCGCATACATAGCGCGTAAAATTTAAGCCTCGCTCGATGTAAAAGCGATAAAATTTCAAATTGCGGCTAAATTTTAAAATTTAGCGATACCGCCGCGCAAAACGGCACAGAATTTTAAAATTTTAAAGCTTTGCGTTCTACGCGCTGTTTTGACGGCGTGAAAGCGGTGTAAAATTTAAAATTTATGGGCAGCGGAAAAATCGCGCGGAAGCAAAGCAGGCGACACAAGCGAGCAAAATTTTTAAACTACGGCTATATGAAATTTCACAGTGGCGCGCTGCAAACAGGCTCTCGCAAAGTCTGGTTTTAGCGCGCGCTTAGCTCGTGCACCAGATCCACCAGATATTTGGCGTTTTGCACGCTCACGTCGGGCAAAATTCCATGCCCTAGATTAAAGATATGCGCAGCACCCTTCATCGCTGCTAAAATTTCGCGCACGCCCGATTCTATCGCGCCGCGGTCGTATAGCCGCATCGGCTCCAGGTTGCCCTGAAGCGTAAATTTGCCCCCGAGCTGCTCGCGCGCAAGCCCCATAGGAGTGCTCCAATCCACGCCCCATACGTCAAAGCTCGCCTCGCCTCGCTGCTCCGCGATACGGCTCAGCCGCGACATCTGCGCGCCCGTGCCCTTGGCAAAGACGATGAGCGGGATATGCGGGAATTTCGCCTTTAAAAATTCCGTGATTTCTAGGATGTATCGCCAGCCAAACTCCTCGTACGCGCTCGGCTCCAACGCGCCCGCCCAGCTGTCGAAGATCTGCACCGCATCGACGCCCGAGCCGATCTGGCGCGCTAGATAAAGCTTCGTCGCCTCCGTAACGAGGCGCAAAATTTCATGCAAAAGCTGCGGATTTTCGTAGAGCATCCTTTTGCAAACGGCGTAATTTTTGCTGCCGCCGCCCTCGATCATATAGGTAGCGATCGTCCACGGCGCGCCGCAAAAGCCGATGAGCGCTTTATCCGCGGCAAGGCGCGAGCGAGTAAGCGAGATCGTATCATAAACGTATCCGAGCTCCGCCGCGGCCTTTTGCGGATCAAGGCGTGCCAGATCCTCGCGAGAACGGATCGGATCGCTGAATTTCGGCCCTTCGCCCGCTTCAAAGCGCAGATCCATCCCCATCTGCATCGGCACGACCAAAATATCGCTAAAAAGTATCGCCGCATCGACGCCCAAAATCTCCACGGGCTGGATCGTCACCTCGCTAGCAGCGCGATAGTCGCGACACAGGCTCAAAAAATCGCCCGCCCTCTCGCGCACCGCCATGTATTGCGGCAGGTAGCGCCCCGCCTGGCGCATCATCCAAATGGGCGTGTATGGGGTCTCTTTGCCGAAGCATGCGTCGATGAAAACCATTTTTATCCTTTAAATTTACTCAAAATATACAAAGCCAAACAAACCGCAAAGATAGCCCCTGCGAGCAAAAGCATATCCAAAGGGGTAGTAAAATCGGTGTGCAAAATTCGCTTGAAAAAATCCACTACGAGCACCATTATGATGACGCTGCCGAGTTTGTGCTTCAACTCATCTAGCGAGGTGATCTTTAAAACTTGCAAATTTAGATCCACAAACTCGTCGATAAACAGCTCATAAATTCCAAATACGAAGATTAGCAGCACGATAGCGACCAAATATAGATCGATCGCCGTTATTATCTCGCTTAAAATATCGACGTAAAACGCTCGCTCGCTCTGCGGAGCTAGAAAAAATTCTACGATTTTATAGATCGCCGAGCCGATTTCGTAGCTTGCCATCACAAATATCGCCGCGCCTGCCGCGATGCAAAAAAGCACGGGCAGGAGGGTTAAAAATTTGCTGCAAAGTAAAAATTTTTCAAATATAGCTTTCATTTCTTCCTTAAATTTTAATTCGGGGTTAGCTCCTCCGCAAACGAATGTATAAATTTAAAAGCCGCTCTATGCCGAGGTGTCCGTTTAAATTTACGCTCGTTTACAACCGCATAAATTTATCTCTTTTGATCGCGCCCGTTTGAGTCTTTAAAATTTTGCGCCAGATTAAAGGCGCAAAATTTCAGCTCGCGGCGTTAAATTTTAACTAGGCTGATTTGCAAATTTATTCGCGCAGGCACGGCGCCGAAATCATGCGCGCAACCGTATCCGCGCACAAAGGCTCGGCAACTTTGCTAAATTATCCTACTTGTCTTGCTGCATATCGATCCAGCGAAGCGCGATGCGCACGGCGTTCGTAGCCGCTCCGACGCGGATCTGATCGGCGCTGCACCAAAGATGCAGAATTTTATCGTCGAAATTGTCCCTGCGGAGCCTGCCGACGTAGGTTTCGTTCGTGTCGCTAGAAAGCAGCGGCATCGGGTATTGCTTTTTGCTCGGATCGTCTGCAAGCACGATGCTAGGCGCGTTTTTTAGAATTTCACGCACGCGGCTAATCTCGAAATCCTTTTTAAATTTTATCGTGATCGCCTCGCTGTGGCTGCGAAGTACCGGCACGCGCACGCAGGTAGCCGAAACGGCGAAGTTTTTATGCAAAATTTTCTGCGTTTCGTTCACCATCTTCATCTCTTCTTTGGTGTAGTCGTTGTCCAAAAAGACGTCGATGTGCGGGATGACATTCATCGCGATCTGATGCGGGAAAACCTTCGGCTCGCACTCATCAAGCTTAAAAGCGAAAAACTGCTGCAGCTGCTCTACAAGCTCGCTCATACCCTCTTTACCTGCACCGCTTGTCGCCTGGTAGGTGCTTACATCTACGCGCTCGATATCAAACGCGTCATCAAGCGGCTTAAGAATTTGAACCATCTGGATAGTTGAGCAGTTCGGATTAGCGATGATGCCTGTCTCTTCCCATAGCTTTATATCCTGAGGATTACACTCGGGTACTACGAGCGGAACGTCCTCTTGCATGCGAAAGTGGCTCGTGTTGTCGATCACCACCGCGCCGCTTGCCGCAGCAAATGGCACGTAATGCGCCGAAATGGAGCCGCCCGCGCTAAAAAACGCGATGTCGATCTCGTTTTCGTCGAAGGTGCTGTCCGTTAGCTCCCTCACGACGTATTCTTTGCCGCGGAATTCCACCTTCTCGCCCGCGCTCTTTGCGCTTGCAAGCGGCAGTATGTCCTTTACGGGGAAGTTCATCTCGTCTAAGACGCGCAAAATCTCCTCGCCTACGGCGCCGGTAGCGCCTACGATGGCGATATTGTAACTACTCATCCTCTCCTCCTTTTAAAATTTCATCGCTAGAGCCGTCGTTCTGCGAATCTTTGCTATCCAAATTTGAATTTAATAAATTTTCATCCTGCGCAAGCTCGTCCGCTTCGCCCTCGTCGCCCTCCTCGGCTTTCGGGCAGGTCGCAATGCTCACGACGTCGTCGCCCTCGACATTTACGACGATGACGCCGCTGGTGTTGCGGCCCGCTTTGCGGATGCTTTGCATATCGACGCGGATCATCTTGCCGCTGGTGGTTAGCGCCATAAGATCCATCTCCTCATCGACCATCACGACGCCGATGAGCTCGCCGGTGCGGTTGGTGAGCTTCATGCAGATGACGCCCTTGCCGCCGCGGTTTGTGAGGCGATACTCGCTCGCGGTCGTGCGCTTGCCGATACCCTTTTGGCTCACGCTTAAAATTTCTTGCATATCGCTTAAAATAAACGCGGCGCCGATGACCTCGTCGCCTTTTTCTTTAAATTTAATCCCCTTTACGCCGCGAGCGATGCGCCCCATCTGGCGAATTTTATTTAGATTAAATTTAAGGCACATTCCCTTTTTCGTAGCGATGAAGAGCATATTTTCGTTGGCGCTTTGCGGCTCGCCATCTTGCGCGCCCTCGCCTTGCGAAATTTCATCTGAAATTTCATCCTCGCTTCCCTCCAAAATATCCTGCTCGGTCTGCTCTAAAACTTCCTCAGCCTCGCCGCCGTCCAGATCGTCGCCGCTTAGAGCGCCTCCTTTGTAGTTTTGCATCTCCTCGGCGCTGTTTGGAGCGATGAGCGCAGTCACCAGCGTATCGTCCTCATCTAGGCTGATAGCGCGGATGCCAAGCGAGCGGATGTTTTTAAACTCGCTTAAATTCGTACGTTTTACGATGCCGTTGCGAGTGAAAAATACGAGCGACTTGCTCGGATCAAAATCGGTCGTAGGGATGATCGCCATGATCTTTTCGTCCGCGCCGAGTTGGATTAAATTTACGACCGCCTTGCCCTTTGCGGTGCGCGAGCCCTCCGGAATTTTATAGACCTTAAGCCAGTAAAGCTGCCCGCGGTCGGTGATAAACATAAGCGTATCATGGGTGTTGGACGTAAAAAAGCTCTCGATGAAGTCGTCATCGTACGTCGTGACCGCCACGCGCCCCTTTCCGCCGCGCTTTTGCTTCTCGTAAGTCTTGCTAGGCACGCGCTTGATGTAGCCGCGGTGAGTGATCGTAACGACCATATTTTCATTCGCGATAAGATCTTCGATGTCGATATCTTCGTAGTCATCGACGATTTCGGTGATGCGCGGGCATTTAAATTTATCCTTGATCTCCAAAAGCTCATCTTTGATGATCCCTTCGATTAGCTCCTCGCTCTTTAAGATCGCATCAAGCCGCTTTATCTCGGCTAAAATTTCTTTTAGCTCCTCCTCGATCTTTTCGCGCTCAAGTCCCGTTAGGCGGCTTAGCCTCATATCCAAAATCGCGCCCGATTGCGCCTCGCTGAGGCCGAATCTGCTCATTAAATTTTCGCGCGCGACGTTGGTGTCGGCGGAATTTCTAATCACATCGATCACTTCGTCGATATTATCTAGCGCGATCTTTAAGCCCTCTAAGATGTGCGCTCTAGCGCGGGCTTTTTGAAGCTCAAAAATTGTGCGGCGGATGATGACGGTTTTTCTGTGGTTCAAAAACAGCTTCAAAAGCTCTATCAGCGTGAAAATCTTCGGCTCTTTGCCGTCGATTGCGAGCATTATCACGCCGAAGGTCGCCTCCATCGTGGTTTGCTTAAATAGATTATTCAGCACGATCTCGCTCATCGCGTCGCGCTTAAGCTCGATTACTACGCGAATTCCGTCGCGATCGCTCTCGTCGCGCACCTCGGAGATGCCCTCGATCTGCCTTTCTTTTACGAGATCTGCGATCTGCTCGATCAGGCGCGCTTTATTGGTCTGATACGGCAGCTCGTCGATTACGATGACGTCTTTATTTGATTTTTTTTCGATATGGGTTTTAGCGCGAATTTTAACGCGCCCTCTGCCCGTTTTATACGCCTCGATGATCCCCTTTTTGCCGTAGATTATGCCGCCGGTCGGAAAATCGGGGCCCTTGATCTCGCCCATGATCTCCTCTAGGCTTGCGTTTTTATTCTCAAGCAGTATCAAAAGACCGCCTACGAGCTCATCTAGGCTGTGCGGCGGGATATTCGTCGCCATTCCAACGGCGATTCCGCTCGAGCCGTTAAGCAGCAAATTCGGCACGCGCGTCGGCAAAACATCGGGCTCGCTTAGGCTCTCGTCATAGTTCGGCACGAAATCGACCGTCTCTTTATCTAGGTCTTTTAGCAGCTCCTCGGCTAGCGGCGTCATACGCGCTTCGGTGTATCTCATCGCCGCGGCATTATCGCCGTCGATCGATCCGAAGTTTCCCTGTCCGTTTACGGTCGGACATCGCATAGAAAAGTCTTGCGCCATACGCACCAAAGAATCATATATCGCCGTATCGCCGTGCGGATGGTACTTACCCATCACCTCACCCACGATAAAAGCGGACTTTTTATATGGACTTCGCGCGCTTAAGCTCAAATTATTCATCGCATATAAAATTCGCCTATGCACGGGCTTTAGGCCGTCTCTGGCGTCGGGTAGCGCACGACCGATGATAACGCTCATCGAGTAATCAAGATAGCTCGTCTTGATCGATTCTTCGACGTCGATATCGATGATCTCCTGATTTTCAAACATATTTGATTGCATAAATATCCTTTTAAATTTTAAAGCGCGATTATAGCGAATTATTCTTTTGCATTAGCTAAAACCAAGCCGCACACGGGCATAAAGCCGCCATCGATCAAGCTCTCGCGCGCTTGCAGCATGCTAAGGCCCGAGGTGATGATGTCGTCTACCAGGATTACGGGGAATTGCGGCGGGGTTAAAATTTTAAAATTTCGCTTGTGTTTTAGGCGAAATTCCAAACTCTGTCTGGTGTATTTGACGCGATTTTGCGCGCGCAGACAGTGAAATTTTGGCTCAATCAATTCGCTTTTTAGCGCGCGAGCTAAGATCGCCGTGTGCGAATAGCCGCTGCGAGCGTCATCATCCAGCGGCACGGCGTTAAATTTAAAAATCCCGTCCGTTTTAAACGTTTCGTAATTTTGCGGATTTGCTGAAATTTCGCGCTGCAGATGAAGCGGGAATTTCGCTAGACTTAAAGAGGCTATGCGCGCAAGCACCGCAGCGCCGTATTCGTGATGTTTAGAAAGTATGAGCTCTCGAATTTCGGAGTAGCCGTAGTAGTAAAACACGCTAAAGCCCTCCACCTGCCGCATACTTAGACGGCATTCGGCTAAATTTGCGGCGCAGGCGGCGCAGATCGTGCGCAGGCTAAACGCGCCGCAATTTACGCAGCGCATCTAAAGCGTCAAGATGATTTGATCGGCGGATTTTTTGACGATGTCGCCAAGCAAGCTTTGCACGAAAGGATTAAGCGATCTAGCCGTGCGAAGCGCGGTAAATTGGCTCTGATCCTGCGAAACGCGCTTAGTAGTGGTTTTGTTGCCCTGCACGATAGAGATTGCAACCTCGCCTCTTGCGCTCATATTTTCCTTCGAGTAGCCGTTGATCGCCGCCGAGATGCTTCTAATATTTACGGTTACGATATTCGGGCTTGCAGGATCGATCCTTACGCCGCGAGCCTCAAGCTCCGCGCGCAAAGCCTTGTCGAACCACGCCGAGAGATTGTTTTTTAAAAGCACTTCATCGACGAGTTTGCCGTCGTTGTCGTTTATAACGGCGATTACCATCTGATTTTCGCGCTGATCGTTGATCGCGTTGATATTTACCGACTTGCCGCTTACGGTCTGATCGGCCTTAGAAAGATACGGATTTAGGCTGATGACGCTGCTGGTTTGCGAGCAGGCGACAAAAAATAGCGCGAATACGCCGATTAAAAATTTTTTCATTTTTATCCTTTTTCTGAAATTCGGGCGCATTGTAGCACTAAATTTAAAATTTATAGATTTTTTTGTATCATTGCGGGATCAAAGGAGAAATTTTGCAAGCACTCGCTTTAAAATACAGACCCAAAAGCTTCGAGCAGCTCATCGGTCAAGACGCCGTCGCCAAAAGCCTCGCGCACGCGCTGGATTCGGGCAGGCTGAGCCACGCATATCTTTTCAGCGGACTTCGCGGCAGCGGCAAAACCTCGACGGCTAGGATTTTTGCCAAAGCGCTTTTATGCGATAAAGGCCCTACCGGCAAGCCGTGCGAGATCTGCGATAACTGCGTAATGGCAAACGAGGGGCGCCACATCGACATCATCGAGATGGACGCCGCCAGCCACCGCAAGATCGACGATATCCGCGAGCTCATCGAGCAGACGAAGTATCATCCCGCAAGCGCGCGCTTTAAAATTTTCATCATCGACGAGGTGCATATGCTCACCAAAGAGGCCTCCAACGCGCTTTTAAAGACGCTTGAGGAGCCGCCTAGCTACGTAAAATTTATCCTTGCGACCACAGATCCGCTCAAGCTTCCAGTCACCGTGTTATCGCGCACGCAGCACTTTCGCTTTAAGCCGATCGCTAAAAGCGCCGTCGTAGCGCATCTAGAGCAAATTTTAAAAACCGAAAACATCGCTTACGAAGAGGGCGCGCTCGAAATTCTAGCGCGCAGCGGCTCGGGCTCGCTACGAGACACACTCACGCTCCTTGATCAGGCGATTATCTTTAGCCGCGAAGGCATCACGCAGCGCGCGATCGCCGATATGCTGGGCTTGCTCGATCCCGCTAAAATTGGCGAAATTTTAGACGTCGTGCTGCGCCAGGACCGCGCGGGCGCGATCGAGATCATCAAAGAGGTCGAAAACTACAACGCCGAGACGATAATCGACGAGATGATCGCAAATTTAAAGGATAAATTCCTGCGCCGCGACGCGAAATTTAGCCTGCTGATGTATGAGAGGTTTTTCCGCATTTTAGCGGGCGCTAAGAGCATGCTCGCCATCAGCCCGGACAACACCTACGCAATTTCTATGATGATTTTTATGATGATGGAGGCGGTAAATCTGCGCGAGATCGACGAGCTGATCGAGGTCGGAAGATCCCTGGATCAAGGCGAGGGCTATGCTTCCGCTTCGGCGCCTAATTTAAACGCGCAAAGCTCCGCGCCGAATTTTAGGTCAAATTCCAACCAAAGTGCTACATTTGCGCCAAATGGCGAGCCGGACGGCGCGGCTTTTGCACCGAGCGATCGGGATGACGCGACAAGCGGCGTGCCGAGCTTTACTGCGAGTGCAAAACGTCCCGCAAGCTCGGCGCAAAACTCCGGTGCGGCAAAACAAAGCCCTGACGCAAGCAGTGAGATCAAACCTGGCGCGGTGGCGCAGGCGCAAAATTCTAGCTCTTCCGTCAAAACGGGCGCTCAAAATGAAATTTACGAGAATTTTTTAGCCAAAATTTACGACCGCGATTACGATCTAGGCGAGAAATTTAGCAAGTGCGTGGAATTTTTAAAGTTCGAGCGCGGCACGCTGTATCTGCTCTCGCGCGCGCAGGGGCAGGACAGAGAGTACCTACGCAAGGGTTCGCGAGCGATAAATAGCGTGCTAAAATCGCTTTTCGGCGAGAGCGCGGCCATCAAGATCGAGCAAAGCGCGCCGCATAAGCAAGAAAATTTTGCGCCGAGCGGCGCGGAAAACTCCGCCCCAAGCAGCAAAGATAGCGCAGAAAAAGGCAAAGCAAAGAGCGCTACAAGCAGCGCGACAAAACCGCTTGAAAATTCTAGCGGTACGACGAGCGGCGCGCAAAATTCTGACTTGGGCGCGAGCAGGACCGCAAACTCAGAGCAGGATGAAATTTCAAACGACAGCGAAAATTACGAAGAAAATTTCGTGCCGAAAGCGGCAAAACCGAAAAAAAACGGCGCTAGCGGCGAGGGCGAAAAACAGCCGCCCAAGGATGATCTGTTAAGATCCACCGATCCGCAAAACTACGCTGCAAAGCCTCGCGATACGAGCAAGAGCGTGCGCGCCGCCAAGGCAGGTCTCGCCGAGCTCGCAAACGGCGCGCAGGACGGCAAGGAAATTTTGATCTCCGAGATGAATAGACTCTTTGGCGAGCCCACCAAAATCACGGAATAGCGCTCGCTGCGGATAAATTTACGCCGCGCCGCGCGATTTTAAATTTAAGTGAGTGAAAACAATATCTAAATTTACGCGGCGAAGCGAGCCTGCATGATTTTAAAATTGAAGCGGCAAAGGCGGTATCTAAATTTGCGCGACGAATGGAGCTCGCACGATAAATTTTAAATTTCGCGGCGCACAATCAAGCTCTAAAGAACAAACTTTTAAATTTGATCGTCAAAGCTAGCTTTAAATTTTGGCTAAAGCAAAGCGCATTTTAAATTTAATCGCCTAAGAAATCTAAGATTTATACGCCGCGGCAGTCTAAACTTAGCGCGCCGAAGCATTCGCGCAGTCTGTCCCGCACAGGCTCAAATCTAAATTTAAACGCGCGCTCACTATAATTCCAAAGATAAAATTCTGCCCGTCTGTATCGAAAATGTAAAATTCTGCGCTCATCGGCACCCTGCCCTCCGCGATACGATTTTGACCGCACCACTTGCTTGATGCGCTCCATCAGACTTTCATAAAACTTTTCAATACGGTTTTAGCCACATCTGCGCAGCTACTAGCGAGAAAACGCGGGCTACGATGACCCGCGCGTATCGGCTACAATCCAAAGCCAAATTTTCACCATGGTAAAACCGCGACAAGCCGAGTCGCCCTGAAATTTTAAAGAATTTATCTCGCAAACGTGCGGCGATCCGCGATGCTCGCTTATGAATTTTACGCGAGCGCGGCGGGCGAATTAGCTAAAATTTAGCGCTTTTGGTGTAGAATTCGAGCAAATTTCAATCCAAAGGTCATTAAAATGCGCGGATATAAAATTTTCTCCGGCACCGCAAATCCCGAATTTGCCAAAAAAATCTCCAAATATCTCTCGCTGCCGCTTAGCGAGTGCGCGATCAAAACCTTCAGCGACGGCGAAATCAGCGTCCAGATCGGCGAGAGCGTGCGCGGCAAGGACGTCTTCGTCATCCAGCCCACATGCGCGCCCGCAAACTCCAATCTGATGGAGCTTCTGATCCTAACCGACGCGCTGAAGCGCTCCAGCGCGAACTCGATCACGGCGGTCGTGCCCTACTTCGGCTACGCTCGCCAAGACCGCAAGGCGGCCCCGCGCGTGCCGATCAGCGCGAAACTCGTGGCGAATATGATGCAAACGGCAGGCATCGACCGCGTCGTCACGATGGATCTGCACGCGGGGCAGATACAGGGCTTTTTCGACGTGCCGGTCGATAACCTCTACGGCTCGCTGATATTTTTGGACTACCTGAAAGAGAAAAATTTAAAAAATCCGATCATCGCTAGCCCCGACGTGGGCGGCGTCGCGCGCGCCAGAAGCTTCGCCAAAAAGCTCTCGCTCGATCTGGTGATCGTCGATAAGCGCCGCGAGGAGGCGAACAAAAGCGAGGTGATGAACATCATCGGCGACGTCACGGGCAAGGACGTGATCCTAATCGACGATATGATCGATACCGCGGGCACCATCGTCAAGGCCGCGGGCGCGTTTAAGGAGCAGGGCGCGAAGAGCGTCAGCGCGTTTTGCACGCACGCCGTGCTAAGCGGCCCGGCATACGAGCGCATCGAAAGCGGCGCGCTGGACGGCCTAGTCGTGACCGACACGATCCCGCTAAAGCAGGAAAGCGACCGTATCAAGGTAATCAGCGTCGCTCCGCTTTTCGGCGAGGTCATCAGGCGCGTATATCATGACGAGAGCGTAAACAGCTTATTCAAATAAATTTTAAAATTTAAAGCGTTGTGCGGTTTGTTTTAAACAGCCGCAGGAATGCGAACAATAGGCATCTTATAGTAAGAGATCGCGGCTCAGCCTAAGTCAAGCGCTTACGCCTGCGGGCTCTAAATTTACAGCGTTTGAGCTCGCTACGATTTGACTATTGTGGATTTAACTGCGACGCGAAATTTAGCTTCTACGCGGCAAATTTAACCTCTGCGCGGCATTTACTCCGCACGGCGGAAATTTAACTGCAACCACAGAGCAAATTTGCCGCACCAACCGCTGCAAGCCCACTTTAACGCTTGAAAAATTAGTATTAAAAACACTCTTATTTAAATTCATATTGAAAATTTAATTGCCGCTCGCTCCTGTGCGCATCGGCTACGCTTCGCAAAGTCTCATTAAATTTCTCTGCAAAAACCCACGGCGCACACTAATGACAGATACCCCGAGCTCACTGCATTTAAATTTTGATATTTACAACACGGCGTAAATTTTTAAAGCTCATTGCGCCTTTAAATTTATCATTCGCTCCTTAAACTGCCAAGAGCAAATAAAATTTTATTCATCAATGCCTATAAATAGCGATTGCACGGGAGAATCAAATATGCTTGATAGCGATAACGCCTTTTAATATTTCATAAATATTTAATCTTTTCGGAGCTATAATTTCGTCCGTGAATTTCATTCACAAAATTTTATCAAAAGGATATAATAATGCGCAGTTTGCATTTATCACTCGTAGCAGTTTCGGTTTTAACCGCACAACTATGGGGGGGGGCAAGAGGCCGATTTAGGAGAGACCGTCGTAAGCGCCACCGCCTTTGAGCAAGATATCAAAGAAGCGCCGGCGTCGATCTCGGTAATACCTCAAAAAGAGATCGAAAAGAGAAATCACAAAGATGTAGCCGACATCGTAAAGGATATACCCAGCGTATATTCCGCGCCTAGATTTAGCTCAATGAAGGGCAAAAGCGATATCAGAATGTGTGGTATGGATTCAAAATATACTAAAATTTTAATCGACGGTCGTCCTGTTTCCAGCGAGAGCGCATTTCCGGGTTTCGGCTCGCAAGGAAGCATCCAAAGCTTCATCCCGCCCGCAAATGCTATCGCCCGCGTGGAAGTCATCCGCGGACCGATGAGCTCTCTATACGGTACCGACGCTATGGGCGGCGTGATAAACATCATCACCAAGGGCTTTTCTAATGAACCTAGCGCCAATATAAACGGTTACTACGATATCGCGCAGCACAAAGACATAGGTAATGGCTACTCTACTGGATTTTATGCAAGCGGCGCAATAGTGCCAGACGCACTCGGAATTTCGCTTTACGGGCGATATTTTCATAAATTTGAAGACGCCAAAGACTACGGCAATTCAAAAGACGCGGATAAGAATTTCGGTGCGAAGCTTATGTATAAGCCTACCGAGAACGACGATCTCGCGCTTGATTACAAACACACTAAAAACTTGACCTCAAGAACTCTAGGCAAAACGGCGTATCTAGGATATAACACTCACGAAGACGACAAAGACGATCAAATTTCGCTCTCGCATAGCGGAAGATACGATAAATTTCTAACCGATACCTATCTATCGCACGAGGTTACAAAAACCTTTTCCGATCAAGCCGCAAGCGACATCAGGCTAAGATCTACGATATTTAATACTCAAGGCTCGTATCTTTTTGACTCAAATACCTTAACGCTCGGCGCGCAGTATCGCCATGAGAAGCTGGATTCATCACAAAATGAGCCGGGCTTTAGCGATGATGCGCATCTAAAAAGATGGGATGTGTCGGTATTTGGAGAGGATAATTTTTATGTCACGGACGCGCTTGCACTGACTGCGGGCTTAAGATACAGCTACGACAAAGACTACGGCGGACACTTTGCGCCGCGCGGCTACATCGTTTATCATCTAAATGAAAATTTATCGTTTAAGGGAGGCGTATCGGCGGGCTATACGACGCCTAATATCGACGATAGATCCAAAGGGCTAAAAATTCCGATAAATCACGGACGCGGTATCAGACTGGGGCGAAGCAGCCTCAAGCCCGAAACTAGCGTAAATTACGAGGTCGGAACGATGTATGACAATAACGATAATCTAAGCCTTTCGGCGACCGTTTTTCACACCGACTTCAAAGACAAGATCGATAGCGCCGTAAGATGCGGCGGCTGGGGATCGGGAGCGGATTTTAATAATCCCGCTACTTGGACTTGTGTTTATCAAGGCAAAACCTATTTTGGAATTTATGAAAACGTAAATGTCGGCAGAGCCTCCATAGACGGACTTGAGCTTAGCGGCGAGTGGAAAATTTTATCAAATTTAGCATTTCACGCAAACTATACCTATGCTAAATCAAAACAAAAATCAGGCGAAAACGAGGGCAAAGCGCTGACCGACACCCCGCGCTATATGATAAAAACGGGACTTGATTACGACTTTAATAGCGATCTGAGCTTCTGGACGCAGGTAAATTATATAAGCAGGGTAAAAAATGGCGTATATGTAAACACTAAGGGCTACGCCGTCACCGACGTCGGGACTAACTATAAAATCACGAAAAACGCTAGCGTAAATTTTAGCGTATATAACGTATTTAACGAAAGAGTAATAGACGATAAACCGACCAGAGCCCTCATAGCTGAGGGTCGTAAATTTCAGCTCGGCTTCAACGTAAATTTTTAATTCGAGCAAAATTTAAAGATGAAATTTGAACGATGAGGAGAGTTTTAAAGAAAAACTTTTGGTTCAACGTCCATTTAATTTTGTCTCTGCTTTGTGCACTACCGCTGCTCGTAGTCGCCTTGTCGGGCTGTTTCATCTCGTATCACGATGAAATTTTTGACGCGATTAACGAGCGGCAGTCTTTCGCCGTCCAAAAAGATGTACCTCGCCTAAAAATTTCTGAAATTTTAAAAATTTTCGGCGAGAAGCAAAGCAGCTTCACGCCGGAGTTAATCGGCATAAAAGACGGCGGCGCAAGCATCGAAGTCGCGGGCAAAGACGGCAAAGGACGAGCAAGAGCGTATTTTTTGAGTCCTTATGACGGACAAATCGTCGGCGAGAACTATGAAGAGAGGATAATGAACGTTGTGCTAAGCCTACATACAAATCTAGGCTTTGAGCTTGCCTTTGGCGAGGGGGCTCGCGAGATCGGCAGGCAAATCGTGGCACTTAGCACGCTAGGGCTCATTTTGCTTTTGCTAAGCGGGATTTTGATCTATTATCCGTTTTTCAGACTCAAGCTTACAAAAGCGCTGAAGATCAACTTCAAAACTCGCGGCTACGCGCTGCTTTATCAGATCCACGGATGCACGGGCATCTATGCGGCTGTAATACTTTTTGCTATAAGCGCGAGCGGGCTATATTTTTCTTACGACTGGCTAGCAAGGCTAACGAATAAAATTTTGGGCGAGGAGCAAATTTATAAAGATGAAAAATTTGAACCTAGCCAAAAGTCTGGGTTTAAGGATGCAGGCAAACTACGGGAGATCGACGCGATGTTTAAAATTTTTACCCAAAAACACGGCGAAAATTTTAAATTTTTTAACATAATGCTTAATCCAAAAGACGAAGTATATAGCGCGATATACGGGATTGCGAGCGACGAGAGCGATGAATTTAATAGAATCGCGATCAATGCTACGAGCGGCGAAATTTTAAGGGACGTTAAATTTGCCGATATGAAAGCGCAAATGCCGCGTTTTATGACGATACGCATGGCAGTTTTAGATATTCATTCGGGCGAAATTTTCGGGCAGATCGGCAAGCTTATATTTTGCCTATCTTCGCTTTCATTTTTGTTTTTAGCCGCGAGCGGTTTTTGGATGAGCTTAAAAAGGCTTATAAGATAGATTACGCAAAACACGCAGTACTCTACATAAAGGCTTTGCAAAAGAGGCTACGCTCATAGCCTATAAACAGTGCTTTGCACCGCAGAATTTCAAAATTTATAGCATTTAAAATTGGGTTATAACGCAGAATTTGACTGCAAGGAAGCAGAATTTGCCTCAGCAAGGCTACTACCATCTGCAATTTCAATTGATTTCTTAATTTCTACGAAACTGCACTTTAATTTACCGCGCAGGTTTGTAGCTGTTTTTTTAAAAATTCCGCGTTTTAGAAACCCACAAGACGCCAAAAACTATTTATGATGGTTTAGATCATGCGAACCGCCACATACGCTAGCCAGTTGTGCTTTAAAATTTTACTGCAGT
>ERZ772967.513-NODE-513-length-30920-cov-7.306366_pt1 | contig 30920 bp, 25 predicted proteins | sample MGYA00511677_ERZ772967 | MGnify/ENA primary metagenome ERZ772967 (study PRJEB29015, sample SAMEA2737931) | human oral metagenome | biome: human oral; feature: human-associated habitat; material: dental | place: China | collected 2146 ...
GGGGGTTGCTCGAGCGCATTTGCCCAGTTGAGCCATTTTCCATAGTGCCCCGCAGGCTGGCGGGGGGTTGCGCCCCACGCCTCCCGGGCGGCGACGTGACGGAAAAGCGCATTCTGTGCGACGCGGGGGCCGCAGACTGCGCCTTTCCGTGAGGTGTCGGGCCGAGATGCGCCCCTCCGTAAGGTCGCGCGCGGCCCCCTGCGGCCCTGGCGCCGTCCCCCGTGAGCCTGGCGGCCGCCGCGCGCGGGCGGCGGCCTATGGGTCACCGCAGCCGGGCACTCCAACATACGCGTCTTGCCCTTATGTGAAACGTCACATAAGGGCAATTATGGCGGCGTCGCTACAAGCCCATTCCCGCAACTGTCTTGGTACTATCTGCCCTCGGCACGACGCTGCGCGTACTCCTCCGCAAGTCGCTCCTGCACATCGTGGGGAACCTGCTCGTAGCCAGATACCTCCATCTCGAACTCGCCCGTGCCGCGCGAGAGCGAGCGCAGGCGCGTCGCGTAGTCGGTGACCTCGGCATAGGGAACCGTGGCCTCGATGGTGGTGTGGCCGGCGGTGGCACCCTGGTCGGACGTCGCGGACATGCCCTCGACACGACCGCGCGACGCCGAGATGTCCCCCATCACGGAGCCTGCATAGCTGTCCGGCACCGTGATCGAGAGGTGTGCCATGGGCTCAAGCAGCACGGGCTCGGCCTGCGCGACCGCCTTCTGGAAGCCAATGCGGGCAGCCGTCTTGAAGGCCATCTCGTTGGAGTCCACGGGATGATAGGAGCCATCGTACACGGCGACCTTCACGTCGATCATCGGATAGCCGGCGAGCACGCCGTCAACCATCGTCTCCTGCACGCCCTTGTCAACTGCGGGGATGAAGCCACGCGGGATGTGACCACCCACGACCTCGTCCACAAACTCGTAGCCACCCTCGGGGTTGGGCTCGATGCGCAGCCAGCAGTCGCCGTACTGGCCTGCGCCCCCGGTCTGCTTCTTGTGCCGACCCTGGGCGCTCGCCACGCGACGGATCGTCTCTCGATAGGGGATCCTCAACTTGACGGTGTGGGCCTTGACGCCCGTGCGCCCCTCAAGGCGGTCGAGGAGCACGGAGACCTGCGCCTCGCCGATGGCAGAGACCACGGTCTGGCCGGTATCCTCATCGCGCTCGACGCGCAGGGTCGGGTCAGCGTCGGCGCTCTTCTCCAGGAAGGAGTAGAGCTTGCCCTCGCCACCGCGCTCGTCCGCCTCGATGGCGACGCGGTAGAGGGAGTTGGGGAAGCGAAATGCCGCAGCCTCGACCTTGCCGGTGGCCGAGAGCGTGTCGCCCGTGAGGGCGTCAAGCTTGGGCACAACGCAGATGTCGCCTGCCGCGACCTCCTTGAGGTCGCTCATCTCGCGCCCCATCATCTGGTAGAGGTGCCCGAGTCGCTCGGTCTTGCGTGTGCGCGCGTTGATGAGCTCCGTACCGGGGGTGATGGTACCCGCAAGCACCTTGATGAAAGACAGCTTGCCATTCTGCTGGTCATGCAGGCTCTTGAACACAAAGGCCACAGGACGCCCGTCGTCCGGCGAGATGTCGAGCTCCTCCCCATTCACAAGCGGCACGCGCCCATAGTCCGACATCGTGGGGAACCACGCCGCGATGTCCTCCATGAGCGAGATGACGCCCTCCTCCCTCACGCAGGAGCCTGCGAACACGGGAACGAAGACGCGCCCTCGGATCGCCTTTCCAAGAAGGCCCTCGAGCTCCTCGGTCGTGACCTCCTCGCCCTCGAGGTACTTCATCATGAGCTCGTCGTCTGCCTCGACCACGAGCTCTATGAGCTGTTCGCGCGCCTTGGTCGCGGCGTCGGCAAACTCTGCCGGGACGTCACTCGCGACGGGCTTCCCATCCTTGAGGTGGCGGGCCTTCATGTGTACGACATCGATGATGCCCGCAAAGTCGTCGCCCGATCCCATGGGCATCGTGACGGCAGCCAGGCGGTTGCCGTAGCGCTCCTGGGCGGCTCGCAGCGCAATGTCCCAATCGGCGTCAGGACGATCCAGGCGATTGATAAAGAGCGCGCGGGCTATGGAGAGGTCCTCGGCCGCGTACCAGAGCCGTGTGGTGATGGTACCTGGGCCCGACGCCGCGTCGACGACGAAGACGGCCGTCTCGGCTGCGGCAAGCGCACCATAGGCGTCACCCACGAAGTCAGGATAGCAGGGCGCGTCGAGCACGTTGATGCGACACCCGCCGTACTCGATCGGTGCGATGGTCGTCGAGATCGAGAAGCCGCGCTCCCCCTCCTCGACATCATAGTCAAGCGTGGGCTTGGTGCCGGCGTGGCCACCCAGACGGGTCGTCTTGCCCGTCAGGTGCAGCATAGCCTCCGCCAGCATGGTCTTGCCCACGCCACCTTGGCCCACGAGCGCAAGGTTCTTTACGTTCTGAGTACGTGCAGCCATATTGCCTCCTCAAGTCTGCATTCGTCCATGGTGGACGCGGCGCCAAAACGACACGACCCTCTTAACATAGCCATGAAGCCTCCCGCTGTCTTGCACGTTTCGGGAGACGCGCGCGCAGCTGCGGTGTGCGCACGTGGCAGCATCTGCGCTGCATGCCGCAGCGGCCGCGGAAACGTGGCTGCTCGACAGGCGGCCCTCCATAGAATACACACGATTGTGTACCCGTGCGCAGCCACGGCGCCCGCGAGCGCGTACGGGCGCCTACGGACACTGGGCGGCGCAGGCGCAGCCATGGGGACCTGCAAGGCGAGATACCCGTGGGATGTGCCAGCTACACTATCGGCTACCAACAGCGGATCTTCTCGATGTTCTCTTGGATGTGCCTGCAGCTGGCATGGAACTTCTCCTGCTCGTCTGCGGACAGCTCGAGCGGAAAGAGCTGCTCGGCACCGTCTGCGCCCACGACCGCCGGAACCGACGTGAAATGTCCCGCCTCGTCGTAGTAGCCCTCGTCAGGCAGCAGCGTCCCACAGGGCGTGATAAGCTTCGAGTCTTGGACCATAGCCTTGACCAGCTCCGTCGCGGCGTTCGCAATGGCGTACTCCGTGCAGCCCTTGCCCTCGTAGGTCACGTACCCTCCCTTGCGGGCAGCCTCTTCCACTGCATCCTTGTCAAACGAGAAGCGCCCGGGATCCGTGCGCTCAAGCTCGGCAAGGGGCGTCGCGCCAAAGAAGACGTGGGACCACGCCGCGAACTGGCTGGAGCCGTGCTCGCCAAGCATCCAGCCAGTGATCGAGCTGGGGCTATAGGCATGACCCGTCTGCTCCCAGAGCGCATGGCGCAGACGCGACGAGTCGAGCGCCGTGCCAGAGCCTACGATCTGGTTGGGTGCGAGCTCGGCGAGCTTCCAGATCATGGTCGCAATGACGTCACAGGGGTTGGCGATGCTCACGATGAGCCCCCTGTACCCTTTGAGTCGCGGGGCCCATTTCTTGGTCTCGTCGGCCGTCACGAAGAGCTCCCCATCGCGATTGGTAGCGGCCGCAGCCACATGCCCGGCGGCATTTACCACAATGTCGCAGTCAAGAAGCGCCTCGTAGTCACAGTGGCAGTTATAGACGCGAGCCTGGCGCGGGTAGAACGGCATCGCATCCTGGAGGTCATTGACCTCGCTCACGACCTTAGCCTCAAGGGCGTCTATGCAGTAGATCTCGGCTGCAAGTCCCTGGTACAGGATCGCGTTAGCGACGTGCGTCCCAACGTGGCCCATCCCAAGTATGCCGACCCTCGTGATATTGTCCATGTATGTACTTCCCCTCTCTCTTGCTCAGGGCGCGCGCTGTCCCACTCCCTTTGCGAACGACTTCGCTCAAGCTCCGCAGTCATAACGGACCCGCACGCGATCGGACTACCTCGGGGCGCAGGGTGCATCAAGGCGACGGCGCCATATTGGCGCTAGTCTAGCAGAGACGTGCGGGGCAGACGGCCAGCCTCCTAAAGAGAGTCCCAAAAGACGGGATACCCCGCACCCTGCAGCCAACCCCGTCAGCGACGGCCCGCCGACCCAACGCCAACAGGCGTCGGCCTGATGAGCTTCGGCTCCAAGGCAACGGGCCTTGTGACGGGCGCCGGCTGCGAGGCGGCAGGCGTCGGCTCGACAGTCGCTGGCTGCTGGGCAGGGGAGGTCGGCTCGGCGATCCGTGGCTTATATCCCGGCAGGAACTTCTCCTCATAGAACGAGCGTGGGATCGCCACGGGATAGTCACCCGTAAAGCAGGCGCGACAATAGCCGCACGGGGGCACACACTTCATGAGCCCCTCCGTAGAGAGGAACGCCATCGAGTCGGCCCCTATGTACTCCCGCACCTCACCCACGGTCTTGTTCGCGGAGATGAGCTGGTCTTGCGTCGCGGTGTCGATGCCATAGAAGCAGGGCCACACGACCTCGGGAGACGCCGAGCGCATGTGCACCTCGGTCGCGCCCGCCTCACGCAGCATGCGCACTATCTGCCTGGATGTCGTGCCGCGCACCACAGAGTCATCCACGATGAGCACGCGCTTTCCCGCCACGACGTCAGAGAGCGCCGTCAGCTTGAGCCGCACGCCCATCTCGCGCAGCTCCTGCGTGGGCGCGATGAACGTACGGGCCACGTAGCGGTTCTTGATGAGCCCCGTCGCAAACGGCAGGCCCATCTCCATGGCAAATCCCTCCGCAGCAGGCGTACCGCTATCTGGCACGCTTGTCACCAGGTCAACGTCTGCGGGTGCCTCCCGGGCAAGCTGCCTTCCCATCTCGTGGCGAACCATGTAGAACGAGCGACCGTCCTGCATGGAATCGGGACGCGAAAAGTAGACCTCCTCGAAGATGCACTTGGCCTCACCCACCTGCGGCAGGCCCTCCTCGCTCATGAACCCCCCATCCGAGATGCGCAGGATCTCGCCGGGACGCACCTCTCGCACAAAGGTCGCCCCAACGATATCGAGGCCACAGGTCTCGCTCGCCACGACCCATTCGTCCTCATCAAGCCTTCCGAGGACAAGAGGTCGTATGCCCAGCGGATCGCGAAAGGCGTAGAGGGCGTTCTCCCGTACCAGAACCATGGCATAGCCACCCTCGATCATCTGCATGGTTCGTCGGATGCCTTGGCTCAGATGGGAGGTCCGATGCGTGAAGTAGCCGATGAGGCGGGCCGCCACCTCGCTGTCCGTATCCGAGCGAAAGGGAACGCCCGCCTCTATCAGCTCGTGGCGCAGCTCGTCGAAGTTGACGAGCGTCCCGTTATGGGCCAAGGCGATGACCACGTCACCGATCGCCGAGAGGTGCGGCTGGGACGACTCCCAGCCCTTCGCGCCCGCCGTGCCGTAGCGGCAGTGGCCTATGGCGACCCTGCCCTGCATGGCCTGCAGGTCCTCGTCCTTGAAGACCTCCGTGACCAGGCCAAGGTCCTTACGAACGAGCACGGTCTTTCCATTGCCGACGGCGATGCCCGCCGAGTCCTGGCCGCGATGCTGAAGCGCCCGCAGGGCAAAGTAAGTCATGCGGGACACGTCACGGCCAGGAGCCCAGATGCCAAAGACGCCACACTCCTCACGAAGCTCGGAGGCGTCGATATCCATCTGCCACCCCTCGCGATGAGCCCGCCGCGGCGTGACGCAGTGAGCGGTCGTGTCATCCTCACCCGTTGTTGATGCAGGCATCATATCCCCCTTGCATACGCTATAGAATGGAATGAGATGTGCCATCCTCCGAGCGACGTACGCTCGACCTTCGTTTGTCCAAGCATAGTGTATGCCATAGGGGGACACGTTTTGTGCGTGGTTGGAAAGGGAAACACATGGGTTACCGTACCTATACATGTCCCATCTCGCGGCGTTGCGGTGGCTGCGAGTGGCTCTCTGTTCCCTACCCCATCCAACTCAGGCGCAAGCAGGAGGAGGTAGAGCGCCTCTTTACGAGCATATGCCGAGAGGATGGCTGCACGGTAAGTGCGATTCGCGGCATGGACGAGCCCTGCCGCTTTCGTCAGAAGGCTGCGGCGCCTTTTGCCCCCGGCAAGGGCAGGCACGTGCGGTCGGGATTCTATGAGGGCAACTCACACCGCATCGTCTGGTGTGAGAAGTGCCTCGTTGAAAACCCGCAGGGTCGCACTATCCTGAACGACGTGGCACGTGTAACGGAGCAGCTGCGGATCCCTGCCTATGAGGAGGATCGGGGCAGGGGCGTCCTGCGCAATGCCGTGGTACGCTGCGGATACGCGACCGACGAGGTCCTCCTTACCATTGTCACCAATGGGGAGAGGCTCCCCCATGCCGAGCGCTTCGTACGCATGTTGCGGTCAAGACATCCCGAGATCACGAGCATCGTGCAGAACGTGAACTCCCGGCGCACCAACGCGATCCTTGGTAGGAGCTGCGTGACGCTCTGGGGACCGGGAGTCATGCACGATGAGCTACTTGGCTGTCGCTTTGAGATCGGACCCACGAGCTTCTATCAGACGAACCCCGCCCAAACCGAGACCTTGTACGAACTGGCTATCGAGAAGGCTGGACTGCACGAGGGTATGCGCGTGCTCGACGCCTACTGTGGGACGGGCACCATCGGGATCTGCATGGCAGCCGCAGCGCGAGACGCCAGGATTGATGGCGTACGGGTCACAGGCATCGAGCAAGTTGGTGCAGCCGTGAGCTGTGCGCGAAGAAACGCACAGGCCAACGAGCTGGGCGCCACCTGTTCCTTCGTATGCGCCGATGCGACGGCCTACCTGCGCACAGGCCGCAGAAAACACAGCAGGCGGCACTACGACGTCGTGGTCATGGACCCGCCGCGAGCCGGGTCAACCCCAGAGTTTCTCACAAGCGTCGCTGGACTGTCGCCCATGCGCATCGTGTACGTGAGCTGCAACCCCAAGACCCAGCTGCGCGACCTGGCGGAGCTGCGCAGGCATGACTATCGCGTTGACTCGATCGAGCCTGTCGACATGTTTCCCCATACCAAGCATGTGGAGACGGTGGTGTTGATGACAAGGGCTGAGGGCGCATAGCCACAACAGGCCAGTAAGGCTGTTGCTTGCGGGCAATCGGGCAAGTCGGGCACTCGCCAAACAAGAGGCGTGTAGCTTGAGTTGTCAGAGTTCATGTGTGAAGAAAACGTGAATACTCATGAATTTGGGGAGAGAACCGAGGTGCCCCTGTAGCTGTGCAAGCATTTTGGGCGTCGGGGGCTGTGGAGCATATTCGACCCGAGAAGCACACGGACAACGATTTTAGCTACATCAAGGAGGGCCAACGGCAGAGGGCGTCGAAGGATCCAGGAGGCGCAACGCCCGCGCCGCGCGCCCGATGCTCACCGTGTCGTTCGGCGACGCGCTCCCGCCGGGCTCGCTCCTGCGCTCGAGCGGCCTGATGGCCCACGCCGACGCAGGGCCACCGCCGCGACCAGGGAGATGCCGGACATGCTGGCCTCGCGCAGGACCTCGCCTGCGGTCGAGTCGATGCCGGAGATCCCGTGCGAGCAGCGCGCCGTGGAGTACGACGGGCGGCTGATCAGCTCCGGGCCAACCAGAAAGATGGGTGAGGCGTACAGGGCCTTCGGGATCAAGTGCTCGAACACCGTCAGGCTGCCAGTCATGGGCTCAGGGAGTGCCGGGGGCTCAGGGTAAGATAGCAGCTGGGAGGTGATCTGGGGTGAATAACGATCCCTTTAAGGAATATATCAAAGAATCTGAACCTAATAAACGAGTGAAGGGGTATGCGTGGCACACGGCCATCGGCCTACAGGCAGTTGACGGATTGGAGACATCAGAATATCTGGCGCATACCGCTGCTCGTAATATTGAGGGTGAGATATCCTTTGACGAGGTAAGCGCACTTCTTCGAGCTTATTATAAGGAGAACCCTGCCCGTGATGCGGGAGATCGCACCGAGGAGGCGGACAAGGTTTCGGCCAGAATCGCAGCACTCCTTTCCGAGAGGGCGTTCAGCTTTACACCAAATGAATATCTTTCCATTCACAGAAGCTTATTTGCAGGTATCTTTTCTCACGCAGGGTGCATCAGGGGTTATAACATCACGAAGAAGGAATGGGTGCTTAACGGTGCAACGGTGCTGTATGGCAGTGCCACGGAGCTGCAGGCAACTCTGAACTATGATCTTTCCGAAGAGAGGAAATTCTCCTACAAGAATCTCTCGATGAGTGAGGTTATTCATCATCTCGCTATATTCATCTCGAGACTGTGGCAAATACATGTGTTTAGTGAAGGCAATACCAGAACGACAGCGGTATTCTTCATTAAATATCTATGTACGTTGGGTTTCGATGTAACAAACAATATCTTTGCTGATAATGCATGGTACTTCCGTAATTCACTTGTCCGGGCAAACTACAATGATCTAAAAAATGGTATCCATGAAACGACAGAATTTCTAGAGTTGTTCTTAAGAAATCTTCTTTTAAACGAGAACCATCCGCTCCATAATCGGACATTGCACATCAGTGGTACGTTCAAAGCAGCAAAAACACCGGACATTAAGACCTCAAAACCGGACATTGAAGCATTAGAAGCGAACATTGAGACTGTATTCCAGTCAAAAACGGTAAGCCATATTCTGAAACTCCGCAATGCATTCCCTGATCAGACAATCTTTGGACGTTCGGATGTGATGGGAGTGATCGGCATTAAACCATCAAGGGCATCGGATCTTTTGAAAAAGATGGTAGAACACGGAGTCATTGAACGGGTACCTGGCCATGGCAAAGGAAAATACAGATTTCGGTAGCGTTCGGGTTAAAGCGATGAAATTCCATGTGTTCATGGAGGCGGGCGAGGGTTGAGGCGACCGTCCTCTCTGCTTTGAAAAGATCCCATTTCTGGCTCTTCAGGGGTTCATGTGGGTTGACGCCTTGGCGAAGATGCCAACCTAGCAACGGTGCCACTCGCGCAGAGCCTGTCTTCCCGACCAAGCGAGAGGGGCCAGCGAGGAGGCGCCACCGGCACGCCATGGTGGTTGAGGCGCTCGCGCCACCTGACGCAGCTCGCGTCGCGATTCGTATCGCGACTCGCGTCGCAACAGTGTACACAAACGCCCCGAAACGGCACCAAGGGGCCATTTTGGCCGATCTGTGTACACTCCTGCGTCGTCGCCCTGGCGGTGAGGCCCACGTCGCCAGGGCAGTGACGCAACCACCCACCCACACGAATTCACGAAGCTTCCCATTTCTTGCAAGTCTCCAGCATTCTTTGATATGTTTGCGCGAATGAATAGGAAAGGAGACGAACTATTCATTTCTGAATATGTTTTGATGTTGCCAAATAGGATTCACTCCTGCGAGTGAGGCCTTTGACATCCAAGTGGACGTGCCAAGCTATGTGGTGTCCCCATGCCAGGACCGGAAGCTACGTAACTCCGAAAAGCATCCGTTATCCGTTTGTACATGTACAGCTCATATCCTTGTTCCAGCTCGTGCGCGATAAGCTATCCTTGTCCACAGTCCCCGCCCTTCCCGGACGGCGCAGCCGCCCCTCCGCACCTCCATGGTAGGGCGGGGACTGTTATTACAGAAGGACGATAGGGTGGAGCCACCGTTAGCACCACTGGCTTAGCCAGTGGTTTGGCCACCAGAATCAAGGTCTGTGTATGGAGAAAACGTGATCATTCACGAATTTGGGGAGGAAAATGAGAGCCTTCTTATTTTGTTCCATCCACTCGGCGTGCACTGGGATGTTTTCAATTATGTGGTACCCCTATTGAAAGATAGCTATCATCTCGTTATTCCCGCACTACCCGGCTTTGATCCGGACGCGCCGGAGGCGGATTTTACCAGCGTGGAGCAGATTACCGACGAGATGACCACGTGGCTCATAGAGCGCAACCTCAGCAGCATCACATGCCTTTACGGTTGCTCCATGAGTGGGGGCATCGTAACGCAGATGCTGGCGGTTGGGAAGGTAGACGCTAGCTGCGCCGTGATAGACGGTGGCATGACCCCGTACCAACTCTGGAAGCCGCTGACCTACCTCATTGGCGTCCGTGACTTCGCGATGGTGGAGCTTGGCAAGCATATGAGCGTCAAGGTGCTGCAGAGCATGTTTGACCCCGAGAAGTACACGGACGACGATCTCAAGTACATCAAGAAGGCCATGTGTAGCATGAGCGCGAGAACCATCTGGCGCTCGTTCTGCTCCTGCAATAACTACTCCATGCCAAAGCCCGTCCCGCCCGGCAGGTGCCGCATAGCATATTGGTATGGCTCTGATGAGAAACGGTCACGAAAATGGGACATCGCGTATGTCCGCAAAACGTTTCCCCATGCGCTGGTCATCGAGAACGCAGGGATGGGTCACACGGAATTCTTCACCCTACATCCGAGGGAGTTTTGCGAAAAGTTGATAGCATGGATTTGTTTGTCGGGATGATACGCATGTCCCAAAACGGTCCCGAGGGGCCGTTTTCGTCGATCTGTGTACACTCCTGCACCCCCACGTTCGCTCGCGTGACCTTCGCGTCGCAACAGTGTACACAAGTGCCTCAAAACAGCTCCGAGAGGCCGTTTTCTCCAATCTGTGTACACTCCTGCGCCCCCTCGCAACCGCTCGCACGACCGGACGGGGCCACAGGTCCCACGACATCGACGGCCCCCTGGCCCCGTGACACCAGGACGCTCGGACCTAAGGCCCACCCTACGTTGATGTGACCCCCCACCCGCACGAACTCACGAAGCCTCACTTTAGAAAGATGGTATCTCATGGTCAGGCGCTGATCTAACACCTATACGTCCACAGCGACATCCCCATCTCCCACAGTTGCGTTATATCGGCATGCCGATCCAACGTCAAGGACGCGAGCAATCCCTCGAACGGGAGGTTGATAAGGCAAATCTAACAGTCACGCAGCCGAGCACAACGCTGAGCCCCCCACCAGCGACGTGGTACGATCAGCCTAATGCGCGGGGTCCACGACCACCCTGCCATCTGCCCCCACGTGCACGCGGCCCTCGGCCAGAAGCTGGATCACATCGGGATAGAGTTCGTGTTCTACCTCATGGATATGGGCCTCAAGCTCAGCGACAGACCAGCCCTCCTCGACCACGAGCGGCCGCTGCGCGATGATGGGTCCGCAGTCGTAGCGCTCGTCGGCAAAGTGAACGGTCACGCCCGTCACCTTGACGCCGTAGTCGTAGGCGTCCTGGATGGCATGTGCCCCCTTGAAGCTGGGCAGCAACGCCGGGTGTAGGTTGACGACGCGGTTCTTAAAGGCGTCCAGTATGGGCGCATGCACCATGCGCATGTATCCGGCCATGATGACATAGTCGACACCGGCGTCCTTGAGGGCGCTCGCGATACGCTCGTCAGCCGCCAAAGGATCGCGGTAGGCCTCCTTGGAGAGCGCCATGGTCTTAATGCCTGCAGCCTCGGCGCGCTTAAGTCCATAGGCGCACGGACGCGAGGAGATCACCAGCTCAACCGTCGCGTCGAGCGTACCCGCCGCGATACGGTCGATGATGGCCTGAAGGTTTGTCCCACCACCGCTGATGAGGACGCCCAGCCTGACGGGCGCGCCTCTGCCCACTGCGACAGCGGAGCCCGCTGCGGCTGCTCCGCTCACCGGTACATCACCTTGTCCTTGCCGTCGCCTTCCACACACTCGCCCATCACGAAGGACGAGAGGCCCTCGGCCCCAAGCGCGTTGCGCACGGCATCGACGTCATCGGCTCCCACGATGAGGCTCATGCCGACACCCATGTTGAAGGTCCTGTACGCCTCGTCCGGCGTGAGCCTCGCCTCGCGCACGCAGTAGCTGATGACAGGGGGCACGCTCCATGCGGGCTCGCCCGCCCCATCCCAGCCACAGCCTGCCGCAACCCCACGATAGACGATGGCGTTCACACCCTCAGGGAGGGCGCGGTCGAGGTTTTCCGTGATGCCACCGCCCGTGATGTGCGCCATCGCATGGACGGGCGCCCCCGCCTCGAGGACGCGCACGAGCGCGCCGGCATAGATCGTCGTGGGACGCATGACGGCATCCGCAATGGACTCGCCGCCAAGCTCGTCGAGTGGCCTTTCCAGCTCCTGGAGACCACGCCCCTCGATGACGACCTTGCGCACGAGCGAGTAGCCGTTGGAGTGAATGCCGCTCGACGGCAGGCCAAGGATCACGTCACCTGCACGCACCCTCTCCGGACCGATCATCTTGGGTCGGTCAACGACGCCCACCACGAAGCCGGCGAGGTCATAGTCTCCCTCAGCCATCACGCCGGGATGCTCGGCCATCTCGCCGCCCACGAGCGCGCAGCCCGAGAGGCGACAGCCCTTGGCAATGCCACTCACCACCTTTGTCATGTGATCTGCCCGCAGTTTGCCCACGGCAACGTAATCCAAGAAGAAGAGGGGCTCCGCCCCCAGGGGCACGATGTCGTCGACGCACATGGCCACGAGGTCTTGCCCCACGGTCTCGTGGCGGTCGAGCAGACGTGCGATTGCAAGCTTGGTACCCACCCCATCGGTGCTCGAGACCAGGATAGGGTCCTCCATGTCCTTGAATCCGCTCATGGAGAAGCACGAACCAAAGCCGCCCAGGCCCCCTATAACCTCAGGACGAGCGGTGGAGCGCACCGCGTCCTTGATGGCGTCAACGGCACGGGCCCCCTCGCCCACGTCCACACCCGCGTCGGCGTAGCTCACGTGCCTCTTCTCTTGAACCGCCATCCTCGCTCCTCTCAAGCTGCCATTTCCCGTTTATGGGTCACGTCTGATGCCTATGTCTGATGCCTATGGTAGACCGTGCTTGACGTTGTCAGGCATACTTTCTCTTGAAGTCGCGAGTCGGGCAGAACTGACGAAGAAGAAGGGGAAGGCGAGAGACGGCCAACCCTCCCGCAACCTGTCCCGACGGCAACGACTGCTGAGGGTAACGCCGATAGTGCCCCGCAGATTCTGGGGCACTGAGAAAAGGGTGCCAACTGGGCAAACGTCTCGGTGATAGTGCCCCGCAGAATCCCGGGCACTATCGGCGCCACACCAGCGGGCGTCGCCACACCATCGGGCGTCCAACCTGGCTCACGTCTGCGATGCGAGGGCGGCGTCTACCTCGGCCTTAGGCACACAGACGAGAATGCTTCTCCCGTTGGTGCCGTCCTCGTCGTAGTACTCCCGGTAGTAGTTGCAGGTGACAAGCGAGAGGACGTGTCGGGTCCCTTGGATGATGCGGGCCGCATCAGGGCGGCTCGTGACAGACTTGTCAAGAAGGCTGCCCAGATAGGCGTGGTACTCATCGACGCTGTTAAAATCGAAGCGACGCACGTCCTGATCGTCCGCCCGCGAGTAGTACATAAGCAGGGGCACAAGCTCATGGGGGCCTTGATCGGTCACATACCAGACGGTTCCGATCTCATTGAACTTATCTTGGTCATCCATGGCGGCTATCTGCTCGAACATCGTCCCGTTGAGCAAGTGGTGTCCGTAGATGATCGATTGCTCGTCCACCATGCCGGGAGCGACGTTCTGATAGTCCATGAAGAGTTGACCCGAGACCACCCAGTTGCCCGTGGCGGAGTGATGCAGGTACTGCTCGTTGTCCTCTCCCTGATACACGGCATAGTTGATGGTCGTGCCCGGAACATAGAGCCAACCCACCACATCGCCGTTGATCTCCCTGAGCCCGTCCCAGTCGACCTGGGGCGCATCAGACGGATTCTCGAAGACCTCCGCGTAGGCGGCAAGCCGCTCGTTCTCGACCGCAGACTCATGGTAGCGCCACTGGGTAAAGCCCCAGACACCGCCCGCCGCCACAAGCAGCACGACGCCCACGATAATGAGGAAGTTCGATATCCTGTGGGCGAGGCTCCGACGCCCAGAGGTCCGCCTAGCCTGCCCGTACTGCGGCTGCCTCCGGCTCGCGCCAGGCTGCGACAGGTCACCGGGCACGTTCGTCGACGACAGACCCAGCTCTTGGTACAGACGCGACAGCTCCCAGTCGCCGTCTAAGGGGTCTTTCGACATCAGCTCAGCCCTCGGCCATGTTCCTCTTGAAGTCCTCGATGACCCTCGCGTACTCAGGGTCGGTTGTTGCAAGAATCTGCGTGGCATAGATGGCTGCGTTCTTGGCACCGCCTATCGCAACGCAAGCCACAGGAACGCCGGAGGGCATCTGCACCATGGAGAGGAGGGAGTCCATGCCACCCAGGTCACTCGTCTTCATAGGGACGCCAACGATGGGAAGGGAGGTGAAGGCCGCGACGACGCCGGCTAGGTGCGCTGCCTTGCCGGCAGCCGCGATGATGACCTTAAGTCCGCGCTCCCTTGCCCCTGCGGCCCACTCGTGTACCCTGTCAGGTGCGCGATGGGCCGACGCGATGATCATCTCGAAGGGAACGCCAAACTCCTCGAGCTGCTCGGTACAGGCCCCCATCACGGGAAGATCCGACTTCGAGCCCATGATGATACCAACCAGTGCCTTCTCTGCCATAGCAAACCTCCGGATTCAGGGGCGAGCGCGAAGGTAGCCTGCGACGCAAGAAGAGCACGTGCCACCCGCGCGACTCCAACGTAACTGCGCGTCCAGTATAGGCGTCCACGTGTGCCCATGCGTTCTCATTTGCTATCTGCCCTGGCAATGTCTATTCTGTCTTCTAGCATCGGTCCATAAGTCCATGTGAAAGGAAGATCATGTCAGAAGCAAAGGACCTGTATCTGTACAAACGCGAAGGCAGCTACATTCCACGTGTCGCCGCCGTGCATGACCTCTGCGGCTATGGCAAGTGCTCGCTGGGCGTCGCCATCCCCGTCCTCTCCGCCGCAGGCTGTGACGTCTGTCCCGTACCAACCTCGCTCTTCTCGGCACACACCAAGTTCCCCAGCTTCTACATGCATGACACCACCGAGATGCTCGACGGCTACCTTGACGCCTGGGTCGAGGAGAAGATCGAGCTCGATGCCGTCTATTCGGGTTTCCTTGGTTCTGCGACACAGGTTGACGCCATCAACCGCCTGTATCGTGAGCATCCTAGGGCCTTGCGCGTCGTCGACCCCGTGATGGGCGACGGCGGGCAGAAGTACCCCACCTACACAGACGAGATGTGCGAGGCAACGGCACAGCTCGTCGACGGAGCAGACCTGCTGACCCCAAACCTCACCGAGGCCTCCATCCTTACCCATATCCCCTACCAGGGTCAGGACGCAAGTGAAGCGTACGTCGAGAGGGTCACAGACACGCTGCTGGGCATGGGTGCCAAATGCGTCGTACTCAAAGGTATCGCGCGTGGTGACGGCAAGGTCAGAAACTACCTGATCGGCAGGGACTTCGACCTGGTCGAGGCGGTAAAGGAGCAGCTGCCATACATGCTACATGGTACGGGAGACCTCTACGCATCGGGCCTTCTCGCCGCCATCATGGCCGGGCGCAGTCTCCTCGACGCAGTGAGATTTGCCGGCGACTTTGTCTACGATGCAATGGTCGCGACCCGTAGCCAGCCTGACTTTGAGCTGCGCGGCGTGAGCTTCGAGGGTGTGCTCGGCGAGGTGACGGACCTTCTCAGGTAAGGGGCGTCACGAAAGTGCCCCGCGGATTGTGGGGCACCGAAGAAATGAGCTCAACTGGGCAAATGCTGTGGCGTTAGTGCCCCGCAGCCTGCGGGGCACTAACAGACGGCTCCGTCGATCCCGTCGACCCCGATGATTCCGTCGACCCCGACGACCCCGACGACCCCGATGATTCCGTCGTGCCACCTGTACTTGCGCTGCCGCTTGAGCCCTCAGAACTCTCCTCAGAACCCTCATTCTGGCCTGTACCCAGAATGCTCGAGAAGATCGTGTTCGGCGTGATGGAGGAGGTAATGCTGTCGTGAAGCTGCTCGGCCGTCTTGGCGTCGACTCCCGTGATCGAGCAATTGAAGCGCACGCCATTTTCGGTCGTGGTCTTTGACCAGATGAAGGTCATGAGCGTCTTACGGCTCCCTGACGGCTTGAGCAGCCCAAAGAAGCCAGCCTGCTGGACGCGTCCGTCCTCATCCTCGTAGACGTCCACGTGATAGACCACGGTGTTGATGTTCTGGTTGAGAAGCGCGTTGACTGCCAGCGCGGCAGCTTGGATCTGCGAGCCGGCAAAGGACTCCAGCGGGTTCTTTGAGGCAGTGTCTGTGACCGTCACCTCGATGCGATGCGTGTTCTCGTCAGCCTCCTGCACACTGTAGTCGGCCGGGAACTGCGTGAAGCCGGTACCCCACTCGACACCGTGGTCCAGCGCCTGGTTCACCGTGTTGATGTTGACGTTCTCCGCAAGGTCCGCCGTGCTCGCACGACGGATGAGCGTCGTGATGACCTGGAGCGCGACAACACTCACCAAGAGCACGACAACAAAGCCAACGGCAGTGCGGGCTATCTTCGTTCCGACGTTGGACCCAGAAGGGTCAGCGTCAGAGAGGGGGTCGATGTCCACCCCATGGCCGCGCGACCGTCTTTGCTTGCGTTGGGCACGCGCCGTCTCCTCGTTGGTATGGCCCGTCTCGTCGACGGTACCAAAGAGCTCCTCGGCCTGCTCGGCGTTCAAGCTGCCCTTAGGGATGAGCTTTATGTCCCTCTTCCTAGCCATGCGGCCCCTCCCCGTTGCTGCCACACAGGTAACTGGGTGACTCTGGGTGACTGTCTTGCACTAGCTGCCCGGCGTCGCCTGGGACACTAGACAGTATAGGCAACCTGCCCCACATCGCGCCACCACGAACGTCCGGCCCCACAGCGAGGGCCCAGCACCGAGCGTCGCTCGACGGCCATCCGTCCAGCGTCGGCGTATGTGCGCGGTAGGTCGACAGGTTACGAGCCTACACAAACACCACGTGGTGGACCCTGTGCCCCATCAGCGCGTGGCACGTACGACAACCGACAAGAACCAGCTAGCCAACCGTCCTCTCACTTTCGACTCCCGCAGAGGTGGAGAGCCTGTGTGCGATCGCATCACAGGCAAGGACCCCCACCACGGTCTTCGCGTCCTCTATGCGGCCATCGAGCACCGCATCCACGAGCTCTGACAGCTCAACGAGATCCACATGTAGGAACTCGTCCTCGTCGGGGTTCGGACACCCATACGAGAGTCCCGTGGCCATGTAGATGTGTATCAACTCGTCGCAGAAGCCAGCGGAAGTAGCGATGGTGGTGAGGAAGGCGATTTTTTCGGCCGCCATGCCCGTCTCCTCCAAAAGCTCACGTCTTGCGCAGTCGAGCGGGTCCTCACCAGGATCGAGCTTGCCGGCAGGAATCTCGACAGTCACACGACCGAGGGCCGTCCGGTACTGCCTGACCAGGCAGATGCGCCCACCGTCGGTAAGGGCTATGATGGCGACGGCACCGGGATGGCGCACGACGTCACGCACGGCCTCACGGCCGTCGGGAAGCCTCACCGTAAGACGGTCCACGTTGAAGATGCGACCCTTCCATGCGACACTCTCATCGAGCGCCTCCTCGGCAAGGGCATCATCACGCGGGTCGCCACCTCCCAACACGAGCGTACGAGCTTCGGGGTGTCCCGACTCGCACGCTTCCATCACCTCCTCTTCCCCATAGGTGAAGGAGGCAACCTCGGCCTTCATGCTATGGACGGCCTCCTTAAGACCAGCATCAACCGGTTCGGAGCCCTTGGCTTGCAGCCCATCGCCCATCTTATCCATCAAGCTCTCTCCTTCAGATTTCTAGAGCCTGTCACGACCCCTGATGGCCTTGATCCCAATATCATGGCGGTAGGTCTTGCCCTCGAAGGAGATCCTGTCACAGGCCTCGTAGGCCCTGTTGCGCACATCCTCGAAGGTCGCAGCGACGGCCGTCACGTCGAGCACGCGCCCGCCTGCCGTGAGCACGCGCCCCCCGTCGTCGAGCGTCGTGCCCGCATGGTAGACGATGACGCCCTCCATCGCATTGGCGTCATCGATGCCGCAGATGACCTTGCCCCTCTCATAGTGCCCAGGGTAGCCCGCACTCGTGAGAACCACGCTCACCGCCCAATCGTCCGCCCATGAGACCATGGCGGGATCTAGCGTGGCGCCATCGCAGGCGAGAAGACACTCGACGAGATCCCCCCTCATGCGTGGCAGGACCACCTGAGTCTCGGGGTCCCCAAAGCGGGCATTGAACTCGAGGACCTTAGGGCCGTCCTTGGTGAGGATGAAGCCGCCATACAGGCAGCCGCTGTAGTTGATGCCATCCTCCCTCAGCTGATCGACAACTCTCTGTTCTATCTCGACCATGCGCTCGAGCTCACCGTCGCGCAGGATGGGCACGGGAGAGTAGACACCCATGCCCCCCGTGTTGGGGCCACGGTCCCCATCAAGGGCCCGCTTGTGATCCTGCGAGGTCGCGAGCGGCACGAGCGTGGTGCCATCCGTGAGGGCAAGAAGCGAGCACTCCGGCCCCTCGAGTAGCTCCTCGACGATAACGGTCGAGCCAGCCTCTCCAAAGGCACCCGAGAAGCACGCATGAATGCCCGCGAGCGCCTCCTCTGTCGTCTGAGCCACGACGACGCCCTTTCCCGCAGCGAGGCCATCGGCCTTGACGACGCAAGGACCTGCGAGCTCACGCACGTACGCCACGCAGGCTCCCTCATCGGTGAAGCTCCTGTATGAGGCCGTGGGCACCCCCGCCCTTGCCATGATTCCCTTGGCAAATCCCTTTGATCCCTCTATGCGTGCAGCCTCGCCCGAGGGTCCAAACACCGGAATGCCTGCAGCGCGCACGGCGTCGGCCACGCCCGCCACGAGGGGAGCCTCGGGGCCGATCACCACAAGGCCGATACCGTGCTCACGGGCGAAGGCGCTCACCGCTCCTTCTGACTCCGGGTCGATGTCGACCCTCTGGGCGAGTTGCCACATCCCACCGTTGCCGGGAGCCACCCAGAGCCTGCCCGCCTGCGGCGACTCAGCAAGCTTGGCCAGAAGCGCGTGCTCCCGGCCACCCGACCCCAAAAGAAGTATGTCCGTCTTGCCGGAGCCTGCCATGTCCCGTCTCCCTTCGCCCTGTGTCATTTCTGGTCAAGATGACGCGCCCGACGCCGTTCACCATGATACCAAGCGCGGCGGCGCAGCTCGCAGACGACGATAAGCACCCCTGCCGCAAGAAGGCCACCTGCGCCGATGGTCATGCCCAACCCAAGGCCCGGGGTGGCGTAGCGCAGCTCGATGCTATGTCTGCCTGCGGAAAGCGCAATCCCCATGAAGGCCGTGTTTGCGCAGATGATGTCAGCCTCTGTGCCGTCGACCGTCGCGCTCCAGCCATCAGAGTACGGGATCGAGAGAAACAGCAGCTCGTCTTTCGACGCGTCGATGGTCCCTCTCACGCCGTTGGTCGGCAGCTCTACGTTATCCAAGACATCCTCCTTGAGCGCGTCTATCTGATTGTCGAACTCGTCCATCGGCTGGACGACGACGCTCATGTCGTCGAGGCTGTAGCTGCCCACCCGGGGGAGGTAGAGCGTGATCTCCCTCACGGGCTTCTCGCCATAGCCAAGGTTGACGAGCCAGTCGCTCTTGCCACCGTACATGTGGCTCAGGCTCGGGGTGCACTCGATCTCTGCCACGCCTCCACCATCACTGCTCACCACTATCTTGTGGTAGGTGTTGGGTTGATAGAGAGACGTGCCCTGATACAGCGACGACAACCGCTCAAACAAGGTCTGATCAGCGTCTGACTCATTTTCCGGGAGGTGGTAGCGAAGGTTTCTTAGACTCAGATAGGTTTCTGCGTTCGGGAGCCCCTCGAAGGACAGCCTGAGCGTGGCACCCCGCTCTCTGACTACGATCCTACCATCCTCGTAGAAGCAACCGCTCGTGGAGGTGCTGTCGGACCCCTCACCGACGACCATCCCCTCGCCCCCTGCGGAATCGGAGGCATCGTTGATGTCGGCGGCACGATAGGTCGGAGAGCTGTCGCTGAAGCGTGGCGTGAGTTCGGCAAGACCAGTAGCTAAGACATCGTCGCTATCCACGACAGCGGCTTGCAGAAGCGTCGCCTGCCTGCGCGCCATCGAAAGCCGCTCATACTCGTCTCTCGCCATCACGTGCGAGTAGGTAAAGCCAAACGGCAGCCTATCGCGGGCCGCATAGACCTCATAGCTCATCTCATCATCCGCGATCTCATCGACCAGCACGGGTGTGTCATCGTAGTAGTACGGCACAGGGAAGCTGTGATCGCTCGGTGCAAGATAGTAACTACCAGCAGTGACAGCCTCAAGAAACGACCTGCCACCAAGGCCCTTATAGGAGAAGTTTATCGCGGCCCTTGTCAGACCAAGCTCGGTATGAAAGCGATCGATCCTGCTGTTATAGATGTTGTAGTAGAAGCTGTAGGCACGCGTCCCAAGAAAGATGCCGTCGTTGCGCAGACCCAACGCGCCCACGTCGGTATCGGCCCTCCAAAACGTAGGGTCATCGACCTTAGTGAGAACATAAGACGGCGAGGCGAGGGTCACCGACCTGTGCACGTCACCCAGCGAGTACGCATCGTGCGTATAGCCCCCCTCCCTATAGTCCACGAGATAGGTGACGGCGACGGCAGACGAAACCAGGAGCGTGGCGACTATCGCGAGGGTCATGTGGCGCCGTGGGATAACGCCCATCGCGAGGAGGGCGAGTGAAAAGAAGCCTGCGGCAAGCGACGCAAGGTAGACTTCCTCGCGAATGCTGTTGACCGCAAGGACGAGCACCAAGATCACGCAGAGGGCAACGAGCGCGACGCGCCTGTCCCTCCCACCGAGCCTTCGTAAGCGTGGGGCGACAACACACACGATATAGGATATCAACATCGCGTACACAAAGCTCCACCGGTTTGACGCGTATTTGTTCCCGTTCATGACCCTACCAAAGATAGGCACGAGCATCATGAGGGTGAGGACGACGAAGCCGATCCTGAGGGCGCGGTGCTCCCTGCGCCTCTCGCCCCTCTCAAGAAACAGCGCCACACAGGCGAGCAGCGAGGTAGCCCCGTAACCAATGAGGTAGTCGTTACCCGGACCGAATACCGATATGAATCCTGGGATAAAATTCAGATAGTATAGAAGCGAGTAGGTGGGCTGGAAGGTCACCGTGTTCGACGTAAAGCGAGCGGACCCAAAGAGCGCATGCATCTGCGGAACAATGACAGAGCACCCGATGGAAAGCGAGATCAGGACGCATCCTGCAAGCCTCACGAACCACGTCAGGTGGACCTTCACGGAGGGACTCTTCTCGACCTGCACGACCCTGACCACACAATAGGGGATAAGGGCGAGCATGATCATGTAGGCAAAGTAGTACGAGGAAACAAGCAGCAGGCTCAGCCCACCGATCAGGACGTAGGGCCTCCTGCCTGCCAGCATCCGCTCGACGCCGGTGAGGACAAGCGGCAAGAACAGCGCGCCGACCAACGACCCCGGCCAATACAACCCATTGAGGAGGCAGGCGGAGAAGACATACGCACAGGCACCGCACAGGGCGTCCTGGGCATCACGGTCGCGAGACAGCGCATAGAGGCAGAAGAAGAGGCCCGCGAGGTACATGCGGACGAAGATGAGTGCCTGATAGGCAAGCTCAGAGAGGGACTCGGGAACCAGCGCCGACACAAGCGTCAGCGGCTCGAACGACAGCATGGTGGTCATGGAGTCAACGCCGTAGCCCACGCTCCATTCCCACTGGGGAACAACCCAACCGCCTCCTGAGAGGAACGTCCTGAAGATCTGCCTCAGCCATCGTCCCTCATACAGGAACGAGGAGTACTGCTGCTCGACGCCATCCGTAATCCTGATGAGAGAACGATCGATCCTCAGGTAGACGATAAGGACCATGGCGGCGAACACGGCAAATACAAGCGTATAGTGGCCGATGAGCCAACGAGGTCCCCTCGGCGCGTTGCGCGAGACGTCTGTGGGAACCGACGACGCGGCAGCGTCGCGTCGCTCTTGGACCTCGCCTACCTGCGAACCGTCGGAAGGCTCGCGCGCTCCTGTATCAGCCACCGTCTGCCTCCAGGCTGTCATCAAGACCCATCAGGGTCCGTGCCTCCTGTGCTAGGACAAGGGACGTGGGGACGTATGCCACGCCCGCCGCGCCGACACCCATCTCCATGGTCGTGTACGGACTTGTCCTCAGCACGCCGGCGCACTCGGCATCGAACTCGTTGGTATCAAGGTGCTTCTCTATGATGGGAAGCAGTACAGACACACCTGAGCGCACTTTGACGTAGGTGAGGGGCCCCACCTCACGCGCATAGGTGCTCATGGCCCTGGCGATGACGCCCGCAAGACGTGGCAGCTCGGTCGAACGTGAGAACTCACGCACACTGCCATCCTTATCGACGCTAAAGGCACACCGTGCTCCCAAGGCACGCGTGCGCAAAGAGTCGGCAGTGCCAAGGACCTTCTTATGCAGCGCAGGCCGCCCGCCACTCTTGAGCCTCTCGCTCAGTGCACCGGGAGCTGGAATCACAAGCAGACGCGCGGCACGGGCGACCTCGGCGGAGCGACGGGCCGCATGATCTGCGTCCATACCCGCGTCACGGTCCGCCACGAGCCGAGCCAGCACGAGCGCCATCTGTGCCGAGACGCAGTTGCTGTCAATGACGCGGACATCGACCGACGAGACCTGCGCTGCCGCCCTCACAGCAAACGAGCAGACATCGCGCATCGCCGACGAGACATGCAGGGAGATGACAGAGCGGTATCCCTGCTTCGCAAGACGCTCATAGACTTCCCTGAACTCCCCCACCCCAGGTGGGGGCGACTCGAGCTGAGCCTTACCTCTCACTCCAGAGAGCCTCTTGAAGAGGTCTGTCCCCGTACGGTCACCCGTACTGCGGCGGTCGAGCAACGCATCCCTGCCCACGAGCGGCACGCAGGTCACCCGAGCGGCAGCGAGGAAGTCTTTGGAGAGGTCGCAGCCGCTATCGCAGACGATAGCAAAGCGCTCCCGCGTTGTCTGAGTAGGAGTCAACACCTCTAGTTCCAGTACCTGTCAATGGTCTGCTCGCGATCAGGGCCGACCGTGATGATGGAGACGCGCACCCCCGCGAGCTGCTCGAGGAAGTCGATGTAATCTTTGGCCTCGCGGGGCAGCCGATAGAAGTCGCGCACACCCGAGATGTCACACTGCCATCCAGGCAATGTCTCATAGACGGGCTTGGAGTGATAGAACACGCTCTGGTGCTCGGGAACGGTAGTGTAGCGCCTACCATCGGCCTCATAGGCGACGCACACCTTGATCTTGTCCAGGCACCCAAGGACGTCGAGCTTGGTGATCGCAAGGTCCGTGAGGCCGTTCACGCGGGCAGCGTAGTTCACGATCACGCCATCGTACCAGCCACAGCGCCTCGCGCGCCCCGTGGTCACGCCAACCTCGTGACCCGTCCTGCCAATGAGGTCACCCACCTTATCGAAGAGCTCGGTCGGAAAGGGACCCGATCCAACGCGGGTAAGATAGGACTTTGCGACGCCCAGCACGCGCCCTATCTGGGTGGGACCGATGCCCGAGCCGGTGACGGCGCCGCCGGCAGTACAGTTCGACGAGGTGACGAAGGGATAGGTGCCGTGGTCTATGTCGAGCATCGTCGCCTGGGCTCCCTCAAGAAGAATGTTCTTGCCCGCCTCGAGCTGCTCGTTGAGAAAGAGCGAGCTCTCGACGATGTAGGGACACAGGCGCTCGGCATAGGGCAGGTAGGTCTTGCAAATCTGTGCTGCGCTGTAGCTAGGAAGCTCGTAGACCTTCTCGAGGATGGGATTGGTGTAGGCCAAGGCTGCCTCAAGCTTCTCGCGAAAGATCTTCTCGTCAAGCATGTCCTGCACGCGCAGGCCGGTGCGGTTCATCTTGTCCATATAGGTGGGGCCGACTCCACGCTTTGTGGTACCGATGAGGTTCTTGCCGAGCCTCTTCTCGTGCGCTCCGTCGAGGTCCTTGTGGTAGGGCATAACGATGTGGGCGTTGCCCGAGACCTTGAGCGCATCGCAGCTGATACCCTGCTCGCTGAGGGTGTCGATCTCCGAGAGAAGCAGCTCGGGATCCACGATGCAGCCGTTGCCGATGACGGGGTAGGTTCCCTCGTACATGACCCCAGAGGGGACCTGGTGCAAGGCAAGCTCATGATCGTTGGCGATGACGGTATGGCCTGCATTTGCCCCGCCTGCGTAGCGGCACACCACGTCGAAACCACCGGATATGAGGTCGGTGACCTTGCCCTTGCCCTCGTCACCCCATTGCGTGCCGACCAGTACTGATGCAGGCATGCTGACTCCCTTCTGGTATAAGCCGCCTCGGCTTGTCTCTAAGTATAGGCTACCTGAGGACCCAAAGCGCGCACAGGGACGTCGCTCGCCAACAACACGACAGGGGGATCGGCTCAAGGCAAGCGTCCGCCCCCTACTCAGAGTGCCTCGTGTCCACCTCGACGAACTTGGTGGAGTTGGGGATGAACATGAGCGGAACGACGTCGAGCGGCCCGGATCGGTTTTTCGCGATGATGAACTCGGTAACGTTGGGGTCAGGCCGATCGGCTCTCTCGGCCTCCTCCTCGGTCATCGAGCGGTCGAGCAGGATGACGATATCGGCGTCTTGCTCGATCGACCCTGACTCGCGCAGGTCAGAGAGCTGGGGGCGCTGTCCCCTGCGGTCAGTGACCTGACGGTTGAGCTGCGAGAGCGCGACAACGGGACATCCCAGGTCCTTGGCCATGATCTTGATGCCACGCGACATCTCGGAGACCTCGGTGGCACGGCTGTCCGTACGCCGTGCGCCCGAGGGTGGAGAGAGCAGCTGGAGGTAGTCCACGAGCACGATGCCCTTCTCCTTGCCCCTGAGCATACGACGTGACTTGGCTCGTATCTCGGTCACCGTGGTACCGGGCGTATCGTCGATCATGATGTCCAAGGCCGAAAGGTCGGTCGTGGCCCCGATGATCTGGCTCCACTGGTTTCCCTTGATGCGAGCGCCCCTAATGTCAGAGAGAGAGATCCTCGCATGGGCCGAGAGCAACCTCTGCGCTATCTCTATCTTTGACATCTCGAGCGAGAAGAAGGCCACCGACGCACCCTTGGCCGCCGCGTTGAAGGCGAGGTTCAGGGCAAACGAGGTCTTGCCCACACCTGGTCGGGCGCCAACGACGATCATCTGGCCCGGCCGCAGGCCCTGAAGACGCGAGTCGATGCCCGGATAGCCCGTCTCGACACCAAGGACGCTGTTGGGGTTCTGACAGGCCTCCTCGAGCTCCTCATAGAGCTCGCCCATCACATCGGAAAGCATCGAGTAGCTGTTCCTGACAGAACGCTCCGTGACGCCCATAAGGAGCTTCTCGGCCTCGTCCACGACCTCCTTGGTATCGCCTGGCGCATCAAAGGCCAGCGAGCTGATCTTTGCCGAAGCCATGATGATGTCCCTGAGCGTCGAGTTGCGACGTAGGATCTCGACATGGTGGGGCCAACTGACGAGCGCCGTGCTCTCTTGGTTGAGGTCGATGAGATAGCTCGTCCCACCAACCTTGTCGAGCTGCCCCGCGCTCTTGAGGTAGTCGGCAAGCGAGATGCTATCGATCACCTTGCCATTTGCGAACATGTCACTCATCGCGTTGTAGATCAGACGATGTGCATACTGATAAAAATCAGCTTCTTTTAGTAGAACTATGCATTCTTGAAGTATGTCTGATGATATAAGCATGGCAGAGAGCACCGCCTGCTCCGCTGCCGCGTCCTGGGGCATGGTCGGGCGACCTCTCTCCGCAGCAGGCAATGACCCGTCGTACCCGCCATAGCTATCATATCCATCTGGCATGCTAACCGCCCATCGCCTTGCTGCTTAGTTCCTCACCCAAACACACACGCACCCGAGTTGCCGACCATACCCATGGGCCTCCGAACGTGTCCTCCCGCACTGCCTCCATACCGTAGGCCCTACGGACCTCCATCGATACGCTCGCCAGACTGTGCGGTGACAGTATTGCAACCCCTCTTGGCGTGGAAAGTCAATCATGGTCATGAGCAGGCCGTTGTTCAAAGTGCCCCTCTGATACCCTTGCCTTTAGCGCTTTTCGACGTTATCAACAAATTTAGAAAGTCTTTCTTCGGTGGTTTTCGACAAATCGAGGCTCACACAAGTCTATTCGTCTACTTGAGGGTTACGGGCCTATCAAGCTGATGTCTCTGTTCTCGGTTTTGAATAATGCCTGGTAAACAATGGTTTTTTATAGCTAGTCATGAAAAGGAGACTTCCAGCAGACAAAGCTCCTCGAAGTCTCCATGAAAAGGATCGCCTGGTCCTTGGGAGAGTATGGTCCCACTCAGCAGGCAGAGTGTTTAAAAACCTGAGAATCGAGGTTCTCTCGTCCCAGATGGGGCTACTCTTGCCCCTCCCCACCTGCGGCAGCCTCTTCGGCGGGCTCTTCGGCGACACTCGCGTCATCGCTGGCGACCGCCTCGGCGGCAGCCTCCTTGACGGCGTCTTCGTCGAGCTTGTCCTCGACCACGCCCACATAAAGGCTCACCAGAGCATTGATCTCTCGGTAGAGGTTGATCTCGATATCATGCTTGCCAGCGGTCTTGATAGCGGCGGTGCGTGTGATGCGCTTGCGGTCTATCTCGACGCCAAGCTGGCTCTTGATGGCGCTGGCGATCTGGGCGGTGGTGACAGAGCCAAAGAGCTGGTTGTTCTCCCCGACCTTGGCATCGACGGTTACGGTCTTGCCGTCGAGCTTCTCCTGCATCGTGTTAGCATCAGCGATGCGCTTCTCCTCGCGCTTCTCGATGTTGTGGCGACGCTGCTCAAGCTGCTTGATGTTGCCAGGGGTAGCGGGCTGGGCGACCTTGTTGGGGAACAGGTAGTTCTCCGCATAGCCTTGGGCAACCTCCACAAGATCGCCCTCTCCGCCCTTGCCCCTGAGCTCATCCAGAAGGATGACTTTCATGGGTACTCCTTTGTGTCGTCGGCACGAGCCGACCCCTCGTATGGTGTCTGCGCGCTAGCCGCGACTGCGACCGCTACGGCTAGAAACCACAGCAACGGTATACGGAAGCAATGCCATCTCGCGTGCCCTTTTGATCGCGAGCGCGATGTCATGCTGATGCTGCATACAAGCGCCTGTGACGCGACGCGGCTTGATCTTGCCACGATCAGTCATGTACTTGCGAAGGAGCTGGACGTCTTTGTAGTCGATAAAGTCGACGTCCTCCTTGCAGAACTGGCAAAACCTGCGACGCGGCTGGCGCTGTTCGACCTGCCTTTGCTTAGCCATGTCTTATGCCTTTCTCTGGTGGCACACGGCCACCTCTTGAACCCTAGAATGGGATGTCTGTATCGTAGATGTCTGCCGAAGGTGGGGTCTGGACAGGGGGGCTCTGGACCTCGGGCGCTGCCTGCACCGGTGGAGCGGGCTGGGCCTGAGGGGCTTGTTGGACCTGTGGGGCGGGCTGGGCCTGAGGGGCCGACTGTGCCTGTGTCGCCTGCTGAACAGGCTGGGCCTGCGGGGCCTGCTGCTGCGTCTGCGGGGCTGGCTGGGCCTGTGGGGTTGCGTAACTTGGCTGCTGATACCCCTGTCCCTGTGACGCCGATGGCTGATAGCCGCCCTGCTGCTGATCTTGGTCACGTGGTGAGAGAAACTCGACCTGATCCACGACGACCTCAAGCTTGGAGCGATTTGATCCTGTCTGCTTGTCCTGCCATTGGCTCCAGCGAAGCTTGCCCTCGATGGCGACTTTGGAACCCTTGCTCAAGAAGCGGTTTAGCGGCTCAGCACGGTTGCCAAACACGACACAGTCCACGTAGTTGGGCCTATCTTCCCAATTTCCCGTGGTCTGGTTGCGCACACGGTCGTTAACTGCCACGCCAAAGCTCAGCACTTGCGTGCCGCTCGGCAATGATCTCAGCTCTGGATCACGTGTGAGGTTGCCGGATATGTTAACCCTGTTGATACTCATGCGACCACTCCTCCTTTGGGTCCAACGCCCACCTTCCTTACGCCTTAGTCCTTGTCGCTACGACGCACGATCATGTGGCGCTTGACAGCGTCGTTGATGCGCAGGACTCTGTCGAGCTCGGCGATCTGGACGGGATCAACGTGGAAGTTGACAAGAATGTAGTCGCCCTCAGCGAGCTTATCAACCTCAAATGCGAGCTTGCGCTTGCCCCAATCCTCGGTGTTGTCGATCACACCACCGTCTTCGGTAATGGCAGCACTAATGCGCTTCGTAACACCCGCACGGATCTCCTCGGTACTTGTGGGATCGAGAAAATACAGCAGTTCATAGGCCTTCATATGGTCACCTCCTCTGGACTAGCGGCTCCGGTCAGTGAAGGTGCACCCGGAGCAGGAAAGATCAAGTTTGCACTTTAGCACAGCTCTTTGTTGTTCTCGCACGTTGACGCCCATCTTGAAGCCTCCCACGGTTTCACCACATCGCCTGAGCACAGCGTAGCTGACCGAGCTGGCACGGTTATATCGTGCAGCTAGCGGTCAGCTGGCTATGTGGCGACAGATGCCAAGTTGAGACCCTTAGAAGAGAGCTGCGCTGTTGAACGAGACTCTGTGTATCTCCATAATAGGAACATATGCTAGTGTCACCGTGGTTCCGTGTCACAGGCCTACGTTAGACAGACGCCGGGTCGTTCTCACCCGCTTCCTCGCTCGCTTCTGCAGATGGAGGCTCCTGTCCCATAGTCTGGGCGCCCACATGGGTATCCGCTTGGATACCCCCATCTCCTTGAATCCCCTCCGGAGTCTGGAGCGTCTTGGCAGCCATTGCCTGTAAGGACTGCTGCGTGAGGTCACCCCCATCGAGCAAGGTTGACTCGACGGAAGAGGCGAGCCCGTCTATCTGACCCGGGTTAGATGGTGCGGGTGGCCCCGAAAGGGGAGTGATACCAACCGGCTCGAAACTTGAGGAAGGTGGTGGAGCAGGGGCGTCTGTCATAGGAGCTGGCGTCGCCACAGGAGAGCCATACGGCATAGCTGGCTGATACGGAGACGCAGGAGAAACGGGTGTCGCAGACGTGGACGTCATGTTCGCAGGCGCGGGCACTGAACCGCTCTGGCCCATCTCAGCTTGGGGTGTCATGGGAGCTATGGGAGCCACAGGAGCGCCCATCGTGAAGGCTTGCTGGGGGACCTGAGCCTGACCGGGCTGCACGGGCATACTCCCCTGTCCCAGCCATGGTGACGCGGGCAGTGGGTCTCCGCTCGCACCCCAGGACAGAACGTCGAACTGCCTCAACCAAAGTCCAACCATCACATAGCAGATAAGTCTCAAGACGAGCAGGATGATGTCTACCGCTAGGATATAGAGAACGATAGCGAGCAGGGTGATGAATGCAGGGACGAAATGAGAGGTCCCGCTCGCCATTCCATAGGACAGCAGTCCCAAGCCAAGGATACCAAGCAACCCGGCAAAGAAGCTGAGTACCCCAATGACAGCGCCGCTAATAAGTACAGAGAGCAGGTTTATGCCAACGATTTTAACAAAGCCACCGATGTCACGCTTAAGCATGTCAAAGATGCGGTTAAGCTGGTACCCAGCGGCATAGCTCTGATAGATGGTTGTCCGAACGCCTGCAATCACAAGAAAGACCCAATAGCATATTCCCACGATGTTCGCAAGAAACGACATAAAAGAACCATTATCCACACTGATATAGGGGTAAAAGCTGTAGAAATGTAGGGTCCCGGTTCCGAGCAAGGTGAAGCAGTAGAACATCGTCCACAGGACACCCCAGCCAAACTGGGCGACAAACACACGCCACCCACTCGTAAGGCACTGGCTCAAATTGATGTTCTTCTGCTTGGGAGAGCCTTCAACCCCCCAGGCAATGAGGCGCGCCCACTCAGCCTCATACCCTAGAACCCATAGCCAGCCCACGATGGGAATGAGCATCCAAAGGGCCAGCATCACAATGACCTTAGGCCAGCCCTTGTCCTTGGTAAGCAGGGCCCAAGCATGGGAGAAGTACCTCGTTTCCTGCATGACCAGCCAGCTCCTTTCAACGTTGCAACGAGTGCGGTACGCCCGTACCTCTGGTACCCAACGTTACCACCTACCACATCGCACATTGCGTCAACCCACGGCACTCGTAAACGACTCGATCGGCATCCACCGAACGTATTCTGAATTTACTCGATCCAGACTCATAGCAAGGGGTACCTCGCATCACGGACTACCGCAGGACAAGCCGAAAGCCACACAGCCAAGAGATGCAGATGTACGCAGGTATGTTCGTACATTCTGGCGGAGGGGGAGGGATTCGAACCCTCGTACCCGCATAAGCGGATAAACGGTTTTCGAGACCGCCGCATTCAACCACTCTGCCACCCCTCCGCAGGGTGAAACGGCGTCCTCGCGGACGCCGTCAAAGATTCTGGCGGAGAGTCTGGGATTTGAACCCAGGATACGCTTTCGGCGTATACACGATTTCCAATCGTGCTCCTTCAACCACTCGGACAACTCTCCAGAAAACGCATATGAGAGTATAGCGCAAGTTCTTGGCTGGTGTGATAGATAGAGTATCTCCACAGGTCCTCGACCTACAACCTTTATGAGTGTATACATGGGATTGATCCAACGCTATCGCAACAGACAGCATTTCGATACACGACGCCAACCCTGCGCAGTCCATAAATGAGACTTCGTGGGTTCGGGTGGATAGGCGGCCACGCCATCGCCGGCGGCGTGGCCTTAGGCCCACGTGCCCGGAACCCACGAGAGTTCACAAGGCCTCCATATCCTTGCATTAACAAGAACGCATGTTCCAGTCCTGTGCTATAGTGAGTGTCAAGAAACGGCGGCGAGCGGGGGGACGGTGGTCGGATGGCACGGGCGGTACGTGACGTGGGCAAGCTGAGGCCCATAGACGACCTGATGTTTCGGGTGATGGCGCAGAGCAAGGCCTTCTGCGGGGAGCTTTTGAGGGTGCTGCTCCAGGACCCGGGGCTCGAGGTGGTGGAGTGCAAGCCGCAGTCCGCCGTCACGAACACGCGGGGGCGCTCGGCGGTGCTCGACGCCCTC
>ERZ772967.524-NODE-524-length-30480-cov-35.541002_pt1 | contig 30480 bp, 27 predicted proteins | sample MGYA00511677_ERZ772967 | MGnify/ENA primary metagenome ERZ772967 (study PRJEB29015, sample SAMEA2737931) | human oral metagenome | biome: human oral; feature: human-associated habitat; material: dental | place: China | collected 2146 ...
ACCGAGGGCAATGCGGAGGCGGAGGAGCGCGCCATCGCCATGATGCTCCAGTACAGCGTCCGCGGCATCCTCTACTCCCGCTGGTACCACCGCCGGGTGACGATGCCGGAGTCGCTGCAGGAGACCCGGAGCGTCCTGGTCAACTGCTTCGACGAGGCCTCGGCGGCGCTCGCCGTCGTGCCCGACGAGGTCGCCGGCGGGAGGGCGGCCGCGCAGCTGCTCCTCGATGCGGGGCACACCAGGATCGCCATGGTCAACACCACCTCGCGATCGCCGGCGCGCTCGGGCCGCTTCGCCGGGTACAAGGCGGCTCTGGAGGACGCCGGGGTGCCCTTCGACCCCGCTCTCGTCCTCGATGCCCGCCCCGATCAGGAGGGGGGCTTCTCCTGCGCCGAGGAGGTTCTCGCCGCGGGCGTCACGGGGGTGTGCTGCCACAACGACCGCATGGCGATGGGACTGTACGACGCCCTGCGGGATCGCGGCGTGAGCGTCCCCGGCGACCTGTCGGTCGTCGGCTTCGACAACCAGGAGGTCATCGCCGCCCATCTGCATCCGCCCCTGTCGACGGTCGCCCTGCCCCATTACGAGCTCGGCGCTGCGGGTGTGCGGGCGCTGCTGGGGCAGGCGGACGTCCCCGACGACGGCAGGCTCGTCCTCCCCTGCCCCCCGGTGCCGCGCGCCTCGGTGGCGGCGCCGGGAGAGCGCGTCGGAAGCGCACCGGAAGCGCACTGAGAGCACGTCGAGAAGTCAGTTGAGCCGAGACACTAGTTCAAGGGAAGAATATGTCGGACAAGTTCACTCAGGGCGTGCCGGGGCCCTCGCGCCGCTCCATGATGCTCATGACGGCGATGACCGGGTTGGCCGGCGCCGGCGCCGCCTCGCTGGGCGCGCCCTCGCGGGCGCGGGCCGCCGAGAGCCTTCGCGCGCGATTCCACATGACTCCGCCGCGCGGGTGGCTGTGCGACGGGCAGCGCCCCATCGTCCTCAACGGACGAACGTACTTCTACTACCTCCACTCCGACGCCAACCACGGGGATGGCGGCTGGGACGTGTGCACCACCGATGACCTGGTCGCCTTCGGCGAGAACCGCGTCGCCATTCCCCTGCGGGACAACTTCCCGGTCTGGACCGGATCGGCCGTCGTCGATGACGCGAACACCGCCGGCTTCGGGGCCGGCGCGGTCATCGTGCTCGCGACGCAGCCCACCGGGGGCGTGCGGCGCAAGCAGGAGCAGTACCTGTACTGGTCCCGTGACGGCGTGAGCTTCACCCAGCACCCCGATCCCGTCATCAGGAACCCGGACGGCGACAGCGCCGTCACGCCCGAGGAGATCGACAACGCCGAGTGGTTCCGCGATCCGAAGGTCGTGTGGGACGACGCCCGCTCGCAGTGGGTCTGCGTGATCGGCAGGCGGAAGTACCTGTCCATCTACGTGTCCACGAACCTGCGGGAGTGGTCCTGGGTCTCGAACTTCGACTACCTCAAGGACGGGACGCCGGATCTCGGCGGCATGGAGTGCCCCGACTTCTTCCGGATCACGGCCGACGACGGGAGCGCGCACTGGGTGCTCGCCGCGAGCATGGACGCCTACGGCGCCGGACTGCCCATGACGTACGCCTACTGGGTGGGGGACTGGGACGGCACCCGATTCGCCACGAGCAACCTCGTGCCCCAGTGGCTCGACTGGGGGTGGGACTGGTACGCGGCCGTGACCTGGCCCAGCGCGCAGGACCCGGAGCGCGTGCGCAACGCCCTCGGATGGATGAACAACTGGAAGTACGCGGCCCGCGACGTTCCGACCGATGCCACGGACGGGTACAACGGCCAGATGTCCGTAGTGCGCCAGATCCGTCTCATGCGGCAGCCAGCCGGATGGTACTCCCTGCTCAGCGAGCCGGTGCCCGCGCTCCGGGACGCGCTCGGGGCGGCCGAGACCATCGCCCGGCAGGAGGTCTCGGATCGGTGGGCTCTGCCCTGGAAGGGACGCGCCTACGAGCTCGAGCTGGACATCGAGTGGAGCGCCGCGACCAATGTCGGCGTCTCGGTGGGCTGCACCCCCGACGACTCGCGGCACACCAACGTCGGGATCTTCGGGGGAAAGGTCTACGTCGATCGAGGGCCGGCGGACCGGTCGGGATACTCATTCCTCCCCTACCGCCAGGCGGAGGCGCCCATCGACCCCGATGCGCGGCACGTGCACCTGCGGATCCTGGTCGACACCCAGAGCGTCGAGGTGTTCGTCAACGCCGGGCACACGGTCCTGTCCCAGCAGGTGTACTTCGAGCCCGATGACACGGTCGTGCGCCTGTACTCCTACGACGGGTCGGCCGTCTTCTCCAATGTGACGTGGAGGCCGGCTCGCTGAGGCCGCCTCCCACCGGCGCCGCGCGAGAGCTCGCGGCGCCGGTGGGACCCGAATCCCGGGGGCTGCTCGGACAAGCGCGCGAAGCGAGGAGATCAAAAGACGTTAATCGGTTGACGCGAGGCTCCTCGCGGGGCATGCTCGTCTCAGTCGGGCAGCAGGGCCCGGCATGCATCGCGCAGGGAGGAGGAGGTGCCGATGACGACTCTCGGCGAGGTGGCCGCCGCCGCCGGCGTGTCGACCGCCACGGCCTCGCTCGTCCTGTCGGGCAAGGACAAGGGACGCGTCTCCCGGGGGACGGCCGAGCGCGTCCGCGCCGCCGCGGACTCGATGGCCTACGTGCGGGACGCCCTCGCGGGCGGCATGCGCAGCCGCCGCACCCGTACCATCGGCGTCCTCGGCGAGCAGGTCCTGTCCACCCCCTACGCCGTCGCCATGATCGGCGCCGTCCTCAACGCCGCTCGCGAGCTCGACTGGTCCGTTCTGCTCACCGACTCCGGCGGGGACGAGGCGCAGACTCGCCGAGCCGTGCGCGAGCTGCGGTCCCGTCGAGTCGACGCCATCGTCCACGCGGCCATGTACCACCAGGAGGTGCACGTGCCGCCGGAACTGACCAACGTCGCCGTCCTCAACGGCTTCGCCGACCGCGACGACGTCGTCGGCGTCGTGCCGGACGAGGCCGCCGCTGCCCGCGACGCGGTGGCCCACCTCCTGGGCCTCGGTCACCGCCGCATCGCCCATATCACCCACGACGAGAAGACGACCATCGCCGTCCGCCTGCGCCGTGCCGCCTACGAGACGGCGCTGCGCGACGCCGGGATCGCCCCCGACCCCGCCCTCGTCGTCGCAGGCGGAAACGATCCCGCGGGAGCCGACGCCTCCGCCCGGCGCCTGCTCGACCGGGAGGACCGCCCCTCAGCCGTCTTCTGCTACAACGACGGCATGGCGGCCGGGGTCTACCGCGTGGCCGCATCGCTCGGCCTGTCGATCCCGCAGGACCTGTCCGTCGTCGGCTTCGACGACCTGACCCTCATCTCCACCAACCTGGCCCCCGCCCTCACAACGATGCGGCTTCCGCACTACGAGATGGCCGACTGGCTCGTGCGCCGCCTCATCGCGGGGGACGCCCCCGTTCCCGCCACGACCCGCCGCTTCCCCTGCGAGATCGTCGTCCGAGCGTCCACCGCTGCGCCGGGCGCGAGCGCCTGAGCCGCTCAGGACGGCCCCGCCCGTCCCCAGCGCAGTCCCCCGGAGTCCCCCGACCCCGGCCAACCGTCCCGGTGACACACGAAGGAGTGCCCCATGTCCACCACCCGTCGTACGTTCCTCGGCCTGGGGGCGACCGCCGTCGCCGCCACCCTCACCGCGTGCTCCTCCCGCGCGGGCGGGGGAGGCTCCGGCGGCATCACCCTGTGGACCCACAATGGCGGCAACAAGGACGAGCTCGCCGTCGTCCAGTCCGCCGTCGATGCCTTCAACCGGAGCAACCCGGACACCCCGGTCGGGATCGAGGCCTTTCCGCAGGCCGCCTACAACGACGCCATCGGCGCGGCGGCCGTCAGCGGCGATCTGCCCGACATCCTCGACCTCGACGGCCCCGTCATGCCGAACTGGGCCTGGGCCGGGTATCTCGCCCCGCTGACGATCTCCTCCGAGCTGGAGGCCTCGATCATCGACTCCGCCAAGGGCTACTGGAACGGCACCCTCTACTCCGTCGGCCCCTACGACACGTCCCTGTGCCTCCTGGCCAGGAGGAGCGCCATCGAGGAGACCGGCGTGCGCGTCCCCACCGTCGCAAGGCCCTGGACCAGGGACGAGTTCGACCACGCGCTCGGGGAGCTGGGGGCCCTGACGCAGTACGAGTACGCCATCGACATGGGCGTCGCCGACGGCGCGGAGTGGTGGCCGTACGCCTACGCCCCCATGCTCCAGTCCTTCGGGGGCGACCTCATCGACCGGACGGACTTCTCGACGGCGAAGGGCTTCCTCGACGCGCCCGAGGCCATCGCGTGGGGCACCTGGTTCCGCAGCCTGTTCGCGGACGGCCTGGCCTCCCAGACCCCGGCGACCGACGGCCAGGACTTCCTCCAGGGCAGGGTCCCGATGTACTACGCAGGAGGGTGGAAGGTCCTCCAGTCCCAGGAGGCCTTCGGGCAGGACGAGGTCCTCGTCCTCCCGCCGGTGGACTTCGGCAGGGGCGCGCACGTCGGCGGCGGCTCCTGGCAGTGGGGCGTGTCCGCCACCTCGAGGAATCCGGAGGCCGCCAACGGGTTCGTCGAGTTCCTCATGCAGGACGAGTACCTCGTGCGCTACTCCGACGCCATCGGCAGCTTCCCCTCCGTGGAGTCGGCGACGCCGCTGACCGAGAACTACAGGGACGGCGGGGCGCTGGCGCCCGTCCGCGAGATCGGGGAGGCCTTCGCCCTCCTGCGCCCGGCCACCCCGGGCTACAGGGTCATCTCCTCGATCTTCGACAAGGCGGCTCGGGACATCGTCTCCGGGGCGGACATCGAGAGCACGCTCGACCAGGCGGCCGACAACATCGACTTCGACATCAGGTCCAACGACGGGTACAGGGCGGTGTGAGCGATCGACCGAGTCTCCCGTCCTCATTCTTCTGTTCTTCTGTCCAGTTCCGTCCAGCATCGGATGACTCCGGCGAGGGGCCGAGAGCCTCTCCGGGAAAGGAAAGAACCATGCCATCCACCACTCGACCAGGACGCCGTTCCGCGGCGTCGCGCAAGGAGGCGCGCACGGCCTGGCTCATGTCCTCGCCGGCGCTGCTGCTCCTGGCGCTGTTCCTGGGCATCCCCATCCTGCTGACATTCGTGCTCAGCTTCACCAACATCCGGCTCGTCTCCCCTAACCCCCCGAGGTTCGTCGGCCTCAACAACTTCGTCCGCGCCTTCGCGCACGACCCCACCTTCGTGCGCTCGCTGACCAACACCGCCTTCTTCGCCCTCATCGTCGTTCCCTGCCAGTCGGCCCTGGCCCTGGCCCTGGCCATCCTGGTCAACGCCAAGGTCAAGGGCGTCACCGCCTTCCGCACCATGATCTTCATGCCGGTGGTGACCTCCATGGTCGTCGTGTCCATCCTGTGGAGCTTCTTCTACGAGGAGAACGGCCTGTTCAACTCCGTGCTCAACACCCTGACCGGCGGCGGCTGGACCGCCGTCGCCTGGCTCAACAACCCGGGGACCGCGATGCCCGCGGTCATCGTCCTGTCGATATGGCAGGCGGTGGGCCTGCACATGATCATCTGGCTGTCGGGCCTGCAGGGCATCGACCCGGCCCTGTACGAGGCCGCCGACCTGGACGGGGTCAATGGATGGCAGCGCTTCCGCTACGTGACCTGGCCCGGCCTGCACTCCACCATGGTGTTCATCCTCGTCACCATCACCATCGCCGCCCTGGGCCTGTTCGTCCAGGTCGATGTCATGACCTCCGGCGGTCCGCAGGACGCCACCTCGACACTCGTCTACCACGCTGTGCGCAAGGGCTACCGCGAGCAGGACATGGGCTACGGGAGCGCGATCTCCCTGATCTTCTTCCTGGCCGTGCTCGCCATCTCGCTCATCCAGCGCCGCCTGACCCGGGAGAAGGACTGATATGGCCAGCACCGACACCACCGACACCACCGGCACCGCCGACATCACGACCGGCGCCGGCATTGAGAAGGGGCGCGGGCGTGCGGCCTCGCGGACCCGCGCCAGGATCCTGACCTATGCCGGACTCGTGATCGCCTCCGTCGTCGCGGTCTTCCCACTGCTGTTCATGGTCTTCTCCTCGTTCAAGGACGACGACCAGATCTTCGCGGACCTGGGGACCATCAGGGCCTTCCTGCCCGTCGGCGACCTGGGCCTGGAGAACTACGCGGGCGTCTTCGAGCGCGTGCCCGCGGGACGCTTCATCCTCAACTCGGTCGTCGTCACCGTGGCCATCGTGGTCCTGGGGCTCGTGGTCAACTCCATGATCGGCTTCGCCATCGCGCGCATGCGGTGGAGGGGCAAGAGCATCGTCCTCTCGCTCGTGCTGGCCACTCTCATGGTGCCCTTCGAGACGATCGCCGTTCCGCTGGTCTTCTGGGTCGCCAAGCTGCCCTCGCTCCAGTGGGTGGCCGATGGCCTCCTGGTCAAGCAGGGCATGCTCAACACCTACCAGGTGCAGATCCTCCCCTTCATCGCCAATGCGTTGGCGATCTTCCTGTTCGCCCAGCACTTCGGCGACATCCCCAGGGAGATCGACGAGGCCGCCCGTGTCGACGGCGCCGGCTGGTGGACGATCTACCGGAGAATCGTCGTGCCCCTGTCCGGGCCGACCTTCGCCACCGTCGCCATCATCACCATGCTCCCCGCCTGGAACTCCTATCTGTGGCCGCTCATGGTGGTGCAGGCGGAGTCCATGCGCCCCGCGAGCGTGGGAATGCAGTACTTCTTCCAGCTCAATCCCGTCTGGGGGCAGATCATGGCCTACGGCACGCTCATCACCCTGCCGGTCCTCATCATCTTCGTGGCCTTCCAGCGCTCCTTCGTCCAGTCGCTGGCCGGCACGGCGGTCAAGGGCTGAGCCATGGCGCTGACACTGCCCGACCACTGGATGTGGGACCACTGGATCGTCGACGACGGCGAGCGGTACCACTTGTTCTTCCTGCGCGCCTCGCGTGCCCTGCACGACCCGGAGCGCCGTCATATGAACGCATCGATGGGGCACGCGGTGTCCGCCGACGCCCGCGGGTGGGAGCTGCTGCCCGACGCCCTGGTGCACTCCGATGGGCCGTCCTTCGATGACAAGGCGATCTGGACCGGATCCACCGTGGTCAAGCCCGACGGCGGCCTGCGGATCTTCTACACGGGGATATCCCGGGCCGAGGGCGGTATGGTCCAGCGCATCGGCTGGGCGGACTCCGCCGATGGGATCCGCTTCGAGCGCGCGACGAGCGAGCCGATCGTGGCCGACGGGCGCTGGTACCAGAAGTGGACGCCGGGCTACGGGTACGACGAGGCGTGGCGCGACCCGTTCGTGTTCCTCCACGACGACGGGCGGTGGCACATGCTGGTCACGGCCCGCGCCAAGGGCGTGGACATCAAGCACTCGGGCATCATCGGCCACGCCGTCTCCGACGACCTGGACCACTGGGAGGTGCTGCCCCCGCTCACCGGGCCCTCCGCGTTCGGGCAGCTGGAGGTCTGCCAGTCCCGGATGATCGACGGCCGCCACGTTCTCGTCTTCTCCTGCGGGAGCGACATGCAGGCCGAGCCCGGGCCCGGCGGCGTCTGGATCGCCGAGGGCGCCGGAGCGCTCGGTCCCTGGGACATCGATCGGGCCCGCCACGTGCGCCCCGAGCACCTCTACGCGGGCCAGGTGCTCCGTCTGCGCGACGGCGAGTGGGTCTTCTCGGGCTTCAACAACATCGTCGACGGCCGCTTCGTCGGCAGCATCCCCGACCCCATCCCCTGGGGGGAGATCCGGCTCGTCGGGGAGTCCTGAGCTCCCGTTCCAGCCGGACGCGTCAGTGCGAGGGCCGGGATTGTGTCGCCAACCCCGGTGGTGGAGACACGGCCCCGGCCCTCCTCGCGGGCCCCCTTCCGACCCCCTCCGGTCGCCCTCCGACCGATGTTCACTGTTGGCGAAATAATGATGAATACGATTCGCTTTTGAGCGTCATGCGTGCCTGATCCCACGTCCCGACAAGCCGTCTTGAACTTGCCAGTGATGAATAAGAGAACGAAGATCTTGGCTAAAGCTAGGCGAAGACGACGACGGCTCCGGTGATCCTTCGCGATCGGGGCGGCGACGGGCGGCGAAGGAGAGGAGCAGGTATGACCCACACCGACGACGACTCCACGCGCGCCCGCGTCCTCGATCTCATCGTCTCGAAGGGGCCCGTGTCGGCGGCCCAGCTCGCCAAGGTCCTCTCCCTCACTCCGGCGGCGGTCCGCCGCCACATCACCGCCCTGGAGGAGGCCGGCGAGATCCAGGTGCACACCGCCGCCTCGCCCGGGAAGCGCGGACGCGGGCGCCCTGCTCGCTACTACGTCGCCACGCGCGACGCCCGGAGCACCTTCGCGGAGGGCTACTCCGAGATCGCCAATCGGGCTCTGTCCTACCTGCAGCAGGTCGCGGGGGACAAGGCTCTCGACTCCTTCGCGGCCTCGCGCGGCAGGGACCTCGAGCGCCGGTACACCGGGGTCGTCGAGGCGGCCGGCAAGGACCCGGCCGACCGGGCCCGTGCGCTGGCCGACGCCCTCACGCTCGATGGCTACGCCGCGACCATACGTGATGTCGGAGACGGCACCTACGCCGTCCAGCTGTGCCAAGGGCACTGCCCCGTGCGCGACGTGGCCGGCAAGTTCCACGAGCTGTGCGAGGCCGAGACCCAGGCCTTCTCCCGGCTCCTGGGGGTGCCCGTGCAGCGGCTGGCCACCCTGGCCGGCGGTGAGCACGTGTGCACCACGCATATCCCCATAGCAATGCCGACCCTGCGCAGGCGCGCGGTTCGGGCAGCTGCAGACACGCGCGGCCGACGGGCCGCGCGAACGGAAGGAACCCGATGACACGACCCGCGACCGATGCGCCCCGCGTCAGCGACGACGAGATCATCGACTCGATCTCGACGACCTACGACTTCGGCTGGCACGACTCCGACAGGGCCGGCGAGAACGCCAAGCGCGGCCTTGACGAGCACGTCGTCCGGGAGATCTCGGCGATCAAGGGCGAGCCGGAGTGGATGCTCGCCAAGCGCCTCAAGGCCTATGAGATCTTCGAGCGCAAGCCCATGCCGACCTGGGGCATCGACCTGTCGCCCCTCGACCTGGACGCGGTCAAGTACTTCGTGCGCTCCACGGACCGGCCCGCCGCCTCCTGGGACGACCTGCCCGAGGACATCAAGACCACCTACGACCGCATCGGCATCCCCGAGGCCGAGCGCGAGCGGCTCGTGTCCGGGGTCGCCGCCCAGTACGAGTCCGAGGTCGTCTACGAGCAGATCCGCGAGGACCTCACCGAGCAGGGCGTCATCTTCCTGGACACCGACACCGCCCTGCGGGAGCAGCCCGAGCTCGTGCGCGAGTACTTCGGCTCCGTCATCCCCGCCGGCGACAACAAGTTCGCCGCCCTCAACACGGCCGTGTGGTCCGGCGGCTCCTTCATCTACGTACCGCCCGGCGTCCACGTCGAGATCCCGCTCCAGGCCTACTTCCGCATCAACACGGAGAACATGGGTCAGTTCGAGCGCACGCTCATCATCGCCGACGAGGGCTCCTACGTGCATTACGTCGAGGGCTGCACCGCCCCCATCTACTCCACGGACTCCCTGCACGCGGCGATCGTGGAGATCGTCGTCAAGAAGAACGCCCGCGTGCGCTACACGACCATCCAGAACTGGTCCAACAACGTCTACAACCTGGTGACCCAGCGCGCCACTTGCGCCGAGGGCGCCACCATGGAGTGGGTCGACGGCAATATCGGCTCCAAGCGGAACATGAAGTACCCGGCCGTCTTCCTCATGGGCCCCCACGCCCGCGGCGAGGCCCTGTCCATCGCCTTCGCGGGCGAGGGCCAGCACCAGGACACGGGCGCCAAGATGATCCACATGGCACCTCACACCTCCAGCCACATCGTCTCCAAGTCGATCTCCCGCGGAGGCGGCCGCTCCGGCTACCGCGGGCTGGTGCAGGTGATGAGGAACGCCCGCCACTCCAAGTCCAACGTCCTGTGCGACGCCCTTCTGGTCGACGAGATCTCCCGCTCCGACACCTACCCCTACGTGGACGTGCGCACCGACGACGTCGAGATGGGCCACGAGGCCACCGTCTCCAAGGTGAGCGCCGACCAACTCTTCTACCTCATGCAGCGCGGCCTGACCGAGACCGAGGCCATGGCCACCATCGTGCGCGGATTCGTCGAGCCCATCGCCCGCGAGCTGCCCATGGAGTACGCGCTCGAGCTCAACCGCCTCATCGAGCTGCAGATGGAGAACTCGGTCGGCTGATCACCCCGTCCCACGTCCACGACCTCACCAGCCGCCGGGCTCCGTCCCGGCACAGGAGCACTCAATGCCTGACCTTCTCACCGACCACTCGCGCGCGTCGCTGGAGGGAGCCCACTCCCACGGACCCGCCCGCTACGTCTCCTCCCGGGCCGATCGCCCCACCTCCTTCAACCCCGCCGACATTCCGGTGCCGCACGGCCGCGAGGAGGAGTGGCGGTTCACCCCCCTCAGGCGCTTCGCCCCCCTGCTCGACCTCGACGCCGTCCGCTCCGCGACCGCGCAGGGGGAGGCGCTCCGGATCGCCATGGACGTCCCCGAGGGCGTGACCGTCGAGACCGTCGCCCGCGACGACGCCCGCATCGGCTCCGTCGGTGCGCCCGTGGACCGCACCGGCATCACGGCCTGGTGCGGTGTCACCACCGCCACCGTCCTCACGCTCACCGCCGGCGTCGAGGCGGACCGCGCCGCGCGCCTGACCGTGGTGGGCGACGACCCGGAGCTGTCCCGACCCACCGCCCAGCACCTTCACATCGTCGCGGAGCCCGGTGCCAGGGGCACGGTGGTCCTCGACCACACCGGCACCGCCCTCCTGACCCAGAGCGTGGAGGTCGTGGTGGCCGAGGGCGCCGAGCTCACCCTGGTGACCGTCCAGGGATGGGAGGACACCGCCGTCCACGCCGCCAACCACCGTGTCGAGGTGCGGGGGCGCGGCGTCCTCAAGCACGTCGTCGTCAGCCTCGGCGGGGATGTGCGCATCTGCTCGGATCTCGGCTTCCGCGGGGAGGGCGGTCACATCGATGCCTACGGCGTGTACTTCACGGACGCCGGACAGCACCAGGAGCACCGGCCCTACGTCGCCCACACCGAGCCGCACTGCTACTCGCGCATCGCCTACAAGGGCGCTCTCCAGGGGGAGCGGGCCCACGCCGTGTGGGTCGGCGACTGCCTCATCGGCGCCGCCGCCCGCGGTACCGACACCTACGAGCTCAACCGCAATCTCGTCCTGACCGAGGGCGCCAAGGCCGACTCCATCCCCAACCTCGAGATCGAGAACGGCAATATCGAGGGCGCCGGCCACGCCAGCGCCACCGGCCGATTCGACGACGAGCAGCTCTTCTACCTGTGCGCCCGCGGAATCCCCGAGATCGAGGCCCGTCGTCTCGTCGTCCTCGGCTTCTTCAACGAGATCGTCGCCGAGATCGGCGTCCCCGAGGTCGAGGAGCGGCTCATGGCGGCCATTGAGAAGGAGCTCGAGCTCACCGGCCTCATCGCCGCCCGCGGGTCCGACGACGCGACCTGAGACACCGCCCCCGCTCCGCCACGACACACCGACCAGTCTTTTCCCGGAAGAACACACATGAGCACTCTCGAGATCAAGAACCTCCACGTCCAGGTCGCCACCGGCGACGGCCCCAAGCCCATTCTCAAGGGAGTGGATCTCGCCGTCGGCTCCGGTGAGGTCCACGCCATCATGGGCCCCAACGGCTCGGGCAAGTCGACCCTCGCCTACTCCATCGCCGGTCATCCCGACTACGAGGTCACCGATGGCGAGGTCCTCCTCGACGGCATCGATCTGCTGGAGATGAGCGTCGATGAGCGGGCCCGTGCCGGTCTCTTCCTGGCCATGCAGTACCCCGTCGAGGTCCCCGGAGTCACGGTCTCCAATTTCCTGCGCACCGCCAAGACCGCCATCGACGGACAGGCCCCCAAGGTGCGCCAGTGGGTCGGCGAGGTCAACCAGGCCATGAAGAACCTGCGCATGGACTCCTCCTTCGCCCAGCGCGACGTCAACGCCGGATTCTCCGGCGGCGAGAAGAAGCGCTTCGAGATCCTGCAGATGGAGCTGCTGCGGCCCCGCTTCGCCGTGCTCGACGAGACCGACTCCGGCCTGGACATCGACGCCCTGCGCATCGTCGCCGAGGGCGTCAACCGTCTCCACGACTCATCCGGGGCGGGCTTCCTCCTCATCACCCACTACACGCGGATTCTGCGCTACATCAAGCCCAGCCACGTGCACGTCTTCGTGGCCGGCCGCGTCGCCGAGGAAGGGGGGCCCGACCTGGCCGAGAGGCTCGAGCAGGAGGGCTACGACCGCTTCCTCACCGGAGGCCCCCTCTCATGAGCTCCGCGCCCGCGACCCCTCTGTCGGACCAGGAGCTCGCCGCCGTTCGCGCCGACTTCCCCTACCTGGAGCGGCCCGCGCGCAACGGGGAGTCGCTGGCCTACCTCGACTGGGCGGCCACGTCCCAGAAGCCTTCCCGCGTGATGGAGAAGGAGGCGGAGTTCCTCTCCCTGAGCAACGGCGCCGCCGGGCGCTCCACCTACCAGATCGCCGATGAGGCCACTCAGGCCTGGGAGGACGCCCGTGACGCCGTCGCCGGCTTCGTCGGCGCGCGCGGCAGCGAGCTCGTCTTCACCAAGAACGCCACCGAGGCCATCAATCTCGTGGCCCTGGCCATCGGGCACGCCAGCCTGGGGCGGCCGGCGGCCCGCGGCGGCGGGCCGGCCGACGCCGATGATCCGGCCCGGCGCCTCGCTATCGGGGTCGGTGACGAGATCGTCGTCACCCGAGCCGAGCACCACGCCAACCTCGTGCCCTGGCAGGAGCTCGCCGCTCGCACCGGCGCCGCCCTGCGCTGGCTGGACCTGACCGAGGACGGGCGCATCGATTCCGCCACGACACGCGTGATGACCGAGCGCACCCGCGTGCTCGCTCTGACGCACGCCTCGAACGTCACCGGCGCGATCACGCCCCTGGCCGGCATCCTGCCGGCGGCCCGGGCGATCGGCGCTCTCGTCGTGCTGGACACCTGCCAGTCGGCGGCCCACCTGCCGCTGGACTTCGCCGCCCTGTCGGCCGCCGGCGTGGACGCCATGGTCCTGTCGAGCCACAAGATGCTCGGCCCCACTGGCGTCGGCGCGCTCGTGGCCACGGAGGAGCTGCTGGCGGCCATGCCGCCTGTGCTCACCGGCGGTTCCATGATCGAGGTCGTCACCATGGAGTCATCGACCTACATGTCCGGTCCCGCCCGGTTCGAGGCCGGCAGCCAGCCGTTGGCGCAGGCGGCGGGCTGGCGCGCATCCGTCGAGTACCTGGCGCACCTGGGCATGGACCGTCTCCACGCGGGGGAGCGGGTGCTCACGCAGCAGGTGCTCGGCGGGCTCGCCGGCATCGACGGACTGCGCGTCCTCGGCCCGGCCGACACGACCGAGCGGCTCGGCGTCGTGGCCTTCACCATCGACGGCGTGCACCCGCACGATGTCGGACAGGTCCTCGACTCCTCTGGCGTGGCCGTGCGCACCGGGCACCACTGCGCTCAGCCGATCCATCGGCACTTCGGCGTGCACGCCTCCTCCCGCGTATCCTTCGGACCCTGTACGACGACCGCGGAGGTCGAGCGATTCCTCGAGGCCGTGGCCTCCGTCCGCAGCTACTTCCGAAGGCGAGCATGAACGAACTCGATCGGCTCTACCAGCAAGTCATCCTCGACCACTCCCGCGAGCGGCACGGAGCGGGGGCCCTGACCGACCCCGACGCGACCAGCCACCAGGTGAATCCCACCTGCGGCGATGAGGTCGAGCTGGGGGTGCGCATCGATGGCGACAGGATCGGTGCCGTGGGCTGGCAGGGCGAGGGATGCTCGATCTCCCAGGCCTCCATCTCCGTCATGCACGATCTCGTCGACGGGGCCGACCTGGCCACGGTCGCCCGCCTGTCGAAGGACTTCGACGTCCTCATGCACTCCCGCGGGCGCGGCGTCGATGACGCCGTCCTGGACGCGCTCGAGGACGGCGCCGCGTTCGAGGGCGTCTCGAAGTACCCCAACCGCGTCAAGTGCGCCCTGCTGGGCTGGATGGCGCTCAGGGACGCCCTGGTCAAGGCCGGCGTGGCGCTGCCATCCGTTGACGGACCGGACTCGACCTGACCACCCGTCCCTCCCGCTCCCGGGAGACAGCAGACATCACCTCACCACCACCGTAAGGAGGAGCCATGATGAGTGAGACCGGCGCCGCCGGCGCCGCCCAGGACAATCCCATGGCCGCTCGGCACACCCCTGCCGTCGGCGGCGATGCGGACGTCGCCGCGATCGAGGAGGCTCTCCGCGACGTCATCGACCCGGAGCTCGGCATCAACGTGGTCGACCTCGGTCTGCTCTACGGCGCGTCCATCGAGCCCGACGGGACGATCGTGCTCGACATGACGCTGACGACCGCGGCCTGTCCGCTGACCGACGTCATCGAGGAGCAGGCGCAGCAGGCGCTCGGCCTCATCGCCGACAAGGTCCGCATCCAATGGGTCTGGTTGCCGCCGTGGGGCCCGGACAAGATCACCCCGGAGGGACGCGAGCAGCTGCGCGCCCTGGGCTTCAACGTCTGAGACCCCTCCGAGAACCCTGCCGCCCCGCCTCAGGAGCGGTATCGGCCTGCGCATCGGTGGGCTCCGGTGCGCGGGCTGCCGCGCTGTGGACGGGGCGGGGCCTCGATCGGAGTCGGGACGGGTCCCCGCTGCTGAGGGTCCGGCGCAGCTCGGTCACGACCCCATCGGCTCGTAATCGGCTCGTAACGGGCCGGGCGGGCACGGCGTCGCTCCGGTTCACCGCGCAGCGCTAGGAGGTGGCGCGTCGGGTGCTGCCATGATGCGACGAGGGAATCAGATCCATGTCCCGGCGAGTCACGCGGTAAGCCGCGATCAACAGGCCGGCTGCGGCGATGGCAACCAGCCACAGGCTCCCCGTCTCACCCGCCTGGGCGAAAGGACCTGCGTCTCGGATCCGCTTAGGCAGGTCGAGGACGCCGCCGAGCTGCGCGACTCCCATCCCCACCAGCACTGGAGCCCAAGCGAGCCCGCGTCCCCTGGGCCACGCCCCGCACAGCGCCGTGGCGATCGCCGCCGACGCCAGAGCGGCGGGCCACTGACCTGCCACGAGGCGCACGGCGTCAACCATGTCCGTGTCCAGCTCGGAACGACCGACGTATCCGGCCGCCACCGTCGCGCAGCTCAGAGTCAGGCCGGATCCAATGGCGGCGACTAGCCACGAGGAGACCAGGATCCGCAGGGGACGGTTTCCGGTGGCGACCGCCGTCTCCAGACGCTTGGAGTGCTCGTCACCGCTGTAGCGCGACGCCAGGGACACGCCCTGGGCCGCGGCCAGTGCTCCCGCGAGCTGTCCGATGTACCTCAGGAAGGCCTCGCCGGGATCGCCTCCGGTCAGAAGAGACCCCAGAGACCCTCCGCTGATGCTGCCCCGCCGGGCCAGGTCGACGACGTCGCCGCCCATCGACACCAGCACCCCGGCCACGAGTGAGACCAGGAGCGCCCACGCCAGGCACTGGCGCCCGCTGAGCCCGATGGCGAAGGTCAGGGGCCCGCTCGCCCTCAAGGACCGCGGGCGTCTTGCGGGCAGCCGCACCAGCCCTTGACCCAGATCCCTGCGAGAGGCCAGCGCCCCGGCCAGTGCCAGCACGACGATGCCAGCCGCTACCGCGATGAGGATGGGGGGCCAGGAATTGTCCCCGCCGGGATCCGCCTCCGTCCTCAGACGGAAGGGGGAGACCCATCCCGCCCAGTCCCAGTCCTTGGAGGCACTCATCCCGTTGCCCGAGTACATGAGCCCCACAGCTCCCAGCGCGACGGTGCGGCCCGCGGCGGCATCGGGAACCAGCTGCGCCACGACGAGCGTCGCGAAGGACACCGCTAGACAGCTGGCGGCGAGCACCGCGCCGTAGGCAGCGGCATCGGCGCCGTCGGCCTCCTCCAGAGCGAGCAGCCCTGCACCCGCCCCTACCCCCAGGAGCAGGCACTGGAGGGCCAGGACGAGTCCCTGCCCCACCAGGCTCGCGATGGAGCCGGCTCCCGCAGAGCGGAGCAGCTCGGCGCGCCCCAGGTCCTCCTCAGCGCGTGTCAACGCCACCGAGCGCAGGGCCACGACGACGCTCAGCACCAGGCCGGTTAGCCCTCCGAGCTCCCACGTCGCCACCTGGACAATGCCCGCGGTTTCGGAGAGCCTGCCGTAGAGAAAGCTCAAGGTGTCGGAGACCTGGGCTGAGGCCACTGCCCGGGCCAGGTCCTGCGGTGAGGCGTAGGTGTCGCCGTAGCCGGGTGCCAGTAGCGCGGTCGTCAGCCCCGTCACCGCAGGTAGCGCCACGAGCCAGACCCGCTCGTGGGAGAGCGCCAGACGGGCCGACTGCCGGACCGCATTGAGACTCTGCGGAAAGGATGTCATCGCGCCGCCGCCTCATAGTGCTGGAGGAAGACCTCGTCCAGGGATGCCGGGGTGCAGGTGACCTCCTGCGCGCCGGCGGCCAGCAGTTGTTGCAGCGTGGCCGGGACGCGGTCCGTGGGAACCGAGACGCTCAGGCGGCCGTCGGCGTCGGGCTGGGGCAGGGCGACCCGGGTGGGATCCTTGGACGGGCTCCGTTGGAGGTCGCGCTCGCGGTGCGGCCACCACGACCACCGATGACGCCCGGGAGGTGGGCTCTGCTCGGGAGGCAGTACGCAGGTGATCCGGGAGGCTCGCAGGTGCCTCAGCTCCTCGAGCCGCCCCGACTCCACGGTTCGTCCGTCCTTGATGATCGTCACCGAGTCGCACAGGCGGTCGACCTCAGCCATGATGTGGCTCGACATGAGCACCGTGCGCCCCTGGCCGGCCACGTCACGAACAGCGTCGACGAATACCTCCGCCTGGAGCGGGTCGAGCCCGGAGGTCGGCTCATCGAGGATGACCAGGTCGCACGGTGCCGCCAGCGCCGCCACGAGCATGACCTTCTGCCGGTTGCCCTTGGAGTAGGAGCGGACCGGCTTGTGGGGATCCAGCCGGAAGGCCTCGATGAGCTCGGCCTCGCGGGCCCGGTCGCGTCCGCTGCGCAGGGCGGCCAGGGCATCGAGGGTCTGCGCCCCGGTGAGTGCGGGCCACAGCGCCACGTCGCCGGGGACGTAGGCGCACCGGCGCGTGATGCGCTCGGCGTCGTGGCGCGGATCCATGCCCAGAACCCGCACCAGGCCACTGTCTCGGCGGTACATGCCCAGAAGGACGCGGATCGTCGTTGACTTCCCCGCGCCGTTGGGCCCCAGGAAGCCGTGGATCTGGCCCGTCTCAACTGTCAGGTCGAGACCGTCGAGCGCGCGGAAGGAGCCGAAGGTCTTCACCAGCCCTGAGGCGTCGATGGCGGGGGAGTGGTGCCGTGCGGGCAGGACGAACGCTGTTGGGGAGGCTGTGGTCGTTGGCATATCCCCAGGGTGAGGTGTGACGCGGCGTCGTACGCAAAGCCGACGCAGCAACGTCCGGGCGCGTGCGGTCTATTCGTCCGGACGCCATCGATCGATGGCGTCGAGGAACTCCCGCTCCAGGGCCCGGACGAGTCGCGGGTCGAGGTAACGGGTGGTGGCGACGAGGTGGAAGAGCGAACGTACCGCCCCAGCATCGACGCTGCTCGCCAGGGCCTCGAGGCGCTCGGGCGTCAGCTGGTCCTCCAGACGGGAGACGGTGATTCGTGCGCGCTGCCCGATCTGCGTGTCCGAGAGCTCAGCGGGATCCTGCGAGTAGAGCGTCAACGACTCGGCGTCGTAACGGGGGTCGGGATCGACGAAGAGGAACTCGGCCTCCGGCGGCATCTGTCCCCGGTAGCAGGCCAGATCGGTCAGGTCCCGCTCCCTGCGCACAGCGGTGCGGGTGGCCTCGTCGGGCGCGGCCTGCTCCATCCGGTCGAAGAAGGCCGCCATGCGCGGGGACATCGGTGAGACGGTCGAGCCGGTCCTGGCTCGCTCCAGCAGACCGGCGAGCATGTCCCTCTGCCCGGTCACCTCGGCCAGATGCTCCTCGACGGAGCTCAGTGCCCCGGCGAGGTCCTCGACGATGGAGCCGGCAACGGGACCGACTGCTGAGATCACGTCGTCCATCCCGTTCACAGGTGCGTCATCGATCCGCGGGACGGCGGCGTTCGCCTCGGACTCGCCGAGGACGCGCTTGATGGTCTCCAGGGACACGCCGGCCTGCACCAGCCAGCGTATTCGGGACAGCCGGGCCACATGTCCCAGGTCGTAGTCGCGCCACCCTCCGCGCTCGGCGGGGACCGGAAGCAGCCCCAGCGAGTGGTAGTAGCGCACCGTGCGCACCGTCGTCCCGGTCAGCTCGGCGATCTCGGCAACGCGCATGGGGACAGTCTCGCACGGCACGGGAACGTCGGGCCCGCACCGGTGCCGACGGGCCGAGTCGGCTCTGGAGCCGCTGATGATCGACGGTCGCCGTTCGCTCGTAGGAGGAGGGTGGGCACCTCACCCCGTTCATCGGGTGCCCGCCTCGTTGCTACCGTGCTCGCGTGAGTGCGGTGAGTCTGTGTTCTGCCAGCTACAGGATCAGTGGTGCCGAGTCGCACGCGCTCAACGATCCGTCCGTGGTGGAGTCGGTTCTCCGCGATGCCGCCCGGGAGGCGGGGCTGACAGTCGTCTCCGGAGCCCGCCATCGGTTCGACCCTCAGGGCGTCAGCGTCGTCGTCATCCTGTCCGAGTCGCATATCGCCGCCCACACCTGGCCCGAGAGCGGAACAGCCTACGTCACACTCACCAGCTGCCGTGAGCTGGACGGGGCGACGGCCGAGGCGATCGGCGCCCTCCTGGTGCGGACGCTGCGGGCCGAGTCGGCCGTCACCGGGATGGTGGTCCTGTGAGCGGGATGAGAGCCGATCTGAGCGTCGGCGAACGACTGCGGTGCGACGGAGCGCGGCTGCGCGTCGAGGGCTGCCTGCTGTTCAAGGAGTGGGATCGCCAGGATGGGCGGTACTGCTACTGGGAGGAGTGGCGGCTGTCGAGGACGACCGAGTACGGCGTGCAGGAGATGTGGGTCGAGCTCGATCACGACGACGGCCGGGTCCACCTGTACGAACCACTGCCCTTCGCCGAGCTGCCCGACCCCGGCTCCCTCGCTCCGGGGCAGATCCTCACCCTCACCAGCGGTACCGATGTCTATCACGATGTCTACGCCGCGCGCGTCACCGAGGTCGGCGTCGGCGTTCTCGAGCAGGCACTGGGAACGACTGCCTGCGGTCTCGCCCAGGGCCAGGAGATGATGTACGCCGAGATCGAGCTGACCGATGCCCGGGGCGCCACGAAGCAGGTCACCGTGGACAGTCACGGATTCCGGGATCTCGTGTCCTATCGGAAGCGGCCGCTGACCCGTATGGGGCAGCGACGGCTGTTCGGGAAGGTGATCGCCGCGGGAGGCCCTGGTCATCGGGACTCGGCGGACTCGTCCGAGCGCTGGTCGGTCCCCGAGATCCTAGTGGTGGCGCTGGTCGTCGTCCTGTGTCTCGTGATGATGGCGTGCTGCGACGACGACGATGACGGCGGTGGGGTCTTCTTCTGGAGACGGCGCTCCGTGTACGGCGGCGGTGGCAGGGGAGTGGGCAAGTGACGGCGTCGTGGATGCAGGGGGCGTTCACCGAACGGCCGCGGGACGATCAGGAGTCTCCAGAGGCGTCCAGGGAGATCCATCGCCATCATCATCGCGGTGACGATCAGCGGGTGAGCCGCGATGACCGTGGGGGCCGGGAGAATACGGCCCTGTTCGCAGCCGCCCTGCTGGTCGCGATCGGCGGGCTCATCTACGAGCTCATCCTGGGCACGGCGGCCTCCTACCTCGTCGGCGACTCCGTGCTCAGCTTCAGCCTGGCCACCGGCATCACCCTGTTCGGCATGGGGATCGGCTCCCTGCTGGCGAGCCGAGTTCACGGTGCTCCGGCAACCGTCTTCGCGGTCAATGAGATCCTGCTCGGACTGGTCGGCGGCAACTCGGTCCTCATCCTCTACGCGGCCTTCGGGCTGACTCGGGTGTACTGGACGGTCTTCGGGGCGATCAGCCTGCTGATCGGGATCCTCATCGGCCTGGAGATCCCCCTGCTGGTCAAGACCTTCGCCCAGCTCGGCAGGGGTTCCTCGGTCGAGCTGCTCAGCAGGATCCTGGCGATCGACTACTTCGGGGCGCTCATCGCCTCGCTGCTCTTCCCGCTGGTGCTGCTTCCTCAGCTGGGCCTCATGCGCGGCGCCTACCTGGTGGGCGCGCTCAATGTCGCGGTGGCCATGGTGGTGCTCCGTCTGGTCGATGCCTCGCGTCGAGTCATCGCGGCGGGCACGGCCGCGGCGGTGGCGCTGGTGGGGCTGTACTGCGGGGCGAGCCGTCTGGAGCGGGGCATCGACGGCCGGATCTACGGAGATCCCGTTGTCTACTACGAGCAGACCCCGTACCAGAAGATCGTCCTGACCAAGTACGGGGAGGATCTGCGCATGTACCTCAACGGGCAGCTGCAGTTCTCCAGCCTGGACGAGGCCCGCTACCACGAGACTCTGTCGGCCAGTGCCATGACCTCGGTGGCCGATCCCGCCCGGGTCCTCATCCTCGGCGGCGGCGACGGCCTCCTGGCCCGCGAGGTGCTGCGCTACGACGACGTCGAGCGCGTCACCCTGGTGGACATCGACCCGAGCATGACGGAACTGGCCCGTACCAGCCCCGTCCTGACGGAGCAGAACAACGGCTCCCTGTCCGACCGGCGTGTGGAGATCGTCAATGCCGATGCCTTCAGCTACACCGCTGAGGCCGACCAGACGTACGACGTCGTCATGGTCGATCTGGTCGATCCGTCCAACGAGAAGCTGGCCAAGCTCTACTCCGTTGAGTTCTACCGCCAGATCGACGCGCTCCTGGCCGGCGATGGCGTCATGGTCACCCAGGCCACCTCGTCGTTCTTCTCCCCGCACGCCTTCTCCATGGTGGCCAGCACGGTCGCCGCCGGACAGCCCGACCGCGGAGTCCACCCCTTCACGGTCAATGTGCCGTCCTTCGGCGAGTGGGGCTTCGTGCTGTCCACCCGCACGCCCGAGCAGCTGCTCGCCGGGCCGCTGCCGGACGGGCTGGTCTACCAGAGCGACCGGTTGCTCCACTTCCTCATGGTGGACGACCCGCCATCCGTGGAGCAGACGGAGCCGTCCACACTCCTGCACCCCAGGATCGTGGAGACCTACAACAACGACATGACCCAGTGGCGCTACTACTGACCCGCTCGCGACCCGCTCGGCCGGCGGAGCATCCGGCCGTGCCGCGCCCGATGCCGGGTGGCGGCACCGGGAGGGGCCCGTCTTTCCGCCGACCCTCGACTCGTCCTCTCCCGGCTGCTCACCTCCGGAGTCTGATGGTCAGCCAGGCGGCGGGGCCGACGATCGGGACGCAGCCGAGCAGTGTCACGAGCGTCTCCATATCCGGGAAGCTGACGATGTAGATCACCGATGTCAGCGCTGCCAGCCGGATGACGGCGATGCCTCGGCCAGCTCACGCCCCCAGTCGCGGGCCGCCGCCTCCTCGCCGTCGCCCAGGGGGCCCTGGCCCGACGTGACGAGGAAGCTCTTGACGGCTGGCTCGCCTTGGCCCGCGCGTCGCAGCGTCTTGGCGATCGCCTTGGCCGCCGAGCCGCTCAGCCAATTCCTTCCGACAACCGTGTCGAAGGCGGCCACGCGAGTGGAGGCCGGGATCGAGACCGCCGCCAGCCACTCGCGTACACCCGTGGCCGAAGTTGTCGCCCCCTGCTTCTTGCAGGCCGTCGCTCGAGTGCCGGCGGTCGGCAAGCCCCGGTTGTGAGTCGGGGCGCCTAGGACGAGCCGGTCGAGGTCCGCGGGCAGGACATCGGGCGCTCGGTCGACGTCGAGGACGCGGGCCTGCGCCCCGGTCTCGCTCAGCCCGGCGGCGATGGCCTCGGCAATGGTGCGGGTGCTGCCGAAGTACGACTCGACGATCACGAGCGCTGCCGTGGTTCCGCTCGATGTGTTCTCTGTCGTCACGATGTCCTCCTTGGTGCTGGTAGCGGCGTCATGGGCCCAGGTTCGGGTGCGACGCGACGTCGCACGCAAGCAGAGTCGCTTGAGCCGGGCGTTCTGGGCGACGCGCATGCAACGAGTCATGCACCGTGACGGGGAGTCTTCTCGAATTCCGAGAAGAGCACTCGCTGCGACCCGTGTCGCTTCCGGTCGAGTCGGCGCGGAACTCCGGGCCTCGGTGACGCCTGCGCGGAGGGAGGGGTGAGGTCGTAACAGAACCGATATTGACAGCGGCGACACGGTGCCTAAACTACGAACTGCGTCGAGGCTTTGAGCCCTGATCCTCACAGCACTGCCTAGGAACGACTATGGTCTTCTGCACGTCCTACTCGAATCGATGTCGCGTTCGGTGAGAATGCGCCGATGTGCATCATAGGCAATCTTACGCCGATGATGACTATCGGAAAACTCTGACGAGGCGCTGGCCCTTTTTTCTCCGAAAGACCATCCGATCGTCCTTCGATATGGATGTCGTGCCCGACGGCGGTTATTCGTGTTTCCCGTGACTATCCGGCCGGGGTGCGTCGGTGTCGGGTCGATCGGCGCCAGAGGAAGAACGACGCTACGAGCTCTACGAGCACAGGGCCGCACCAGGCCTGTTCCACCGTGCGGCCCCACCGCGACCGCCCCTTGAGCAGACGTTATATAACGGCGTGAGGGACCAGTCCTGACTAGTCCCGATCAGTGCATGGGCGGCGGAGTCACCAAATGACTGAAAAGAGAGGAGTGGATGTGATTGGTCGACTTTGGCCATTCATCATAGGAGGCGTCGCGCTCGGGCTGGACGCCTATATGATCGCAGGGCTGCTGCCCGCGATCGCGGAGAACCTGGCCGCCACCGAGGGCGTGACCGGGCTCGGGGTGACCGCCTTCACCGGGGCCTATGCGGTCGCGGGGCCTCTGCTCGCCGGTGCCGCGGGCCGCCGCTCCAAACGGGGACTCGCGATCGCCCTGTCGATGTTCACTCTGGGCAACCTTGTCACGGCGGGCGCGCCCAACATCGCCATATTCCTCATCGCCCGGGTGATCGCCGGCGCCGCCGCGGGCGTGTACTCGCCCCTGTCCTCGGCCGTCGCGGCGGCATCCGTATCGGAGGAGCGCCGCGGCCGGGCTCTCGGTCTCGTCCTGGCCGGGCTGGCGATGGGCACCGTGTTCGGCGTCCCGCTGGGCCTCCTGCTCGGAGGCCTGACATCGTGGCGGGTGAGTATCCTGCTCATCACGATCGTCGGGGCGCTGGCCCTGATCGGCATCTTCTCCTCCTGGGGGCGTGAGCTGCCCGGCGTGGACGCCCCCTCCCTGGTCGCACGCCTGCGCTCGATCGGATCCGGACCGAATCTCATGACCGTCACCGTCACCCTGTTCACCGGGATCGCCTCCCTGGGCCTGTATACCTACATCGCTTCGCTCCTGGGCGATACCGGCCTCGCCTCCCATCCCACGGCCGGCATCTGGGCCTGGGGCGTGGGCGGAGCCGTCGGCGTCATGCTCATCGGCCGCCTGGTCGATCGGGTCGGCGACTCGCTCCGCGTCACCGCGGTGATCCTGGCCCTCCTGACGATCGTTCTGGTCGTGCTCGGCACCGGCCCTGCCGTATGGCTGCTGGCGGCCGCGCTGTTCGCCTGGGGCGCCCTGGGATGGTCCTCCCTGGCCCCGCAGCAGGACACGCTGCTGGCGACCAATCCGCGGGACGGGGCGACCGCGGTCGCCGCGAATGCCTCGGCGAACTACCTCGGCTCCGCGATCGGGTCCGCCCTCGGCGCGGGCGTGCTCGCCGTCGGAGTGGCCGGCACGAACCTGGCCCTGCTCGCCACCATCCCGGCCCTGCTGGCACTCGCCCTGCAGCTGCTGCGCATCCGCATGCACCGCACCGCATGACACCGGTCGCGAACGGCGACCACGACGAGAAGAGATGAGAAGGAAAGGAATTTTCCATGTACGCGGACATGGCTCTCGAGCGTCTCGACGATCTTAAGCGGGAGGGCAGTTACCGGACCTTCGTGACCCTCAATCGGCATGCTGGACGGTATCCCATGGCTACGGTCAAGCGTGATGGCGGCATGTATGAAGATGTGCAGGTCTGGTGCAGTAACGACTATCTGGCCATGTCTCAGCACCCGACGGTCATCGCCGCGATGCAGGACACCGCCGCTCGCTACGGCGCTGGGGCCGGCGGCTCCCGTAACATCGGGGGCACCCACGAGGAGGTCGCTCTTCTCGAGGCGGAGATCACGGACTGGTTTCGCAAAGAGCGTGCCCTGGCCTTCCCGACGGGCTACGGCTCCAATGATGCTGCGTTAGAGGCATTCAGTATGAGATATATCCGGATCTGCTGATCTACAGCGACGCGCTCGATCACGCGTCCATGATCTCCGGGATCCGCCGTAATAAGAATGGTCGTCGTGTGTGGCGCCACAATGATTTGAATCACCTCGAGGAGCTTCTCTCCGCCGACGACCCATCTACACCCAAAATCATTGCGCTGGAATCCGTGTACTCCATGGACGGCGATACGGCCGACCTCCCCGGAGTCATCGACCTCGCTCACCGGTACAACGCCCTGACCTATCTCGACGAGGTTCATGCTATCGGACTCTACGGGGAGCAGGGGCGCGGGATCGCCGATCGAGAGGGCGTCCTCGACCGGATCGATGTGATCCAGGGGACGATGGCGAAGGCCATTGGCGTGATAGGAGGGTTCATCGCGGGTCCCGACTGGCTCGCCGACGCCGTGCGCAGCTTCGCTCCGGGATTCATCTTCACGACCTCCATGCCCCCGGCGGTGGCTGCTGCCTGCCGGGCGAGTATCCAGATCGTCCGTGCCGACGATCACGCACGTGATCTACTGCAGAGCCGAACCGCGCAACTGCGACACGAACTGGATGTTCGCGGCATCGAGATCATGTCGTCCTCGACGACGCACGTGCTTCCGGTTCTCATCGGCGACGCCCGCGATTGTCGGGCCGCCGCGGCGATGCTACTCGATGAATACGGGATCTACATCCAGCCGATCAATCCGCCGACAGTGCCGCCGGGCACCAGTCGCTTCCGCATCAACGCCACGCCTGCTCACACTGCGGAGCAGGTCACCCGCCTCGCCGATTCCCTTGATGAGGTCTTCGCTCGCCTGGGAATCTCCGAGAACAAGAAGAGTGTCCGGTAATCCGATGACGCGCGTCGCCCACTCGGCAGTCGCGGTGCGACGGGCCACCCGCGCCGATATCGAGTCCGTGCTGGCATTGCGCCGGAGTCTTCTTGCCGCTGGCGAGGCTCATTGGGCCCGAGGCGATGCTGGCGGCTGGGAGGCGGCCTATCGTGCGCAGTTGGAGGAGGAGATCAACGGAACCGTGTCGGCGCAGGCGACCTTTCTCGCGGTCGCGGACGCTGCGCCCGTGGGCGTGGCGACCGCGATCATCGATCGTCGCTTGGCCAATCCTGCTAACCCGAAGGGCTTCGAAGGCTGGATTCAGGGCGTCTATGTTAACAGGTCCGCCCGAGGACTCGGACTCGGCACCGCCCTGACCCGGGCGGCCGAGGACTGGCTCGCCGCCCGTGGTGCGGATGCCATCTACTTGGATTCCACTCCGAGTGCACTGCGGATGTACGCGCGCCTGGGCTACGTGATCAACGACGAAACGCACCTGAGGAAGGAACTGCATTGACTCTGAGAATCGACCTCATCGGCGCCGGTTACGCCGGTACGCGGCTCGTCCGAGCCTTCGAGCACGTCGCCGCGGGAAGGGGGGGAGGATATCGATGCGCGCACTTATTCGCGCGCGGACACTGCCGCACTGCCCGATGATCCTGCGCGGATTCATCTGATGTATGAGGGTGCTGATGTCGTCATCAACGCCGCCAATGACGACCAGCATCTCAGTATCCTCAATATTCTTCAGCACGTCGACGGATTCGTCCTCTCGGAGAAGCCCCTCGTTGCGCCTCAAGATTCCGTTCCTGATCGCTGGGCGGGGGTGTGGGAGAGTGGCGACAGATTTGCTATGAACTGTATCGAACGTTATTCTCCGGCAGTTGACCACGTCCTCGCCCAGACACGTCGACGCGATCTGCGGATCGCACGGATCGACTTCACCTGGGCGAAGAACCGCTTCGATGACCCGCGGCCCACTGTGGACGTCGTCAGCGAGGTCGTACATCCGCTCGATTTGTGCTGCTACCTCACTGGCGCATCGGCTGAGGATGTTCATCTGCACAATGCTGCGGTCATCAACTCCGACTATACCAGTCTTACGGATGACACTCCCGAGTCCGTGCAGATCATGGCGAGTATGAATGACGTCGCCGTCACAGGATACTCGAGTTTCGCTCATCCTGACCGACGACGCGCATTTGATATCATTCTCGTCGGCGACGACGGCGCCCGGGAATACGTGGAGCTCATTTTTGACGACCCCGGCTGGGATCACGACCGTCTTCGGCACTGGAGCGCCGACGGCGCCCAACCGTGCCAGGACACGGCTTTCATCACCGGTGGTACAGCCCCGGAGACGTGCGGGAAGCTCTGCCTATTCGCCGAGGATGTCCTGTGGGGCGATCATGGCCGCCGCTACACCACCTTCGTTGAAGCCGCTGGTCTGCAGCGCCTTCTCGCCGATATTCATCGTTTCTCCCAGGACGCGCTCTCGTTGCGATATGGTCGAGGACCACGTCGAACGACCCTCGATAGGAACAACCTCGAGCGGCTCGGCTGACGACGTGGGCCTTCGGAACTCTTCGGAGACTCTTCAGAGGCTCCGCCCGGGCGCCTCGAAGGTGCTGCGCTGCTGGACCGACCCGGAGTCCATGCCGGTCGTGAACCAGCGGACCCGCTGCTCGGAGGATCCGTGAGTCCACGAGTCGGCGTCCAGCGACTCGGCCGTCGCCGCCATGCGGCACTGGGTGTACTGGTCGGCGGCGCCACGCCTCCCGCCCGAGGTGGAGACGCGGTTCGGATCGATCTTGATATCGCGGTTGAAGCTCATGGTGACCTCGGGGGAGGGAGGGGCCGAAGCCAGCGTAACGTCGCGCCGGCGCTCGTCCGAGTACGCTGGCGACGTGCTCTACGACCTGCTGTACAAGACCGTCCTGACGCGTACCGACCCCGAGTTGATCCACGACGCATGCATCAAGGCCATCGAGGTCACCAGCAGGATTCCGCTCGCGCGCGATGCGGTGAGGCAGATGTGGGGGCGTCGCCCCATCCTCCCCGTGCCCAGCGCCAACCAGGGCGGTCCCTTCGCGCGACCCGTGCCGGGTCTGCTCGGCCTGGCGGCCGGCATGGACAAGGAGGGGCGGGCCGTGGAGGGCATGGACATGCTCGGCTTCGGCTTCGTCGAGATCGGCACCTTCACGGCCCGCGCCCAGGACGGCAACGACAGGCCCCGCATGTGGCGTCACCCGCGTACCCGCGCGATCCGCAATCGTATGGGATTCAACAACCCCGGTGCCGACGAGGCCGCTCGGCGCCTGCGGGCCCTGCGGGCGACCGCGCGCGGCCGCTCCATCGTCGTGGGCGCCAATATCGGCAAGACGAAGGCCACGGCACTGGTCGATGCCGTCGAGGACTACCGCTACTCCGCTGGCGTCGTGGCGCGCTGGGCCGACTACCTGGTCGTCAACGTCTCCAGCCCGAACACGCCCGGCCTGCGGACCCTCCAGAACGTCGACGCGCTGCGCCCCATCCTGGAGGCCGTGCGCGAAGCCGGCGACACCGCCGCGCGCCGCCACGTGCCGCTCCTGGTCAAGATCGCCCCCGACCTGGCTGACGAGGACATCGACGCCGTGGCGGACCTGGTGACGCGAATGGGACTGGACGGCGTCGTCGCCACCAACACCACGATCGACCACGACCTGGGCGAGGGCGGTCTGTCCGGCGCTCCGCTGCTGCCGCGCTCCCTGGAGGTCGTGCGCCGCCTGCGCGCCCGATTGGGGGAGGGTCCCACCATTATCGGGGTGGGCGGCATCTCCTCCATCATGGACGCTGAGCTCATGCTCGATGCGGGCGCGGATCTGCTCCAGGCCTACTCCGCCTTCGTCTACAACGGCCCGGCCTGGCCCGGTCGCATCAACCGGGCCCTGGCCACGACACGTCGGCGATCATGACGGGTGGCCATCGGCCGGTCTCTGATAACCTGATCGCAACCTGCGCCACGACGCGGGAAGAGGGATAAGGGGCTGCCTGTGAGGTCGGGCTGGCAGCCGCAGTCGTCAACCTCTCGGACCTGCCTCTCAATGCCCATGAACATCTCCGACCCCTCTTCCTCATCCAGCGCATCCTCTTCCGGATCTCCTGAGTCCTCGACGTCCTCGGAGTCCCCCGTGCGCACCCTTCTGGACGCGGCCGGGCCCGGCTTCCTCGTCTGCGCCTACCTGGGCCGTCTTCCGGCCGCCATGAACCAGCTCGGCCTGCTCCTCGTCGTCTCCGCCGCGGGGCGGAGCCTGGCCCTCGCGGGCGCCGTGGTCGCCGCCGTCGGTCTGGGAACCGCATTCGGAGCGCCGTTCATCGGTCGTCTGCACGATCGCGCGGGCGCCTGGAGGGTCACCACCTGCGCACTTGTGATCCAGATGGCCGCGCTGATCGCCATCTGGGGCGCGGTGAGTCGTGCGCTGGCCGACTGGATCATCCTGGTGGCCGGCGCCATCATGGGCATGGCCAATCCGCAGGCGGGATCGATCGCGCGTGCCGTGTGGTCCTCCATCGCGCGCGCCGGCGGCCCGCCCGCCCGCGCCCTGAGGATCGTCCGCGTCGGCATGGGCTGGGAGACGGCGGCCGACGAGACGAGCTTCGTCCTCGGGCCCGTCGCCGCCGGGGGCCTCGTCGTCCTCCTGGGAGCCCGGGGGACGGTCGTGGCGCTCGGGGCTCTGACCCTGCTCGGCGAGGGACTGTTCGTCGCGTGGCTGCTGGCCCACCGGCGCATCGGCCGTTCGGGGCCGGACCGGGCGCGATCCGATGGCGACCGGAGCGCGCTGCGCGGCGCCTCCTCCGGGGCGCCGGTGGGCGATCTCCTTCCCGTTCTCCTCACCGTCATGGGGATCGGCGTCGTCTTCGGCACGACTCAGACGGCGCTGACGGCTGTTCACGCGGCCCACGGCACGCCGGGACTCACCGGTCCGGTCTACGGATCCATGGGGATCACCTCCGCCCTGGTCGGCTTCATGAGCCCGGGCCTGCGCATCGGGCGCCTGCGGAAAACCGCTGTCGGCGGAGCGATCGTGCTCCTGTGCTCCCTGGCGTTGATGAGCGTGCCGTCCACCGCGCTCGCGGAGGCCGTCATCCTGTGCCTGGGCGCGGCGGTGGGCATGACCCTGGTGACCTGCTACTCGCGGGTTGAGGAGCTCGCTCCAGCCGGCCGCGTCACCGGCGTCATGGCCATGGCGTCGACGGGCAACGTCCTGGGCGTCTCCGTGGGGAGCATGGTCACCGGAGCGATCGGCGACGACCTGCATCTCGGGAACCTGCCCGCCGCGGTGGCCGGCGGGTGCATCGTGGTCGTCGCCCTGGTCGAGGCCTGTCGGGCGGGTCTGCGGGGCCGTCGCTGAGCGCGGATGGCGCGCTGTGCCCGCCGAGGACGGCTGCTCCTCGACGGGCTGCCTCGCGCCTCATCGGTGTCGGCCGATACGGCCGACACAGCCGGGTACGGCCAGGGCGATCGGGGCGATCAGCGCGATGCCGAGTCGTCCTCAGGCCGGGCGCCTCTCCGGGGAGCGGGTGAGGGCCGGGTCGCGCTCCACCACATCGCCCAGGGCGGTGTCGATGGCCTCCATGACGTCATCGCCGAGCCTCACACCCGAGGCCTTGACGTTCTCGGTCAGCTGCTCGGGCCGGGAGGCTCCCACCAGGGCCGCGGAGACGTAGTCGTGCTGAAGGACCCAGGCGATCGCCAGCTGCGGCATGGTGAGCCCGGCGTCCGCGGCGATCGGACCCAGCTTCTGGACGGCGGTGAGGACCTCGTCGGTCATCCACCGGGCGATCATGTCCTTACCGCCCTTCTCATCGGTGGCGCGCGACCCGGTCGGCGGCCGCCGACCGGGCAGGTACTTGCCCGACAGGACTCCCTCGGCCATCGGGGACCACACGATCTGGCCCATGCCGAGCTCGGAGGAGGCGGGCACGACGCGGTCCTCGATGACCCGCCACAGCGCCGAGTACTGGGGCTGGTTGGACACCAGCCTGAAGCCCATCCGGGTGGCGAGCTCCTGGCCGGCGCGGATCTGGTCCGCGGTCCACTCCGAGACCCCGATGTAGAGGGCCTTGCCGGAGCGGACGACGTCGGCGA
>ERZ772967.527-NODE-527-length-30459-cov-4.658006_pt1 | contig 30459 bp, 27 predicted proteins | sample MGYA00511677_ERZ772967 | MGnify/ENA primary metagenome ERZ772967 (study PRJEB29015, sample SAMEA2737931) | human oral metagenome | biome: human oral; feature: human-associated habitat; material: dental | place: China | collected 2146 ...
TAATTATTATGGAACGGCAGCCTTGTTTCACGTGAAACAAGACGGCCGTTCTTTACTTTATATAAAGGGGATACGCATATATGACACGCGAAGAAAATGAAAAACGATTAGCTTATCTCAAGAACATCGTATTAAACATGCCTGAGAAACCTGGCAGCTATCAATTTTATGATGAGAACAAAAATATCATATATGTAGGTAAAGCCAAGCGTCTCAAGCAGCGTGTTTCATCATATTTCCATAAAGAAGTAGATAGGTTCAAGACTAAAGTATTGGTCTCCAAGATTAGAGATATCAGCTATACCGTCGTTAATACTGAAGAAGATGCGCTCTTACTCGAGAACAGTCTCATCAAGAAGTATAATCCCCGCTACAACGTCTTGCTGAAAGACGGCAAGACTTATCCCAGCATCTGTATTACTAACGAGTATTTTCCACGTATCTTCAAGACCCGAAATATCAACAAACGTTTCGGCACTTTCTTTGGTCCCTACCCTCATGTCGGAAGTATGTATGCCATTCTTGATATCATCAAGCGCCTTTACAAACCACGCACCTGTCGCCTTCCTCTCACCAAAGAGGGTGTTCAACAAGGGAAGTTCAAACCTTGCTTAGAATACCATATTCATAATTGTGATGCTCCATGCATTGGTAAACAGAGCTACGAAGAATATCAAGAGAACATGAATCAAGCACGCGAGATCCTAAAAGGGAACACTCGTGAAGTGAGTAAAAGACTTTATCAACTCATGATGAAGAATGCCGAACTCTTGAAATTCGAGGCAGCAGAAGATATCAAAAAGAAGATTTCACTCCTCAACGAATTTGTTGCTAAGAGTGAAGTTGTCAGTCATACGATTGATGATGTAGACGTTTTTACTATTGTTGATGATGAGACTAACCACAATGCCTACATCAATTATATCCATGTGCGCAAGGGAACCATCAATCAAAGTTTTACATATGAATATAAAAGAAAACTTGATGAAAGTGACGAGGAACTACTAATTACTGCCATTCCCGATATCAGAGAACGTTTCAAGAGCCACGCTAAAGAGATTATTGTGCCATTTGAAATGGAGTGGAAGATAAAAGATGCAGAGTTCTTCGTACCTCAAAGAGGTGATAAAAAACATCTCCTCGAACTGTCAGAGATGAATGGGAAACAGTATAAATTCGACCGACTGAAGCAATCAGAGAAACTCAATCCGGAACAGAAGCATACGCGGTTGATGAAAGAATTGCAAGCCAAGCTAAAGCTTCCCAAGCTTCCCTATCAGATTGAATGCTTTGACAACAGCAATATTTCAGGGACAGATGCTGTGGCAGGCTGCATAGTATATAAAGGTATGAAGCCCTCACGGAAAGACTATCGCAAATACAACATCAAGACGGTTGTTGGTCCCGATGATTATTCCTCCATGCAAGAAGTCGTCCGCCGACGCTATAGTCGCATGATAGAAGATCAGACTTCCCTCCCCGACCTCATTATTACAGATGGTGGGAAAGGTCAAATGGAGGTCGTAAGAGAAGTTGTTGCCGATGAACTACACCTCAACATACCCATTGCCGGACTTGCCAAAGACGACCGACACCGCACAAACGAACTCCTCTACGGTTTTCCTCCACAGACCATTGGACTTGATGTAAAGAGCGAACTCTTCAAAGTACTCACACAAATACAAGATGAAGTGCACCGTTACGCTATCACCTTCCACCGCAACAAGCGCTCAAAACACGCCCTACACAGTGAACTTGACGACATCAAAGGGCTTGGACCAAAGGGCAAAGAGGCGCTACTCAAGGAACTAAAGACCGTAAAATACATAAAAGAAGCTGATAGTCAACAACTTATAAAAGTTCTTGGAGCATCTAAAGGAACGATTGTTTATAAACATTTTCACCCAGAAATGCCCGAAACAGAATAATTTTTCGTATATTTGCCGTATGAGAATAGTCATACAACGCTGTGCACAGGCCTCTGTAACCCTAAATAATGAAGTGAAAACTGCTATTGGCAAGGGCTACCTTATCCTTTTAGGTATCGAAGAAAGTGATACCGAAGAAGATGCTAATTGGCTGATACACAAAGTAATAAACCTAAGAGTTTTCGACGATAAGCAGGGCATCATGAACCGTTCTATCATGGATATTGACGGCGAAATCCTTGTTGTTTCCCAGTTCACACTATTTGCAAGCTACAAGAAAGGCAACCGCCCATCGTGGCTCCGCGCAGCAAAACATGAGATTTCAGTACCTCTTTACAACTATTTCTGCAATGAATTGTCACACAAACTCGGCAAAACCGTAGGCACAGGAGAGTTCGGAGCTGATATGAAAGTGGCGCTCGTCAACGACGGCCCCGTAACTATTTGCATGGATAGTAAGGCGAGAGAGTAGAGCCTCTCCCCCAACCCCTTTGCTTTCCTCGCTTCGCAAGCTCAACGAACAGCAACCTACAGTTCCCCAAAAAGAGAAGAGGGGATAATATCATTTTCCAATGGAAATAAAAGACAAAAAAATAAAAGAAGCTAACGAATATTCAATTTATTCGGAAGCTATATCAAACTTACAAAAGTCACAACAAACGAGTATAAACACAATAAAATAACCTCAAATTAGCAGGCATATCACTCCCCTCTTTCTTCGGAGAGGGCTTAGGGGTGAAGCTGTTAAGTGCGGAGCACTTTATATTAATACTATTATGACCCTTCAAGAAGCCCAGAAATCCGTTGATGAATGGATAAAAACTTATGGCGTTCGCTACTTCAATGAACTCACCAACATGGCCTGCCTTACAGAAGAAGTAGGCGAATTAGCACGCGTTATAGCCAGGAAATATGGCGAGCAAAGCTTCAAACCAGGCGAGAAAGCCAACTTAGGAGAGGAAATGGCCGATGTGCTTTGGGTGCTCCTTTGCTTAGCCAACCAAACCGGTGTAGACCTCACGGCCGAATTAAAGAAAAGCTTTGAAAAGAAAACCCAGCGCGACAACAAGCGTCATCTGAACAACAATAAATTGAAATAAACAACCTAATCAATACAAATTATGGCATATACAAAGACTATCCTGCCACAAAACGAAGGCAAGGAGATTAAGAATGAAGACAAGAGCAAATACGAAAAGGCTCTTGAACTGTATGACACCAACCTCAACGACGCCGAAGTTCAGGCTGCCGTAAAGAAGATTATCGAGGAAAAAGTGCCACAGAACGACACCATGGAAGTAAAGAAATTCCTCTTCGGAAGTATCGAACTCACAACGCTCAGTACTACGGACACAGAAGAGAAAGTGCTCAAAATGATTGAGAAAGTCAATCAGTTCGACCGCGAGTACCCCGATATTCCCCATGTTGCAGCCGTTTGTGTCTATCCCGTCTTTACCGAACTCGTGGCCAATAGCCTTGAAATTGATGGTGTAGAAATTACCAACGTATGCGGAAATTTCCCTTCCTCACAGGCCCGAATGGAAGTAAAGGTGGCCGAAACTAAGTTGTCTGTGACCGACGGTGCCACCGAAATAGATATCGTTCTCCCTGTAGGCAAGTTCCTCAGTGGCGACTTTGAAGGTGTCTGCGATGATATCAACGAGATGAAACAGGCTTGTGGAGAAGCACCTATGAAGGTTATCCTTGAGACCGGAGACTTAGAAAACTGCAGTAATATCAAGAAGGCTGCCTTGCTTTCCATGTATGCCGGCGCCGACTATATCAAGACATCTACCGGCAAAGAAAAGGTAAGTGCTACACCAGAAGCGGCATACGTGATGTGTCAGGCTATCAAGGAATACTATGATAAGACTGGCATACAGATAGGTTTTAAGCCCGCTGGCGGCATCAATACGGTTACAGACGCCATTACCTACTACACCATCGTTAAAGAGCTCTTAGGCGAAAAATGGCTCACCAACAAGTGGTTCCGCATGGGAACAAGTCGATTGACCAACCTACTGCTAAGCGAAATCCTTGGAAAAGAGACCAAATTCTTCTAAAATATAGCCCAAAACGCCCTGCTTTCTCACCAAAGAAAGTAGGGCGTTTGCGTTTAATATCGTTATCTAACACCCCAATTTATTCCTTGTTTTCAATTGATGAGAAAGAAAATCACCCTCCTTTTATTGCTTTTCACCTTATCAACGATAAGCCTAAATGCCCAGGTTGGCGTTGCACTCTACCTTGAAAAAGCCAGTATCTGCAAACAAAACAATGGTAAATTCAGCCTCAACGACTTCCACAAGAAGCCTATTATCACCGATGCCGACACTATATTTAGCACACATTTCGATTGCTTTGTAGTAAGTAAAGCGGGGCAAAAAGGGCTATACGATGCTGAAGGAAAGTGCTTGCTTCCTATCACATTCAATAACATTTCCTTCGATAACAACCGCTATTGGCTCGTCAACAAGGACGGGAAACAAGGTCTTTATTCGCACATGGGCAAAGAAATTCTGCCGCCACGCTATGATAGTATAGAGGTAACCTGTAACTATCGTACCAATGCAGGCAACTATTTCATCGTGAAAAAAGGCTTATATGGGCTCTGTAACAACGAGGGAAAATTTATTGTCGACCCACAATACACCGCCATAGAATATAGATATTTGAGGTATTTTAAGCTGACAAAAGGAGATAGTTGCCATTATCTCTTCAACTACAAAGACATCATTAAAGACATCAAATTAGACGATGCTATGCCTATTACAATACAAAGAAACGAACAAAAACGCTTCTATTTCAATTATAAACAGGGCAAAGCATGGGGACTTCTACGTGAAAATGGACAGTCAGTCATCGCTGTTCAATATGATAAACCCCTACAAAAAGTTGGCTATATCCACTCAGACAGCACCGCTTATTTCATTGCTTGTAAAGACAATCTATTTGGATTGATTGACATAAACAACAAGATTGTGCTCCCCTTTCAATACAAAAACATCCAACCAACCTATCTCTACAACACCATAGAACTCACTACCGACGAGGGGAAACAACTCTATAACATGACTAAAAAGCAATTAGCGCTCAACCTTTTCTATGACAAGAGCAGTGTTTCTGACCGCTATCTATACCTCAAAAGGAATGGCCTTGAAACAGCTGTTGACTGCAAGCACATGCAAATTCTCTTCCCTTTTAAATACAATTCCATATTAGGTCTCAACGATAATGAGCACTTTATCGTCACCACAAAGAGCAAAACAGCAGTCGTCAACCGCCAAGATAAGCAGCTGATCCCCTATGGTTACGACGAAATTAAAGTCACAAACAAGCCCTATCTCTTTATCATCAAGAAAGAAAAGCAATATGGCATTGTCAACCTGAAGAACGAATTGGTTTATGGAATGACACCTTATCCCATATACACCTATGATGATCGCATAGAACTCATCAACATTACAACGTTTCAAACCATTAAGAAATTAGACTATAACTTCAAAGAAATCAAGTAAAAATGATGTATCCTAAAACATATAAACGCATGAAAAAGATTGCAATCCTCCTGCTCATCATGGCATGTGCAACAACAAGTGTCCATGCACAACACATTCAAATCATTGCAGAATTCAAAGAAATAGCAAACATCCGCCAACAAAACAATGGCAAACTCAGTCTGAACAATGCCCAAAATAAGCCCATTATCACCGATATTGACTCTATTATCCCAACCAGTAATGTTTTCTATCACGTCATCAAGAACGGCAAACATGGCATCTATTACAAAAGCGGAAAGCAATGTATTCCCATAGAATATAACGAGATAAACGAGATAAAAGCAAGCTACTACGCCTCCCAAAACGACTATTGGCTTGTAAGAAAAGGAAAGAATGTAGGTCTTTACAGCCATGATGGCAATCAAATCCTCCCTCCAGTCTACCTATATATTGAACAGAAAAGAGTAGATACATCACAAGAAACAGATTATTTCATTGTCAAAAAAGAACACTACGGAATCTGTGATGCAAAAGGAAATATCGTTGCAGCACCCATATATGCGTATATCACTTATACGAATGGATTCTGGACGCTTAGAAAAGAAACGCCCTGTGATTATATATTCAACGATAAAGACATTGTAAAAGGAATCACTATCAATCAAACTAAGGGTCCCATCTACTACGACTACAAACGCTTAGCCCTAGATTATAGCTTCGAAAAGGATGGATTATGGGGAGTTATTAATAGTGAAGGACTGACTATTATTAAGCCACAATACGAAAAAGAACTGCTAATTATGAATAATCTTAACAATAATCGACAAGTTTATTTCATTGCCTATCAAAACAGATGTTACGGCATGATAGACATTGATAACAACATCATTCTGCCTTTTTCATATAAAAGTATAAAACAAATCGACGATAACGGCATCGTTAAATTAGACGATATACAAGGCAAGAAAAAGCTGTTCAGCATGAAGAAAATGCAGATGCTGACCAACTCTTCCTACGACAATGTCCAAGTGTTCCCTTCTTATTGTATCCTCGAAAAGGATGGATTAGAAGCCTTCTTTGATGCGGATGAAGAAAAAATTTTACTTCCATTAGCATACGAATCAATAACGACCAACATGTATAAAAGCACCTTTATTGTCTCAAAAGGGAAGAAATTTGGTATTGTTAACCGTGAAAATAAAACCCTTGTTCCTTTTGAATATGATAACATTTCCTCCACACCAAACGACAGTCTCTTTATTGTCGAAAAGAAAAATGAGCAAGGTGTTATCGATTTGAATAACGACATACGCATCAAATTAAAGCCATGCAAAATTAAAACGTTCTTTAATCGTCTTGAAATCAGAGAGCTAACTACCGATACCATCATCCAGAAATTGGATTATAACCTCAAAGAAATCAAGTAAAAAGATGTATCCTAAAACATATAAACGCATGAAAAAGATTGCAATCCTCCTGCTCATCATGGCATGTGCAACAACAAGTGTCCATGCACAACACATTCAAATCATTGCAGAATTCAAAGAAATAGCAAACATCCGCCAACAAAACAATGGCAAACTCAGTCTGAACAATGCCCAAAATAAGCCCATTATCACCGATATTGACTCTATTATCCCAACCAGTAATGTTTTCTATCACGTCATCAAGAACGGCAAACATGGCATATATTACAAAAGCGGAAAGCAATGTATTCCAATAGAATACGACGATATAGAACGACTATACACAAACTATTGGCTTACAACTAAGGACGGGAAAGTTGGCCTATGCTGGTCAAACGGCAATCAGATTTTCCCCACAAACTATAAAGATATCTGCATCCTTAGAAGGGAAGAATCTGGCAAATACGATTTCTTCATCGTCAAGAAAGATAAATATGCCATCCTTGATAGTGATGGTAAAGCTATCTTCCCGACCCAATACGACAAGATTCGCCACCGTGATGATTACTGGATATTAGAGAATTCATCGACCACAGACTGCCTTTTCAAAAGTGGGGAACTCGTGAAAGGCATTACAATCAACTACTATGACATTCCTTTTCTCCACCAAGAAAACGGGCAAACAAAGAAGTACTATGATTTCAAGAAAGGCAATTTATGGGGAATAATCGATGAAGATGGGCGCATACGCATACCGGCTCAATATCAGAAATATCTTCGGTTGGTAAACCATCTCAACGAGAACTCCCCCATTCGCCTCATTGCCTATAACAAAGAAAAATGTGGAATCATCAATTTTGAGAATGAAATCATTCTGCCCTTCGAGTATCATCGCATCGTTAAAACAGCATTAGGATATATCATTGAGGTTGAAACCACAGAAGGATGGCAACTCTTCAACCTGCAATCGAACCGTATCATTACACCGTTTTATTACAAAGAGAGCACATCAGATGCCAATTATATCTATCTGTCAAAAGCGCATTTCAAAACACCGTTCGACCCTCAAAAGGAGCAAATCATACTGCCATGGGAATACAGTACAGTCTACAATATCCCAGGAAGTCATAACTTCGCAGTAAAGAAAGATAGGCTCTTTGGCGTTGTCAACAGCGAAAACAAAGTACTTGTTCCGTTTATATACGAAGACATGATAAGTACTAATAGACCCAATATGTTGGTGATTACGAAAAACAATCAGTATGGTATCATCGACATCAATAACAAACTGCTATATGGCATGACGGATAATCGTATAGAAGTGCATAGTAACTATTTTGAACTCAAAGTCCCCAAAGCGAATAAAATCATTAAGAAATTAGACTATAATCTCAAAGAAATCAAATAAAAATCATACATCATAAAGCCCATATTCCTATGAAAAAGATTGCATTCCTCATGCTTTTCATAGCATTCTCAACAATGATTGTCCATGCACAAGAGACATCTGACTTCTTGACTCCACATCAAAAGCAAAATATAACCGTTCAATCCAATGGCAAATATCGTATATTCAATGACAACGATAAACCCGTAGCAGTCGATATAGATACGGTTCAAAGAGTACGAGATAGCTTCATTAAAGTGAAAAAAGGAGGAAAAGTTGGGCTTTTCCTCCTGAATGGAACACCGTGTATTCCACTCAATTACGATGATATAGATGCGTATACTGGCACTTTTTGGATTGTAACAAAAGGAAAGTATAAAGGGATATTCACCTATGAAGGCAAGCAGGTTCTCCCTCCTGTCTATGATGAAATCACTGTTGAATGGCAAAACAACTATGACAAGCCGCCTCACTTCATAGTGAAAAAAGAAAAATATGGTCTTTGTGACAGCAAAGGAAACATGGTTGTTCCAACCGAGTATACAAAGATTGAAGCAAAAGATGACCATTGGAAACTCACGAAAGGCTACCCCTTTGAATATATTTTCAACAACGGAAGTACTGTAAAAGATGCTACCCTTGCAGATGAAATAAATGGTATTAGCTATCGGAAAGATGATGATTTAATTGTCTATTATCCATACGAAAAAAATGGACTATGGGGACTTATGGATGGGAATGGGCACACGATAATTACGCCACAATATGATCAACAGCTGAGTTTAATCAAATATGAAGCTGAAAATCAACCTATCAAGCTCTTGGCCTGCAAAGATAATTACTATGGCATTATCGAAACAGACAATAGCATTGTTGTCCCTTTTCAATATAAAGAAATCACGCGAAAGAACTATAAAGGCTTGTTAGAACTCGAAACTAAAGAGGGGAAAAGATTATACAGTCTTGCAAAAAAATGCTTTCTCACCGATTTCAACTATGAAAAGATAGAGAACAAAGGTCATTATTATATCCTTACAAAAGACTACTTAAAAACAGTATTTGATGCAGATACTGAACTGGTTCTTTTCCCTTTCAAATACACTTCTATAGACTGTGCCTATGAAGGTGATTTCTTCATTGTAGAGAAAGACCAACAAGAAGGTGTCGTTAACAGCAAAGACGAAGTATGTATCCCACTTGATTACCAGTATATTGACCCTACCTGCAATCCTAATCTGTTCATAATTGAACGTGATAATAAGTATGGAATCGTCAATACAAAGAATGAAACGGTATATCCTTTCAGCAATAACAACATTGTTAATGAATATGATCGTATAGAAATCCGTGATGCCTCAACCGACAAAATCATCAAGGTTCTTGACTATAACCTTAAGGAAATCAAATAAAAATCATGCATCATAAAGCCCATATCCCTATGAAAAAGATTGCATTCCTCATGCTTTTCATGGCATTCTCAACAGTGATTGTCCATGCACAAGATGTTCAAATCAGTGCAGAATATAAAGAAATAGCCAATATCAGCCGGCAGAAAGATGGGAAATATTGCCTGACTGATCACGACAATAAGCTCATTATCGCTGATGCCGACACGATTTTTACGATCAGTGACGTCTTCTATTATATCATCAAAAACGGCAAACACGGTATCTATTTCATGAGCGGTGAGCCGTGTATCCCCATTGAATACGACAATATAGAGCATATATACAAAGATTATTGGCACATCACAAAAGACGGGAAAGTAGGCTTGTGCCGGTCAAACGGCAGGCAAATTCTGCCCACAAACTACAAGAAAATCAGCGTCATTAGAAGGAAAGAGAGCGACAAATACGATTTCTTCATCGTCAAGAAAGATAAGTATGGCCTTTGCGATGACAATGGTAAACCTATCCTCCCGACCCAATACGACAAGATACTATACCGTGATGGTTATTGGGCATTAGAGAAAGCATCGGCTACCGACTATCTTCTCAACGATGAACACCTCGTAAAAGGCATCACCATCAGCAAGTATGAAATCCCCTTTCTCCACCGTGAGAACGGTAAAAATAAAAAATATTACAGCTTTAAGAAAGGTAATTTATGGGGCATTATCGATGAAGACGGACACACACGCATAAAGGCACAGTATGAAAACAGACTCCAATTGACAAGCTATGAAGACGAGAATACCCCCATATTCTTTATTGCCCACGATAACGGTAATTTCGGTATCGTCGATCTCAACAATAAAATTATCCTGCCTATCAAATACGGTGGCATTCTGCGAACGGCATTCAAAGACATCATTGAGGTAGAAACCGCACAGGGATATCAGCTTTTCAGTCTGCGCTCCAAACGCATCATCACGTCCTTCTACGATGAGAACAGCAAATCTGACTCCAACTATTTATACCTCCACAAAGAGCCTTTCGTAACACCTTTTGATCCTCGCAAAGAGCAAACCCTGCTTCCATGGGAATACAAAAGAGTACAAAACATCGAAGGAAGTGATAACTTCATCGCACAAAAAGAAGGACGATACGGTGTTGTCAACAGTAGGAATGAAGCCCTTGTTCCCTTTATATATGACAATATCAAAAGCACTTTAAAACCCAACATGCTTATCATTGAAAAAGAGCGTAAGTATGGTATCATCGACACAAGCAACAAACTGCTGTATGGCATGACAGACAATGCCATTGAAAGTCGACGCAACTATTTTGAAATCAAGGACTATTCAAAACCCTTAAACCCAAGACTCGACTACGAATTGAAACCCATCCCCGACCCTCGCTAAAGGGGGATGGAGTGCTTCATCCCATAATAGGTAAAGACAAAAACCATGAATTGGAAAGGCAATACAAACGTGTTTTCTTTCCTCCCAAATAAGAATAAAAATCCTTGTAAAGGCTTCTGAAAAAGTGACATGTAGAAGTTGAAGAAACCATTACTGTGAATATGCGTTGCAACTTGCGTCACTTTACCACGCAACTTGCGTCATATGAGCGCGTAAAATGACGCAAGTTACAAGGTAAAACAAGTCATTTTGCAACGCTACTCCATATCATATACCAGAGCGTTGATAATCAATAGATTATCGAAATCAATAAAAGCAAATCATCATTCCTAACTCTTGAAAAAGTCTCAAGTTTGTTCTCCCCTCTCCTTGGAGAGGGGTTGGGGGTGAGGCTTCACTAACTCTTCCTCTCTATCACAAAGTCAAGATAAGCTTTCAAGGCCGTTTTTATGGCGCTATCCCCTACTCTTTCGTCAATAAACCGCATGCAATCGGCATGGAATTTCCACATTTGTTGGTCGGCATATTCAATGCCCCCGTTCTCTTTGGTGAATGCCACGAGCTGATTGATTTCACTCTGTTTCACCTCACGTGCTTTCACTTTGCGTGCAAGCATCATCATTTCTGCGTTTCCTGTCGACTTCAGAGCATGGATAACCGGCAGTGTCAGCTTGCCTTCGAGCATGTCATTGCCTGTGGGTTTACCTATCTCTTTCGAGTCATAATAGTCGAAAATATCGTCTCTGATCTGGAAGATGATGCCGAGATTCTGGCCGAATTTCCTTGCCGCCTCAACGTCGTCATGACTTGCTCCGGCACTCTCTGCACCGATAGCAGCACAGGCTTCGAACAAAGCTGCGGTCTTTCGCTTGATGATTTCATAATAAGCGGTCTCGGTGATTGCCTCGTTCTGGATATTCGTCAACTGTAGAATTTCACCGTCAGAGAGCGTGCGTCCGAGTTCCGAAAGATATCTCACGATGACTTCTGAATGCGTTTTCGACACGTAAAGCAAGGCTGTAGAAAGAATGAAATCACCCACCAAAACACTCACCTTATTATCATATAAGGCATTCACACTGGCCTGTCCGCGTCGCTCACAGCTTTCATCGACCACGTCATCATGCACAAGGCTCGCCGTATGCAACAACTCCAGACCTACTGCCGCATGCTGAGTCACACTGGAAACACGGCTGAAGTTCTTCGCCATCAGCAGGATCAGCATCGGCCTCATGCGCTTTCCTCCGCGCTGACGGATATGCACCAGCACCTGAGATAACAGCCCTTCATCATGCGAAAGCGACTGATTGAAAAGCGATATAAAGTCTTCAAGCTCTGCTGAAATCGGCTCTTTGATGAGTGATAAATAGTCCATTATTCCTTTTATTGGTTACAAAAATAATCATTTTTTATGGTAATAATAGTATAAAAACAAGATTTATGCTTATTTTTTTGTAATTTTACACCAAATAAAACAACTATGAACAAATTATTTCTCTTAGACGCTTATGCGTTGATATTCAGGTCGTATTACGCTCTTATCCGTGCTCCGCGCATCAATTCCAAGGGCTTAAACACTTCGGCTATCCTCGGGTTTGTCAACACCCTCAATGAAATTATCACAAAAGAAAAACCTACTTATATAGGTGTTGCTTTCGATCTTGGCAAGACTTTCCGTCATGAAGCCTTCCCACCCTACAAGGCCCAACGTCAGGAAACGCCCGAGGATATCACGCTCAGCGTACCTTTCATCAAGGAAATCCTGCGTGCTTTCCATATTCCTATCCTTCAAGTTGAAGGCTTTGAAGCCGATGATGTCATCGGGACATTGGCCACAAAAGCCGGCAAGGAGGGCATAGCAACCTATATGCTCACGCCCGATAAAGACTACGGTCAGCTCATCCGAGAGAATGTTTTCATGTATCGCCCGCGCCATGGTGGTGGCTATGACATCATCGGTGAACAGGAGATTGCAGAAAAATATGGCATCTCTACCCCAGCCCAGGTTATCGACTTGCTGGCTTTAATGGGCGACTCGGCCGACAATTTCCCCGGTTGTCCGGGGGTCGGAGAGAAGACAGCTGTGAAACTTATCAACGAGTTTGGTTCCATCGATGAACTCATTTCACACACTGACAAGCTGAAAGGTAAAATGCGCGAAAAGGTGGAAGGCGCCATCGAAGATATCAAAATGTCGAAATTTCTCGCAACTATCCGAACTGATGTTCCCGTTGAACTCAATCTTGACGAATTGCAACTTCAAGCACCAGATGAGCAGAAACTGAGTGAAATCTTCGCCGAGTTAGAATTTAAGTCGCTTGCAAATAAGATCTTAAATAAAACAGAACAAAAGCAAAAATCAGTTAATTCGGAGCTCGATTTATTTGCTGTAAATCCGCACGAGAGTCAAGTTGCTTCAGAAAACGCGAGTTTTGAGAGCCTTAAAACCATTAAACACGACTATCAACTGATTGAAAATCAAGAAGAAGCACATAGAATTTGTGACTTTTTCAGGACAAAACGAATTCTCAGTTTAGATACAGAGACGACCTCAACCAATGCAATTGATGCCGAATTGGTAGGCCTGTGCTTCGCTGTCGAGGAACACAAAGCATTTTATGTTGCTATTCCTAACGACCGTGAAGAAGCCTTGCAATATGTTAACATCTTCAAACCTGTCTATGAAGATCCGTCAATCTTGAAGATTGGACAAAACTTGAAGTATGATTATGAGGTGCTGAAAAACTACGGAGTAACCCTCGGAGGCAAAATGTTTGATACGATGTTGGCCCACTATGTCATTCAACCCGAGTTGCATCACAACATGGATTACATGGCCGAGACACTACTCCACTACAAGACAATCCATATCGATGAACTCATCGGGCCACGCGGAAAGCATCAGAAGTCGATGCGCGATCTTGACCCGAAAGACGTGTATGAGTATGCCGCTGAAGACGCAGACATCACGCTTCAGCTTAAAAACGTGCTCGAACTCAAGCTGAAAGAGACCGGAACTGAAAACCTCTTCTGGAACATTGAGATGCCACTCGTGCCCGTACTTGCCGATATGGAACTGAATGGCGTGCGTTTAGATACCGATGCACTCCATGATACCTCGATGATATTTACAGAGAGAATGAACCGCCTTGAGCAACAGATTTATGAGAAAGCCGGCGAGACATTCAATATCTCAAGCCCGAAACAAGTGGGTGATATCCTCTTCGGAAAGATGCAGATCATGGAGAAACCGAAGAAAACTAAAACGGGACAATATGTCACAAGCGAGGAAGTGTTGCAGTCACTCCGTGCAAAACACCCTATTGTTGCAGATATATTGGACTACAGAGGGCTAAAGAAACTGCTCGGAACCTACGTGGAAGCACTCCCGAAACTTATCAACAAGCGCACTGGACACATACATACTTCGTTCAATCAAGCCCTTACCGCCACCGGAAGACTATCCTCGAGCGACCCTAATTTGCAGAATATTCCCGTGCGAAGTGAAGACGGAAAAGAAATCAGGAAATGTTTTGTTCCAGAACAAGATTGCATGTTCTTCTCTGCCGACTATTCGCAGATTGAACTTCGCATCATGGCTCATCTCAGTGGTGATGAGAACATGATAGAGGCCTTTCGGCAGGGTTTTGACATCCATGCTGCCACAGCTGCCAAGATATGGCATAAGGATATAGCCGATGTAACATCGGAAGAACGCAAGAAAGCTAAGCAGGCAAACTTCGGCATTATCTATGGAATAACGACCTACGGATTAGCACAACGCATGGAAATAGATAACAGAGAAGCCCGCGAACTCATAGAAGGTTATTTCGCCACCTTCCCCAAAGTGCGTGCTTATATGGAGCAAGCCAAGGAAGAAGCACGCCGGAAAGGATATGCCGAAACGCTCTTCGGACGCCGCCGTTACCTACCCGATATCACATCGAAGAACGGCACTGTGCGCGGTTTTGCCGAGCGGAATGCCATCAATGCGCCTATACAAGGCTCCGAAGCCGATATCATCAAGATTGCCATGATACGCATCTGGCAGCGTTTCAAGGCCGAAAATATCCATTCAAAGATGATACTTCAGGTGCACGATGAACTTAACTTCTCAGTTTATCCCGATGAAAAAGAGCGTGTAGAAAAGATTGTTCTCGAGGAAATGCAAGGTGCCTATCAACTCCAAGTGCCACTGATTGCCGATGCAGGATGGGGCAAAAACTGGCTCGAAGCACATTGACATACTATCGGATTTGGAGTGAGAAACGGGCTGTTTCCCTATGAAAATGAAGACAATAAGCAATGAAAAAGACAGCAACTCGGTACGAGTTATGCTCTTGAAAGCCTTATATTTGTAGTACATGTTTCGTTTTCCATATTCGCAACTCGGTACGAGTTGTGTTTTTGAAAGCCCCACGTTGGCGAGCGAAGTGAGCCTACGTGGGGCTTAAATGGCCGCATGAAATGAACCCGGAACGGGTTCAGCTTTTTCGTATCCTCCACGTAATTGGAAGAAACAAAACCCGTACCGGGTTTGAAAACCACACGTTATCACTCTCCCGAGGTAGGCTCGTTCCTCGCCAACCACGGGCTTTCAAAAGCATAACTGCTACGCAGTTACGTTGCAGGCTCATATCTCACCTATCATCTTGCCACACTTTCAAAAGTATAGCTACTATGCAGTTACTACATGAAGAATGCCTCAACGTACATCATAATCTCCATTGTCATCCATAGGAACGAAAGTCGGGATAGCCCAACATGGCACTCATCGCACAACACAACCTCCATTGTCATCGTATAATGATAGGTAATCTGTAAAACAATATATACCCAATCATTTGACAATCTCTATTAAATCATGAGGCAATTTATACTATATCATGTGGTACTCTTCACCCTATTGTTTCATCATAATGACCATGTGGTAAGATAACAGGCGAGAGATGAGCCTGCAACTTGCGTCAAAACACCGTGTAATTAGCGTCATATTACCATGTAACTTGCGTCAAGTTACGCGCTGAAGTGACGCAAGTTAAGCTGTAATTCGACTCAAGTTACAAGCTGACTTGATGCAGATGGCCACACGAGCAGAATTTACGGATCAGGCAAGAAGAGTTATGCCCTGTTTTATTAAGCACTGCTTGGGCATGAAGATGGCCTTTTCAAGCGGTGCATCTCCCCTACTCTCATGCGCAAATTCCCTGTCAGCGAGCTTCTTCTTCCTGCTGCCATGCATCCCATTCTTTCATGGCTTCCTTCCAGTCGGTGGCTCCGTTGTCGAGTGCCTGCTGTTCTTTTGCGGCCTCATCGCGGGCTTTGTCGCGCGCACGTTTGGCCTTCATGTCGGCTATAGTGGCCTCATCGAGGATTTGGATTGCACCACGACGAATGGCTTCCTGCAGTTCTTCTTCGCCAAAAGCCTTACCGGGTTCGTTGAAATCTGAGATATTAAATTCGTAACCTACGCGCAAATCATGGCGTATCAGCTTTTGTTTGAGGCGGTTTCCTGCATTCTTCAGGCGCAGCAACTTACCGATTTCGTTGATTTCCTGTTGTGAGAATTTGTTTCTTCCCATGGGTTGTGAAGGGCTGTTTAGGGTTATTCTTTGATTTTTCGAATAAGGGTAAGTCCGTCGCGTAGGGGCAGAATGACTTTCTCCACGCGTTGATCGGCCTGCACATGGTCGTTGAATGCGCGGATGCCGAGCGTCTGTTGGTCGTGGTCGTAGGCTGAATCAATGACATGACCATCCCATAATGTGTTGTCGGCCAATAGGAAACCACCCACTCGGAGCAGCTTCATCGCCATTTCATAAGTCTCGATATAGGTGCGTTTGTCACCGTCGATGAAAGCCATGTCGAAGGTAATTCCGAGCTGCGGTGCCAGCAAGTTGGCGTCTCCAATGGTAAAGACAATCTTGTCGCCCACGGGAGATTGCGCTATCCATGGCCGTGTGAAGTCTTCCATTTCGTCGTTGATTTCAAACGTATAGAGCTTGCCGTCGTCGTCTAATCCCTCGGCCATGCAGAGCGCACTGTAGCCACTGAACGTGCCCACTTCAAGGATGCGCTTCGGTCGAATCATCGTGACGAGCATCTTTAATAGGCGTCCTTGAATGTGTCCGCTGGCCATTCGACCGTGGATAGTGTGGATGTTTGTGGCGCGATAGAGGCGGTAAAGATAGTCGTCTTCGGGGTCGATATGCGCCGAGATATAGTCGTTGAGAGGCTCTTCCACCTGCTGAAGCGCTGCAAACTGCTGTTCTCCGTGTCTGTTCATCCCCTATTCCACCTTTGATTTATGGGCAATAATGCCGTCAATGGCCATGGCGTAGCCGTGCAAGCCGAAGCCGCAGATGACGCCGAGACAGGCCGGACTGAGGAAAGAATGATGCCGGAAGTCTTCCCGTTGGTGCACATTACTGATGTGAACCTCGACAACCGGGCACTTCAGTGAACGGATACAATCCTGCAAGGCAATGCTCGTATGGGTGTAGGCTCCGGCATTCAGCACGATACCGTCAACGCTGAAACCTACTTCCTGAAGTTTGTTGATAAGCTCACCTTCAACATTACTTTGGTAATAATGAAGCTCAATATCGGGAAAACGCGCCTGAAGTGTAGACAGATAGTCCTCGAATGAGCGGTTACCATAAATGTCGGGCTCGCGCTTCCCAAGCAAGTTGAGGTTGGGCCCATTGATGATTTGTATCTTCATATATTCGTTTTTTTTATTTATCTTTGCAGAAGTAAGGACGTAATAGAGAGCAGAAGCGCTCGTTTCTTACACGTTCCTGCAGCAGCAAAAATAATAAAATAAATGGAAACCGACAAGAAAAGCAGTGCCAATGTGCTGAAGTCTTACCTGCGTTATCTGAAGTTAGAGCGCAATTATTCACAGAACACGCTCGATGCCTACAGTCATGACATCACGTGGCTCATGGACTATTGCAAGCGCGAAGGACTCGAAGTGACGGCTTTGCAGCTTGAAGATCTGCAGCATTTTGCAGCTACCTTGCACGAGTTTCAAATTGGTCCGCGCTCACAATCACGCATCTTGAGTGGTATCCGCTCGTTTTATCGCTTCCTTTTACTTGATGGTTACATCGAAACTGACCCCACAGAACTGCTCGAATCGCCTGCTTTGGGACAGCATTTACCCGAGGTTCTGTCGACAACTGAAGTCGATATGCTGGAACAGAGCATAGACCTCAGTAAGCCGGAAGGCCAGCGTAACCGCGCCATTATCGAGGTGTTGTTCTCCTGCGGACTGCGAGTTTCAGAGCTTGTCAACCTGAAACTCTCTCAACTTTACCTTGATGACGGCTTCATTCGCGTGCTCGGCAAGGGTTCGAAAGAGCGGCTTGTGCCCATTTCTCCACGTGCTATTAAGGAACTTCAACTGTGGTTTACCGACCGTGTTCACCTCAATATCAAATCCGGTGAAGAGGATTTTGTGTTCTTGAACCGTCGTGGTCATCACCTCACTCGCACCATGATTCTCATCATGATCAAGCGACAGGCAGAAGAAGCGGGTATAAAGAAGACCATTTCTCCCCACACCCTGCGCCATAGTTTCGCCACTGCGCTGCTCCAAGGTGGTGCTGATTTGCGTGCCATTCAAGCCATGCTGGGCCATGAGAGCATCGGAACCACCGAGATTTATACGCATATCGACACGACAACTCTGCGTGAAGAAATCCTTAATCACCACCCAAGGAACATGAGGAAGAATGTGGAATGAGGAATGAAAAGTATGAAGTTTGGTTGAATAAACAGTGTTTAGTGGATAATTAAGAATATGAATGAAAACCTTATTGGTGCATTGTTCTATTTATATTTGGCTGCTTTCACAGACTTTAAAAGCCACTGAACACTTGCTAAATGCACGCAATATAGTACTCCCTCCCTTGGGGAGGGTCAGGGGTGGGTATCACTTTTATCTCCCCACAAACCCTAACGACAGCACGCTTACTTTGATATCGCCTGCCTTGGCGAGTTCTTTTGCGCAGGCAAGCATTGTGGAACCCGTGGTGATGACATCGTCGATAAGAAGCAGATGACGGCCAATGATGCGCTCCGGATGCTGCAATCGGAAGGCATCTTTTACGTTCTCGCGGCGCAGTTCGATGCTCTGTTGAGTCTGGCTGCCGTCAAAACGTATGCGTTTCAGCACTTTGTTTTCAATGGGAATGTGTGTGATATGTGCCACACCTTCGGCAATAAGCAGGCTTTGATTATAGCCACGCTCGCGCATTCTGCCTTTCGTGAGTGGTACAGGGATAAGCAAATCAATACCTTCAAAGAAGCCGTTAGCCTGCATTTCGCATGCCATCATCTCGCCAAGTTGGTGACCAATGGCTGCGCGGTGATGATATTTAAGGTCGTAAATAGCGCGACTGGCAGGTGATTTTGCCGAATAAAAGAACCAGGCGGCAGCCTTTTCAATAGGTACCTGCTTCCAGAAAATGCGGCAAAGTGGGTTGTCAAGTGGCGAAAGAGCATAGTCGGTACGTGGCAAATGGCGGTTGCATGGGGCGCAAATCACCTTTTCTGAAACAGTCAACCGACTGCCACAGACAGCACACAGGCGTGGTGCAATGAGGTCTAAAAAACGATCTAAGAAGCTAATCATCTAATAGTTCGTCGGCATCGTCAATGCAATGGCGGATGAGTCGCACGTCAAATCCGCGTCCCATGGCAAACTTAATGAGTTTCATGGAGCGTTCATATTCATTGCGGGCCTTTATGGTTGGCCACTTATGTTTAATGAGGGGACGCAGCTTTTCAAGGTACATCTCATCGGGAATTTCGTCAAGTATGGGGTCAGAAACACTGCGGGGAATGCCTTTCATGTAGAGCGCTTGCTCTACTTTTCGCCTTCCCCAGCCGTTATATTGTATCTTATCCTTGACGAAAGCCTCACAAAATCGGCTGTCATCAATGAAATGATGTTCGGTGAGATAGGCCATGATGCGTGCTTGTGCATCCTCTTCTATCTCCCATTTCCTGAGTTTTTCGAGCATTTCCTGCGTGCAGTGTTCGCCTTTAGCACAAAGAGAAGCTAAGCGAAGTTGGGCTTGTTGTTCGGTCATAAGAAGAAAATAAGGCCTCACCCCCACCCCCTCTCCAAGGAGAGGGGAGCCGCTAAATGAGGCTACTTGTATTTTGTTTATGAATAATTATTTATATGTTGTTACGTAATGGAATTCATACGCCTATGCAATACTATGGAAAAGAGCCTTTCTGTGCATCCTTTTCTCAAGCTCACACACCCTCCCTTGGGGAGGGTCGGGGTGGGTATCAGGTGTTTTGAACAGCCTTTTCTCAAGCTCACACTCCCTCCCTTGGGGAGGGCCGGGGTGGGTATCAGCCGCTTTGTGCACCCTTTTCTCAAGCTCACACTCCCTCCCTTGGGGAGGGCTGGGGTGGGTATCAGTCTCTTCGGGCTATCACTATCCTCTCCTTTCCATACTGATCTTCCTTGCTTTCGATTTGTTCATAGCCCATATGCTCCAACATCTTGCATGTCTCTTCGGCATAAATGGGATTGATTTCAAACGCGAGCATGCCGGATGGTTTGAGGTGGGAGAGACCGTAACGGGCAATGGAACGATAGAAAAGAAGTGGGTCGTCATCGGGCACAAAGAGGGCTGTGTGAGGCTCATGTGCCAGCACATGCTTTGCCATATCCTTGCTTTCGCGAGTGCAGATATAGGGAGGATTAGACACGATGATGTCGAAAGGCGGTGCATTGAGAGCCATTTCGTCAGGATTTAAGGCATCCTGCAGCTCAAGATTCACGTGAGCTTGCAGCCGATGTGCATTCTCTCTTGCGATTATCAAGGCGTCTCCGGAGATGTCCCAGGCCGTAACCGTGCAGTTCCAAAGGTCGAGTGCGAGCGTGACAGCAATGCAACCGCTGCCCGTTCCAATGTCGAGCACACGCAAAGGTTCGGGAGGTTGAAGGGCACAATAGGGCCTGTTGTAGGCCGAAATGACCTCTTTGCAAAGCATTTCTGTTTCGGGACGTGGGATAAGTACACCTGGAGCAACCATGTAATCACGGCCACAAAAGCGGGCTTTTCCCACGACATACTGCACCGGTTCGCCTGCTTCCAACCGCTCGATCAGCGTTTCCATGCGCACTTTCTCCTCGTCAGTGAGGCGGTCAAGTCCGTCGGTATAGAGGTCGGTCAGCGTGAGATTGAACCTCTCTTCCAATAGCGTTCTCACGACAGCCTTGGCTTCCCGCTCGTCATAAAGAGGCAGCAGACGCCGCCATAGCTGGCTATAAGTCATTGATATCATCGAGTTTTTGAATGAATTCCTCACGTGCCCGGCGCACTTCTTGTGCTGCTTCGTCGTTTAATGTGGAGCTGATGTCGATGTGATTATTCTTGTGTCGGTCGGGCGAATCATTGTCCAAGAGTTCCACAATGCGCCCCATGCGCAGGTGGTTCAGGCTCTGTGCCGGTTGATAGCGCGTGTCTTCGTCTTTGCTGTTGCCCACAACGGTGACGAGTTTCACGTGTTCCAACCGTGTAAGGGCATCGCAGACGAGACGGATAGGAATGCCCGTGAGCTGCTTAATCTCAAGCACTGTGAGTGCCGGACGCCCCTCGCTGAAGCGCTTGATGATGTGCCGCATCACGAGAAGTGCTATCTTTCGGCGGTTCGCCTCACTGATATCCTTGGGACTGATCATGTATTCATAATAGTCGAGATATTGGTTCATATAGCACAGTTCGGCGCAGAACAGACAGATATACCACGATATCTGCATCCACAACATGAACAGGGGTAGGGCGGCAAGCGACCCATATACGGCGTTATAGCCCGAGAGAAAGAGCTGTCCGTGCACGTAGCCCCACTGCACGAGGAGCATCAATATGGCTGCCAATATCGCCGGACCTACGGCCGCGGAGAACTTCACCCGCGTGTTGGGCATCACCACGAAGAGGGCTATGAAGATAAGCGTCAGGACTACGAAAGGCAGCAGTTTGACCAAAATGCGTGCTATCGGGCCGAGGATGATGAATGCCTGCAGGTGGTCGGTTGTGGTGTTTGCGATGATACTTACCCCCGACATGACGATGATAATCACGGGAACAAGGAACATCATCGACAGGTTGTCGGCCAGAAACCTGCCGACAGATCGCTTCCTTTCTACTTGCCAGATGATGTTGAAAACATTCTCTACATTGTAGATAAGACTCAGCACACTATAGAGCATGAACAGCAGACCAATGCCGATAAACAGGCCTGTCTGTGCATGCTGCAGGTAGGAGTCGGCCAATGAGATGATTGACTCGGCGGCCTGCGGTTGGCTGTCTAAGGTGCTGCGGAGCCATGTTTCGATGTATCTGGAGAGTCCGAAACCGCGCCCAATCGCAAAGATCATGGCGAAGATAGGCACGATAGCAAGGATTGTACTGAATGAAAGTTGAGTGGCATAGTCCACATGTCCGCGCTCAATAAACAGTCTTATGGCCATGTACATCTTGCGCACGACGTTGAGTCCTGTGCGTTTACACCAGCCGTTCTCATGCTCCTCCCGGTTCCAAATGCCGAAGGTCATGAAATATTTCAGTCTTGAAAGTTTGTTCATAACGTTGCAAATATAAGCAAATAATGTAAGGTTTGCAATGAAAGCGATAAGAAAAAAGCAAACGCTTTGACTTTTGTGGGGTCGGGGAGAAGATGTTCCTGTTGAGGCTTGAAGCATGGGTTGTTTGTAAATTTATTTGGTCATGGATTTGCATTCGCCTCAAAAAATGATTATCTTTGCCCCAGGGAAAGTCGGTTGGAGCTTTCCCTTTTTTCATGCCTTGTTGCGAACGCCCTTGCAATAAGCCTCAGAATGCGTTGTCATTTGCGTCAGATGAGCGTGTAATCTGCGTCAGAATGCGAGGTGATATGACTGAGATTGCGCACTGAAATGATGCAGATTGCAGGATAAAAGACAAGAAATCATGAGCCAAGAAGCTGCTTACGGAAAAACAGAACAATGCAGGACAGGATTTGATGTCATAATTTCGGTAAATTTTTTAGAAAGTAGTAAGTTCTGAAAAAGCCCTGTTTTGGGGTTAAAAAATTATGGGGAAAGGAGATGATTTCTTATTTATAGAGAGGAAAGCCCTAAAAGAAAATAAAAAAAAACAAATCCTTATGCTATTCCAAAAGATAGCGTTACTTTTGCATGATAAACCGATTTTTGAAGTAATGAGTTTGACAAGCATAGCAGGAAAGCTGTTCCTGCCACGACAAAAAGATTTGGAACGCTATGCCACAGAGGGCGTGAAGATGCAGCAGAAAGTGCTGAAGCGTCTTGTTGAACATGGCAGTCAGACGGAGTATGGACGCAAGTTCGGCGTGCAGAGCAGTCATTATAAAGACTTTGCCCATAGGCTTCCCGTCGTTACCTACGAGGAACTCAAGGGCGACATCGACCGTATGCGCCACGGAGAAGCTGATGTGTTGTGGCCGGGTCGTGTCAAATGGTATGCCAAGTCATCGGGAACGACCAACGACAAGAGCAAGTTTATTCCTGTCTCTAAAGACGGATTGAACCATATCCACTATGCAGGTGGCGCCGACGTTGTAGCCCTCTATCTGCGCAACAACCCTCAAAGCAGACTCTTTGATGGGCGTGGTTTAATCCTCGGTGGCAGTCATTCTCCGAATTATAATGTGGCAGGTTCACTTGTCGGAGACCTCAGTGCAATCCTCATAGAGAATATAAATCCGCTGGCAAATCTCGTGCGTGTGCCGAAGAAGAAGACGGCTTTGCTGAGCGATTTCGAGGTGAAACGCGACCTCATCGCACGCGAATGCCTCCATAAGAACGTGACGAATATCTCGGGGGTTCCCAGTTGGATGCTGAGTGTTTTGGTGCGTGTCATGGAGCTTTCCGGCAAGAAACACCTTGAAGAAGTATGGCCCAACCTTGAAGTTTTCTTTCATGGTGGCATTGCTTTCACGCCTTATCGCCCGCAATATGAACAGCTTATCACGAGCGGGAAGATGCAATATATGGAGACTTACAACGCCAGTGAAGGCTTCTTCGGCATTCAAAGTGACCCGAAAGACAAGAGTCTTTTGCTGATGACCGACTATGATGTATTCTATGAATTCATTCCCATGGACGAGTATGGCACGGACAATCCGACAATCATTCCACTTGAGGGTGTGCAGAAAGGCATTAACTATGCCATGGTGATTACAACAAGTTGCGGGCTGTGGCGCTATGTTATTGGCGACACCGTGAGTTTCACGAGCACGAATCCCTATAAGTTTGTCATCACAGGTCGCACCAAATACTTCATCAATGCCTTTGGAGAAGAGCTGATTATGGACAATGCAGAGAAGGGATTGGCCTATGCCTGCAAGGAAACAGGGGCTGAAATCAGCGAATATACTGCCGCTCCTGTCTATATGGACAGCAAGGCGAAATGCCGTCATCAGTGGCTCATTGAGTTTGTAAAAGCCCCTGATTCCCTCGAACATTTTGCCGATTTGCTGGATAAAAAGCTGCAGGAAATCAACAGTGATTATGAGGCAAAGCGCTTCCATGACGTCACTTTGCAGCATTTAGAGGTTATCGAAGCGCGCCAAGGACAATTCAACGACTGGCTGAAAGCTAAGGGAAAGCTCGGCGGACAGCATAAGATACCGCGGTTGAGCAACAGCAGAAAGGTGATAGAAGAGGTGATAAGAACCTCCCCTGACCCCTCCCAAGGAGGGGAACGCCTATCAGATTGAGACTTATCTCATGAAAGAAAACAAGAGAGATATGTGGAAATATATAAAGAAAATCAAGGTGTTCGCAAATTGTTTACACTGTGGACATTCTGCCTTAATAAAAGAAAAGAGGAGCCAAAACACGGTTCAAGTTGACCGTTCGCTGTTTGTTCTCCCCTCCTTGGGAGGGGTTGGGGGAGGTCTCTCCTTGCTTTTGATGTGTGTTTTCGGTGTCGGTTTCACCTCTTGTGCACGCATGGGAAACCCTGATGGCGGCTGGTATGATGAGACTCCGCCAAGAGTTATCGGGGCAACGCCGGCCGATAAAGACATCAATGTGAAAGTCAGGAAGGTGAAAATCAGTTTTGATGAGTTCGTCAAGATAGACAATCCGAGTGAGAATGTGATTGTTTCTCCACCGCAATTGGAAACTCCCGAAATCAAGGCTGCAGGCAAATCAATTGAAGTGAAGCTGCTCGATTCGCTCAAAGCTAACACTACTTACACGATTGATTTCAGTGATGCAATCAGTGATAATAACGAGGGAAACCCGCTCGGAAACTACACTTACAGCTTCTCTACGGGTGCAGAGATCGACACAATGGAGGTGTCTGGCTATGTGGTTGCAGCCCAGAACCTCGAGCCAGTGAAAGGAATTCTCGTGGGACTCTATGCAAATCAAGCCGATTCTGCCTTTCAGAAGCTGCCGATGTTGCGTGTAAGCAGGACGGACAGTCGTGGACATTTCGTCATCAAAGGTGTCAAGCAAGGCTCTTATCGGGTGTATGCGTTGCAGGATATGGACGGAAACTATCAGTTCACTCAAAAGAGTGAGATGATTGCTTTCAATCATGATACCATCACAACTTCAATGAAGGGCGACATCCGACAAGACACTTTATGGACCGACTCTCTGCATATTGCCGACATTAAGCGCGTGGGATATACCCACTTCCTGCCTGATGATATCACGCTGCGTGCCTTCAACGAAACGCTGACCAACCGTTATTTGCTGAGCGTTACACGCAATGAAGCCAATCATTTTGCGGTGAATTTCAGTTATGGAAATGCCGAGTTGCCTCGTATAAAAGGCTTGAATTTCAATGCAGATAATGCTTTTGTGGTCATTCCCAACGTCAAGAGAGACACCATTGACTATTGGCTGCGTGACACGGCACTTGTCAATCAAGATACGCTTCGCATGGAAATGTCGTATCTCATGACCGATTCTTTGGGACAACTCGTCACGAACACTGACACCATGGAGGTGCTTTCGAAACAGCCTTACGAGCGAAGAATGAAGCAAAGAAAGGCTACTTATGAGAAATGGCAAAAGCAACAGGAGCGTGCTAAGAAGAAGGGAGAGCCTTATCTGACTGAAATGCCGCGTGAACTATTGGCGATGAGCATTAAAAGTTCAAGTGAACTCGATCCCGATAAGAATGTTCAGCTACAGTTTAAAACACCACTTGCGCACGTAGATACGACCAAAATCCATCTCTATACGAAGATAGATACCCTATGGTATCGTTCGCATTTCCTTTTCCAGCCTGTGGCCCGGCGCAATGCCGAGGGGCGGATGGTGAGACCGGACTCACTGGAACACGGCATGGAATACGAGCTTTTAGGTGAATGGAAGCCGGGACAGGAGTACAGTCTTGAAATAGATAGCATGGCTTTTACAGACATTTATGGGGCTGTGACGGCCAAGTTCAAGCAGGGACTCAAGGTGAAGAGCAATGACGAATACAGCACATTGCTCATTACGTTGACAGGAATGGACGGTCAGCCCTGCATCGTTCAGCTGCTCGACCGCAATGATAACGTCGTCAAAGAGGTGCAGGCCGAGGATCATCAAGCTGAGTTTTACTATCTGAAACCTGATACTTACTATCTTCGTCTCTTTGTAGATGCAAACCATAATGGCATGTGGGACACCGGAGATTATGCTGCAGACCGTCAGCCCGAGGCTGTATATTACTATCCGGGAAAGATAGAATGCAAGGCCAAATGGGACATGACAGAGCGTTGGAACCCTACTTCGACACCGCTTTATCTCCAGAAACCCGAGCAAATCACCAAGCAGAAGGCCGATAAACAGAAGACGGTGAAGCGGCGGAATGCCGAACGTGCCAAGCAATTGGGCATCACTTACGGACAAGGAAACATGTAATGTATAACTTAAGAAAATATGGTAGACCGAATGAAATATATAAAAAAGCATTATTGCATGATGCCGCATCGTGCAGCAATTGTAAGGCGTTGTGTTCTCATAGCCATGTTGCTGTGCAGTCTTTCGACTGCTGTTGAGGCGCAAGAAGGCAACTGTTCTTTCCGCAACACGGCTTTTAAGTCGGGCGAATTCCTGTCGTATAACCTCTATTACAATTGGAAATTCGTGTGGGTGAAGGCTGGAACGGCCAGCATGTACACCGTGCAGAGCCGTTATGATGGCAAGCCTGCCTATCGCTGCAGCCTCACAACGCGTGGCAACGGCCAGCTCGATAACTTCTTTGTGCTGCGTGATACGCTGCTCTGTTACAACACTTTAGACTTGGAACCGCTTTATTTTCGCAAGGGTGCACGCGAGGGAAAGCGCTACACCGTGGATGAAGTTTATTATAGTTATGGCAGTGGAAAAACCAATGTTCGCCAGCACCGCCAGCATAACGACGGTTCACACACATGGGCTAAACATAGTTATAGCGACTGCGTTTACGACATGATGAGTATCTTTATGCGTGCACGTTCGTTCGATCCTGCCAATTGGAAGAAGGGCAATGTGGTCAACTTCCCGATTGTCGACGGTGATGATCGCACGCCTGCACAGCTTCGTTTCGATGGCAGAGCAACCGTAAAGGCCGATAACGGACAAAAGTATCAGTGCTTACGATTGGCTTATCTCGAACTTACAGACGGCAAATACAAGCGCTTGGTCGACTTTTATGTAACCGATGATGCCAATCATGTGCCCGTGCGTCTTGACATGTTTCTGCGCTTCGGCTCTGCAAAGGCTTTCCTTACCGGTGCTAAAGGGCTTAGAAATTGATGCAAGCGCGTTTTTGGGATGAATTGTATCATAGGCCTGAAAGATTGAAAAAACGCACTGAAACGAAAGGAAATACGTTATGATTCATCGTTTACCATGACTTGAAGGCCTGCAATAAGCGATATAAGAAGACCGAGTGCATCGGTCTTCTTTTTGTTTCCTGTCTGGTGTAGTCAATCAACTGATTACGCTGTTTCGCGATAAGCTAAAATGAGGTTCCATGACATGGTGTTGTAACTTGTATTGAATTACCTCGTAATTTGACTCATTTCACAGCCTAAGATAATTATTAAAATGTATCTAATTGAAAATAAAGAAGTTACCTTATTGGTAAAACTAAACAGGTAACGATTTGGAAACGAGCGAGTTACTTGGTTTCGCTGTTTTCTGCCTAACAAAGAACGCTTGTTATTCTATTTGCAAAGATAATACTTTGCTACCGAATAACAAGCGTTTTTGATGAAATATTCCGGTTTCTGCACTTTCTGCACTTTTGACTGGCTGTTTGGCTGTGGGTTATATACCTCTTCCTCTTTTCTTCTTTCTGTTCGCTTGGTTTCTGAGTTTGCGCTGCCATGCAGTTTCGGCATAGTCATTGCTCTGTACAGTTGGTGTAATCAAATCGCCTAACCCTTCCATTAGTTCATCGGCTGCGCTAACGATGGCGTCTGCCACTGCACCAATGGGATTCTGCACTTGTTGAGTATCATTTTCTCGTGAAATTGAGGAACGGCTTGGAGGTACGAGTTGATAACCTATATCAGGTTGTTCTTTCTTTTCTATCGGCTCTTGTACTGTTAGATGTGGTTTCCTTGATTCTTCCTTGTTGGTTACTTTAAAGTTCTTCTGCAGGGAATGGTAGCCGAACTCCCTGCCGATTTCGGAAGCCTTGAAGGATTGTCCTGCGTATGAGAACTTCAAGCCATAGACATTACCTTGCTTGTTCTTCATACGCTCTATAATAATGCCGTTTTTGTTCAATTCATAAAGGAACATGGAGTGTCCCGTGATGCCTGTGCCTTTGTATTTTTTAAGTAGGGCATAGCAAATCTTCTGTATTTGTTGCTTGGTCTGTTCTCTCGTAGGATTGGCCTTTGCTTTTTGGTGTTGTCTTTCCGCTTTTACTTCCTTTGCAATGGTCAGGCCGTACTTACGGCTAAGTTCCTCTGCGACCCTCGCTGCTCACAAAGGTAGTGTCATAAACGTTGCCATACAGACTAATGCGATTGGCGATGATATGGATATGCATATTGTCGGTGTCTTTGTGTGTAACCGCTACCCATTGATGGTCGGCAAGCCCCATGCACCCTGCAAAGTTTGATGCAAGATTACGGACAGAGGTTAAATTCAATCCTTTCTCGTCCTTTGGGGCTATACCGATTTCAATGCGGAGGAACTTGTTTCTGCACCGTGTGTTATAGTCGTTCACCATCTTCATTTCCTCGTAAATTTCCTTTGGTGTTGTTCCACAGAGATTATGAAAGAGAAGTGTTTTACCGAGTTTTCCTTCTCTGAAAATATAGTCTAAAGCCGTGCTTCCGTGTGCTATCGCCTTACACTTTCCTATCATTCTCCATCAGATTTAAGAGTTTAATTGCCCTTTCTTCAATGCGGTATTTGGGATTAAAGAAACGCTTAAATGCTTCCCTTGCCAGATAGGAAAGACTTTGAGTAATCAGTACCCACGCATCATCCTTTACCTTGATAAGATTGGAAATATGTGAGAAGAAGTAGGCCGTTCGTCTGAGTAGTTCGATGGCTTCCCTTTCATTGTCGGTCATCTTAGGGACGGCAATTACTTCACCATTCAGGAGTATCTCACGGCAGTAGTCTGAGAACTTCCGCTCTGCGTTTTCTGCCTTTGACTTGATACGCTGCTTTTCCTCTAAGGTACACCTTACCTTGATGAACTCCGTCTTGTTCATCCTCGCTTCTTCCTTACCTCGTTGCTGCCACTTGGCAGTCTTTCTATTATATCTGTCCATATAAATTTCTTTGAAAGTTAATCATTTTAAATGATTTGTTGTTGCTTAATTTCTCAACACTGACCGATGAGAACATAGTGATTACGGTCTAATCTCCCCAGTAACAGAATGAGGGGAGCAAGCGCAGTTTGTGGGTACAAACTGACGTCTTGCAATGCTACCTAACAGACCGTTTACGCATAAAGCGTTTTGCCGTCCAAAAACGAATGCCGTGCATTCAGTATCTAACTGCGTTCGTGGTATTCCCACCATTCAATGTATTCAGCAAAAAACTGTTATCGGTACTACCCTAAAAACGGTCGAGGATTTTGAGTGAAAGAGAGGCTTTTTCTGAAAACCTTCGACCTTTTTCTTGAGGTTCACAGTTTTCTCCATTTCTCTACATCCTCACCGTATTCCTCCAAATGGTTGCGCACGATGTTCTCCACGAAACTTGAGAGGTTGCTGCCCCTGTCACCCAACCTGCGAACAATGAAGTCCGCACGTTCCTGAGTCTCCCTGCTCAGATAGACCGCCTTTCTCTCGCTTAGCTTTGTTGGAACAAGGAACGCTTGCTTGTATGCTTCGAGTGTCTCTTTTCTCATCTTGGCACTGATGCGTCGTTGAATAGTTGCATGCTCTGTATGCAGTACAGGCTCGGATGGCATGGCAT